>Ga0182211_1000572_pt1 | contig 11547 bp, 8 predicted proteins | sample G5R1MG_20_FD_129660 | JGI IMG/M metagenome (GOLD analysis project Ga0182211, IMG submission 129660) | Switchgrass phyllosphere microbial communities from Michigan, USA - G5R2_MAIN_03OCT2016_LD1 MG | ecosystem: Host-associated > Plants > Phyllosphere > Phylloplane/Leaf | place: USA: Michigan... | reverse complement strand
CCTGTCGTCCGAAGCCAGACATGTCCGCAGAGGCGGCGCGTGGCTCCGTAGATCGGACGAACTGCCCGCGCTCGACCATGCACACGCCCGGCGGACGGACGTGGATGGGAGGGCGGGCACAGGTTGGTGGTGAGGAGACGGAGGCGTAGGCGGCGGGAGGCGTTTTTTTGTATGCGCCGGCCCTTTCTCGGCGCGCTAGCAGCCTTGGCACCATGCCCGCTCCACCCCACCCATGCACACACCACCGCCCTTCCCGATTCCTCTCTCAACGGAACTCAGCCAACGGAAGACCATGCCCGACCTCTCCATCGATGAGGCGAACAAGATCCGCCTGTCTATGGGCCTGCCCGCCCTGCCCGGCCCCAGCACATCCGCCCCGGTCTTCAAGCCTGCCGCTGCACGTGACGGTCCCGATGCCGACGAGGAGCCGTCCAGCACCATTGAGACGCGCGAGGCCGCCGGCTACGACAACTGGAAGCGACTCCAGGAAGATGCCGCCGCTAAGAGAAAGCGCGAGGAGCGCGCCGCCGCTATCAAGAGGGACCGCGAGCAGGCTGCCCGCTTCGCCAAGCTCGACGGCAAGGGCCTGGCCGACCACGTCCACGACGACGAAGACGACCTGGCATGGCTGAAGAACAGTAAGAAGCGGCAGAAGAAGATCGCCAAGGCAGAACAGATGCAGAGAGAGCTCGAGGAGCGCGAGCGCCAGGAACGCGAGGCCCTACAGTACACCGAGGCCGACCTGGCTGGCGTCAGGGTTGGCCACGAGGTCGACCAGTTCGACGATGAGGATCAGATTCTTGTCTTAAAGGACACCGCCGTCGACGCCGAAGACGACGATGAGCTCGAGGCAGTCTCCCTCAAAGAGAAGGAGCGTCTCCAAGAACGGCTGGACTCGAAAAAAAGGAAGCGCGCATACGATCCGAGCGACATGGACGGGACCGGCCCCACGTCTATTCTCGCGCAATACGACGAAGAAATCGACGGCAAGCAGGCCAAAGCGTTCACCCTCGATGGCCATGGTCGCGTTGTGCAAGACGAACAGGCAGCCGCTAGCGCCACGCAACAACCAAAGCGGGTGGTCGTCAGCCTCGATATCCTGAAAGACGATGTGCCTACTAACGATTACATGGACGTGTCCGAAGTCAAGATGAAGAAGCCCAAAAAGAAGAAGAAGAGCAACAAGGCTAAGCGCGAGCGCATCGAGGAGGACGATGAGATGCTCGCCATGCCGGCAGAGGAGCCCGTTGATGACATGGACCTTGATAGTGCTCAACAAGCTGCATCCAAACCTAAGAAGAAGAGCATGTTTGATGAATCATTCGTAGACGATGACGACCTCCAAGCCAATCTGGCAGCACAGCGGCAACAGGCCCTCAAAAAGCGCAAGAGATTGAGACCAGAAGATCTTGCGCGCCAGGTACGCGAAGAGGCATCAGCGCCGCCCGAGGATGTGCTGGACTCGACAGAAGGATTGGATCCGGCCTTGATTGTCGACGAAACCACGGAATTTGTGAAAGATTTGGGTCGAAGCGCGGAAGAAGCTGCTGCTGCTGAGGAAGAGGCGCGGCGACAACGCAGAAAGGGAAGTCACATATCCTCAGGCATCAAATCAATAAACACTCCTATCGAAGACAAAGATGGCGACATCAATATGGCTCAGTCCTATGCCGAAGTAGCAGAAGCCGAAGACGCACGCGACCGAAGCATATCCCGCGCTCGCTCCATCGACATCACCGAAACGGGTCTTGAGGCAGAGAAGACGATCGACCAAGGCCTCGGTGCTACCCTTGCTCTCCTCAAACAGCGCGGCCTCGTTGCCAAAACAGACCCCGCTGATGACAAGAATGCCCACTATCGCGAGCGTCAAAAGTTCCTGGCCGACAAGCTCAAGGCCGAAGCCGAAGCCGAGCGCCAACGCAAAGCCGCACGTGAACGTGAACGAGGCTCCTCAAGATGGAACACCATGACACCCCGCGAGCGCGAGGAATGGGCCCGCAAGCAAAACACAAACGCCGATATGAGCGAGAGCCGTCGACTTGCTGACATCTTCAACAAAGAGTACAAGCCCAACGTCGAGCTCAACTACGTCGACGAGCACGGTCGCCAGATGAATCAGAAAGAGGCATTCAAGCAACTCAGTCATCAGTTCCACGGCAAGGGCAGTGGCAACACTAAAACGAAGAAGCATCTAGACAAGATCGCTGCTGAGAAGAAGAAGATGGCCGAGAGCAGTCTCGAGGCAGGCAAGTCGGGAAGTGGTGGATTGGGCAATGCACTAAGCAATCAGGCGAAGAAAAACAAGACGGCCGGTGTCCGCTTGTTGTAGGCAAACACACCGCACGACGTTTCAGGTCAGTCAGGCTCTTGTATGAAATACTTTGAGGAAATTCCTTATTAATAGAATCATTTTGCATAGTCTATTCCAGGCCGTTCACAGCCGCAGTGAGTGAGTGAAAGGATGGGTGGGTACATTCCTCACGCCGGGTCCGTCAAGTACCCAACTAACCATCCATCTTTGGCGCCAAGTTTCAGTGTGACTGCTAATCTGATACCCAATATCCCTACACGCAGGACCGATGCCCATGGTAGGTATAGTGATGTTGTCCTCACGCACCACCCAATGCCTATTTCTCGTGCATTAGCCATGTTATGCCATTCCACCACTAGACCGCGATGAAGTTTTTTGTTTGTGAACAGATAGAGACGATTGTATTTTGCGTTTCTCCTGTCTCTGCAATAGGTTGCCCGATTATCGGTGTCACCTGAGCTGCTTATCCAGTACTAATGCAATAACCCAAGTCATATAGGAAGTTGACAATATCGAAATAAGTAACTTGAGTAAGCCCGTTTGAGCGTGTTCGAATCACAATCAGCTAGCACCACGCTACCTTTGAATACATGAAGAATCAGTCAAACTGACCACGGATAAGATGTTAGCATCGTCATCTCTCCTCCACATACGACCATAGGACACTGAAAATAGAGCTTCCCGTTCGCTCAGCTGTACTCAAGCAGTGTACCGGCGGATTAGTAGTCAGGTGGGTGACCACTGGCGAATCCCCGCTGTTGTATGTCTTTTTGTAGGTTTTTTTTCTCTGCGAGATGATACAAGCAGCATTGCAGAAAGAACCATGGAATTTTTGATAACGTATCAAGATGACTCTACGCCAGTGAATTCGGCGCAAATTTCCAACAGTCCATCCTGCAACGCTACCTCGTCCGTCGCCTTGTGTGCCTCTCCTATCTTCCTCCCCGGCCGGAAGTACTCGCCGCTCTTCTGCGCAGCCTCGTCCTCGCCCTCAGCAAGCATAACGTACGTCTCGATCGCCGCCTCCACGCTCCCCGTCGCCGAACGCCCGCCCATCTTGGTAGCGACCCAGCCAGGTTCCATGGCGTTACTCTTGACCTCGGGCCATCTCTTCGCAAACGCCTTGGCCAGCAGAACATTGTGCAATTTGCTCGCAGAATATGCTTCCGCGTCGTTCCAGGCGCGCTCGCCGCGTTCTAGCCACAGCACATCGTGTATGCTCGCCGCGCCGCCCTGGTGCAATTCCGATGACAGAAACACGAGGCGCTTGGGCTTGTGGATCCGTACAGTCAAGACATAGGGCGCGACGGTGTTGACGGCCGCGAGTGCGGGGATGCCTTGGGCGGTTCTGCGGAAGGGGCCTTGGTAGAGGCCTGCGTTGTGGATTACGCAGTCGAACGGGCCGAGCGCGTTGACTTGTTCTGCGACGTCTTTTGTCTGCGCGAGGTCGGAGAGGTCGCCGGTCACGACGGTGGGATTGGCGCCGGGACAGGCGGCGGCGGCGTCGTGGGCGCGTTGCGTGTTGCGGGCGTGGAGAACGACCGAGTGTCCGCGGGAGATGAGACGTTGGGCGACGAGGGCGCCGAGGCCGTCTGAGGAGCCCGTGATGAAGATGCGTGCCATTGGGGGTAGTTGGGTGGGTCGGGAGTTGAGGTTTGGTGTGATGAGACTCGTATTGCGTGCTGTGGCAGGCTGGCTGTATATACACCTCCCACAAGACGACGAAGATGCTTGGTAAGTAATTACCGCCGATAAACTCCATCTTATCCCCGTTGCTTACGGTACGGCTTGGCAATTCAGGTTGGGGTGCGATTTGTTGAGAACATAATCAACAATGTAGCTTTTGGATTTCCGGTGCGCGGCTGCCTTAAGCCCCTGTTAAACAAACTACCAACATACCCGATTGCTCGAGCAGAAAAAGAGTGTTTGTTGCTACAACCGAATGCTTGACACTATGACATCATCAACTACCTCATTTGGATAGTCACGATTGTGTCAAAAGTGTCCGTCTGGCGGCTTGAGCCGTAGCGTCGGCCGCTGGAAGTATTCGGCGACTCCCAAGCCTTATGCCTCGCGTCGAAGCTTACTTTTGATAAGCTTCTCTGAACCAATCTCTGTAGTTGGAAAATCACGGCGTATGCAAAGGTCACGAAGTACAGTCTCGGGTGTAAATTCTGGATTTGACGATAACTGCCCCTTCGGTAGCGGTGCCACACATCTTCTCAACACCATGTCGATATCCACACAAGCTTCCAAACTCAGGGTCCTGATATCAGGTGCCGGTATCGCAGGCCCATGCCTCGCCTACTGGCTCTCCCGAACCCGCCTCAACACCACCATCACTATTGTTGAGCGCTCGCCAGTCCCCAGGACAACTGGTCAAGCAGTCGACATCAGAGGCACTGCCATCGCTATCATTGAGAAGATGCGGTTGAAGAATGCGGTACGGGCAAGGAGCACCACTGAAGAAGGAACCAGGATCGTTGGTGCATCCGGGAACACCATTGCTGAGTTTGGCAAAGGTGATGCCTTCACCGCAGAATATGAAATTCTGAGAGCCGACTTGTGCGGGCTGTTCCTGGATGCCACGCGAGAGCTACCCAATGTGCGCCATGTCTACGGCGACTATGTCACGTCTCTTTCTCAGAGCGAAACAAAAGCAGAGGTCACTTTCAATAGCGGATCAAAAGACTCGTTCGACCTCGGCGTTGGAGCCGATGGGTCTACTTCAAAGATCCGGGCGATCATCCTCGATGAAGAGACTCGCAAAGGCAGCTATAAGCCTATCGGCCAGTACATTGCATACTTCAGCATCCCGCGGCAACCGTCAGACACCAAGCACTGGTACTGGTACAACGAGCCCAGAGGACTCGGCGTCATGACGCGACCACACCGCAACGAGTCCACCGTAGGCGCATACCTCTGCATAACCTTGCCAGCCCATGGCCAAAGCGATCCCGTCCTCGAAGAAGCGCTGTCGCAAGGTCCCGAAGCCCAGAAACGCATACTAAACCAATACTTTGCAAAAGCAGGCTGGCAGACGCCACGCGTCCTTGCTGGAATGAACACCTCGACAGACTTCTACATGTCCCGCGCCGCCCGTGTCGTGCTCCCCAGATGGCACAGCAACCGCACTGTGCTCCTGGGCGACGCGGCCTTTGCGACCTTTGGCATCGGCACCTCCCTCGCCATCCAGAGTGCCTATACCCTCGCCGGCGAGCTGTCAACGATCACGGGATCAGACCAAGTTCCCGCCGCATTAGAAAGATACGAAGATGCCTTCCGCAAAGTAACGGGCGTGAATGAGGAGTTGCCGCCGGGCTTCCCGCAGCTTGCGTTTCCACAGTCGGCATGGGGAATTCGGGTTCGAGATGCGGCCGCCTGGTTCGTGGGCAAGACCAAGGCGTATAAATTGCTGCCTGGGGAGGATAGAGCGGGCAAGGACAAGTTGACAGAGTATGAATGGGTGGGTGCATGAGGTGCTTCAAGTGTCTTGCGCGGCACGTACGGCGTCGGATATTGCATCTTGTCGTCTACTACCCAACTCTATCGTGTGCTATGGATCCTGAAGACAGAGCACGGAGCCATTCACGGAGGAAGTATCTCTGGCAAGTTTGATGCGCACTGCTCACATAAGATGCTACCTATGTAAAACTATCCAGTATGTGCTCCTTATCTTAGGTCGACGCTACGTGAGAGTGTGCAATGGGGCTATATATGAACTCTTCCAACTGAGACTCCGCTGGCCACACAGGCTGATCGTTGCTGCCTTTAAGAAACTTGTCCTCTTTCTCAGGGGTATCTTTTGCCATCTTGAGTACAAAGTCATCTCTGCCAGCAGTATATCCATGCGTGGTAACGTGAAAGCCCGTCTCAACTTGTCTGTCGTCTTTGTAGGCAAAAGTACCGTGCCATCCCTTCGGATCCTGCCTCAATCGGCCGCCACTGAAGGTCGTTTTGTGGATATCAGCTCTGCAAAACTGTCAGCCAGGCCACTCACCCAAGTGGTCTTGAGTAAAAATGAATTTTTAACATGCACACGTACCGGATCAGGATTGCCTTGGGCGCTTCTATTGAAGAACTTGCTGCCTGGTATGCCAAAGCAACGAGGGACGCTTTTCTTTTTTCGGAGATTCCACTGTTTTTGTAGAAGAAGTATCGGACTAGGTTTGCTCCACTAGCAGAAGACATGGTTGAAAACTGTAGCTTGAGCAACAAAAGTTGGAAGAAAGCATGAGATGGTCAAGAAATGAGTAGAGACGTAACTCGACATACCCGGATCCTTCTGGATTAAATACCCAGTCAGGACATCTTTACAATGTGCAGTTGTATATTCTTAGGCTAACAGGTAAGCGCTCGGCTACCGCTGCGATGAGCCAAACAGAGAGCATGATGTACGAGATTGATAAGATGTGAGCGTTCGGAGGAGTTATGCAGGGAATATGGAGCCAGTGGCGGTCTTGTTCATGCAAGTGCTGAATTGACAGCTAACGGGATTGAAACACCGTACATCAGCGTGACTGGCCCAACGAGGTAAATCGTGCGTCTTGAGCGGGCCAGATTCTACCTGTTGTAGACGGGAAGCGCCGTACGTCGGCTTGACTGGCCCGCAGGGTGATATCGTGCGTCTTGAGCGGGCCAGATGTTGTCAACGGGAAATATCGCACGTCGACCTGACTGGCCCGGAGGGTGACATCGTGCATCCTAAGTGGGGCTGATTCTAATCGTCTTGTATATGCAGCCAGCGGTTGATTGTCACAATATTAGCTGTTGTTGATGCGAGGCGCCGCACGTCGGCTCGGCTGGCTCAAGGGATCATCGTGAGCATTTACCGGTCATCTTCACAATATCTCGATGAATTGATAAGAGGATTTGAAATCATGTGGTGTGGATCAATAGTTGGACTGCTGGTTGGGCGTTTGATTATTAGCGTGCGTTGCGCGCGCACGGATGGTGAACTTGGCTTGATCGTGTTAAGCGAGAACCTTTTTACTGCGCCTCTTCAGCGAAGCCCATTCTATAATCATGTTCCAACCCAAACTCATTCCAAGATTTCATTATTTTGAACGACTCCAGAGAGCATCGAGCCATATCTATCTTTCCCAAGTGACAAACTTCAAACTCAGGCTCCCTCGCGTCATTCCAGTCTCACGCGTCAACAGCATTAGGCGTTCTCATTCACATTCGACAATGTCATCCGACACGTCAATCCAGTATCATTGGGTTGATGGTGTAGAATGTTTGGAAAATTATGAACCTGGCGGATATCATCCTGTGGAAATTGATGATCTGTTGCACAATCGCTATCGGATAGTGGACAAACTGGGGTATGGTGGTTACTCCACCATTTGGCTTGCTCGAGATGAAGAAGTCGATCGTTTTGTCGCTGTAAAAGTCGGGATATCAAAGGCGCCACTTCGAAGGGAATATGAAATCTTAAGGGCATTACATGATATGAAGTCGGACTCACAGCGTTCTGATTCTGCTCCCGATCAGAGCGCAAGCACGCCACTACCCAGAGTCTTCGATACATTTGAAATCTGCGGGCCTAACGGAACCCACTCATGCTATACGCTCACCCCCGCCCAAGGAAGTCTCTCAGAAGCAAAATGGTGTCGTCTCTTCCCCATTGGAATTGCCCGTGCTTTAGCTGCGAAACTGGCAACTGCTGTCGCATTCGTTCACTCACGAGGGTTCGTTCATGGAGGTATGTTATGTGATAGACGAGCCGAAGTAACCAAATACTGACAGCCAATCTAGATCTTCGTCTTCAAAACGTGCTCGTCAGACTCCCATCGGAATTCGACAAACTGTCGGTCACCCAATTCAAAGAGAAACATGGAGAACCTAGAACAGAACTTATTACCCGGGTTGATGATAAGCCCCTCACTGACAACGTTCCGGCGCATGCTGTGCTGCCTGTATATCTCGGTAAACAATCCGATGAATTCACCTTGACCGACGTTCACGGTCTGATCCTCAGCGACTTCGGCGAAGCATACTCTCCAGCGACGGAGCGGCGCTTGGGTCGTGACTGTCATACTCCTCTGTTGAAAAGAGCGCCTGAATCACTTTTCGAGCCGGATGAAGTCCTGTCGTACCCATCGGACATATGGAGTCTTGGATGTGCCATTTGGGACATATTGTGCATGAAATTCTTCTTGTACGAAATGGAACCAGTGGATGAGGTCGTGGCTGAGCAAATCGATATCCTAGGTTACCATACCCTTCCGGAAAGCTGGAAGAAGAAATGGGAACGGCCAGACGAAGAAGATAACCACGCATGTGAAGAAATTCCTCGACGGCCAATTGGTGATCGAGAAGTACTTCCTGGTCTGGAACAATTGTTCGAAAAATGTGTACAGAAATACAGGAGGGAAGAGCAGGCGGCTGGAGTTTTCGAAGAGGACGAGACGCGGGCTCTTATGGAACTGCTGCACGGTATGTTTAAGTTCAAACCCGAAGAACGCCTGACAATAGACGAGGTACTTCGGTCGACGTGGATGGTCAAGTGGGCACTGCCTCAGCTGGAGGAAAGTCAGACCAGCGGGTCCTCGACGAGTTGAGAAACCGAGCTCTATGATGCTGTGATTTCGATGGCTTATAGAGAAGATCGAGGCAGTTTACAATATATGTATAGAAGAGTGTAGCGTTGATAACAATGCAATCCCCCACTCCTTTCAATCTACAATCCTACTCACTTCTTGACCGCTCTCAGAGGCTCCCAATCCTTGTACTGTTGTTCACTCATCCAGGGTTCAATATATGCATCCTTTCCCAGCTTGAACCCCTTGCTTCTGAGCACCATGTACATGACATTAAGATGGAAATAGCTATTAGGAACGACAAAGCTGTGGAAATAATCGGCCAAGCCACTCATGTGCAGCGTGAGATCCATGTTTGCAAAGGGGACGCTCGCGCTCTTCTCCGCGCTGTCGTTGTACGCCTTTTCCTCGATGGCGTCGTAGGCCGCTCGCAGCGTCTTGAAGAAATCAATGACGTCGTCCAGCGATGTGAACGCGGGGCTCAACGCTGGAAATGCGGTTGTGCCGTTGAGCTGGTGTTGTTCCAACGCTACGACGGAGAATTTGGCCAGCAAGATGGGCTGGAGCCGGAAGGGGAGCATGTCGCCCAAATTTGAATTGAGGATTTCTTCCTCGCTGGGCAGTTTTCCCGCGACATCGTTGGCACGCTCGTTTTTGGCTGTGGTCAGGATGCTGATTGCGCTGGATGCGAGGTTCTTAAGGACTGGGATCGTAGTGCCATAGAATGAATAGGTGATAGGAGCCGCCATCGTGTTTGTTGTAGTAATGTTTTTGAAGATTAACAATATATGCATATATAGGGTCCATGGCTTATTTATGCTATCGTAAGCCTTGAAAAAATTTGCGATCAAACCTGGGTACCCTACCTGACAATCAATCCATCTCCGTGATCCACTGTAAGTCGGCGTGACAGTGGCCTGTCTATCTTTGATTGGTCCGAGGACGAATAAGTGAGTGTCCGTGTCGGCGCCACCTAGTGAGTTATTAGTTAATGCCGAGGTCCGTGAATCCATGCACAACATACTTGACACAGTAAGCTTTGGGTGCCCGACCATTGACGATTCAAATGCCAGGTGCAAGAACATGCGCTTTAGCTGAGCCACAATGCGTATCTAGCGGCGTAACGAGTACCAACAATCTGCAGGTTCCACGATAGACTTCGCCCGTCTGTTCCATGCATGATGAGTATATGAATATAAAAGCGACAATCATGCCGCAACGTTTCTCGCTCTGTTTCTTCACTCACATAGCCCGTGTTTATGTAGCAAGCATAGTGGGATTCTTTTTTGGAGTATCTGATAAACGCGAGTAGAAATGCGATCCCGTGCCTGCAAAAGTGCAAGATACCTGACATTAAGGTTTGCGCAAAGGAAGCGGTGAAGAAACCTCTAGCGTTCCTCGTGATGAGTGCGATCCCAGATCACCAGAGGCGAGTTTTATCACCTCACGGAGTTACTATACAGCTATATAGCGAAGGTTAGGAAGTAGTAAATCGAGTTGCTGATGATGGGCAACGGAATCTTCTGACGCAAACTAGCATACTATTAACATAGAGGAGCTGCACTGTCCTGAGCTTACAGGTAGGACTAGGGTAGAACACAAAACTTGCAGCATTTGCTCACTACATTAGGATTTAGAATTGCAGCAGGGGGTCTGGTGTGCAAACTTTGATGTATCCATCTTTTTCAACATGGCTATGTCGTATTATTAACAATATCCGTCGTGGAAACAATCATCGCATTCGCAACTTGCTGCGTCGTGTGTGGAAGGAAGAACTGCCAAAGGCACAGTCTCGATCTAATACTTCATCGCAGCCTCCATCACCGGGCCAATGGCCTTCCTCTTCATCAGCCTCTCAAGCCAAGCCTTAACCTCGGTGTACTCGCTCGTGTCTGCGGATTTGCCCAGAATCTTCAAGCAAAATTAGCACAAACACCATAGGTGAAAAAAGCAGTGCTGGGGTATAGACGTACGACCTGAGACAAGTGCTGCCACGGCACAAAAGCCAAATCAGCGTATGAAAACTTGTCGCCCACCAACCAGGGACCGTCTGCTCCCTTTGGCTGCTTCTTCAGATGGCCGTCCAAGACCGATGTTACGCGCTTGATCTCATTGTAATACCGCTCCTGGGCGGAGGGAATTTGCTCCGAGTGGTACTTGGTGAACCATACCGCCTGCCCATAGTACGGGCCCTGGCCGCTGACTAGATACCCAAGCATCAGCCGAAGAGCCCCTCTCATTCAACGCCTCCCAGAAACTCACCTTGGAAGAACAGCCACTGCTTCGCCAAGTAGCTCTCGTTGCTGCCCGGGGCAAAACTAATCTTGTGCTGTGTGTCGTACTTGTCTACCAGGTACTCGATGATGGCGCCGGACTCCCAGATTGTAAGGTTGGTGTTTGGGTCGTGTATGGCTGGCATGCGGCCATTGGGGTTGATGGCGAGATATTCGGGTTTCTTGAGGTCAGGGAAGCCGATACTCTCGACTTGGTAGGGGATGCCGAGCTCTTCCGCTACCATGATAATCTTGGGTGGGTTGGGACCTGGGGCGTATTAGAGTGGGGCGGTAAAGTGGGACAGCATGGGGGGATGAATGGGGTGTACCGTGTCTGCCGTAGATCTTGATGGGCTGGATGGAAGACATGACTGTGGCTGTGGCTGTGGCGTTGCTTCGTGCGTTGGAGCGGACGTGG
>Ga0182211_1000571_pt1 | contig 11552 bp, 4 predicted proteins | sample G5R1MG_20_FD_129660 | JGI IMG/M metagenome (GOLD analysis project Ga0182211, IMG submission 129660) | Switchgrass phyllosphere microbial communities from Michigan, USA - G5R2_MAIN_03OCT2016_LD1 MG | ecosystem: Host-associated > Plants > Phyllosphere > Phylloplane/Leaf | place: USA: Michigan... | reverse complement strand
GGTCGACGTTCCCCCTCCATTGCTGCTTTGTGGCACCGTGGAGGCCTTGGTTGGGTGGTGGCAAGCCGTCCCTCCTCTCGCAGCATTCTCAGCAGACGTCCAACAAGACAGCATCCTCGCTGGGGGGGTGGTGAACGCTGTAGGGCTCGAACCTGGAAGAAAAAAAGCACTCTCTACGAACTTGTATCATAGAGTGCTCCGCACTAGGTGTCTGCATAAGACCTGTCCAAGAGGCCCCCTCCGTAATGTACTACCAACCCGACTCGATCGAGTGCCGCCGTTCCCCGCGTGCTGCGTGGGCGCAAGTGCACTGATTACCGTGTCGCATAAGCTGCTACCCAGCGATCCAGAAACTCATCCGCCTGCTGAAAGAGGGTGTTGTGGTATTTCGGGACGTTGCAAGCAGCCAAGGGGTGGATAGATGGAGGTGCGCTCAGGTCCGTCTGAACCATGGAAAGGCTGTCACCGCCAGGGTCCCGTCGTTCCCACAACCTCTCTTGCGTAGCAGAGTGCAGTTACGAGCCTCTTTCTCACGGTCCGACCCAGCTCCTCGACGTCGGATTGGGCTAGTGCTGCGCCGCAATGGAAACGGACAGACAAGCATCAGCATAGATGGCCATCGTTGGACCTGCCTTGACATGCTCCCGTGGAGTCGTACAGGCTACGGATGGGGACTAGCGGAGCGGTCACCAGCCTCCCCAGATTCGAAAGTGTTTCAGTCGGATGCGAGGGTCCTGATCGACGCAGTACCTCGTCCAAGAGGCAGGAGAGGGGAGGAGGGAGCAAGGTGAGGTTCATGCCTTGCGGGGTTGGCCGCGTCTTCCCTAGTTGATGCTTAGTGATGCGCTAATCGACTTTCTGCACGTTTGGACTCGCACCGCGTCTGCATGCGACGCCCGTACCACGGTACGTCAGGCGTCGCGAGACGGTATGGATCAGAGAGGGAGTCGACGAGGGTCTTGGCCGCATCAGAGCCGTTGATTGTCTACATAGTATGTACCGATCCCAGTCATTGCTCTACTCCCTTCCCCAAGACGTCAATAGACAACCGACATCCTTACGAGATGCCGAATAGGTCCAGCCGAAGATCAATCCTCTCCAGCGATACTTTCACAACACGAAACGCCATGCTCGCTCTAATCTACCGTGAAAATGCGGGGAAAGTTGGGCCCAAAACTCCTCATCGAACCTGCATCATGACCAAACATCTTCTTGGTACTGGTTGGACGCCCTCATTGCCTTGACAATCTCATCGCCCTTGGATTCGGGCAAATTGCGATGCTTCGAAATGAGCTTTCCAAGTAACGTGTTGACCTCACGGGCCATGTGTGCCGCGTCACCGCAGACGTAGAAGTAGGCTTTCTGTTCGAGAAGCTTGTTCACCTCCGCGCCAGCCTCCTCGAGCTTGTGCTGGACGTATACCTTCTGCGGACCATCGCGCGAAAAGGCCGTGTGCATGACGAACTTGTCGCCCAGCATCTCTTGGTAGTGCTGAACATCGATTAGTACTCGTTGAATGATCGAGGGAATAGGAATCCACGCCTCACCTTCCACTCATCACGGTAGATAAAATCCTCCGACTGCTTTCTGCAGCCAAAGAACAAAACAGTCTTGCCCACATTTTGACCGGCCTTGGCCTGGGCAGCTCTCTCTTGAACAAATGCACGGAAAGGAGCGACACCGGTTCCGGGGCCGACCATGATGATGGGCTTGGACGGATCTGAGGGGAGCTTGAAGTTGGAGTGACGGATGTGGACAGGCACATGGATGCCATCGTACTTGTTGCGAGGTCCGGTGATGGCATAGTCCAAACCATGCGGGTCGGGATGCGGGTCGCCATGCTGCTTCTGTTTCAGGGCCAAAAGGTAGTTGGTCGTTACCCCTTTCAAGATGTAGGGTGCGCCGGGTTTCTCCATCGACTCGACAACGGCCGTAATAGAGATTTGGTCTTTTTGAGCCAAGGAGGACGACGAGATGGAGTAGTAACGGGGTTGTATTTTGACCATGTTCTCAAACATGAAAGAGAAGGGGATCTTGGACCATGCTAGCCCTTGCCCTTCAAGTTCGAGCAATTGCGCCAAGTTGAGGTTGCGGTCCGTCACATTTTGCTTGAAGTGGTCCTTGTCGCTGCCGAGCTTGGCCATCTCGGCTTTGATTTCTTCGCTAGGTGCAAATTGAGCGATTCCAGAAACGAGTTGGCGGGACACGGCGGCGTTGATTTCGACGTGGAAGCGAAGCGCCGCATCGTATGTGGTAGGAGACGGGAATGGTACCTTGGCCGTGGGATCCAGTGCCTTGACGGCGATGACGGTGTGGCGTTTGTCTTGCTGGCCCAGGACCTTGAAGATTCTATCAACCTCTTGGCCCGGGTTATTTGGCCAGATTGCGATGTGGTCACCCGTGGTATAAGATAGGTTCGAGCCAGCTATGCTGATTTCCATATGTAGGCAGTTTCGGTCTTTGGCGTTGAAGAGTTCGGTTGATTGGACAATAGGCGCGATGAAGGGGTTACTGGCGTTGAATGGGCCTTTCTGCTTGCCTTCGAGGTGGTTCTTGTTCGGCTCGCCCAGATAGACGGTATCATCTTCAGCTGAGAGCTCTGGCTTCTCCGTGATTTCAAAGACGGGCTCGTACGAGGCTTCGCGTTCCTCAAGACCAAACTTTTCTGCCACGGCAACCCACATGGGCTCCTTCCAGGCGAGGAAGTCTTCCTCCATAGTCCCAGCGCCATCGTCGCCCTCTCCTGCAGCGCCCAGGCGGGTGGCGCCAAGCCTAGTCAAGTACTTGTCCACATTTCGTACCATGGAATTATAGTGCTCATAGGTGTTGTTTCCGAGACCAAAGACGACGTAGTTGAGCTTGCCCAGGGGCTTGTCATCGGCACCGCCACCGTCGGCGAAGCGAATGTCATCCGAACCAATGAACTCGTAGAAGTCGACGGCGTTGTCCGTGGGCTCACCTTCCCCGTATGTGGCCAGGACAAAGACGGCAAGCTTATCTTCGGGGAAGCTGTCAAGGTTGTCGAAGTCGTAGTCCTCGAGGTCGGCGACCATGGTCTTTAGGCCAAAGCGCGAGGAGCCTTCCTTGGACAGGCGCGAGGCATAGTCCTCGGCGGTGCCCGTCTGGCTGCCGTAGAAGACAACGCAGTCCTTTTCCGTCTCCTCCATCTTCTCGAGGATGTTGCGCGACTTGCCTGCCTTGGCGGCTCCGTTGGTGGAAGCGAGCGAGGCGCCGTAGGGGTCGCCATGAACGGCCCAGTAGGTGCCCTTGGTGACGTAGGCGATGGTGCCGAGCAGCAGGGCGGCGAGGACAACAATGTCCAGGGTGTCGAGTTGTGCCATGTTGCTGGAGGGAGGCGACAAGGGGACTGGCAGAGGCAGAAGAAGCAGCGGCGGCAGAGGATCTGGCTCGGAGGGGCTGCGCTGACCTGGCCTCGGATCTAGGCTATCCCGAAGAGGGCAAGCGGGCTCGGGGTGTGCAGAGGGTGGACTCTGTTGGGGAGTCTGCGAGGCTTTGCGGGTGCTATTGCACGTACCGCAGCTGGAGGCAGGCGTGCCAGACACGGAGTAAGGAGGGACGACAGCGAGGCCGTCGAGAGATGGTGGAGAGCCGCGCCATGGTCGTGGCACGTGGGCCAACGTGTGTTGGCGTCACAGGACGCGGGCGAGGTTCCGTACATTAGTCTGTAGTTTCGTCCGCATAGCATATAAGTAAAATATAGGTGTATTATATAAGTATATTAGGTAAGCGTGTATCATGAGTACACGGCCACACCTACCTAGCCATATAGATCGCATTGGAAATAGAACAGGACGTACACAGACTAAAAATACATACTCCCGGTATCTGAGTAGGCAGTACCGTAGGGCGCATCTCATTCTAGTGTAAAGTGTAGAGTGTAGAGCGTAGGGGGTAGAGTATAGGTAGGTAAGCGGTCAACCATACATACTATAGTAGATCAGTAGTTACTACACAATATGTCACATACCTAGGAGGCGTGGAGGTGCTGCTGGCGCCCGATTAGGCTAGCCTCCACCAACGGCACCCGATGGTGACGGGGAGCCCGCCCACGACCACAGCGACTGGAGCGTGGACGACATCTTTCCGCCGCCTCGCCCTTGGATCGCCCGCAGCTCCTCCCCGCCCTGTCGACTGCCGACTTCAGAAGATGCAGCACGGGAGGCCAGCGGCATGTGTGAGTGCTCCGTTCCCCTTCCTGGACGTGGGATCGACATGCTGACGGCGAGTCCTCGCTGCCGCAGCTGCGTTCTCCCCCGTGCACACGCGTCCGGCGGCTGGGCATGCACCGCCTTATCGAGAGCCGCGAGAGCCTCGAGATCCCCCTTCGCGCGAGCCCAGCCAGACCCGCGGTCGCGCCCTGACAGCCTCGTCGCGCACTGTCGCCTCGCGCTCCCAGACGCCCGCCGCCAGCAGCACCTCGAGCCCCGACCGCGACCGCGAACGCGACCGCACGTTGGGCTCGCTTGAGCGTAAGCCCTCGGGCGCCTACGCCCACAACCGCAATACGTCCATTGTACACGGCATCCAGCACTCGCGCACCACGAGCTTCGTCAACGCGCCCGCCACGAGTCCGCTCAGTCCTCTCGTCCTCGCCTCTCCCGCTCCGCTCAATGGCCCCACCATGTCACCCGAGTCCCTCGCTGAGGCTGCTGCTGCCAACGCCCCCGCTAACACCAGCCCCGTCGCCCCGCCGCCTGCCGATGCCAGCACCCCACGCCGCCCCGAAAGGGCCCCCAGCGCCAGGTCTGCTCGCCGCGGCCACAACCACCACCGCTCCCAGTCGCGCCACCCCCCGCCGCCTCCGCATGCCCACGAGCTTAAAACAGTCGGCGAATACGCTTTGCACCATCTGTTCAATGCCTTCATCAGTCAAGCCGAGCAAAAGATCAACCAGTGCATTACGGACCGCGGCCAGCCCGAGGCCCGCGTCGAGCTCGTCTGCGGGCCCGCCGTCGACCCGGCCTTTGATCAGCTCATCGCAGCCCTAGGCCACATTGCCCGCCACAAACCCAAGCCGCTCATCGATACCATCATGCTGTGGCGCAAAGCGAAGAGCGAAGAGGCTGCCAAGCAGCGCACCCAACTTTTGCATGCCCGCCATGCTATGCCCCAGTCGCAGACGCAGTTCTCGTCCCATCCCCACCCCCAACTGGCTATGTCGCGGCGTAACACTGAGCCCCTCCACCATCTCGAGCACCCCGCCTCGGCCTCCGTTTCTTCGCATCCGGACATGCTCGCGCTGCAGCAGACTGTCACCCAAGCGGAACAGCGGTCTACCGTATCTACATACATTCTCTGTCGTGTGCTCGTCGAAATTATGACGCAGGCAGATCTGCATAATCTCACCTTCGACATGGCCGATCGCTTGCTCGGCCTCTTCTACGGACAGCTTAGTACCGTCGACCCAGAGCTCGTTGACATTTCCCCCCTTAATCTGGCCAACTGGACCATATACAGTCAGCTACTTGGCGTACTAAGCGGCCTTATTTTTGAACACGTGCAAGAGAAGTTTATCATTGACCTCAAAATCATCGACACCCACCTGTCCATCAAGAACCAATACAACCGAGACCATGAGGCCAAAGGCGCTCTGTTAATTCGAGCGCTGCGCTATCTCAAGCTCAAGTCATATCCTGAGGAGGCATGGGACCGTACCTGCGACTTCATGCAATCCCTGGCCAAGCTTTTCAATAGCGCCCACGGCCAGCCTATTAAGTATGCGTACTGCCAGGTCTTGCGCGAGCTATTGCTCCATATTGCCTCCAGAGTCACAATTGAGATCAACGCCCCAAAATGGAAGACAGTCGTCGATCTACTCAGGCAGCGTGCCTCGGTGCTGATCAGCAAACCAAAGCACTGGCACGAAGCCTTCCCACTGATGACGGCAATTCTTTGTGTCTCCCCTACAGACGTATTCCTATCGCAGTGGCATGGACTTATTTTATCAACGCAATCTCGGCTCAAGGAGCGTGCTACACGCGCCATCGCTTTGCGAGGCATTTGCCGACTTGTGTGGACCTACCTGTATCGAAGAGGCACAGAACCACCTAATGTGGCAGTTCGCAGGCTCGAGGACGTCATACGCCTAGTCTTCCAGCCCGGACGACGATCCTACCTGTCCACTGAGCCTGCCATTGCGGAACCATTGATTCAGCTTACTCGTACCATTGGCTATAAATACCAGGACCTGTGTTTCAAGACCATCATCTTCCCACTGCTTAATTCAGAAATGATTAGCGCAGGCCGAGAGCTTCGTGTAGAGAATTTGGAGCCCGACCGCATGGTAATAGGCATACGGTCCTTCCTTGCCATCATGGCGGACCTGGAAAATGCCGAACAACCTCCCTTCCCCGTCACATACAACGTGGAGCTCGACGCGCCATCGAGTGAGCTACCAGCTGTTCCTGCTAGCCCTCGACCTCTACAGCATTTGCACACCAAGTCCACACTACTAAAAGAAGAGCGACTTTCACGACCTGTCAACTTTAGTGGTTTTGGCGAGGTGGCCAAAGAATACTATGTTCGATTCTGCAAGATTCTTGGCGAAATTACTATCATCTGCGACAATGCTTTTGGCGGCCAAGCAGTACTGGACGAAAAGTTCTCTTTGCAAACACCAAAGACGCCCATGGCCGAAGCATTTAGCTTTAGTCGACGTGAAGATCATCAAGTTACCACAGATCCTCGCCAAGGTTTTTATGATCTGCTTCATGTTGCTGTACAGGCTTTGCCTCGCTGCCTGTCACCACACATTCCATTCAACGCCCTCGTGAATCTACTATGCACCGGGACAGCCCACGTGCAAGGTTCTATTGCTAGCTCGTCTGCTCAATCACTCAAGTCGATCGCACGACAATCTCATGCTCAGCAGGTTACAATCGGCTTCGCTCGCTTCATCTTCAATTTTGATGATCGCTATGCCACCATGTCCGATGGTGGCATGCTCGGGGCTGGGCACATTGAGAGTACCCTCAAACTTTACATCGAGCTTCTTCAGATTTGGATCGAGGAAATCAAGCAAAAGGCCCGAAAAGCGGCACTTGACGCACCTGACGATGGGTCTGGCAGTCGGGCTGCTCAACTTGACATCAACTCCGTGTGGGCCCATGTTGATGAAATCGAGAGTCACGGCCTCTTCTTTCTCTGCTCACCTTCTCGACGCGTCCGCGCATATGCAGTCACTGTGCTTCGTCGTATCACCGAATTTGACACGGCGCTTGGCGGCTCTAATACGCGGATTATTCGCGTCATGGAAGGCAGCCCTCAAAGGGTCATGGATATTAGCGACGAAAAGCTGTCACTCGCTGAGCGGAGCCGCCTTCAGCGCGGTATGCGAAAAAGCAACGTTCAAAGCACGCTAGTGGAACTGTGTAGCAGCGACGTGCCCTACGACTCTACGCTCTGGTTCAAGATCTTCCCAAACTTGATTCGCATCAGCTTCGAAGTCTGTCCCTTTGCCATCACCCTGACCAGAGACATCGTTTGTGCGAGGCTCTCTCAAATGCATCGAACTTTATCCTCGCTTGCAGAGGGTCAACGTTCAACTCCATACTCGCCCTTCGAACCCACTCCAGGAAAAGTCACCGGTCGATTAGCCTCTACCTCCCCTAATATTGTGATCGAGCAGTGGAAGCTCTACCTCATATTTGCTTTCACTACTCTGACAAATCTAGGACCTAGCGCCTCGGCGACCTTGCAGAGTCAGCTTGCCCAGCATGGCAGGAGAGGCTCCAAGTCATCTCAGCCGAGTGCCAACAAGTTGTACACCGCGACTGAACTTTTCGCAAAAGTACTGCCTTTTCTGTCTGTGGATAACACCGCAATACGGGATGCAGCCGTCGTTGGCCTAGGATCTGTCAACCTTAACCTATATCGTACTTTGTTAGAGTCATTGCAAGGCATCGTCGCTGCATGCGCCGAGGAGGCCAAATCACGTCTAGGAACTCACAATCGCAATATGAGCAGTCCACGTGTTGCCAACTATCGTACAGATCATCTGCGCACCGAAATTACCCATGTTTACAAGCTCACGTCCCAACAATATCTCAAGCTCCCAGAAGGCTACAACGACGAGTGGATCGTCAATAATCTGGTCAATTACACTAAAGATTTGAGAATTTTCCTTAGTGACACAGACGTGCAGATGGAACCACGGTTTTTAAAGCTCCGTACCCACTACTGCGGCCTAGTAGAGGTGTTATTCGAAGGTATCAATAAAACCAACGACCCTTTGCAGTGGATGCCCTTCCAGGCCCGCAAGGCAGCTTTCACCTTGATGGAAGAATGGTGTGGCTATTCGGCTAATCAGTCCCAAATTCGCCAACGGGAAGAACACATGCGTCGCTCCATGCTGGATCGTGAACATGATATGGGCAACAAGGGTATCGCAACGGCAGCTCACGAGATTGAAAAAAGAGATCTTCGAACATCTGCACTAAGCGCGATGGCTGCCTTATGCGGTGGGCCAGTCAGCATAACCACGGACAGCAAAGTCCTGCTACAGTTTGACGTCCTACGCATGCTCAACTGGATGGACAGTATTTTCGAGACGCCAAGTGATCGAACGCACGCAATAGGTCGTCGAGCCTTGACTAATCTTATCTTGCATAACCGCGAGCACCCATATTTGCTAGAACGCTCCATTGAGATGTGCTACGTCTCCAAATCTGCCAAGGCTCTCGAAAGTTACTTCGAAGTGGTGACCCAAGTCTTGACACAACGCGAGGACTACACATTGCCCTTTTGGAAAGTCCTGAGTGCTGGGCTCTACACTCTGGGACACGAGAACAGCGAAATTCGCATGAAGTCTGCCCGTCTGCTACGAAAGCTAGAAGCCCGAGAACAGAAGAACTCAAAGCTACAAGATCTCGACATCAGTATCTCAGACAAGACCATCGCAGTCTATAAACTGGCACAGTTCGAGACATCCCGCAGACTCGCCAAACAACACTCTGCCCTTGCTTTCCTCGTCTTCTCTGAATTCTCCCGTTACTTCAATAAGCTCGAGCCTGATCATCAGCGCAACATGGTTGCCGCAATGTTACCGTGGGTACAGACAGTGGAACTTCAGGTCAATGCTGAAGGCGGACCAACCGCCAGCTCCTACATGTTACTCGTGAACTTATTTGAGATCACAGTAATGTGTGGCAAGGCCCTGCACAACGAGATTCAGGCTCTCTGGCAAGCTCTTGCGACTGGCCCACATGGTGGCAATGTGCAACTTATACTCAACTTTATCATCAATCTGTGCTTAGACAAGCGAGAACAAAATTACGTGGATGTCTCCAAACAAATTGTGGTCCATCTTTCGAGCACTCCAGCTGGCCTCAAAGTAGTTGAGTTTCTGCTGTTGCACATCAACCCGCGGTCTATGGTCAGTGAGAAACGCGAGCCAGTACCTCCGCCCCCCGACGCCGCAAATCTCCCGTATCTTGCTGACCTCAGCAATTTGCTTCCCAGTAGCAACAAACAGGTAAGTCATAGCTCGCCTCAACACAGCTTGAAGCTAAGTCCGGCAGTCTGGATTCGCGCTTGGACAAATTTGTCTCATCCTACTCGTAGACCTCATGGTCTCCCCAATCAAGGTTGCCAATGAACATATCCCTTTGCTTTTGCAGGTCATCTTAGTGCTATGGGATCACTATACCCCAGTAGTTCAAGACCAAGCACGTGAGATGCTTGTACATCTCATACACGAGCTCGTCATTTCCAAGATCGAAGATGAAACCTCGAGTATCGACAAGAGATCTATTGAGGATTTTGTTGAAAACGTTCGTCAGCATGATGTCAAAGTAGTATGGAACTACGACGAGGAGAACGGTAAGGATGCAGATGATTCCAGTGCAAAGGTCCCAGAATCAATGGAGTACGTTGCCAGTGAAGTGTTGAAGTTCTTCTCGCTTGCCTACCCTGGGCTTAGAGAAGCATGGGGAAGAGCAGCATTGAATTGGGCAACATCATGTCCTGTCAGGCATCTTGCCTGTCGATCATTTCAGCTCTTCCGATGCATTCTCAGTTCACTCGACCAGCAAATGCTTTCGGATATGCTTGCAAGGCTTTCAAACACTATCTCTGATGAGGAAAGCGACATACAGACATTCTCCATGGAGATCCTGACCACGTTGCGGGCGATAATTGAGGCACTAGCTCCAGAAGACCTCATCCAGTACCCTCAGCTCTTTTGGACTACTTGTGCCTGCTTGGATACCATACATGAAGGCGAGTTCATGGAGAGCTTGCTTATGCTAGACAAGTTCCTAGACAAACTTGACTTGAGTGACCACGGTATCCTCCAGGTTCTTGAGAATAGTTGTCCAGCTAAATGGGAAGGTCATTTCGAAGGTCTTGCTCAGCTGACCTACAAGGGCATACGATCAAGCGTTTGTTTAGACCGATCTCTGCAAATCCTTGAACGTCTGGTTGTTCTACCTGCGAGTCGTGTTGTTGGTGATGATACACGGCTCCTCTATACTGTCCTTGCTAACCTACCAGGGTACATACGGTCGTTTGACCCTATGAGTAAGGATTCAAGCGTCCGAACCAGTGCCGATGTACTCGCACACGTGGCTGCAGAACAGTACCAATGTCCTGTTCTAGCAGATGCCCTCACAGCACTCGCTATGAAGAGGACTCGTCATGAAAAAGACTTCCTAGCACAAGTAATGACGGCGATACGATTAAGGTTCTTTCCGGATCACGAATTTGGGAGCCTCGTCTTTTTGCTCAGTCTGTTGACAAGCAAAATTGATTGGGTCAAGAACAACACCATTGAGGTCCTTTGCGTACTGATACCTGAAATCGATATGCGAAAGCCTGAGATTGCTTCCAAGGGCTCTGATTTATTTTCGCCTCTCCTGCGATTGTTGCAGAGTGCCTTCTGTCCACAAGCATTGAAGGTGCTAGATTTTGTCATCAGCCTCAACATGGCTAGCACTCTTACTCCATTCGACAAGCAGCATATACGGATGAGCATGGCAGGGTCGCATTCAACTAGGGGCTACAAAAAACAGTTCGAAAAGACTCAATCGCTGTACGGCATTCCCGAAGAAAGTGGCTGGGCGATACCCATGCCTGCTCTTCACTCACAGTTGACGAGAGCCAATGTCCATGCTGTCTTCTACACGTGCGGCAACTTTGACGAAACGAACGCACCGGAAACACAGACACCTAACATTGAATTTCGACAAGAGGAGTTTCCCTTTAGCCCGCTCTCGGACTACCGAACAGCAACAATGACCTCAGAGGACACTCGAGGTGACAGTCACATAGGTGATTTGGTGATGAAGCTGGATAGTCTTGACGACTTCTTTGACGAAGACGACGATGCTGAAACCCTGACTGACCTACCGGACCTTGCACCTTCCGGACGATACCACGGCCCAAGCTCTCACGATATACGCGAAAACCTTTACGACCAGCAAACCGCACCAATCTTACACAAGTCTCTTACGCGCAACGCAAGCGTTGCTTCCTTTCAATCAGGATTCATATCTGAGGTAAAGCTTTCTCCAGCCAGAGATCCTGGTGTGATG
>Ga0182211_1000570_pt1 | contig 11554 bp, 2 predicted proteins | sample G5R1MG_20_FD_129660 | JGI IMG/M metagenome (GOLD analysis project Ga0182211, IMG submission 129660) | Switchgrass phyllosphere microbial communities from Michigan, USA - G5R2_MAIN_03OCT2016_LD1 MG | ecosystem: Host-associated > Plants > Phyllosphere > Phylloplane/Leaf | place: USA: Michigan... | reverse complement strand
CTTCTTTCCCTGTCTGCCCTCCTCCACGCCACTCGCACCCGCACCGTCCGCCAACCTCGCCAACGCAGCCCCCATCCTACCCCCCTTCCCCCTTCCGCTCGTATTCCCCTTCACCCCGCCCCCGACCAGACCCCTCACTCCAACCCCGACCCCGCCCTCGAAGAACCTCGTAATATTGCTCTGCGTACCCTCTACCGCTCTCCGGTTCATGTCGCGTATCACCGGCACAAGCACCTCATCGGTGCGCTCCTGGGACCAGCCAATCTGTGCCTGGAGATAGGAGCGCAGGGCGGCGAGATCGGGGACGCCCCACACAAAGGGTTGCGGGTCCGAGTCGACGTCGGGGTGCAGGTATGCGTGTGCGACGCGGGTGTCGGGGAACGAAGGCGGCAGGAAGAGTTTTGTGGCGTGGGATTTGCGGAAGCGTTTGAGAAAGGGGGAGAGCGGGGGCGTGGCAGGGGGTTGTTGGGGGCAGGATTGCACCGTGGTCCACCATTGCGTGAACGACTCGAGGGAGGGGAATTCAGACAGGATCTCTAGGGCGGTAACGGGGCCGATGCCGGGGATGCCGGGCGTGTAGTCTGAGCCGAGGAGTTGGGCGATGGAGATGAGCTTGTCGCGGGAGAGCTGGAAGGAGGAGAGGAGGTCGGAGGCGAGATAGCACTCGACGTATTTGGCGGCGTTGAACATGTTTTTGTAGACGCGCGTGCCGCCGAAGAGGAACGTGTCCGAGTCGTCAGTTACGATGCCGTCGACGAGGCCAAGGGAGACAAGTTCGGCACACTGCGCTTCGGCTTCCATGGGCGCGGTTATGTAGGGCAGACCGAAGAGGCTAAGTAGATGTTGGCACTCTTGAATCATGGTTTGCGTGACTTCGTCTGCGTCGCGACGATCTTTTTTCTGTTGTGCGCGGAGTTGCTTGAGTTCCTCGTCAAAATTTACGTGAACGGTTGTGGTGGCGTTGAGCTCTTGGGCAAACCGCGCGTGCTCCGAAGCTTCTTGCGTAAGCGAGGCGAAGAGCTCTGCATCTTCTGGATCGGAGTATTGATCTGAGTCGTGTGTGGCTAGGGCGAGGGTGCTGGTGTCATCTGGGGCGGCATCGGGTGGCGCAATGGGAAGAAGGAGATCGTCTGGGCCTTCTAACTTGGCTGGTGAGAACCCTCGCTGAGACCGAGGGGAGTGGGTGGCGCGTACAATAGTAGCATCTCCAACTTCCAGTGAGGGTGACTTTAGGGCCTCTGCTCTAGACGTGGGACGAGTCCCCATCGGCACGTCTTCAAACTCGGGTGAAGGTGAGTTTTCAAGGACAGGGGCCGTGGCAGCGTTGCCCAGCATCGGAACATCCTCAAACTCTTCAGATGGAGATCTTGAGGCCTCTCGAGTGGGAGTCGCGACCTTCTGGGGACCCCTCTCTTCCTCAGCCTCACTTTCTGACCACTCCACTGCTTCATCCTCTGACTCGTCTGCGAAAGGTTTCGCTGTCAACGCCGACGCCTCCGACAACGATGGTTTCTGCTGCGGTGGCAGTGATTTCAAAGGCTTGCCTCGCATGTCCTCAGCGACATCATCCATACCAGTCCGCGTCCTTCCTGTTAGAACATGCTCCATCTGCTCATGTGCATCTTCCTTCTCCGACTCCAGGGAAATCATCTGCTTCTGGCTCGGACTGCCCGACGTGTCCAGATCGATGACCTCGTTCATTTCATTCTTGTGCAGACGAGGTAACTCTGGGAACTGGAATCGCGACCTTTCTTCTTCCCTTGCCTTCTCCCACACGTCATTTTCTTCCTGCCGTGTTGCTGCCAGCTCGGCTGTAATGTCCCGTTCGCCCTTGAACCATGGAGGCAGTGGCACCGTCTTGTCCTTGCCTCTCCCGCTGTCCTTTTCAAAGCCGCCGGCCGTGTCTGCCTCTAGTTTCTCCATCTTCTTCTTTCCTAGCAAAGAATTGCCGAGATTAAGTTTTTCAAATGGCAAAGGTCCGTCAAAACCGGCAGGGTGTCTCGATTTCGGCGCAGACGTTACTGCGGGAGCGAGTGACTGTTGGACCTGTAGTTTAGGAGACGGCTGTCGTAACTTGAACGACCGCTTTTCGAGGGCAGCTTCGGGGTTAAATTCATCCTCGTCGCTATCACTTCCTTCGAAAGGACCTGTCGGAGTAGCCTTGCTGCTTTGCTGGTTGGCCATTCTTGCAATGGCAGCAAGCCCTTTGGGCTTGTGCTGGCTCGCGAAGGGGTTCAACTCTACGGCACGCTTTTGCTGGAACACCTCACGGATAGGCTCGTCGTCATCCGAGATATCGACGATGTCTTGGTCTCCTCGGCCCTCCGGCTGCATCGATAGTGCGATGGCTTGTTGCAGCTGATCATTTTCCTCATCGTCCATTCCGTCTTGGAACAATCCGTCGCCATCGTTATTTGTCACATTCTCCCACACTTGCTCTTCATCGTCCTCAGCGAGAAACAATGAATCTGGATCCCGATTTTCAAGCGATGCTCCCCGAGGCTGAGGCCGGGCATGCTTATCTCTTCTGGATTGATAAAACCGTCGACGCCGTGTCGCCAGCTCATTAGCAATGAACTCGCGGCCTTCTCTCTCCTTGGCACTCATGCCTGGTGGGAGTTTGGGGAGGCGGTTGAGACCCTCAATCGGTACGTCTTCAAATTCCTCGTCTTCTTCGATTTCCTCGTCATTTTTCGGCGGGGCCGGAGGTTTGTCCACGAGAATCGGCTTCTGCTTAGTGCCTTCGTCCTTCTGAACCACGCCCAACGCCCAGCCACCTTCAACACCATCATTTTTTACGAGCACATACTCCCTGTCGCGTTCCCCGGCCACTCGACCCAAGCTGCCTGCATCAAACGCGTCGTCATTCATGCCGTTGAGATTCATTAGGCGCTGTGTGAGATCATTGCGTTCACGCACTCGCTCTATCTGGAATTTAGAGAAGGCCATCCTGTCTGGAAACATGGCGTCGAGTTGCTCCTTGGAGTGCCCCATTCGCAGCCGACTCCTCAGCCTAGCCGCGTTGAGGATGTTGTACCGATCTGCCGCCGGCAGACTCTGGAAGAAGATTCCGTCAAAGTCTATTTTGGAGAAGTCGTAAACATTGATGTCTTCTCCTTTTTCGAAGTTCCGCGCGTACTCCTCCAGTTCCTCCAACGACATGACCCTTGGATCGTTGGCTGCGCCCATTTCCGACATGGACCTGCCCAGATCAGGCAGATGGTACTGGTCCTTGCGCCTGAAAGTGCTTGTGCGGTTTGCCGCACGCTCTTCTTCAGTCTGGAAAAGTTCCTCCGCGTACACCACGTTCTTCGGTATCTCCTCCTCAGGCGCTGGGTGCGGCGTCTCGTCCTGTGCCCGTCTCGCCGCGTCCTTGCGCTTCCGGTCCTCATCCTCTGCCGCCCTCTGTATTTGAATGGCCAGCAACTTTCCTGCCGTGCGGACAGCATCTTCGCGCCTGCCCTCGCGCCGTGCCTTGCGGTGCTGGATCGTCTGGCGCTTCAGGGCCGGCGCGCCGCCATCAAAGACAAAGACGGGCTTGATACCGATAAAGAGGAGCTTGCAAACACGGCGAAAGAAGCCGACAATGTGACTGTTGCGCAGGGCATTGCCTTCCTTGTCGCGCACAGCCTTGAGGAACTGGTAGATCCAGATGGAGGCGTCGACGGCGAGCCGCTTTTTGTTCAGCGTTTCGATCTTGATGGGGCGCGCGCAGGGCTGCAGCACGGTCCAGAGGCCGGTGACACCCATTGCGGCGGTGAGGAGATGGGGGCCATCAAGGCTTCTCGGCGTGATGTGGCTATGATGGGGAAGATGTCTGTCTGGTGACCACGCGTGCCCGACGTGTCAGTGGTGATGTCATGCCAAGACACGTCCTCGCGTTCTCTCTACGCCTACTGGAAGTCACATGATGAGGCGATTTCGGCAAGGAAGAAGAATGCTGCATGTAGGGATGGATGTATCTAAAGGGTCGTGTGTGTAATCTATATCGTCTCGCTCCCCCACATCGGATTGTCCAATAAGCCTCCGCGTGCCAGGCTGTCATTCTCTCATCCCGATATGCCTAGCCCCGCGGCAACTTCCTGCACCTCCTCCACATCCCCCTCATCGTCACCAAACTCGTCGGAGTCGCCGTACTCCCATTGCTGTTCTGTATCGCCAAGCATACCGTCTCTGGGCTGGTGATAGCGGTTGGAGTAGGTTGAAGGTCGAATTGCATCCTCTTTCTCAGCGTCTTCCAAGCCATCAGCATCGGCGCCGAGAACTGGTCGAGTTGACCTTCGCCCAGGAAGCACGTCACCCAAGTCCCGTGATGGTCGAAACTCAAACATGGAGCGTGGACGGTCAAGTCCAGAGGCCAAACTACGAGCACGTGATTGGGAACGAGGGGACCCAACGGCAGAGTTGAGCGCCGTGTTGTGTGCTGTTGCCTGTGGTGACATGGCTTGTGACCACCACCCGCTGAGTCGCATTGACAGGGAAGGGCTGTCGGGCGTTTCTGCTGGGCCTTCGTGGTCGGCTTCTGCAAGCACAGGGCCGACCTTATTCCTCTTGCGTCCGAAACCAAAGCCAAGGGGGAGCTCTACCGGTGTGGTAGGAGGTGAGCGTCCGGCCGAAGACGACGAGTCGGAACCAGATAGAACATTGGCGGCGCTGCCATCACCGCTCTTAGCCCGCATCAACACGCCACTTAAGTCGTCATCTGACAGCATGTTGATCATGTCTCCGTCTCGCCCTCCTTTGGGACGATATTGACGCCGTCCTTGTTGAATTACGTTCTCCAACCTCGCACGGTTGGCGATGAATTTGAGTTTGGGAAAGGTGGACAGCTGGCCAACGTGAATCATACGCGCCAAGCGTTGCGGCGACGGGTCAGAGAGGATATACACAAAATCGGAGGGGATCGATTTCGGCCAAATGGTAATGGTACCGCTGAAACGCTGCAGCCACAGCTCGCTCCAGTCCTGTCCAAGTGGTCGCGGTAATAGTTCGAGGTGGCGGAGGACCTTGAGCCACTTGTGGAGATCTAGCTTCAGATACTGCTCTGTGGCCGAGCCTAGAAAGCCACCGCGCCAACCACGGCCTCTTCGATGGGTAACGGGTCGCCCTACGGATCCGCGGGAGGAGAAGAAGAAGATGTTGATGTGTGGATTGACCTGGCTGACAATAGAGAAGCGGACGTTAAAATGCAAGTTAAGCGCCTTGAGGGGAATGTCGGTTCTCAAACTTCCATCTTTCCATTTGTGACCAAAGGAATAGGGTGACAATGTGCCATTCTTGTTCTTCTTCATGAGGACCACAGGGTTGAGGATACCAGGCACGGCAGCTGACGCGAGCACTGCGCTCCAGATTACACAATCGGGTGCTGTGATATAGTTGGCCAAGATGGTGGGCGAATGAGGATCAGCGGGAACGCAAGACACATTGAGGATCCGACCCGTACGCTCATAGGCCTCCCTGAACGTCAGGCTGCCACGCGTAAAGAAGGCTAATCTTCTTCCCGCGTCAACTGCATCAAAACGCGCCCCCGTCTTGTACCATCGTATTACCCAGGTCATGACGCTGTCATGACACAAGGTGATGCGGTGAGTGAGAGCGGGTACCAGCAATCGTTTTAGCTCTTCGTCGGTCCTTGTACACAGCAATGCAGCCACAAGTGCACCTCCTGACGTTCCAGTGATGACTTCAGGAAGCAGTTCGGCGTCGATGAGAGCTTTCGCTACGCCCAAGTGGTAATAGGCAAAGGTTGCGCCTCCCGACAGGCATAGAGCGGTACGTCCGAAGTTGCTGCTCAAGTGCTTGAATAAGGCGCGCTTGACCTCGGTAGTGAGCTGTGTGGTCCGGAGAAGGAAAGCCAAGGACGCCTCCGACTCCTCGATAAAGTTCTGGAGCAAGTCTTTTGTTCCATAGTACGTCTCGCTGTATAGTCTTGGGTTCTCAAAGCCAACAAAATTGTTCTTGATGCAAGCTTCAACGAGGGCCCTCAGGTCTTCGACCGCTTTGGAATCATTGACCATATCGATTGTGGCTTCCTGGCCATTCTCGTCCGACTCTGCTCTTTGGCGCAGTTTGACCATTTGTGCGTACACCTTCTTGACAGTCCTGCTATCATAGTAGCTGTATTCGGACTTCCTTTTCCACAAGTCGTTGCCGAGATGCGCATCCAATTCCTTCGCTTCCCGGACCCAGTCCTCATACGAGGTTGCGATTTGCAAGCGTGACCGAAGCTTCTGCCTGGCGCCCCTCCATGTGATCAGATGTTCGTAGAGATAGACGTAGAAGCGAGTGAGGACGTAAGCGATACTCAAAAATAGCAGCCACCCAAGCACGACCAGCAGAAGAGGCCATTTGAGCAGCGTGTACACAAAGCCCTCGCGTGTCTCGTCCGGCCCTCTGCGCGGGGCAGCCTTGTTCTTCTTCCGCCGCCGCACGCGCTGGTGTATCGGCCGCCAATCGGTCTGGGCCGTGATGAAGGTGCGAGGCTCGGGCGCGTGTGGGGCGCTGAGGTCCTCCGTGGAAGGCGATGTCAGGTCGGGGGCAGACAGGGCTCTGGCGAATTCGACGAAGTGGTCTTCTTCGACGAAGTCGTTGTCGTAGTCGGGCAGCAACGTATAGTCAAAGGCCGCGCTCGTGTCGGGCGCAGGGCCATCGCTGTCTTTTTTTACGTCAGCCATATTAATAGGATGTAGGATACAATCGAGGCATAATCAGATAGCGCACCGTCACTCTACCTTCGACGATGCTCGCGTGGGTGGGAGCTTCTCGCATGTGATGCGCTTGTGCAACTTTCCCTACGTCACCCCTAACTAGGCCGTGGCGCTAGCTGTTTTGGGTGCTGCTAAGTCAGCCCACCGCTTACCACGCCTTAACAACTCTAGTACGATGTTCTGGAATTGCAAAGCTATGCAAGAATGGGTAGGATTTGAAAGATGCTCGGCGATCTATAAGGCAGCACGCAAGGGAAAACGGTGTCATGATTTATTTATAGTGGTCATATAAGATGAGTTGGTCAAAGCAACATGTAAGTCGTTGAAATGCGTCTTCACTCAGCACTGTCAGCTTAGAATGGGTTATTCCACGTAGGCCTATTATTGGTCCACTCGGCCCGTAACGCATCTATTTTTGCAATAAAGTCCTTCTCGTTTTGTGCGTCTGGGCCCCCACGGTTTGCCAGGTTACGTTGCGCTGGCGTCGCATACCCGTCTTCCAAAGCCCTCAGACTGTTTTCAACAAGAGTGAACGCTTGAGTGATCGCCGTAGCTGCCTTTCCACGCACAAATGTGTTCCATTCGGCCTGTAAGCCTAGTGGCTTCCATGTGCGTTGCTGGCCATCTATGGGTTTGTTGTATGTATTGAGATAAGTGTTCTCAAGAAGATTCAGCCGGGCGCCAATGCGGTTCTTCTGTCGGACTAGGTGGCCTCGGATTGTCGGGTCGATATGATACTTGATGTTACTGATTGAGTTCTTCACGTACTGGAAGAGATTATTGCCCCAGCCTGCATAATCCTGCAGAGTATACTCGTTCCGCGCCGGATCCGTGCCCCAAAGTCCTTCCTTTAGGCTGTTGACTTCTGCTTGGAGGAGCACAAACTCGCTCAAATAAGCATTTCCGGTGCCAGGAAACTCGTAGCCGACGTGATCAATAGGGTCTTTTTCAACTCCATTGATGACAGGTCTGTGCTGTGGCTTGACTTGATACCAAAAACTTTTAAGACAGTTGCAGGTCGGGTAGTTCTTAATAACAGGGGCATAGCAATCAACGCGTGGGTTGCGTTTCACGTAGTCTGCAAAGAAGTCGGTAATCAATTGGAATTCCAAAATATGCTCGGTTGCATATGTGGGAGTATCAGCAGGGAAGGGGATCTGTCCGAAGCCAAAGTCCGTGCATTTGTTGGGGTTTGTATAACCATATGCAAGGGCACCTGGAAGAGCCTACAGATTATTCATTTAGCCATAGTTCAACATGGGCGCCATCGGGAAAAGTGAACTTACAGCTTGCAGCTCTCCAGAAGAGGGATAGGTCAGAGACTTGATCGTTATCACAGCGATACCTTGGCAAAACGAGCCTTGTTTGGGACCTGCGCGTTTTTCCCAGTGATGATAGTTGGAAACAGTCCCAATGGCACGCTTGGAAATATCCTTCTTGCCACTTCCTGGAACTTGGGAAAGCCTGGCACATTCTGTACCATCTTGAGGGGGCTTTGGAGAAGTCGGACAAAGCAAACTCTGAAGATCGATGTGAAATGGTGGACCCCACGGAACTACGCGTCTCGCAAGTCTGTGTGGAGGGGCAGGAACCACGTCAATCTCTCGATAATAGGAAGTATTCACGGTGGCATCGCGACGACCGATTGAAAATAGATCCCGTCGAGTCGGCTGGCCAGTTCGAAGATCAGGACACTTGCCGCCGGGAACGATTGGCGCCTCTCCCGAGCCTGGGAGATTCCATGTCTTCTTGCCCCAACCAAACTGAGAGGGGGTATCAACTTGCGCATACAGCTTCGCACCGAGAGTCAGACCATATGTCCATGGACACGTCGCTTCGGTACTCTTGCCGACTCCAGCTTCAAAACGAACATACCCGTCCGCAACAACGCCAGCGGTTGCAGCTCCTACCTTCCAGCGGTCATCGAAGCGTATGCCAAACTCGGCGATTGCCTTCAAGTGGGCTTCAGCCTTTCCCACGGCACCGACAGCCGCATAGAATTGAGGCTCCAAAAGGCCGTTTTGGTTCCCAGAGTCTCCAGAGTCGAGTTTATCTTCGACCTTGGGATCGTAGTCCTTGTCAGCGGCCGGTAGCGTCTGGCGCACTTCCCACCCAGCAAGATCGACCTTGGTTTCGATTTCGGCGGAGAGCGTCAGAGCAGCATTGAACTCGCCAGCGACTCTTAAGGAAGGTCCAATCGTGACAATTCCAGGCACTCGAAAGGACGCCCCAGGAAATGGCAGCGTTAAGATGGTCTTCTCCCCTGATTCATAGCTAACTCGAATAAGTGCTTCGAGTGTAAATGTCGCCGTCACCTTGCCTTCATTCATGAAAGTAAGGTATGACTGACTCAAGTCTAAAGGACTTCCAGGGCTAGCAAAGTTGAGTTTCGTGATGAGTGTGAAGCCAAAGCTGGTGGAAATGCTGACGTCTGTCAGAGCTTGCACAAGGATGTGTGCGTTGAATTTGGTGTTGCCTTCACCGCATTCGACCTTGTCATCAATGATCTTTGCAATGAACTGATCTTTGACATTATGCACGAATTCTTTCTTGATCTCAGGCTTGACCAAGTTCTTGAGCCAGGCAATAACGCTTGAGCCAAACCACCGCTTGTGAAGCTCATCGTGACTAATCATACCGCCATGGTAGTCGTCTCTCCATTCTTCTTCAAGCCACCTCTTGTGATTACCGCCAACATCGGAAAGAGACCGCTTTGCTTTATGCTTGCTCGCGGCGGCTGCAACAACGTTATCCCAGTAGTTGTCCTTATTCGAAAAGTCGATTCGCATATGAGTCTCACCAGAGTCACGGGGCACACGACGAAACTCATAGTCAAACGTGAGATCGTACACCAATGGCTTTGCATCACCTCTTAGTCGTTTGACAAGATGATGGGGTATGTTCTGCTTCTTTGATGGCACCATGGACTTCGCAACGGCATAGCGGCCTGCTCCGCACCCTTCCGGCATTTCTAGGATGGTACCTGGTACGCCATGACCCAATCCAATCTTGTGGCAATTGCTGTTTTCTGAGTTGTCTGTGCAGAACATCTGGATAGTTTGCTGCTCTTCGCTAGGGCCACCTTTACAGTTGAACAGCTCCCAATGTGATCCGTCGCGCTTATCAAGAGATTGTTGAAGCTCTTCTGGGGATGCTAAGACGACAAATTGAAACGCAGCATTTCCCGGGTCATCATCCGTCTTTCCGCCTTGACCACCGAACGTATTGTCGACTTCAAGTGTGAAATCGCTATGAACGTCATCGCCGGTGGGTGGATCTTTGAAAAGCCGGTCTAGGGGAACGGGTAAGAACAGGTGTTTACCTTCCGTGGGGTCGCAGCAGAAAACCCTCGTTCTTTCCATGCGTGGGAAACATGATTGACCGGCACCATAAGGGCTATCTGTTAGCTGGACTTGCTTTCCGACAGGACAGTGATTATCGTAACATGTGTCGGATGATTCGGTGTCTCCGTACCAACGGCAATTTTTCCAGTTCTTTGCATCCTTCTTGGGGCAGCAGTATCTCTTTTGCATCTCCATATCCTGCTTTTCGAGCCAATTGACCAATGGTGTGTCGAAGAGCGTTACCGCGTTAGCAATATCAGCGACGGTGCTCATGAATGTACCCGAGAAAGTCATGGTTGTATCACCACTATTGCAACTATTGCCGACGCCAGCCCAGTAACAATCATGCCCTTTTGCTGCTGGTGACTCGCAACAATAGGCCTTGTTTCCATCTTCGCAGTATTTACCGTCACCCCATTTGTTCATTTGGAGCAGAACCTCATTGTCATGACAATGACCATTGCACGAAGTGGGATTGCCCCGCCATGTGCACTTCTTTGGGTCAGGTGAACTCGCTGTGGGACAGCATAGTTGACTGTCCTTTTCCTTCGAGCGCCTTGTAATTGGTTTGGCACCCCCACAAGGCTGTTGCGTGATCTTGAAAAACCCAGGTTTACAGGTGCCACCGCAATCGGTTACATAACAGTCAGGTACAGTAGCGTCGTCCCAGTACGAAGCGTCATCGGCAGTCATAGCTAGGGCCTTGATTGACTTGGGGCTGACCACTGCGTTGAGAGCTTCAAGATCATCAGTGTCCTGGTCGATTGCCCATATAAGTAGGCCCCCGAGACCCAACTTGTTGGCAAAATCGATTTTTGCCTTGAAGGTTTCCTTGTCATCATACGAGACCCATTGATCCTGATTCCATGTTATGTACTTAACTGCAGCTTTCTTATCGTGATAAGGTTTGATCTTGTGTTGCTTGATGATATCCTGAATCTCTTTGTAGGTCAAAGTTCCAGAATTTTTAGAGCATGGCCCCGGAGCTGCGCCACCTTTAAAGTTGCATCCTGGCTGATAACATGCGGAATTCGACAATTGAAAGCTCCGACCATAGAATCCTAGGCCAAGATTCAGCTTTTCGGGCTTGATGTCATTGCGCCAGAAGAGATCGAGAGCAAGTTTTATTTCTGTCAGGTTTGAATGGCCGTAAATGTGGTTGCCAATTGGATTTGTGGAGTCCCAAACACCGTGCAAGTCGTAACTCATGACATTGATGAAGTCCACATAGTCCACAGCCTTCAAATCAAAATGTCTCAGGTACCAGAAACTTGTCGGAACTGTGAATGAAACTGTATAGTGCATTTGCTGCTTCTTGTTGGCATCGTCCAGTTCCTTCAAGAAGGTAACGAAGTTTTTGCCATCCTGGGGTCGGCCGCCGCGATCAGGAGCACCGGGGTATTCCCAGTCAAAGTCGACACCATCAAATGCATACTGGCGCATGAAGGCGAAAAGCTTCTTGATGAACTTGGCTCGATTTGCTGAAGTGCTGACCATATCACT
>Ga0182211_1000569_pt1 | contig 11556 bp, 9 predicted proteins | sample G5R1MG_20_FD_129660 | JGI IMG/M metagenome (GOLD analysis project Ga0182211, IMG submission 129660) | Switchgrass phyllosphere microbial communities from Michigan, USA - G5R2_MAIN_03OCT2016_LD1 MG | ecosystem: Host-associated > Plants > Phyllosphere > Phylloplane/Leaf | place: USA: Michigan... | reverse complement strand
TGTGTGTGTGTGGAAAGGTCCACCCGTGCAACCCCACAAAGCCCAGCAGCAGTATACAAAGGACCACGGCAGCAAGGGCTTCAGCTAACGAACGCTCAGGCACGCGCTCTGACTGGCTGCCCTTTTGCGCTGCATAAACGCCGGTCCGTCGGGAGGGCTAGCGGAGAAACTGCCATGTTACTCTTTGGGCACGCCGATCAGTCAAAAACGCTGGCTCTAACGCTTTTGGGCAGAGATCGTGCTACAGTCGATAGGTGGTTCGTTATGTGCGACGACCACATGGAGAGGGCAAGTCTCAAGAAGGAAGACCTGACCACCTCGGGCGCATCTACCAGCATGTGAGTTTGGGTTGAAACACGTCAGCAATCCAAATAAACGCTGTTCAAATGAATCGTTTCATACGGCATCTAGCATGTGCTGTACCGTGCATCCCTTGTCGATGTGGGGGTTTCCTGCTTATGGCGCTGCCGAAGTTCCGATGTTTGACATTTGCTTGGATGGGTGGGTGCACGTGACTGGTCATGTGATGTGTCGTAGTAATAGGACCGCCATGTACATACTATTAGTAGTAGTGTAAGACAGAATGCTTGATGGCGCCACGTGACGTGGTACAACTCAACCAAGGGCGGGGCAGGTATTAGGAAAAGGGGACTGTTAGAAACGACGTCTAGTAAGGCTAGAAACTGCACTGCTACTATAGTAGCTTCTAATATTACTTGCATTATTACTTCTATCTATCCTAATATAGGATAGTTCTATTATCCTGGGTGAGTATATAGATGGCTCATCCCCTAGTTAGAATCAACAACTTTTGATTCCATTCTTCAATAAAGATCTCGCTGCTACTACGTGCGGGTAGTCGAGCGGCGACCCATTTGCTCCAGGCGTCGACTGGTTGTTTTCGTCTCAACGTCGCGCAAGTCCTAGGTTGAGATGACCGGCCCCGGTAATCCTTCAAGTCTAGTATCAAGGCCAGGGAGACCGGCATCCAGCTACAACAGCCTTAGCTGAAAATCCAACCAAATTTCCAGTACGAACCGAGAACGCCTAGCACAGTGTTATCACAGCTGTCCGGGCGAGAATTCGAAGATGGTCTATGACAAAGACATCTACGTTGGGGATACCTAGACACTACCGCGGATGCAGGATTTCACCCCTCTTCCCCTTTGACCACGGGCTTAATTACACAATATTCGATTTTAGAGTACCTAAAACGAGCATATTGATCCTGGCCAAGGTGAATGGCATCGAAGTGCCATTTCTCGGTTACAGACGCGGGCTCCGTTGCTGCACACGAAATTGTGCAAGCCTATATCAAGGATTTCAAATGCACATTCCCGCGACTGGAGGAGATTCGAGATTTCGGGAAGGTGTTGTCGCAGCCTGGGGAGAGAAAGGCCCTTCCGCTGAAGCTGGACAAGTACTCGGTCGGGTACTTTGATACTAGTCTTAGACCTATAGATTTGCGGGAGAACCAAGAGGCCGTGCTCGAGGTGTTGATCGGTGCCAATAGCCCAAATAGTAGGTGTTTTATTCAGGTCGGTCGTGAGGACTGAAATGCTAATGCGGTGGACTGGGGTCACGCTCAGCTTCGAGGCCAGGGAGTCGTGCCAGGAGTTTTCATAGAGGAATTTGGTAAATCAGATAGGCAGGAGTCTGACGAGGGTAGTTGGGCGGTGAACAGAGTGCAGTGCCATGATCAGCAGCACCGGCCCCCGATGACGCGCTGGAATTCTGCCACCGCCTTGCGGAGAAACCTTTGACCGAGACCCTGAGGAGAAACGCCCAGCAGCCCAGCTGTCCCGGCTTCATCGCGTCACCGCCCCGGCTGCCTGTGTTCATTGTGCTGCAATTCTCGGGCCTGTATCTGAAGCGCAAAGATAGGGTGCCACGTGGCTAACTGCCATCTGTGACGTTTGCACGCCGTCCCGTCGACCTCGTGGAGACGGCCACCCACCGAGCGTCCTGCCCTCAAGCAACAGCGCAGCGCACCCGCGTATCCCCGATACCAGCACCGATAACGACGACGACGACTACAAAGCTGCCAAGCCACATGTGAGGGGCAGACGAGCCACGTTCAGCGAGACCATCACCATCATCATCATCATTACCACCACCCTCCACCCACCCACCACGCGTCGTCTCTTGCGGCAGACGCGACCACGCTTTAGCCCGGCGGATTGTTGCCTCAGGCCAATATGAATCCGGCGCATCGCGACGGGTGGCCCCCGGCACCGGCGGGCGTATCTGCGCCAGGCCCACCGCAAGCCGACCAGGGCGCAGGACAGGCGCCGCGTCCCCTTGGGACCTATGGGTGCGTGCTGTCCCTCTCGCACTCGCCGTATTTTCTACAAGCTGACGGTTGGAGCAATGGTAGGCCAAACAGTGCGAACCCGCAGGGACCGCCACAGGCCTCACCCGCACAAGGCCAGGGGCCGGTACTCCCACCACCAGCTGGTATGTAGCGCATGCTGATGAAGCGCGTCGTCTAAACGTACTAATCATCCCTCTCGCAGGCGGTGGCTACTACGCGCCAAGCGCCCCTCCTCCTCACAACCAGAGCCTTCCCGCATTGCCGGGACTAGCAGCACAGGCGCCTCACTCGTCGCCACACCAGTCGGCGCAGCGTGCGCCCTCATCCGAAGCGGGAGCACATGGACTCCAGGGACCCCCAGCTCCATCTTACTCGTTGCCAGGCATCTCCCAGACTCTTCAACAGCAGCAGAACCAACAACACCAACACCTGTCTTCCGTGGAACAGGCAAATGCCGATCGCGAGCGAGAGCGGCGTGACCGGGAATCGCGCGATCGCGACATGATGGAAGCACATGCTATGCAGCACCACGCTCAGCAGGACGAGATTGTCAAGCGCGAAGCAGAGCAGCGCCAACAAGACCTCCACGAACGGCAGCAACGCGACCAAGCACCGCTTCAAACTCATTCCGCGCCCATGCAGATCCACCAGCCTGTGGCTGTGGCTCCATCCGCCCGTACCATACATGGCCCGAACGGTCTACTTGGGCAAGCAGGGCCTGTTAATGGGCCAAACCCCCTTGCCCCGCCCATGGGTGGGCCAGCCCCAGCTGCTGGGCCCATGTACGGCACCGCGCCTCCTCAGCACGAGCAAACCACGCCTAGGATGCAGCACGCTGTACAGGCGCCGTCCCAGGCCCAAATGCTGATCCCGTTCGCCGGCCCACCAGGAGCCATAGGCATGGGCCAAGGCCAACAGCCGATTCTGAACGACGCCTTGAGCTACCTGGATCAGGTGAAAGTACAGTTTGCCGACCACCCTGACGTGTACAACCGCTTCCTTGATATCATGAAGGACTTCAAGAGCGGTGCAATCGATACCCCAGGGGTCATTGAACGCGTGTCGACCTTGTTCGCCGGTAATCCGAACCTGATTCAGGGCTTCAATACCTTCTTGCCGCCAGGCTATAAGATCGAATGTGGCACAAACGGCGACCCTAACGCAATCCGAGTGACCACGCCCATGGGCACAATGGTTTCTACCATGCCTGCTCCGAGACCGCTGTCGGCTCCCCGTAGCAATGCTATTAATGGAAATACCGCGCCCCAGCATGAGAGCACCTACTACGAGACCGCCCAAGGGCGTTCCTGGCCGCAACAACACAGAGCGCCAGGGCCCGAAGGCCAGGAACCAATGTTCTCTCCGAACAATCGCAGTCTTGGCCAACCCATGTATGGCATGCAGCAAGGTCAGCAAGGTCAACAGCCTCTTTCACCGGAAGTGAATACTCGCCCCCATCCCGACTCTGGCGGTTCAGCGGCTGCACTGGCTCATCAGCAAGAGCAACGAGGTGTCTCCCAACTTCAGAATGCCGTTTCCGCTGCTACTGGTCGCTCAATCTTATCGCCAAGCATGGACGTCGCGGCACCCCTTCATGTCCAAGCCTTGAATGGGGTGATGCAGGTCGCGCCTCTTGGCGGAGTGGCCGCTGAGAAGCGCGGGCCTGTGGAATTCAACCACGCGATCAGCTACGTGAACAAGATCAAGGCACGTTGCAGTGCGCTCGAACCTGTAGAGATCTACGCTAACAGTGTCCCAGAACCGTTTCGCATCGCAGCCCGACATTTACAAGCAGTTTCTGGAGATCTTACAGACTTATCAGCGGGAGTCAAAGCCAATCCAGGACGTGTATGCGCAGGTCACAACCCTTTTCGGTGGCGCTCCAGACCTTCTGGAGGACTTCAAACAATTTCTTCCAGAATCCGCTGCTCAGCATCGAGCACAACAACAGGCGGCGAGGAGCGCGGCCGAGGACGCGGTCATGTTGAGCAATGTTCGTGGTGAATCTGGTTACGGGGCGACGCCGACTCAGCAGACACCACGCGCGGATACGTCGCGACTACCTCCTATGGGCAACTTCGCACCGACGCCCACGGCCAACCGCGACAACAAGCGCAAACGTGAGCGACAAGGCCCCGTCGCTGCGCCGATGCCTGCGCCGATGACACAGGAGCCGCCAACGGCCAGTGCGCGCAGCGGATTTGGGCAGAGCAGTGTCAACAAGGTAAGTGAATAGCAATTTCTCACGTGTCTCATGTGCTTCCCTTCCCCGTGCACGGGCTCTTTTGATGTGGCTCTGTGCCCCAACATTCACCTGCCCTCCTGGCTACTGCTTGCGTCTTCCCTCTTTCGATCTCTATTATAGCGCCCATATCATGCTCGTCCGTGCTTGAGCCGCAACATGCCTCCAGAAAGCTCCGCACACTTCCGTTTTTCTCTTTCCTTCGCTGTGCGTACCAACCGGAAGGCGTTGTCACCCAACTGAACATCTGATGAAGACTTGCACAACGGCTAACATATCTGTGAAGCGCGCCAAGACAGGCCATGCTGCAAAGCCAGCCATTGCTGACGGTCCACCTGTGTCTCCTACTCTGACGCCTGCGTTGCCCGAGCCTATGCCGCCAACGACTACAACAAGCCCGAGTCAGGACGAGCTTGCATTCTTCGATCGCGTCAAGAAGTACATTGGCAACAAGAACACGATGAACGAGTTCCTGAAGCTCTGCAACCTCTTCTCGCAGGACCTGATTGACAAGCAGCTTCTGATTGCCCGTGCGCATTCCTTCATCGGCGGCAATCCAGAGCTTTTCGCATGGTTCAAGAAGTTTATGGGTGAAGACGACGAGCAGCAGATGTCGCGCCCAAACACAGTCAATTCTCGGGTGTCGCTCTCCAACTGCCGCAGTCTTGGGCCAAGTTACCGATTGCTGCCTAAGCGGGAGCGGGAGCGCGTATGCAGCGGGCGTGACGAACTATGCCGATCTGTATTGAACGACGAGTGGGCCTCTCACCCAACATGGGCCTCAGAGGACTCCGGCTTTGTTGCTCATCGCAAGAACACGTTTGAAGAAGGCCTACATAGGATTGAGGAAGAGCGTCACGACTACGACTTCAACATCGAGGCCTGCAATCGCACCATCCAGCAACTGGAGCCTATTGCCAACCAGCTACTCAACATGAAACCTGAGGAGAGGGCCACCTTCACTTTGGCCGTAGGTCTTGGCGGTCAAAGTGAAACAATCTACAAGCGTGTCATCATGAAGATATATGGCCGTGACAAGGGTAAGGATGTTATCAAAGAACTGTTTGCTATGCCGTGGAGCGTCGTGCCGGTCCTGCTACACCGACTCAAGACGAAGCTCGAGGACTGGAAAGCCGCTCAGCGTGAGTGGGAAAAGGTGTGGCGCGATCAAACCCAAAAGATATTCTGGAAGTCACTCGACCACCAAAGCATCACGGCGAAACAGACAGACAAGCGGCAGTTCCAGCCCAAGTCTCTGACGAATGAGATTCAGGTCCGTTACGAGGAGCAGAAACGTCTTCAAAGCATCCAGGAAATCGCGCAACCTGACTACCAATTTTCGTTCAAATTCAAAGACGAGGAGGTTTTGTTCGATGTTGCTCGGCTAATGCTTACATTTGCCGATAACAACAATGGTGCAGATTTCTCGAAAGTTGTTCCCTTCATCAAGGAATTCATTCCTCTTTTCTTTGGTATCGATGCACACAAGTTTGAGCAACGAGTGCATACATCAGGTCAAAATACTCCGAATGACTCGGGCGAAGATACACCTAGCCCCGAAGATGATGTCTCACAGCGCTCACAGAAGCTGAAGAAGGGCGACTTGCGGCGCGACGTCCTTGATCCCCGGGGCAAATCACGAAAGGACAAGGACGATAGCGTCGCGTCTGCAAGTCGGGACACTACACCCGAGATCGCATCTGGCGTTGAAGATGAGGCCAATGGTGAAAGCTCGAATTCTAATCCAGGGGATGAGCGATCATCCGGTCATTGGGTTGAATACTCCGCTATGCCGAGCGCGTTTGGTGACAGGGAGCTCCAGCATGAGGAACCATACAGACGGACAGAGTACAACATGTATGCCAACGCCTCGATATACTGCTTCTTCCGCATGTTCGTGCTGCTGTACGAGAGGCTTTTGAAGCTTAAGGAGAACGAAGAAGATGTCCGACGGGTCATTGCACGTGCCAAGGAACCGAAGGCTGCACAGAGACTGAAGATGCTTGACAAGCAGCCCGAGGACTTCTTCAAGGACACTTCTGCATCAGCCAATTACTATCAGCAAGTTCTTGACATGTTCCAGGACCAGATCATTGGCGAAGTGGACATGAACTTTATTGAGGAGACATTACGAAGATACTACCTGCAGATTGGCTGGCAGCTGTACTCCTTCGATAGACTACTGAGCTCTCTTGTGCGCTTTGCGCTTGCTGTCGTTAGTCATGATAACAAGGATAAGAGCCTTGATATCTACAACCTTTTCAGGAAGGACCGCCTCAACGACACAACGACACATAAGAATGAGATCAGCTATAGGAAATCGGTCGAGAAGTATGCGAAGGATGCCGACACTTACCGCATTACCTATGTACGTAATTCCTTGTCTTTGACAATCCACACTATGCTGACGCAATCTCAGGATCCCGTAATCAAAGAGTCATTTGTTCGACTCTTCAAGAAAGATGACCCGACATTCGAGTTCAATACCGTCGACCGGGTGAAGCGCTGGCGAGCATATGTCGCCTCATACATGGCCGTCGAACCGACAGAGGGAATCGATGTCGCGCAAATCCGGTATCCCTACCTCAAGAAGCGCATGGCCAAAGCCGACGATCTCTCGGATGATGCTCGCTTCGACCACGTAAAGCACAACGACAAGATTACCGTGACCATCAGCCCTGCTGCGTACACTATGACCTTTGTCCACAGCGAACCTTTTGGCCCTGGCGGCGTACAGTACTTTCTGCAACCAGACTTTGTGCGTGCGGGTCTGAGTGAGAGTTTACCCACTCCCATGAAGGACTATGAGGCGCTCGTCAAGGCCCGGAAGGAGCGTGTCATCGAGACTTTGTGTATGAATAACAGTTGGATGAAGAATCTCAGTCGTGAAGAAGTCGACGCCAAGAAGGCGGCTTGGAAGAGGATGCTTGAGGAAGCTCCAAAAATCACTGATGATGATGTAGAAATGGAGGAAGCATAGGATGGCTTGAACTCCAGACGGCACTGGTCGATGCCTGGTTGGAATGTCTTGGCCTTGTGTATACCAATCAAATCTGGATGAAGGGATGCGTCTGGGTCATGGCAATCTGGTTTCCTTGGGGCTGATTTACGTATTCGTTTGTGCGTGAGAGATATTTGGGGTGTAACCACTAAATCTGTTTGAGTCGGAGCAAGACGGTTTTTTCTTTCCCCTATGTGGAAATATTTTCCTAGTGGAGGGTGTTTTATGACTCGGATACCTCCTTTGTATTCACGTCTTCTTTTCTTTATTTTCCAGTCAATCCTGGTTCCGTGTTGTGGATATGATTGTGTGAAGAGGATATTAGATGGGGGGGTAATGGCTAGGCAAAGTGAAAAATAGTGTCGCTCTCTTCTTTCATCGTAATCTATTCCAAGGCCAAGCAGGCGAACAGGTCATATTTCTAGTCCTCCGATGAAACGAACCTTCGTGTGAACATGGAGCTATCCTACGTAGACGCGGCATTCCACAATGTGCAGAGCAAGGCAGACTCGGCATGCATTGTCATACTCCTATCGCGCGGTCAAGTAATAAAAGGCCTGAATATTGCTCGCAGAACATTCAAATGCTATTATTTATGACTATCAGATTCTACCTTTCCAGCCTTGTCACGAGAAGCCGGCCCGAGAACTTGACGAACGCGAGAACCAAGCTCCACGCCATCGACTCGCAAACCGTTACATCATACACTTCAACACCGTCGAATAAGCGCGTTTTCGAGCGGCCTTGATCGCTTGTCTCTGGCCACGGGCGATCCGAGGATTTGCGAAGTCTCGAAGGGTGTTTGATGCGAAGGAGATCTTGTGTCTTGCCGTAGCTAAACGACAGACGGCAGCCTGTATTTGAGTGCAGGGAGTACCCTCAATCAACTGCACTGGGCAGACGCTCCCCCTGTAAAGGCTGTGAGTCAGTCTGTTCGACCTTGGCTGTGATCTGGAGTCTACAACAGCTATCATGCAGCAGGCTGTGGCCTCTTCTTGACGAACAACACGGCTTTGTGCCTTCGTTCTTCAAACCCAGCGCTCTCGCCCTTGTGGCCCTCCATCCAGCAATTCTGACAGTATAAGTCGTCATCACAGCCCATGCATCTTAGCGTGGCGTCATCTTGGCAGATGATGCACCACGTATCGATCTCTTGGTCCAGGCGTTCTTGTAGGTTTGAAGACAACGGGGGCTTCTTGCGAGGTGTGAATGAGGGGACTGATGGGAGGTTGAGAGGGTCATTTTGCGAAGGTGATGGAGCGGAAAGAGCAGCGAGACGAGCGGTGAAGGCATCCTCTATGGCCTGTGCACGTTCAAAGTCATCATCGGCAAGATCATTCGGTACGGAGGGTAGCGTGAGGTCAAATTCTGTGTTTCCATCTGCCGGATTTTCCCTTTCCTGCCTCGGGTCTGTTTTATCTTCTTCTGGCGAAGGCGACGGAGGTTCGTATTTACGGCTGAGTTCCAACTCAGCCATTACTCTTGCAATGACTTCGTCAGCTTCTTCGTCTTCTTTATTTGCCCTGATTTCGTCGTGTTGCGCTTCTTTATCTTCTGTATCTTCTTTGTGCGCATTTATTGCTCCAAATGCAATGTTGACTTGGATGCTCTCCCAGTCTGTGAGCGTCTCCTTCGCAGTTTGGTCACTGTGCTGTTTGATAGCCCTCGCGTCTTCTGCTCTACTATCGACGACCCCGGGAATGATCCTTTTTATTTCACTCAGCAGCTTCCCAACGTCTGCTTGGTTTTTTCCGTCCATATCCCAATCTTTCCTGTCTCCCATTGTGCCATGAAGTTCTCCCAGTAGCTCATCTAGGGTTTTTTCGTCTTCTTCGTTAAATCCAACACTCCTATCAACTCCTCGAGCTATTTTTTCAAGATAATTTGAAGTCCCGGGGACTGCTGGGGCCGTAAGATTGTTTGCCGAAGCGATTCGTGAGGGTTGCGGCGACTCTGCCGGTGAGGTTGAGCCAAGGCGGGCGAATCGTGCTTCAAGATTTTCCGTTGGCTCTGGAGAATTTGTAGTGGCAATGGGTGAACTGTATCTGGGTTCGAGGCTCACAGATGAACTCTTTAGCGCATTCAAGCGCGCGAGAAGGTCATTCTCTATCGAAGTAGGATCTGCCATAATGGCAAAAGGAAATGAGAGAAGGCTACCTCATAGATTAGAGTCGCAAGTATGAGTGGAAACATCCCATAGCGGTCATATTCGAGGAGGCAGAATAGCGAGGTCAACCATGTAGAAACGTGCAGTGTGGAGCTGCGGGTAGGTAGTGCGCTTAGCGGAAGTTTGGTGGGGTGGGGGGAGCCTTGCGCCGGGGTAAACGTGGTGGCCTTGCTCTTATCCGCCCCCATTCACCAAATATAAATAGGGTCCTTCTATATAGTATGAAGAACTCTCTTCTGTGTAGGTATTAATCCAAATGAAACCGCAATTAAGCGAAGACATGCCGAGCGATGAACTATGTCGTCATCCTTTGAGCATGGGTCTTGAGACTTGTCCTGCCCCCCCCATGTGATTAGAACTTCAAATTGCGTGCTAATGCCCACTTTCAGGCCACATACCTACATCGCACTCGGTTTTCTGACCCACGCTGTTCGGTCCACAGCAACGATGGCTCTCGCACCCAGGTTCGCAGGCCAAAAGCTGACGTCAAGTGCCATCCAGCCTAACGTTGTTCACACGATTGAGATTTGTATGCCTTCGCCAGCTGACCCGCAAGACATCCCGCCAATGACATATCCTAGACCTCGACTACGTCTGCCCTTTCAGTGCCAGGATATTCAAGACAATCTACTCCGGCCCGCTTCGCAAGACGCTACTCGAGCGGTACAACGACCGCGTCGTCACAATATTTCGTCAACAGATCCAGCCGTGGCACCCATCCTCAACCCTCGTCCATGAAGCCGCGTATGCTGTGCAGAAAGTCGACTCTTCCAAGTTCTACGCTTTCAGCGAGGCACTCTTTGAACAGCAGAAGAGCTTCTTTGACGTCAACGTGGTCAACGAAACGAGGAATGCGACGTACAAGCGACTCGCGAAGATTGCCGGAAGTATAGGCGTGGATGAAGGCAAGGTGTATGGGTTGTTGGAAATAAGTGACAAGCCGGGTGAGGATGGAAGCTTGAACAGTGGGAATAAGGTCACGGATGATGTCAAGGTGCAGGTCAAGGCGAATCGGTTGACGGGTGTGCATGTCACGCCTACGGTCGTGTTCAATGGTGTAATCGCGAATGAAATTTCTAGTAGTTGGACGGAGGGACAGTGGGAAGAGTGGCTGGAGAAGAATATCAAATGAGTCAATGGCGCAGCTGGCGATAGGTGAGAGAGGCAAGGCTTTGACATCTGTCACTAAAGCGCCTCCAGATATTCCACAATCTATCGATTGTCAGATCTATCCTAGTAGCCTACTCAACAGCATCTCTCACCACCCCCTCAGCACTCCAAATCCCGTTGTACCTCTCCTCCAGAACCCTTAGCTTACTGAAGAATACATCATCGTCTACATACGCGCCCTTCAACCACCTGTCCCCTTTGGTCGCATCAAACGCCTTCCTCGCATGCAAAACTCTCCTATTGTCGAATAGCACGCACTCGCCCTCGTTCAGCCTATACTCATACAGATTCTCGTCGCTACTTAGCAGCTTTTCATATGCATGCGACGCCGCAATAAAAGAGCGCAGTGACGTCTGATTGTTGCTGCCGATGCGGGCTTCGAAGGGGCCTTGGAAGGGTGGAGACCAGTTCACACGCTTGATGGCTAGATTGGTCGGCTCGCTATATTTGGGAGAGGGAAACAGTTCGAGAACGGGACGAGTAAAGTGGTAGTGATGGGTTGGGTGGTGGTAGTGGTATGTGACTGGGAATGTACACAGGGTTCTGAAGTGCAAGGCGGACCATTTGTGCAGCTGATGCGCCGCGTGGAATGAGTCGCTGAAGAAGGACTCTCCGCCAGGACATTGTGCGCGCAGTGAGTGAAGAAGCTGAAGATGCGGCGG
>Ga0182211_1000568_pt1 | contig 11568 bp, 13 predicted proteins | sample G5R1MG_20_FD_129660 | JGI IMG/M metagenome (GOLD analysis project Ga0182211, IMG submission 129660) | Switchgrass phyllosphere microbial communities from Michigan, USA - G5R2_MAIN_03OCT2016_LD1 MG | ecosystem: Host-associated > Plants > Phyllosphere > Phylloplane/Leaf | place: USA: Michigan... | reverse complement strand
GTGCAAACAGCAAAGTGACTGCAGATGCCGTGTATATGCTGTGGGCACTGATTTGGACAATGCAGAATGGCGTCATCATACGGCGATGGGATGCATTATTGATTCGTCTTGTATTTACAAAGCAGGCTATCAAGCAAGAGGTGGCGCAGTCGTGTTGTCAAGGATTCCATGGTTGAAAAATAAATAAATAAATAAAACTTCAAAAAGGGCGGCACTACGTGTGCGGCGGCTTTCCGAGTTCGCTCATTGCTCCATCGAAAGGGATTGGTCGATAAACTACCCAGTAGAGTCAAGGTGACATCGGTCGGACGGTTCCTTCTTTTGTGTTTGCCCAATGCTCGAGCTCTTCGGGTGTCGGTTGCGACACGGCAGTACTGTTACTCTGGATAGTGACGTCGCTTAGCCCTCTGGTATGTGAAGGCCTTCGTTCGCGTGCAGCATCGCCGTGCTCATCGCCAGCTGGAGTTTCGGTGGGATCAGCCGCGGCCGGAGCTACCTCACACGCGGTCTCCTGGTCTCCGGACTTCACTAACGAGCTGCCAACCTCTGTCTCAGCCTTTGCCTCTGCTAATCGCCCTTGTGCCAAGACCTCGTCAATATTAGTCTTGAGGGGCGTATCACTGGGGGGGCTCCGGTTGTTCTCGGTACACGATGGACGTATGGCATCTTCACCCGAAAGTTCAGCGATAGGCGTATGGGGCGGGTTGTTGTCGGACGAGTCCTGGTCTCTTGTTACGCCACGTCTCCGCACCCGTCCTGCAGCAAAATAGTCGAATGTATCTTCCCCCTCGGGAGGCGGGCTGTATAGTTCGGCAGGCGTACTTTCGGGAGACATCTCACTGATAGGAGGGATATACTTCGGCTCAGCACTGTAGTACCCCATCGCGGCATCCTTCTGCGATTGAGCAATTTCTGAACCCGTGAGCTCCGAGACACGACGATATTTAATCTCGTTGCCAGCATTCGTTGTATCAACGTCGGGGGTCTCTTCATGGACTGCTTCTTCCTTTTTGGTATTCCGGCGTCGTCTATAGAACAGATAGGCGGCGATGGCAGCAATGAGGAATGCTAGCACTATACCTACAACAATGCCGGCAATAGCCCCAGCTGCAAGCCCTCTCGACCCATCTTGGTCACTTGCGGATGGCGACGTGTCGCCCGTGCGAAGAATGGGAACGACTTTTGACGTAGGCATGCCATCGAGTACCGCTTGAGCAACCGTGAAATTGGTATGCTCATAATCGACGATGAGATAGGCTTCTTGCAGAAAAGTGCGGCCTAGAACAGATCTACCATTTCCCGAACGTCTGATGGGAAAATATTGTGTTGTTTGGTTGACTTGAGGAAAACTGAGCTGCGTGTCAAAGGCCGCGTAAGGAAGATCAATCGTCACGAAGTTAGCGCTATCTTTACTACTCACTCCTATCTTAAAGGACACCGTTGCGTTTTGTTGAAGATTCCTGGTGTGAGCTGATGAGTTTACAAAATAGTAGCGCGTGCCTTCATCATATGTCAACTGGTATCTATCGGCGAACATGTCGCATATATCGTTTGGTAGGATGAGATAGGGGATGGTCGAGTCGATTTCTGCCATGAAGCCCTCTTTTCGCTGATTGTTGAATGTGAGGGAATCCATGTCGGTCGCTACGTCTGGGTCCAGTCCATGCAAAATGGATTGGACACCAACAATCAAGGTATTGTTACTTGCACTTGGCATGTTGATCGAAACGCCACTTCCCGTGAACCGTGAACTGTCATAGCCACCAAGCACAAGTGATCCGGGAACGCCTTTCTGGTTGTTTCCTGCATCGAGTCAGTTTGAAACGCCGCATGTTAGTTCTAGAAGTCGATACAATGTCTAGAACGAATACAAGTTACTTACTGTAACTGGCTCCTGCCGAGTACCCGAATGAGCGACTGGGGATCACTGAACTCCCCGTAGTAGCTAGATTATCCAAAAAGTTTGGCAAGCTTCCGTTCGGGACACCACTGCTACCTGCGGCGAGACCGAGCCAGCCCATGTAAAAGTCCTTGTCCGAGTATGCGACCACAAGCTGCTTTGATGCTACTGTGGTGCCCGCCACCGTTTGGCCTGGCGCAACATAGTCTTTCCCAAACGCACCGCCAGGAGCTGGATCCATGGTTACGTTTGCCGTGGTGAACCAGTCGGGCAAAGGGATTCCGTAAAGCCCTGTAGACTCCCAAGTCTTCGAGCCGGTTGTGACTAAGCCACGAGCGGGCTGGGCATTGAACGTTTGGACGCCGCGCCCCTTTGCGCACTCGGTATTGCACCAGCTTGCTTGCTGGGGTACAAGAGTCAGGCCTGAGGATGTGGAAACGAGCACTTTGAAGTTCTGGCCGGTGCCAGTCCCATCGTTACCGATGTTGATATTGAAGCTGGACCATTTCCCGTCATCGCCATCAAAGTCTCCACTCGTCGGTACAGTCAATGGCTGAGGCAGAGGTGTGACCTTTGACGCGCGCCGTTGGAAATGCATCGTCAAGTGCTGGGCAATGAAGATGAAAGAATGACACAAGGTGCGAATCCGCAAGGCAAGCTGATGCTGGATGGATTGTCCAGCGGTAGCCTTGCACCAACTAGACTGATTGGAAACGCGGTAGATGCGTGAAAGAAACGCGCTTCTCTAAAGAGAGCAGCTACTCGGGCTCAATGGGGACTTGGCATGGTTGCCCCTATAGTTTGTTACGTCGGCGAATTGAAGGGTTGGGATGGCCAAAGGCATCCCGAGCCCCTTCACCTCACGGCTTTGTTGCTTGGGCCACACTGCTTTGTGACTTGAGCCATGCTCGCGGGATCGTCTGTCGCAACGATAACCCAAGGTTGCAGTCCATCTGCAGGAAGCTGTTCGACCTTGGGCCGGTCTCCACCGCACCGGTCAAGACCTGCAGCTTACGATAGCACCTGACTGGGAATTTGATTGGGGTGTGATTGAGCTCGGGGGAACACCGGCAGCATCGTCAGCTGGGGGGTGAAGAGGTTGTTGGGCAGGGTCGCAGAAAAGCTGCAGCGGTGGAGTGTGGAGTGGCTGGAAAGACAAAGCTCGAAAGATATCGGCGCCGCAGACGGCCGCTCGTTGTTCCCACGGCCAATAGGCGCTTCTGGATCTGGCAACGCACGGTCCCAGTTCGCACGTGCATGGCCACTACACCAATAGCAGGTAGATCGTGTACAATGTCCACCCACTCGTCTCATCGCCCCCTCGTCACTCGTGTCACCTCCTACAGCCAGGACGATTGCCACTTTATGCGGATGCCTTTGACAGCACGACACCGGGGTGGATGCGGACATGTACGCCGCTTCGGCCAGGCCTCGGCAAGGATGCCCTGGTTGTGCCGGCTTTTTCTTTCACGTCATGGGCTATTGCCGAAGACCCCTCGCACAGTGTACCAATAGCTGCATCTCCCATTTACAAATGTCTCTATCTACTAGCTTCATCCGGGTTGTTGCTTTGGACGGACAAGTCTCTGAACTGCTATCACGCCGCGCAAGACCGTATGCCTGACAAGGAAGGCGATTACCGCACCGAGTCTCTACGGAGATCCTGCTACCTCATCACTCGTGTTGGCATCCATCTTCCGCATGCGATCATGAGTACTCACGGCTGCCGGCCGTACATGGCTTCCAGGAAACCTACTACCGTTGGCGACAACCTACGGTGATACTTGCGAGCGGCTGTCAGACCAAATTCGACTACTGCCTTGCAATGGCTTGTTTATCCTGCCCTTGCGTAATCAACAGATCCCCCGGTATACAGTACATAGGTTGCCAACAAACTTTGAAAGACCCCAGCCCTGTTAGAGCAGTTGCCTACTGCAGTCATATGCACGAATCTCATCATTGCTTTATAGCCACATGTTTCTTCCTATTTCCTCGACCTACCGGATAACAAAACCTCAGCCCGTTGTTCCCCCAAAGGTATGCATCCATTCTCTTGCTGCTTTGTCATTAGTGCATCGTCAGGAACTCCCCATCCCCCGGCTCCGTTACCACCGCCATTTTTCTTTTGCTTCTTCTGGGATGATTCCAAATTGTAAACAGTCTTCCATGTCCAAAGTATACATCCTGCCTCGTGTACGTTGCTAATCCTCTCAAAAGATCAGCTCTAAGCTGTCTGCCACTCGCTCGATCGTTTAGCAGTCTCTCGCTCCAAGCATGCACCTCCGATGGCCATTCCTAATGGCTTGCAGTGCTTCAGTGCTCGCCCAACAGGATTATGGGGTGCATCGTGTCAGTGCGGCAAAATATCCTGCGCTGTCGCCAGCAACAGGTCCTGAAGCGTCCATCTACTCGAATCTTGAGAACCCCACCTATCCAGAGTACCCGAATTACCCACTGCCCGAGAATCCGACATATGGATACCCCTCCAAAAGTGTCTGCCATCCAGGAACGGTCACCTTCAACCATGCCACCACTAGAACAGAATACATTACAGTAACAGATACGTTCAACGTAACAACTGTGAGTCGCATTTCGCGGGCTATCTAGCTTTCAATCAAGGCAATGCTCATGGGCCTCGCAGACTGTCCAAGGGCCTACAATAACGGAGTACACAACTTGTGTAAGTTCCAGCAAAGAGCACCGTGAGAAATGCATGCTAAAACTTATAGACTGAAACTTTTACCACTATCTCGGTAGGTTCTACGTTCCAAATCCCAGGCCTTGTGTGCTCGATAAGGGCAATACTAACAACCCGATGAAACGACCAGTCGTTACTATTCAGCAAATGCTACCTCTACAAACGCAATATTCCATGCAACTGACTGCTAATTGTTTTCTAGCTTGTACCTACGACGGAGATCAGTCTCCAACCAACAACGGAGATCTCCCTTGTGCCGACGACGGTAGAACTTACCGAGACCTTCCTGACCACGGAAATTTCGCTGAGCGTTGCAACGTCAATTTATACGTCAGTAAGTCAAATACCCTTGATAAATTTTGATCACATATCGCTGACAAATGCTTCAGGTTACGACGTCCCTGGCGACAGTATACGTTCCTACCCCCATAATAGGTAAACAGACTCTTTTCCAAGTGGTCTCGCAACGGACTGATCTATGTAGTGTCTGGGACGCCCTTAGTTTCGACTCAAACTGTTGTTTCAATTCTCACCGAAACGCTGACACTAGCTGACAATGTAACACAAACCGTACCGAATACCGTCCAAGTTTCGCTTCCGGGCTCAACTCAAACGGTTGTACTAACAAAGTTCACAACCGCAACTTTACCTGCGTCGACAGTCCTGGTTACGATTACTCTGCCACAATCTACGTTGATTTCTACTCTCACGCTACCTGCTTCTACCTCGGTGTCAGCAATCTTTGTCACAAAGTCCTATGTCATGACGCAGATTGTTCCCACGACTGTAATTCAGTCACCGGTACCTACTTCGTCATCAACGTCTCCAGCTTCGAATTTCTGCGCAAGCAACTGCCAGATCGATGTTACGGCAACCCAGCTGGCTTACCCCGGAACCGTCGTCTTTTCTACCGTCGAAGTTCCTATCGTAACTCTATACATTGTAGAGGACGCTGCAGGAAGTAGTGTAAGCTCCTCACTATTCACCAGTGCTATCCCGCCAGATCCGCCACTTACCTGGGAATACTCGGGCGTACCACTTACCTACCCGACATTATACGCCGCATATGAAACATTCAGTCGTATTTCTGTCGAGCCTGTTGGTACCGTCTGTATCAGCTCAACTCTCACATTAGCTTTGCCGTCGCCCACAGCCTACGAACCTTTGATAGTGTTCTATTCGGATATTCCAAACACCGACTTCGTGGCTCCAACTGTTGTTTCGTACTTGAACAGCCTCGAAACCGTCACTCAACAGCTGGGCCAGACTATCGGTGCAGGCGCCTGCGATCCGCTCTCCCAAGCTCCTTTAAACAATCCTGTCTCCTCGCGGGGTACCACGACTATGCTCTTGACACGATCGACGATTGGAACCGTTACGAAAACCGTTGCCGAAGGTGTGCCACTACCAACTTCTGTGGCACAGCTCTCAGATATGCTTCCTCCATCGAGTGCTCCGCAACCAAGCTCATCACCACGACCGACTAATGCTACCGCATTTATTCCGAGTAATACTCCCCCTCCAGTGTTTTCTGCCAGCGTTGTTTCAATTTTGAGCGAGCTGGTACCTGCATCGTCAATGATACCTCTTCTTGCATCATCGAGTGCGGTTGCATCTTCCAGCAGCCAGGCGTCCTCCTCTGTTAGCGTCACTATGTTACCATCTTCTAGCAGCCGGGCACCTCCCCCTGTTAGCGTTGCTATATCACCCTCTTCTAGCAGCCAGGCACCTCCCCCTGTTAGCGTTGCTATATCACCCTCTTCTAGCAGCCAGGCACCTCCCCCTGTCAGCATTACTATGTCACCCTCTTCCAGCATCCAGACACATCCACCTGTTAGCGATATTGCCTCGACCTCATCTAGCGTCGCGTTTTCCTCGAGCAACCTCGCTGATTCGACGTCTCAAGATAGTGTGCCCCTACCCGAATCATCCTCCATGGGAATATATTTATCCTCCACAGCCTCTATCGTCTCGAGCGTGGCCCCGACTCGATCCACCACTAATGCCGTCAATGGAACAAGGACCGCAACCCTTTCTATTAGCAGTCCTCTTGATTTCACTGGAGGCGCCGCAGCCCCTACAGGACATATTGCGGGGCTATTGCTCGGTGCCGCAGGTTTTGGCCTTGGCCTGTTTTAATCCACTTGAGAGTTTTGGAGGACCTCCTCGTCCTTGGAAATTAATACACGGTCTGGCGTTGCGGCGGCTCATTAGCAAGGCAATAACAAGCTATACAGGGTACAACACAAGGCCTTCTCTGAGTGTCATAGGGGTAATAATATTGCAGTTGTAGTCACTAGAGTCTAGCATGAATTATATTGTAAATACACGTGACAATTTTTCGGAGCTGGTTTGGAATCCAAAGCCAGTAAGGATATTCGATAATCAATCCGAACTGACGATAATTAAATATGCTTCAGCAGCACGGTATGTACCAGCAAGATGAATGCATCCCATAGACAAGAAACAAGGCTACTCGATAAGAAGACGAGCATGCTATCCTCTTATATGTAGATTTTCACGGGTTTGAACGATCACGAATGGTCATTGGACAAAAAGGCGCTTGGTACGCTCTGCTCTGGAAGCATATCGAGCGGTACTCAACGTTGTACGCATTCTGCCCAGTCCATAGGGATCCAGCCTTTGGCCATCTACCCCTCGTTTTCTTGCATGGGTAGCTCATGCACAGTATGTATGGCCACTGCAAACAATCCAAAGAGAATCAGTTGGCTTCAGCAGTGTGATAGTCGCACTGGTGGCTTTCAATATGATGCCAAGTTCCTTTGAAGCGAGCCATACTGCGTGTATGATTATAGTACACAGCACCTACATGGGGGAACGGCGCCTATATACCTGGTAAAGCGGGTGATGTGCGACTCCCTGCTAGAACTGGCTAGATTGAGCGACATCATCTGACCCAACACACGTCCTGCCAGACCTGACATCAATTGTCCGACCAGGTAACAATCGCATGATCAAACATTTCTTCTCCCCTCACCCTCCAATCCGTTTGCAGAATTTCTCATAACCCTCCATCGCACCCCTTCTGGCACTATCATTCGGCATGATGGGAGAGGCCGCGACGCAAAATGTCAAAGCCGAGCAGTTCGCATCGCCTGCGAGGGTGAATGCTAAGCAACACAACCGCATCGTCAAACGTAGACTTGCTCGCCAAAAGCTGGACGACACTATTACGATAGCATCGAAGCTTCGTACGCTAGTACCGTCGTGCACAACGTCAACCCATTCTCGAGACTTTGACCTGTGCCTACGACAGCGTCCGCGTGGACCGGACGGCCGCTTTCTGACACCGGATCAACTAGCCGCCCAAGCGTTGGAGAAGCTTAGCATTCAGGCCGTGGGAGAGAACTCCGCGCAGCGCCCATCAGTCGATCCGCATGCCATTATCTGCGAAAACCCGGAAAGATCAAAATTGTAACCAAGCCGCGCCGTCGTGGATTTGTGGGCGCCCCATCAGCTTTCAACGGGTCCGGCCCCTGAGCCAGCCATGACGTGAATCTGCCGGCTTCAAAGGCGAAAGGGCTGACTGACAGCCTCGGATGTGACGTCGGCGTTGAGAAGCCCAAGCCATGCAGCAGACGACACCGATTTTGCAACCTTCGTGCCAAAGACGAAAACAAGAACCGGAAAATTAACACCTAGTCGGCCGCGCAATCTCCGAATTTCTACTCTCGCTCCCTTTTCCACCTTTGCCGCAATCACCAAACCCCCGGGAAGCAGTGCGCAAGGACAGGAGTGCTTCTCCGCACCCCCGCAATGTTACCCCGGGCAAACTATCCCCGGGCTGCAGTGACCACACGAGTAGGAAACGGTGCTCGAGAAGGGAGGGGTTTATTTATTTTTTTTCGCAACCTGTTCCAAGTAGCGCTACCCATGTGTAGACTGAATCGAAGTGAATGACCATCTTACACTGTCTTCGTGAAACCTTGCTAGCCGACGAGCACCGGACTCAAAAAATAGTGCCCAGGTTTTTACCACCAGGGAGATTCTTCCTATCGTACCTACTGCAGCGCGATGGTAAAACGATGGGTGGGAATATTGCAGCGCATGAAGTCTCGTCAGGAATCCGGGCATAGTCAACGCTTCGGTAAGCGACCGAGGCGAAAATAAAAAAAAAATCTGTATAGGAACCAGGAAGGCTGTGAAGCCAGGGTGAAAATCACCCATCTGATGAAATGCACCGAGACGTCAAGGGGAACGAAGTGAAAAAAAAAAACAACAACATCACAATCTGGGCAGATGGCACATTCGACGGGAGGGGGTTGATAGCATTGGAGCAACTCGAGTACGCCAGAAAACTAACGGCTAGAATCCGTGCCATGGAAAAGCCAGCTTTAAAGCAGGGCAACATGAAGTAGCGCGAAGCCCAAAGGATTCAAAAAAAAGGTCCCTTCTCAACTGCTCCAATCACGTTTCCATGCCGAGAGATTAGCAAGCAAGTTTGTCGGTGCAACCGCTTGCGCCCATCGTGCTCAGGTAGGATGGCTTTTTTGAATAGGTGGGATGGAGGCTCGCCTGGCAGAAGATTGTACATGAGGGTGAGCCCAGGCGGGTCCTCTTGCTAGGAACTTGATAGCCTCGATCAGAGTAAATATGGCTGTTGCAGGTTCTGTGCCTGGCCTGGTGTGGTTTCTGCTTGCTAGGACATGCCATGAAACGTCTTTTCTTCCTAATTAAGCTCTTGAGCGTCAGGAGGAGCGCTTCAGCGTAAGTGAACGCAGCCGTGGGCAAAGGCAGCAGATATGGCTGGCGATTGCACCGGATGATATCGTTTTCGCTCCTCTTGCCATCGTTAGCCAGGCCCTGCCAAGTGATTTATCTCAACTCTCTAATCGCTCGACATCATCTGATGACGCAACCGGTGGTATCGTCGATAAAACAATCCGGGGGATCAAAGCAGGCGTCTGTGTTCGCCTTTCGGTACGTCTGCGTGACGGAGATCTCGCCCGACGACCGAGGCTTGTCACCGCCTTTGATTTGGGTTGTCTTGATTTGGGTTGTCTGTGTCCGGTGCGTATGCGAACGCCTTTTGACTCCCGCCGCGTATCGCTGCTTCAGTTTCTTCGTCATAAGACTAGAGGATCCAGTCGAGGTTGCAGGCGGGAGGGAAGACGAAAACTTCAGCCAAACGCAAAATGCCATGTCGGGTGCGATTCTACTTTGTTGTAGAATAAGGCTGTAGATATTGAGTCGCCCAGATGAGGTAGCTTATGATGACAAGGCAGCGCTTCCGCCACCAAAGAAAGCAACGGACAGGCGCCACGAGCCTGGAATCCCGTGGGCAATAAAACTCGCGGCGACGGGAACAAGGGAAGGCCGGTTTTCTGCAGTGTTTACCCTCACGTAGACTTTCCCCTCTTGCCCTGTCTGCCTGTCTTTTTATTGAAGTCTTCAAGCGCTGCCTTGAACCCTTGCCAACTGGTGAGAATGGTGGGCACACCTTCCAGTGTCCGGATATAGTTTTCAGGCACGTCGGCCAGCCTCTTGCCTTTGTGGACTCCCTTTTGGAAAGTCCACGTCTCTGACAGGCCCTTGGCGTTTTTGCGTTTCGGCGCTACAGGTAACAAAGGTCTTGCTTGCGTATGAGGTTGTACCTGAGGTTGCGTCCGGGGTTGCGTCTGAGGATCCACCTGGGGTTGCTGCTGAGGCTGCGGCTGCGGCTGCGATTTCAACTTGTGCCTCCGCGGCACAGGTGCTGGTGCTACAGAGCGTGCTTGTCCTGGTCTATAGTAATCGAATGCTTCTCTAAGCCCAGCATGCTTTACGTCATAGACATGCAGCTGGCCGCCGATGGTGCGTAGATAGGCCTCTGGGACATCAAGAAAGCGCTTCCCCGAGTATTTCCCAAAATCAAATACATAGTCTCTTCCGGTGCCTCCGGGTAGCATCTCGGCGGGCGAGGCGTAGCTGGTCGCGCTGCTTACGCTCGGTTGGCCAGACGTCAGCGATGGCGCAAATGATGCGGTTGATGCGGAGTCCGGAGAGGCGCCCTCGGACGGTATGCCGTATCTGACTGCTGTCATGATTGGTAGAGGAAAGCGAGCATGGAGCATATCCTTGTAAATTGCGACAGCGCGGGGGACCGTGAACATGACCTCCGCCCTGGGCAGGTTGCTCATGCGGACCTCTACATTGATCATCATGTCCTCTGCGTCGTAAATGTCCAAGTCGGCGATATCCATGTCCATGTCTTCGTCATCAAAGTCATCCGAATGCAATTCGCTATCGTCGGAATCGCCATCTAGCGCAATCGGATCGTTCCTGCTGCCCGCGTCGTTCAGCATGTGAAAGTTGTTCCCGCGGTTCGACAACGAGATGAAGTCGTACTCCGCCTCTTCTCCGTGTGTCTGATTTCTTTGCGAGAACCGCCCGCCTGCATGGGCACCACCGCGACCGCGGCGTGCGTTGTGAATCGCTTTCTGGCGCGCTTTATGTCGTATGGGTGGAGGAGCTGCGGGCTTTGGCTTGCGGTTTGCCGCGGCGCTCGCGCGTCGATTCTGACACGGGCGCGGCATGTTGCAAGGGAGGGCGTTGGAGGGGATGTGTGGTAAGGGGAACGTGCCCGCGACGTTAGTTGGAAGGTAAATCCAGGGTTCAAAAAGTCGACCAAAGCACGGACTTTACGGTGGTAAGATTTCGCTCACTCAAGGTAGCTACTCTCGCTTTACTTGAACCATCACAACATTGCTAATTCGGTGATCTATTCGACGTAGAGTGCGGGACTCCAGATACTCCTCTACTATTGCTGATGCTCCTCCCTTGGACCAGGGATCCCTCCTCTTCCCGTCCATAGCCCATGCACGTAACTATTCCATGCCCGTATAAACAGCGCTTTGCTTACTTTGTAAAGTACCCATTTCTACCGAGAGCGATCAGTGAAGGATTCTACCCTGCGACACGTACCCAGTAGCTACAAGATAAAATACCAGCCGACTTCCATTCCCCCCTC
>Ga0182211_1000566_pt1 | contig 11586 bp, 10 predicted proteins | sample G5R1MG_20_FD_129660 | JGI IMG/M metagenome (GOLD analysis project Ga0182211, IMG submission 129660) | Switchgrass phyllosphere microbial communities from Michigan, USA - G5R2_MAIN_03OCT2016_LD1 MG | ecosystem: Host-associated > Plants > Phyllosphere > Phylloplane/Leaf | place: USA: Michigan... | reverse complement strand
TACCTGTACATCCTCCCGAGTCCACGCATAGGGGGCCTCGACAACAAACGGACCAAGCCTGCTCTTCCCACTCTCCACTGCGTGACCCACAGCAAACACGGCTACATTCTTACGACACCGCTCGTCTCCGCCCTGGCAGCAACCACAGCCATGCTAGTACCAGGCCCCAAGTTCCCCATGTCTTCTTCCTTCCCCTTGTGCCTCATGGTGCGTTGCCGACCCCATCCAACACACGGCAGCCTTGGCTTCTTCTTGCGGACGACCGTCGGGTGAACTACCATCTTTCCGTAATAAGGTACGCGCCCATCCTGCATGTCCCACGCCGTTGGTCTTGCCCCCCCCGTTTATCTTGCACCGCCCGAGAGCATCTGGCGGATCTGCATAATCTGTGCCCGGTAATCCGGAGGCAATTGCTCGACTTGCTGTGGTGTCAAGGCCATGACTTGTGCATACAACGCTTGCTGGTCCACTTGGCCTTGTTGCGGTGCTGGCTGTGCGGGAGGTTGGGCATACGCCTGTGGCTGGGGCGGTGACGGCGCTACCTGGGCAGGGTATACAGGATAATGGGCCGGAGGCCGTGCGGCAAGCGCAGGCGGTTGCTGCATTGAAGGAGGTTGGACGACGGGGGCAGGCGCTGCCGATGTCTCGACGAGGGACCCGAGGATGGTCGGGTCGACGAGCTGAAGAAGTAGTAGAGACTGGAAGATGGCATAGGCCAGTTGGGGTGCTTGACGCAGCAATTCGGTAGCCTTGGCCGGATCCGTCATGACCAAGCCCTTCATCTGGGACAGAATGTCGAGCAGCTGGTCGGGCGGCAATGTCGAGAGCGTCCGCGAGATGGAGTCGGGACACGTCAGGTTGGGCGGCAGTTCTACGCCTGGCGGCAGAGGGCCCAGTGTGCTCGACGGTGGTGCCGCGGCAGGCGCCGGTGGCTGTCCGTTCATGACCGGCTGGCTGTTGCTGCTCGGGGGAGGTGCGTTGTCGCCCGAACCGCTCTCGTTCGACCAGTCAACCCTCAGCTTGCGGCCCATGATATCGTAGTCGTTAAGGTTGCGAACGGCCGAGGCTGCCGCGTCGGCGTCGGCAAACTCTGCGAAGCCGAAGCCCTTGGGTCGGCCGGTTTCTTTGTCGTAGACTAGGCGAAAGTTGTTGACCTGGCCAACGCGACCAAGTGTCTCGATAATCATTTCCTCGGTACCGCCTGGCAAGATTGGTTAGGAACGCGCGTGCGGGCTCGGTGGCTGGTGTCGCATACCATAAGGAATGTTACCAATGAATACCACCCGACCCGCCTTCTCGTTGGGTGCCATGGTGCAGCAACGCGCTGGATTCAGGGTAGAGTCGGCTTGTAGAGGAGCGTGCGTGGCCCGCGCAGACAATGTTGGTGTTTCCGGAAACCTGAGTGATCTTCGGATCGGAGCTTGCCTAACAACGGGACCTTACAAGGCACGTGATGTCTTGGCGCACGTCGCTGAGCATCCAAGGCAAGTACCCAACAACCTAAGCGAACTGAATTGCACGTTCACATTTCTACCTTTGATCATTCATGTGCAGGCCCCAACCCCCTCGTGCTTCGACCTTGTTTCAACCTACACCGTAGGCGCATCACACGTCCCATCAGCACCCACCGTCGCCGTCACACTAGGCTGCTGGTGCTGCTCACTTAGCAAACTGCTCTGATTGAACGCCTGCTCGCTCGGCGGAACGTCAATCGCCGGATTCTTGTCAAAGAAGTTGACCGGCTTCAGGTGGATCTTCAGAATCTCACACGGCATGACGGGGAAGTCCTCGATGCGCGGGACGTGATTGATGCCCGCCTGGATGTAGACGACAATGTCCGTGTCCTTCACCGTCTCGTTGCGCTGTGCCCAGGATCGCACACCGGTGCCGCCTCGCGACTGGTTTGTGTAGGTTCCGCCAGCATAGAGCTCGCCGTCTCTGTGCTTGACTACGTAGATATTCTTGTCTGAGAACTCGGCGCGCTTGTAGTTGAAGCTGTCTTTGTCGGACAGTATCTTCTGGAATGGCGGCGCTTGGATCTTGTACGCAACAGGCTTGCCGTTGACGGGGTTGCGCACCTGGACATTTTGAATCTTGAACGTTTGGTTGTTGTCCACGGCAATGTCGTAGCCTCCTGACTTTTCGACCACGCTTTCCTTCACGTAGTACCCGGTTCCGTGGGGGTTCCCGTCTGATCGACCCATCGGAAAGGCCTCATCGTACACGAGACGATTATCGTAGCCGTCGAGCATTGGATCAACGCGCAAACTGAAGATGTGCTGATGGTGCACAGCGAGGACTCCTGGATGCACGACGGTACCAAAAGGTACCTCGACGCCCTCGTCGATAGGCTGTGTACTTAGAATTCCCGTTGCCCGGATCTCATATGTGATCTCCCCTGCTTGATTGAAGAGGAAAGCAAGTATATACTCGTAGTTCGACACGGTGATAATGGTTTGCAGAACGAGCTCCCGCGATCGAACCACAGCGGCTCGGCCAGTCCTATAGTTGGTATGCTTCCATCCTATTCCCGCGTCTTGCTCGTGGATGCACACCACATTTGGCATGGCAGTCACTCCCCCTTTGTCGTCTGACAGCACAGCATTCAGGTAGTAGATGGAACCCAGGCAGTCGCACCCCAACTTCAGGTCGTTTGCCATGATACCGGCTCCTGCGTCACCGAGGTCAAAGGCTGATTTCTTGTGAAACGGATGTCTTGGATCTGCGTAGGGAATGTTCATGTCGCTTAGGCTCAGCCGATAGAACAGACTGCGACTGTCGTATCGCACGTTGTAGAGCACCATGCCCTCACGCTGATTGAAGCCGACTCTGAAGCTCCACTTCTGCCATTTTATGACGCTCGAGGTGCCTTGTTGCTCAACCTGGAAGCTAGTCCCATCGGGTTGTTGAACATGTAGGGGTTTTAGATCGGTTCGAAGAGTCTGCGATTCGGGGATGTATTCGTTTGACGGTTGCACTTTATACCTTTCCGTCGGCTTGATCGTGTTATCAGCGCCCGTCGGTAGCAAATCAACTCGAATGACCTTCATGGTTGTGGTGCTGATCACTGGTGAAATTGGGAGTGGCATAGCGTAATGGTTGGAGTCGGCTTCCGAGGAATTGAGCGGGTCTCGGATGTAAAGAAAGCACTGATACAGCCTTTCCTCGTCGCCAATTCCATCTGCGCCGTATATCCAGGGATCACTAATGACTACTGTACCTGGTGGGAGCTCGAGCTTGGCTATTTCTGCCTGGACTTTCCCGTCTGCGAGCGCTGCTTTCTCAATCGTGATGATCTCGTCACCGTCACCGTTCGCATGGATGAAAGGACCGAGTAGCACATTATGTACTACCCGAGCTGAAGTCAGATCCACAATAGCTTCATGGAATTTGCTCTTACGCCTGTGTCAGTAAAACGTACTAGCGAAATAAGTAGGATGACCTACCGTGTTCCGGATATAATAATTGATAAAGGCTTTCCTGCTGATCACTGGCAGTGAGCCTCCGTTATGCTCTGCCTCCAAATACTTCAACACCTGGGCCTTGGGCGGTTCCTGTAATGTCACCACCTTGAAATGGAGATCAGTGTGCTCTGGCCATGAGGCTTTAATGATGGATGATGCTGATTGGAGTTCCGATGCGGATAGAGGGGCGAGCGGGTGCGAAGGCATCGTGTGGCGGAGACTATTGATACGGCCAGTGGCTAAAGGTATGCTCAATGACAGTAAATAGAGATAGAAAAAGGCGATGAGATTCGATATCCAGGCAGTGATTGATAATCCTGAAGCACCGTTTCCGATTAAATGCCAGCTTTAGTGTTGCGTGTGCTGGATCTTGAGGACCTACCTGTTTGAGACTAGGTAAATGTACAACGAGACAGTGACGTTGAGTAACTAACTACGCCAGTTAACAGACCACAACCTGTTCGACATTTGCATGTCTTGAATGTTTAAAAGACCACACAGATTCGTCTTCTGTGGAGACGGATATTTGTTCTTTAGAAGCATCCAAAATGCGTACACACATGCCCCATTTCAAGCGCCGTGCAGGGGGGTCTATAAGCCTGGTCACGTGGAGCCACCCCACCGTGCGCTTACGAAATCCCTATTCGTTCACTACTAATATGTACCTACGACCTAGTAAGCCGCATCACTTCGTGTTACTACGCCAATATTTTATCCAATGCGCCGTCGACAGCACACCGTCACCTCGGTGCATGCAGACGTTAGCCGTCACTGTTGCCAGCTTCCAAGAGTTTGTCAGACCGTGCGCCGACATGGCCCAGAGTGGCCTGACCTGTGTGGTCTTGAGGGGCATAGATACTATTCCATCCACAATCTTCTAGCTTGGTAGATGATTGCTAACCTTTTGGTCTTGCGGGCGCAGTGGGGATTGAGACTACGCCTGACACTAGCACTGACATGATGCAGCGACTTGCTCTGCCATTATTCCCGCCCAGGTGGCCGCTGAGGAATATCTGCCCCGAATCGAGCAACTGGGTATCCACGATCCAGTGATTCCGCCCCAATTTTACATATCGTGTGCTCAAGTTAGAGTGATCGGAAGCAGGAGGGGTAGCCCGTCTCCTACGACTAAGATTTCCGGGCATGTCAAGTCGACCGACTCAGGCTATACTGTCAACATCTAGAATAACTCCAAGTCCTATGCAGTTCCGGGCCCCAAAGTTGCGACCTTCCAGACTTGCTATACGGGGCAGAGTGAGTTACTGACACCGGAGTTCACTTGACCCGCTATATGCAATCCTAGATAGTGTTACAGAAACATGTTTTTCGCGCGGCAGAGCACTCGCATGGTCCACAGGCTCTATGTCAATTTTAGTACGACACTAGTGGTAGGTACAATTGCGCAATACCTGATCATCACAGTTTTTTACTTTTGAGTAGCAAATACCTAGTGTGTATATGGCTCCTACAAGATGTACTGCTTGAAGGACTGGAGATGTATTGCTGAGAAATAGACAGGTTTTAGGCATGGCCCTACTATGCCTACGAGGTGATGTCCCATCACCAAGCGAAACGACCGTGACAACGACTCCGTTCAGCAGAATTATACCGCTTCACATAGCCACGACTATCCTCGTTACACCTCAATGACGTTGTTGCCAACCCATGAGGATATCATACCGAGGTGGACTATGTTTGCTTAGATGGAGTTTGTTTCCACGCACTTCAATGTGCTCGCTTCTCAAACACCACCGGCATTACACGCAACGCTGACGGAAATTCGACCACAGTACTGTGAACATTTTCTGTTCGTGTGGGCACACCCGTCACTCCAACAGCTCAGTGTTCACACTTCGCCAGCATGTCACATATCCAAAGTCCCCTCGCAGAGTATAAAAAAAGAAGATAGATATGTTCTGTCCCTCACTACATATCCCGAACCCCCTACATCCTTTTTTCGTCTCCCAGCAAGGTCCCGATCCCCAACTTTGAGAGCACTCCCCCATCTCCTGTTCTCCATCCCCACCCCTCCATTCTCCTCAACACGCCAACCTCGCCTCACAGTCAATGTCCGCGGGACCCCCCCTTGGTCACCCCTGGCACGCCAACATCGGCAATAATCCCAACATCAACCGTGAACCGCCCCCTCCCCCCATCGGCGCCGCCCCTTTCCAAGCCCCCGGCCCCGGCGCAGGCGGTGGTGATCCCCAGGTCATCGTCGAGCAACAGCACGCCCCCATCTACGGGCCACCCCTCCCCATAGGCATCGGAGGCCCAGCGCCCCCCGCCTTCGGCTTAGGTGCGTTTCCACCCTTCGTTGCGCCTCTCGGCATCGGCATGGATCCCTACATGATGAGCATGATGGGCATGCAGGGCATGGGCGGTCCTCTTGCCCCCATCCGCGCCGGCAACTTCCTCCCAGGCGCTCATCACGGCATAGGATTCGGGCTGCATGGTGCGGCAGGCATGCCGATCCCGCCGCCGCCTCCTGGCGCGATCGCCGGCGTAGTCCCGCCTTTTGCGCCCGCAGTGCCGCTGTGGGCGCCGGGCGGGGCTCTGGGGTTTGGCAACGTGCCGGTCGTCGGCGGCGGGGTGATGGCGCCAGCCATGGTGGGTGTGGGTGTGGGTGTGGGTATGGGTATGGGTGCGGGCGCACCCATGCATCATCGGCCGGCGCCCATGCTGCACGACGGCAACCTGGGGTTTCCCGCGCAGCCGGAGCAGGGCGATGCCACGCAGATTGCGGGCGGGATCCCCGCGGGCGTGACGCTCGTCGAGTCGGCGGAGCACACCATCGTCATCTTCATCAAGGGCAATGTGTGTCCGTGGCTGTCGCCTGGCGCGCAGTTCCAGGTCGAGCCCATGGCGTTTGGGAGTGGCACCGGCTTGAACCGGCTGATGCAGGTGCTCAATAACAACGCGGCGGCAGAGGAGTGTGAGAACTTGGCCGTGACCGAGTGTATTGAGCTGGGGAACGGCTTCTTTGAAAAGGGCCAGACGTTCAAGTACAACGATGCGGTGTCGAGGGTGCTGACAATGAAGGACGCGGGATGGGATAATAAGAGGAATAGAACGGGCGGGGATAGTCTGCATCTTTGGTTGCATAGGCTATAGTGGCCTCTTCGTCTGTAGCATTCCATATCCATCTATCCATCTATCACTTGGATGATATTGGGCAGCATGTAATGATTCAGGTCTTTTAGCCGCCAACCGGATGGGTACTCTTCCGATACTTTCCATGTCCGGTCTGGTGATTAGAATTAAGACAGTCATAATCTGGGGCCCAAGTCTCATCGAAACTACCATTAACGTTGCCCACGTCGCCCCAATTTCCCCCACCATTTTCCCAGCCACCGCTCTTTCACCATTTTCAGCACCACATATGCCATGAACCGGTAAGCAATGGCACAAATACCAAGAGCCATGAGCTTGAGCGCTGGATCCGAGTTCAACTTGTAAAGATCCAGCACCTGCTCTCCCGTTGTGATTGGGCACGCGCCGTTGATCTTCTGCCACGCTTCGCATGTAAAGCGAATGCCTCGCAGGGTGTACGGCGCCATGTTAGCGACGGCCCATTTGACCGGACTGAGGTGGTTCCAGGCTGTTGGTGCGTTAACAGTAATGAAAAGCCATGTCTACAGAAAAATACGTACCTTGTAAGAATCGTGGGATCTGTAGCGAGAGCACGCCGCTCATCACCTGGGCGATGCTCAGAAAGACGGACATCATGTTCACGGAAAACCCAGTGTGGGACACGAGTGTGTTGAACGCGATACCAAGGCTTTCACCGCAGCTCGTGATGCAGAATGCGTTGAACGCAATGATGAAGAACGTCGCTGCGTTGCGTTCCAAGCCGCACACCATGACGGCCAGAACCGAGAAGATCAGACAGCTGATGATTTCAAAGGGCGTTGTGATGGATATGTAGGTAAAGAAGAAGGCTTCCACTCCATAGATGCGGTCGTCATAGTCTCGGTAAAACACGTCTCGCTCGATGGGGTAGACGGCAATATTATTGAGCACTATGCAGCGTCAGGAGGAGTCACTTGCATCGAAAAAGGCATGTCTATAGACTTACTTCCGACAAAGTACAGGGGCGCGATTTCGACGATAAATCCCATGCGATTTTGAACGGCAAAGTAGTTACTTTTCAGAGGAGCAAAGTAGAGAGCGAGAACTAGGCCCAACCCCACCACCTGCATCACCCGAGCGACTAATATCTCCGGTTGACGGAGCATGTTCTTTGTGGCTCGTCGTATCAAGATGGCGTACGCCGAAATGAAGGACGATGGCTGCCGTGCCAACGCCCCCAGTTCAGCAGGCGTAGCAATTGAACCAGGCCGTGTCGCTATAGACTTGTTGGCAGTCCAAGACGCGATGAGATGCTTTACTTTGGCTCGGCTAGCAGCTTCTCGTGTCTCATGCTGCAGGTCGACTGTAATTAGGTCAAGCGCAAAATCCGCGGGATTGACATGGCGTGGACACTCGTAGCCCTGCGCTGCAAAATAAGCTAGCATGTAGTTTGCCGCTCCTGCGTAGATTGGATAGCCGCCGCGAGCGAGAAGCAGTAGCGTGCCAAAGTCACCGAACAGAGAACTCCGCGGCTGATGAATAGTCAGAATGAGCGTGCGTCCCTCATTGGCCAGACCGCGTAGTACATCCATGATGGAAGATGCTGTGAACGCATCCAGACCAGACAACGGTTCGTCTAGTAATAGTACACGTGGCTCGGTCAAAATTTGGACTGCAATCGTCACTCTCCGTTTCTCTCCCCCGCTGATACCCTTGGTGATATCGTTGCCGACAAGGTTATCCGCACAATCTCTAAGTCCCATTTTCGATAGTATCTCCTCGGCTCGTTGCCGCTTCTGCTGTTTCGACATCCACGGTGGCAAGCGGAGGCCAGCAGCATATCGCAGCGTTTCGCGCACCGTCAGAGAGGCCAGGAGAGCATCATCGTCTTGTGTAACAAACGAGCAAATAGAATGTACAACATCTTGCGAAGGAATTAGGCCGTTGAAGGTCATATCGCCATATTGAAGATATCTCGTTGAAATATCATCCTTCAGTCGTCTAGCCATACTGTTCAGGAGCGAGGTCTTGCCGGAACCTGACGGACCCATGATTACGTTCAAGCATGCAGGCTGGAACTCTGCCGTGAGAGGCTTGAGAATCTCCTTGGTCCAGCGTCTGCGTAGCAGTGAGCGCTTTTCAATGTTCAAACCGTAATTCTCTAGTCGGATAGAAAGACTCTGGATGTCCTCAGGAGATGGTTGGCGCATTTTCTCCTTCCCAGCCGAGGCATCCAGGTCATTAGAAGGTCTTGCGCGTGCCATGGTAATATCAGCCCTCCAAAACTTAAGTAGTATACCGGCACCAAGGTAGAAAGCAAGAACAAAGCCCAAGAGTGCCATTATCGGTCGCCATACCCAGTCATTTGGAAAACCAAGCGAATCCAGAACAAAATCTCCACTGTATTCTTTGCAGCCTGGGTTGGAAGGCCCACCTTCGAGAGGGCAATCGTAAAAGGCACCGGTGAACTCATTCGCGCACAAAGCCCCAAAAGCATAGAAGACATACGCAGTCCACTTGGTCCAGCGTACGTAGATCGGGATCGTGTTGGACTGAATGAAATAGCCGCATGCCATGGACTGAAGTGTGTAGGCAAGATTGGCGACCAAGCTAGCTCCGGCAAAGTGCCTCGAACAAGCAACACAGAGCATGGCAAAGCATACGGCGATGTACTGTTGGAGCAGAATGATGGCGAAGAAGATGAAGAATTGATCTGCGTCTGGTCGAAAGCCACAAAAGAAATAGTAAATGAGCGAGAAGATCAAGGGAACGGGAATGTCCTCGATCAAGATGCGCGCAAGCCGTCTGGAGAGGAGAAAGGCAGGGATGCTCACAACACCTTGGCGCGCTTCTTCGTCGAATAGCTGGATATCCGTTGTAAGACGATAGGTCTCGAATAACAGGATGAGATAGCCTTGAAGGGCTGCTGCGTTATACAGTGCACCCTGACGAGATCGAATGCCTGAGAGCGACCCGTCTAGTTGCAAGAAGATCCAACCCGTGATGACGGCCATGCTTACCGCTTCAAGAAGACTGCCAAACATTCCCATAGGGTCTCTGATGGTAACCTTCCAAGTCCTCGCCGTCAGTACTCGTGTCTGTTGTACGAACGACATGGTTTGTGTCGACAGTCTCCCTGATGCGGCGTCTCGAGAGGCAGTAGCCGCCGAAAAGACGGCCGGAGCGACCGTAGCCCCCGACTCTTTCTCTTCACTCCCGTCGTCATCACGAGGAACAGTGCTACCGTGGTTCTCCCAAGCGGCCACAATGTGGTCGACGCGTTCTTTGGTAGCACGCTCCGCTTCGTCACTCCGATTATCGACGCTGACCAGGTCAATAAGATACTCGGCAGGGTTTGTGAATGGGGGCATGTCGTAGCCGAGTTTCGCAAAATGAGAGAGGCAGTGCTTTGCGCTACCCGCGTAGGCAGGGCGGCCTCTGGTCAAAAGGATGACATTATCGAACATGTCCCAAATCTCTGACCTGGGTGTGTGCAAGGTGACTATGATTGTCCTCCCCTTTCGGGCCAGGGTTTGCAGTGTTTTGACGACCTGGGACGCACTGGTGGCGTCCAGGCCTGTCGTCGGCTCATCGAGCCAGAGCAGACTTGGGTTCGACAAGAGCTGGACCCCAATGCTCGTCCGTCTCTTTTCACCCCCACTGCACCCTTTGTGTGCATGATTACCGATTCGCGTGTTGGCGGCTTCCTTGAGGCCCAGCTCCAAGATGATTTCTTCTACAAGTTGGGTTCTTTCGGCCTGGCGGATGGTGGAGGGCAGACGCAACTGCGCCGCATATGTCAGCGTTTCTCGCACGGTCAAGGTGGACAAGAGCACGTCCTGCTGGATGACATAGGCACTCCGAACACGGGAGGCATCCGCGCGGCCATTGAACAGTGTTCTCCCGGAGCTCGCCAGCCGTTTACCCTGCAAGCGGCCACTCATTTGATTCAGCAGGGAGGTCTTGCCGCTCCCACTGCCGCCTAGGATGGCAGTGAGAGTCCCACATGGCATCGCGGCTGACACGCGGTCGAGGATTGTCCGGGCATGGCCGTGGCTTGCGGGCGTGTTCCTCGTGGCGAAGAAGCGTGCGACTGGGTTTTGTGATTCGTGGACAGCCACGGAGAGGTGGTCCAGTCGCACGGAAACAGGATCCACTGCTCGCAGGGAGAGGTTGTTCTCGTTGGCAGCTGATGCTGGTGACGGCGACGAATGTTGGCCGGCTGGGCCTGCGCCTGCGCCTGTCGGTAGGGGGCCGTCCGATGCGTGGATTCGGGACGTGTCTGCTTCCGACGGCGGTTTCTCGCCATTGCTGATGACGTCAGGCACGGTATGGCGCTTCGCTGACGGCAGCATCGTATGGGGTCCGTCAGGGGCGGATCATGGTGGTCGTAGGGAGGAGGGGAGAGGAGGCGTGCATGAGTGCCTACGTCGTCCTCCCGCACTGCCTTGTCATGGAACTGGTTCACGCGCCACAATGGCGCTGGTCAAGCCCCCGCTTGCCATCGCTTACACTGGCCTTCTCCCTCCCTTTTGCCCCTCCGAAGATGGCTTCGCCTCCGGTTGTGACCCTAGCTCGTCACCAGAATCAAGTCCTCCTGCCCTCTCCGTACGATCAGCACGCTTGGCTTCCCCTTGGAGGCTCCCTATGGCCTGGAGCGTCAGCATCCCACCACCCATACGGCTGCCCCAGGTCTCGAAGGGAGTAAGTAGCTGCGCGCTCGAAGGAGAGTGAGGGAAGTGGAAGCGGGGCCGATGCGCATTCCCTACCACCAGCAATGGAATTGGTAGCCATGTTACTGAGGCGCTCTGGTTACGAAGAACCCAAATCTTGGCAATCCATACCTCTTCTATCTGATTGCCTACTTACCTGGAGGCCACCTCACTGTCCACGGATACACTAACGTCTGTCTCAGGTGGCACCCCCCCCCCCCCCCCCCCCCCACTCCCCCCCCCCCCCCATCCCCCCCCCCACCCGTGCCACCCCCCCCCCCCCTCCCCCCCCCCTCTCCCTCCCCTACCACCCCCCCTGCCCCCCCCCCCCCCCTCCC
>Ga0182211_1000564_pt1 | contig 11612 bp, 14 predicted proteins | sample G5R1MG_20_FD_129660 | JGI IMG/M metagenome (GOLD analysis project Ga0182211, IMG submission 129660) | Switchgrass phyllosphere microbial communities from Michigan, USA - G5R2_MAIN_03OCT2016_LD1 MG | ecosystem: Host-associated > Plants > Phyllosphere > Phylloplane/Leaf | place: USA: Michigan... | reverse complement strand
CTCCCGTGGGCGGGCGGCAAGCATGACGCGGCGTGGGGCGCGGACCCGCGTGTCGTCACGTGCCAGCTCCATCATCATCTACCTGCTACTACATACCATAGCAGTATGTAGGTACATACACATGGATGCACACATGTCCCTCCAAGCTCCCGTTCAGACCAGACCCCATCGCTTGGCAAGCTCTATGCCTTCGGCCAGCGTGCCAACCCGGGCATCGATAGCAAACCCTTGCTGCTCGAATGCAATGCATTCGTTCCAGAGGTCCTTGAGCGGAACCGAGAAGGTCTCGATGAACTCGCTCTCCTCGAGCTCAGGCTGAGGCGCTTGATTCTCGGGCCGTGACAGATCCACCGTCACGTGGACCATTCGCAGATTGGTGTTGCAAAACCCGGGATCTGGACGCTCTCAGTATGCGGATGCAGCGTCAGCAGGCACCTGCGCACCATTGAACATGACGGGCGTCACGCGAAAGCTGGCATCGGTTACCACGTCGCCAAGGTAGCCAGTCTCCTCCTTCAGTTCACGCAAAGCACATGCCTCGGGCGTCTCGTCGGGATCCATGAGGCCTGCAGGCACTTCGATTACGGTCGCATTGACCGGCGGACGCCATTGCTTCTGCAGCACAATGCGAGGCTCATCGTTTGGCTTTGCAGGGTCCTGCAGTATGGCCGCCACTCCCACACCGTCAATAGCACAGCCTGCAGGGCGAGTAAGGCGTTCGCCGTGTTCCCACGTACGTTCCACGCCCTGCGGATCGGCGTAGGTGGTTCTATCGACGGTCAACCGAGACCCTCCTGGCGAGGTGCATCGTACGGTACGCGGGCGAGAGTTCAGGCGTGGGGAGAGGAGAGCGGCTAGCGTACTTGACCAGTGTCGTCCATTTGGCGTCGTCGTTGGCCTGCAGAGACTAAGATGAGGCCACTTGGTAGACGAGGGATGCACCTACCAGAGGCTCGGTCTTGATGACCTTGGCCCGCTGATCAGACGCCGTACTCGACGATGCCATGCTGGTTGCGGTGGAGGAGGGGTGTGGGAAGGTTCTGGAGTCGAATCGAGGTCTGGCCACAATGAAGGTTGGGTTGGAGTGGAGTGCAGCCGAGGGAGGGCTCTCGCAGCATCCTGTGGGCCTTGCCTGGGATGACGCCAAAACACAAGCGACGTTCGTTCATCGCGTTTGGCTCCTTCATTCACGCACCCACGCGAGACTGGGTCTCAGGCCGAGAAACCTACCCACATCACAGCCATACGAATCCGATCCGATACACGTCCAGGGAGCTGATTGATGGGGCTGTAAGCCGTCAAAGTTACCCTTCCTTGACTTTGGGCCCATACCGTGAGCGTCGTGAGATGCCATATAGGGTGGTGCCTAGAGCAGCGTAGGTTGTGTCCAGACAACCCTTTCCCATCAAATAGTCCGCGAAGGAGGTGGACAGTCGCGAACCATGGTTCGGATCGGAATGACTCGGCGTCCGGTGCTTGGGAGGTGGCCGGTGGTCTGGCCCTGCGACCATGTCCAAGCCATCGCGATGCCACGAACCCGACCACGTGGGTGCGCGGGCACGAGTGCGGCGTGGGCCAACCTCGGGAGAGCCTCTCTGCGTCATCTTCCAAATCATGTACGGCGAGCTTGTTGAGAATAGTGCGTGCTGATCCCCTTTTGCAGCACCGACTTGTCCATAAGCAGGAATTAGTGACTACCGAGTGGAGTAGCTTTTCCTGCCAAGCACACGGATACAGGGGGCTTGAATAGTCGCCTTGCCCGTTCCTGTCCTGGGCCCCTGGCCGGTTTTCCATGGAGCGAATCGTGTTCTGATCAGCTGTGAAGAAGAAGAAGAAGAAGAAGAAGACCCGACACTCGTGCGGCATTATGGAGTCGGCGTCTGATCTACGCGGCAGGCCAGTGAGCAGTCGATACCTACAAGCCATGAGGTCGGTCGACGGCGACTCGCAAGACGAAGGTTCTCGACCGCTGAGTAAAAATGGAGGAACGATAGTGTACAACTAGGAGCCTGTCCGTCGACCATTTTTATGCACCAACGCCAACAACAGAGGCGCAGCGCTGCTTTCGTCTCGCCATGGCGGAAAAGGCCCATGCCCTCGATCCGGGCTAAGTCGAAAGGGGTAGCGCCCTCACCATGGTCTTCCCTTTTCGGCAGCGCGTACCGCCCAACTTCGCATGATTGGCGCCAATCCGGCTTCATGGACGGACGTGGGAATCCAGGCTGTCACTTTGCAAGCCATCATGCAGACAGCTGGGGGTAGGACACGACGGCAGGCACTAGCGGGTGCTTCCTCCAGCCGGGCCTCTTCTACTCCTCGCCGTATCCTTCACCACTCACTTCCAGGTTCCCAGGTGCTCATCCTTAAAGCCATTCATTCCAGTGTGTCTTGCTCACACGTCCTTTCATTGACACAAACCCTGTGTCGTATATCCCTTCCACCCATCTGCCACTCTTGTCTGCTTCTCTACCCCACGACTTCCGACGTGTAGCCAAGAAAAGAAAGGAAAAGAAACGAACTGTACCGTACCGTACCGTCCCAGGTCTTCCCTACCCCAATCGACGTTGGACCCAAATTTCTGCCGAGTGCTGTCCAGTTCAGTTGATCGTTGAACCCACTTCACCTGGACAACGTCTTCCGTCATGGGTGCCGAGAAGTGGTTTGGTACCTTGAAGTTGGCGTACAAGTACATGTAAGGATGACTGGCCTGGTTTGTGCATGCACCCACTAACCCAAACAGCATCGTGTTCTTGTCGCTGCTTGTGCTGGTGACCATTGCTGGATTTATCAAGGTACTGTTTAACAATAGAAAGTGAGTCCATCCGTACATCGCTTCGTTGAGGTCTTGGACAGCTAACCGTGTTAGATTGAAAAAGGCGAGGGCAGCGGAGCTCGAGGCAGGCCCGAATCAAGAGACGGAGGAGCTCAACCAGCGCGAGAAGGATGAGGGGGATCTGTTTGGGATCCGAGCAATCGAAGCGGGATTTTATGCTGGCATTGCCCAGTCGCAGCCAACTTCAAGAGCTACATCGGCTATGAGCATGCACCACCCAGGCACGAGCACCAGCACGCTGGTGGGCGGAAACGTCAGCCCGCCGCTGATGAAAAACCAGTCCACCAACAACAGTGTTTACAGTTTGCACCTCGGCGAAAACGAAGCCAACTCGCCACCGAGGTCGGTTTCTCCGAGCATGAAACTGCGCCCATCGGATGCCGAACTCAACGGAAGACGCCACCATGGCGCTGTCGTGCAACGTCCGACGCAACGAGGTCAGTCGCCTACCTTTGGCGACTCTGACAGCGAGAGCGACAGCTTCCAGTCCCCGCCATCCATGTCTCCGTCTGCAAGCCCAACGGTGCTCCCGCCCGCGCCGACGAATCCGCCTACTGCGAGACTGCCCAACATCCCTGCCTCTGTGTTGAGAAGAGAATCACGGTCTCCGTCACCCGAGGCTCCGTATCCAGAAGTGCGCGTGTACCAACCGAGTAGGTAGTTGTTCTTTGGTGCACTCTTTTCTTGCTGGGTTATGGTACTGGTAGCTTGTACTTGCACACGTTTGTCGTTGGTATGGTACTTGAGGCTTGTACCTAGCACAGGAACACACACACACACACACGCACACACATTGGGATTTGGGGCGCGTACCTGACGATTGGTAAAGATAGTGAGCAGCTTCAGCCGCGAACGCATGTGCCAAGCCATACGCGCGAGGCCAGCGATGCAAGCAGCGCCTACCGTCCCGGAAACCGTCTAGGCCACCTGGAAGCGGACCAAGCGTACGTGAAGCCAATGGACAGCCAGCGCTCGTCGACACTTCAGCCGGGCGAAGCCAAAGACGCACGGCTGAGCGAGTTTTACGAGGCGTACTATCGCAACTCGCACATGGCTCCGGCTGGGCCGCCCGGGGAGCCATCCAAGGCTGCGTTCGGCCGGCACTCGACGATTCTCGAGGTGGATTCGCCCATGGCGTCGCCCATGTTTCCACCGACCGCACCGCCGGGCGCAGCGTTTTAGCAATGGGGGAAGGGGGCTGATGGTCTGTGGCTCGAAGAGAGACGGCTTGCTGTGCGATAAGGGACGATGACGACGAAACGGATGTTTGCCTGGTTTGAGCCTGTACTATGCTAATGTGGTAGTGTCGAGTGTGTGTGTGGTGTTGGTTGCTTAGTCATTGTATCTCGTTCTTGTATTGAATTGTAACGTAGTAAGTTATGTCAGGCTTCGCTCAGCGGCCGAGTCACGTGCACCTGTGTGTGGCGCAGCGAGGGACGATGAGGCGAGCTTCACGCCACCGCGCCCCTGGCCGCATGGAACGGGAATGGGGGTCATGGACCGCCGTCGGCAAGTAAGGCAGGTCGAAGGACATGCCTGGGACGTCCATAGCACACGCCTAGTACGTCCTAGTATGTACGCTCAAATGATTCAATCCGCTTGGCTCCTCTGCCTCTCTTCCACCTGAAATTGCGCTGCATTCCGGCCACTCGTCTTAGGACGACAACCACGACGCTCTCCTCCTCCTCCTCCTCCTCCTTTCCTCTTCTTCCTCTTGTCTTCCTCCTCTTTTTCTTCCTTTCCTCTCGACGCCAGACCCCCGCGTCCACCTGCGCCTGCCACCAACACCTCCACCTCCACCATGCTCACCATGTTCTCGGGTACCAAGATCACGGCTCTGCCGCCTGGAGTTACCGCGGCGCCGTCGACCGCTTCCACCCTGCGCGCCCGGGGCTCCTCGGCCGCCCCCACGGCCCCGACCGCCACCGCCACCGGTATCGAGGCGGGCGACAGCGCCGCGCGACGCGAGCGGCGGCGGCGCGAACATCACGAGGCCGACGTCGTCATTGTCGGCGCGGGCATTGTTGGCTGCGCGGCGGCGGTGGCGTTTGGCCGGCAGGGCCGCAGCGTGCTGCTGCTCGAGAAGAGCCTCGCCACGCCCGACCGCATCGTCGGCGAGCTGCTACAGCCGGGCGGTGTGCAGGCGCTGGAGGCACTTGGCATGGGCGGTAACGTTGCCCCCCTCCTCCCGCATCATTCCTATCCTACACAGACGGCTGACGGTCGCAGACTGCCTCGACGACATCGACGCCATCCCCTGCTACGGCTACGAGGTGCTGTATCACCAGGAGCCTGTTCACGTGCCCTACCCCGTGTTGGCCTCGGCCGCGCCTGCCTCCTCCTCCCGCCCCCCCGAGGGCCGCTCCTTCCACCACGGCCGCTTCATCGCCAAGCTGCGCGCCAAGGCCGCCGCCACCCCCAACGTCACCGTCGTCGAGACTACTGTCACCGCCACCGTCCAGAGCGGCCACAGCGGCCAGGTCGTCGGCGTCAACGCCACTACCCACGGCCGCCCCGACTGCTACTTTGGCGCCCTGACCCTCGTCGCCGACGGCTACAATTCCAAATTTCGCCGCGACTTCCTCCCCCACACGCCCCGTGTCCGCAGCCGCTTCTGGGGCCTTGAGCTCATCGATGCCGACCTGCCCCGCCCCAATCACGGCCATGTCGTCCTCACCGATGCCCCGCCTGTTCTCCTCTACCAAATTGGCTCTCACGAGACGCGCGCCCTGGTCGACATTCCCGAGGGCCTGCCCAGCGCCAGTCTTGCCGCCGGCGGCGTCAAGAACCACCTGCTCCATGTCGTCCTCCCCAACCTGCCCGCCTGCACCCAGCCCGCCTTCCGCCGCGCCGTTGACGCTGGCAAGCTGCGCTCCATGCCCAACTCGTTCCTGCCCCCGGCCACCCAGAAGCAGCCCGGCCTCATCCTGCTCGGCGACGCCATGAACATGCGCCACCCCCTCACCGGTGGCGGCATGACTGTCGCCTTCAACGACGTCGTTACCCTCTCTGCCTTGCTCGCCCCGGAGCGAGTGCCCAGCCTCGAAGACACGCACGCCGTCCTAGCCGCCTTGCGCACCTTTCACTGGCAGCGCAAGCATGGCAGCTCCGTCATCAACATCCTCGCCATGGCCCTCTACTCGCTCTTCGCCGCAAACGACCCCTACCTCGCCATGCTCAAGACCGGCTGTTTCCGCTATTTCCAGCTTGGCGGTGTGCGTGTGAGCGAGCCCTGTGGCATGTTGAGTGGTCTGATCACAAACCCATGGATGCTCGTTTACCATTTCTTCAGTGTCGCCTTCTATGCAATCTGGTGTCGATTGCAGGACGTGAGTCTGCCCATGGTGCCGTGGGTCCTGGTTGTCGAGTCCTTCATGGTAGTGTGGACAGCGACGAGAGTCATTGGGCCATATTTACTGTGGGAAGTCAGACGGTAGCTGGGTGGAGAGGGTTGCGTGTGTATATACTTGGTGAATAGGTGGACGGCGTGTTGTGACTATGTGTACAATAATGGCTGACATCGGGGCGTATGGGGCTGGTGGGCAGAAGGCGTTGGGCAAGGGGTAAATGGCAAGAATTTCCGCCAAGGCATGTTGGCATATCTATTGATAATATATGTAATCATCAGCAACGACTTGATCGTGCTGATTGGCTTCGAAAAAAAAAAGACATCATCTGATGTTGTGTTTTCCTCGATTCATAAGTAGGTTGGTCACATATATTAACTGATCCCTCATGACCATCAATGTGGCTTTTATCCTCATCCCCAAACTCTCTCCTCTTCAACTCTCCTACCTCCTCAGCTGATGGAAACATGCAATGCCCAATGGCAGCCCAATTTCAGCAATTCAATATATCGATATCTGCACTTCTACTCAATGTAAGGAAATGTCATAGCATGGCCATTCATTTGCCGTCATGTGACATGGGGCGTCCGTTGCCAAATAGAGTGAGATTACTTCATGTCTAGATTACCTAACAGACACATGGAGGGGGAAAACTCATAGACACAGAGGAAAAGAAGGATGAGGGACCATGAAGAGATGGGAGATACGGCCGAACAGAAATGCTGAACATGGCGACTTGGCTGACAGCAGACGATGCAATGCCGACTGTTCAGCCAATCTCTAGCCCCTCAAAGTCGACACAGAGGTTTCTGGCTCCGGTATTCTGGCCTCCACCCTGCCTCCGATGATGCATGCTCATGCCAAAATTAGCCGGCCGACTTGCATACACGCCAACACGCACCGCCTTGTCTTCCACGCCCCAAAAGAACCACGTCACTTCTCGCAGCTTCTTCCACCCCAGCAGCTCATCCTCGTACCACACCCACAGCGCGTACCCTATCCGCTCAATCTTGACGCGCAGGTCGAGACGCGCAGCCTGACGTGGCGGTAATGCAGAAATGGACCAATCCGCGCCTTCGCAGTTGGCCACCACCGAGGTGGCGTGGCACGCATTGTTGCAGAATTCCAATCCCACCTTGACCCATTTGCAGCCCTGCTCGGGAGCAAGGTATGGGGGCGGGGGAGTAGGCTGTCTCGGGGGCCCGGATGAGCCTCGACGGTGCGCTCGCGTGGCGTCCAAGCGTTGCGGCCTGCTTGACGTTGGGTCGTCTTCCAGGGCGAGATTTCGCAGACCGGGCACCATGTCGGGTGCAACGACGGGCAAGTGCCCGGGCGGGGCGCCCGCAAATATCACTAGACCGCCCTGGTCCCATTCCAGCTCCCAGTCCGCTGCTACAGTGACTTGGGCGGCCACGAATGGGTTGCGTAGCGCAGTATAGAGTATCGGGGCCGTCGATGTGTCTCTCGACGGCGGCTTTCTCCATAGATCGGTATTTGGGGGCGCAACGAGGGTAAACGATCCCATCCATTCCGGCACGAGATTGTTTGAGATATTCAGGGGCGTAAAGGAGGAGCTCGCAGGAGGCATGACGGTCTCGCGTCTTGTGGTTGATGCGCTCGTGGTAAGGGGGGAAGAGGGGGGTTTGGGGACGATTTATACGTGGACACCTTCTCCTCACCCAGTTTCGTGGTCGATCATGTGTATGTGGGTATGTGTATGTGTATGTATACTTCTTAACGTTTCAAATCCCGTGGCAACGGCCAAGCATCCCCGCGTACGCTGTTGGGTCGTCTAGGGGTTGGACGACTAGCTTGCTGAGTTGTGTGACGAGGCCATGCGCTTTGTTTGCAATGGACCCAAGAATCTCCACGGAGGGTACGCAAAGCCGGCGGTCCAAACCACCACGACAGCAGATCCGCACCGGGGACTGTGAAGCACAAAGGCTCTTTAGGTGTCTGTCTCCGCATCAGCATCAGCATCCTGCCAGACAACGCTTCCAGCGCTATTTCCGTGCCCTGGCAGCCTAGGTATAGGGTGTAGCTCGGCACGATCCATGGATCAACGGAAACGACCAGTACCTGGAAAGTCGGTCATGCTGCTTACCAGAATCGTGCACACACACAGAGTTGGAGGGATTGGTGGGCGTGGCTTACCCGACCCAAGGGGAGACCTGTTGATCAGGCAGTCAACAGCAACCAGAACAGAATTCAGCGATGCGGAACGAAGACGCAGGGCATAAATACTTCGTTTTCGGGGCTTGACAAAGGCGTCGTGGTGCTAGGTAGCTCTCCGCATACTACGACTGGTGCGCTCGTCCAGCTGAACACACACTTGGTCTCCGCAAGCAGCCAGCAGCTCGACGCCCAACGGCCAGCAATCCATGGGTCCGCCGGTGTGGCATTGCAGAACGCGGCCAAATGCTGTATCCCTGGCGCCGTGGCGGTCGCTGAAAGATTTCAGAAATGACTCAAAGTACCATTTGTCGAGGTTGACGGACGATGCTGGACGCGCGAGAAAAGGCACCACCCCCATCACCATCCCCCCAGCATGCCGTACTTGATCTATCCTGCCGCGCCGCTTTCAACTCTCTCTCTCTCTCTCTCTCTCTCTCTCTTATCTGTGCATCCAAAAAAACGACGCCTTCCCAGCTTATTTTTCCAATTTTTGCCTGGTCTCTGGTACTTTTTCACGACTCTTCACGTTTCAGGCCGAGTGCAGTGGGTTTGGACCAGGATGCGGATGCTGTGCATCAGAAGATAGTGTCCGCTGGCAGTGATGTGTTGGTCAGTCGTCGCACAATGTCGCGCATCGCAAGGGGGGGGGGAGGGGGATGTAAACTATAGTCTCGATTGGAGCTTCCTGCTGCCGACATTGCGCAGTGTGGCTGACGGTAGCATTCCCTGGTGCTGCACATGTTGTCGCATTGGATGAGACGGTTATGACGTTGGAGAATCAACGCAGCCCGATCGAACGGGCGAGAAGGAGGAAGAGGAGGGGATGGAGATGAGCGCACTGTGTGGCAATACCGTGCATAGTATGTGTCTAGCCCCTGGAAAATGTCATTGGCATTCCCTACTAGTCGATGCACCTCGTGGCTATCTCTGTTCTTTTTGTGTTCAAGCAAACCATTCGTTGCGTCGTGCGTACGCACACCGGGGGATTTCTGATTACCCTGGTCGACTCCATATACCTGGTCGATACTTGCAGTCGATACATGATTCCTCTTACTTCTGTAGTGCGAGGAAAAGAGCTAGCTGTTTGCAACGGGACGGGTACAAACAAAGCAACCCCAGCGTCGTGTCAACCGATAATGTGGTCCAACAACAGCGTCTCGCACTCGTGTCACACTGCACATGCGTACCGATGTTGTATGTGTAGGGAGTTCGCCGATCTTGCCTAGGTCACCGGAACGCTGATCGAACGCGTTCCTACGTGCATGTACTACCGCCCATGCAAATGCAACTCCGTTATATCATCTACACTTTTTTTTTACCAGTATCCATCAACGTAGGTACATACATACATAGTACCTGCCTAGTATGTATGTGTTGAAGGCTGAGTACGAGATCCAGCACTCGGCTGGGATCTCCGATTTGGAACCAGCGCCAACATGCAGCCTGCTGTGCTGGGTGACTTGCGTAACGTGTCTGGGATGGGAGGCGCTCTTATAGTACCTAGGTATACCTACCAGGTAGATGATACCTAGACATGGACGCTCGTGAACGCTTGCACACCCCACATGAACGAATAGCCAATGTGGTAGGTAGGCATCAATCAGTCCAAGTCTGGAGAGGTTGATGCTGCCAGCTCATACTGCCGTGCTCCCAGCAGTATTACCCAGGTCAGGCTCCCTGGTCTTAGACGGTGAACTAGGTACGTACCGTACCGTACCGTACCTAGTCTACCCGCTTTGGTTTCAGAGAGCCGAATCCTTGTCGCAGAACTGGGTGCCTACATACCTAGTAGTTTGTTTTTTGTGGGAGCTCCTGCGAACAGGATTGACAGGAGTTAAGGGTAGAAAAAAAAAAGAAAGAAAAAATTGGCCATGGGGAAAGGTTGGGAGGGTGTAGCCCGATTGTACCATAGCACGCAAGGCGAAGAGAGTCTGAAGGCGGGATTCGGTACCTACATAGGTACCTAGCAACGTTGACAGATCGCAGCCATGTCCCCAAGTCGACTAGCGCTGCAGTGAAAACCAACCCATTTTTTAATCATTCGTAGTTCTACCGACATAACTACCATCTTCAGTACGTTGATGGTAATCTACACAGCTGCTTGCGGAGTGCGCCAAGGCTAGTGGCAGACAGAGTTTGCGTGGCCACAAAGTTAGCACATGGTACATAGCATAGTAGTATGGTTGGTACATTTGTCAAAATCTGCACCACATCTACCTTGTCACGTCCCCCGCCCTATGGCATGATCGGGTGCTGTCATGCTCGTACGATGGTTCCCTGAAACACCGAATTGTGAAAGACGGTGATTGGTGTACCAGGGATAGGCTAGAAATGTCCATGATCGACTGAAGTATTTACGGCACTTTCCGTGCATTTCTTGGTACCCATTAGGTACATACATAGGTACTATGGTAGTAAGGAGGTACCATGCACATGGTATGTACCTAGGTACTGTACAGATCGTATGGCTAGCTATCTAGCCTTTTCGATATACGTTGATGCGGCGCGGGAGTGATTCTGAGGTAACACAGCGGTCCAGTCCGACGTTGGCCAGGAGCTCATCAAACGACGTCTCCGGACGGTAGGTGAGGCTCTTGAAATTCCGACCAAAGTGCGGAGCTGTGTTTGGGCGAACGGCCTTTTCATAGGAGCTCCAGGTCTGTAGTTCGATGACGAGATATCCGCCCGATTCCAACGAGGAGGAGCATTTTGCGAAGAAAGTGCACAGGCCTGCGTCGCCATGTTCCAAGTGGATCCACTTGATGACGGAGAAAGCCAACAGGACATGATAGGGGCCTGCGTTTGCTTGGCTTGTGGAGGTGACCCAATCTGCAGCATGGAAGCTCACACAGGGCCAGCTGTCCGCCAGCGACCATGGCCGGTGCGCAGCCTGGCGCGCGGGCTCCATGCGGTAGCCATGGGTGAGCACCGCCGAGATGGGAAAGTAGTCGACGATGGGTTGGGCATGATGCTGCGTGGGCGGTCGGGCACGGGACGCACGGAGGGCTAGCAGCTGGTCGGCCTGTCTTACCAGCTTTGGGTCGATGTCGACGCCCGTGACCGAGGCAGCGCCAAAATCGAAAGCTGGGAATGAAGGAAGTTAGCGATCCGAGGGAGAAGGTGTGTGTGTGTGTGTGTGCACGTACCCAACTGGCAAGAGACGGTGCCCGCGTTGCAGCCGATGTCAAGGCAGCGCTTGCCGGCGAAGAGAGCTGGGATCAGGGCGGCCAGTAGGCGTAGACGGGGGTCAAGAATGT
>Ga0182211_1000563_pt1 | contig 11622 bp, 7 predicted proteins | sample G5R1MG_20_FD_129660 | JGI IMG/M metagenome (GOLD analysis project Ga0182211, IMG submission 129660) | Switchgrass phyllosphere microbial communities from Michigan, USA - G5R2_MAIN_03OCT2016_LD1 MG | ecosystem: Host-associated > Plants > Phyllosphere > Phylloplane/Leaf | place: USA: Michigan... | reverse complement strand
TGTTGGTTGTACTGACTTGTGGCGTTTCAGAAATGGCAATTGGTGTAAAAAGGACAAGAATAACATGGTGAGCTGTGATTTCGAAGTAAGGTCGCCCGGCAAAAGACGGAATTTGCTGCCCGACTTCGACCCCATGACTATTAGAAAGGGCCACGTTTTGCCTCTGATAGACATCCCTGCGCTACCATCATCCACCACCAGCCAAAGTCTATTATTGTCCCTTTTACCCACATGTCTGGATCCGAAGAGTACTCCTGGGATGCTGCCATTGCGGAGTTCTTCGACCAGACGCGTACAACCCGCGCTTCTTGTGACAGTAAAGTACTCGAACTCGTGGGCGGAAACGTCGTGCCCGTTGACGTGCAGGGAGTATGCAGCTATACTGTCTACACTGGGCCTCAATTGAAGTATGTTGTTCAATTCCGACTTTAATCCCTAAAGCTGGATACCAAGACGACGACGTTAGCCAAGGAAATATATGGCTCTCTGCTGCCAACAGTCAAATACTATGGCGAACTTGGACCAGAAGAGAAAACAAAAAAGGAACCGCTACTACTTAGTCCATGTGATGGATCGGACAAGAGGTCTAAGTCATCTAGACTTATTCTCAAATATGGGTTTCCGCAAAATTCAGTGTCAAACTTGACTGCGCGTAAGAATCTCATGACGTACATCGCTCGGTATGTACCCATTACAAATTAGAGAATCTGCTAACTATCAACAAACAGGTTCATGACCCGCTCATGGAAAGCCCCACAGGACGTCTCGGCGGAATACCGTGCGATGCTGGAACAAAGGTATACTAGCGACTTACAGCTCTTGCTCATCGCGCTACCAGAACGATTCCGTACTGTCGTTCAAGGTATGCTTGATCATTTGGACTCATTGTCCTCTCTCCCCATGGTTCTACTTGATCGCAACTTTGGCTCGTCAAACATTCTCGTCGAAGATAAAACCTGCCACCTTACTGGCGTCATTGACTGGGCCGAGGCAGAGATTTGTCCTCTTGGTCAAAACCTTCATTTACTCGAAGCATTTACTGGCTCACTCCACCTTAGAGACGGATGGAAAAGATACAGCGATTATGAGGACATGCAAGTTGGCTTCTGGACTACCTTTAGTAACGAAATTGGAAAGAGTTCAAGTCAAAAGACAAAAACGGCCATTGAGACATCTAGAGTCATGGGTCTACTTCGCTCCTAGAGGGTTTCACGAAGCGGCTTGCTAATGCAGCCCCACCTACCCCAATTTCCGATGATAGCAATGGCCGCTACAACATGTTGTCGCTGGACGGATTCCTTCTTAACCCAGAGACAAAATTCATCAGGCTATAAATGGAAACGTTTGGGCCTATGAGGAGAAGGGTTATAGGAGTCGTGGATATATTTCCCCTACGAGAATACAGGGCTTCAGGTTCTCCATCTCTCACCTCGGACTTCAATCTGCAGACCAGTTGTCGCATTTCGTATCGTTCATGAGAATCTGAAGACTATTGAGGTGAGCAAGAGAACGAACTCAATGACCAAGGCATGCCCAATACCTGTAAGATCAGGCATCGATAAATCCCAATACTCGTACTCGTACGCGAGGAAATCGCTATCTTTGGATGTGTCCATGAATAGTACCAAGATTTACTTACATACGTTACTGATGACGGTTGAGTCGGTCTAGCAACTGCATGGGGGTTTAAAGTTTTTCCCAAGCATTTCCATGTTCTCTGGCAACTGAAAATGACTATGAACTAGGTGAACTCTAAGGGCAGTGCAGCTTCTCTCCAAGTCGCTTAGATTCAGCGGCCTTAAAAAGGACCTCTCACAGTGAATAGCTTGCCACAATAATGCACAATGTCAAATCTACCGTCTACCACCTCTTGGGTTGCATTGAACAACCCATGAGCAGACCCTCGTCGCTCCATAAGACCGCGTTACAGGTAGCGATACTCCGGGACCGGACGACCTACTCCAAACATCTACCGGCCGTACTTTTTTTTTTCAAGGCCGCTTTCGTACTCGGACATACAGCCTACCACATCCAACAGACCCATTTAATAACTCAGCTCAAGTGGGGGCGAAGAATGGAGGCGCCCTCACCGAGCATGGCAAGCTTTGGTCGACCCCCGACCCTTGATGGCACGGCGCACGCACAGTACTCCGAACAAGTGCATCAATCGCAAACAACTTCCCACAACATGCCCTAAGATCCAGAGCATGCAAGCATCGGGAAATCATGAAGATCAAAGCAAAGCATATCCCTGCCATCACAGGAAATTGAAAGTGGGGCCGTTGACCAACATCTTTCGATTCTTCGGCGGCAGGAGTTCCCCGCGAAAGCGGATTGATGGTTATTCAGGAGCGACCTGGCAGGGACAAGGAATCGGGTTTCAGATTAAACTGGGAAGCCTGGTTGTGCAATACAGTGCAGCTTGGCAATAGCAAGTTGGGGCGAGGATCATGGATGCGGTAGGCGGGACGGGATGATGGGGAGTGGACGGTCCGGCTCATGCGGGACGAAGGACGGGTGGAATCGTTCGTACATAGGTGGGGGAGATCATTAATAAAGTCTATTTATGTAAGTACGGGTATTCTGGCAGTACCACGCAGAAACTATTTTAGATAGTAACGGTATGGGAGTCTAACGATTGTAACATGTGCAACTTCACTACAGAGTACCGTAGAGCCTGACGACTCCAAACTCTCAGGGCGAAAAGACGCCTACATGGACCCTATCCTGTTCTTGCGGGGCGCTCTTACAGGGCCCCACCAAGGTCTTGCTTGAGCACATCAAGAATCATTTTGCCATCTACCTCTTCCTCTCTTGTAGTATCCCTCTCAGTTCCCTCTGCTTTCAACCTCTTCAAAGTCTCCGGATCGAGGTCCTGCAGCAATTGATCAAGCTCTTTTTGCTCTTCGCCTTCCTGCTTGATATACTCATCCTCCAGCATGTATTCTTCGGGTAGCTGAGCCATGGAGGCTGGAAAAACATGTATAGTGGGAAATTCGAGCACAGTATGACCGCAAAGACTTTCGCCCAGGGTTTGTGACGAGTCGAGAGCTATCAAGACATGCCGTGTTGTGCTTGTGCGCGGCCTAAGTAGGTAAAAGTGATATTGTTCGTCGTGTTCGGCGGCGGCGGCGGCTACGGCTTCGCGACCAGAATTTGACGCTGTCTCCCCAGAGTTGCTACGGTCGTCTTGGTCCTTAGTAACGACAGACTCTTCCTGCTTAATAGGTGACGTTTTGGCTGGATCTGGATAGCTTCCTGGATCAACTTTGCATTGCAAGCCTGATTGTGAGTCACTGTTATTTGGGGAAACATGAATGCTACCCTCCACTTGTGTTGAGGCTGTGCTCTGCAGCGTGTGTTCTGCTAGTTTCCTCTTCTTACTCTTGTGCCGTTGTGTATTCTGGCTGAACGGATTTGCGTCTTTGAGGTGAGCCGTCGAAGATGTTTCGCTGAGTACGCGTCGTCTGGTAATATCGAACCATTCGACGGTCCAGACAATGTTCTTGTTGGCTCGTCTGAATTCGAGTGTGAGTCAAGAATGTGGAGTGGAAACTAGACATCACTGGGTGTGGTCTTACTTGGTCTTCGAGATGTGAGACTTGTTCTCTCTCTGTCTACTCAGGCCTCGTGGTGCTCGAATCACCTTCACACCCGCTGTCTCCAGCCGATGATAGTTTACCTTACCATGGTGAGTCGCCACATTGCCGTCTGCAATAACATCTGTGGCACTAATAGCGCGTTCCGCCTTTTCCATGTCTCGTTCGATGCCACTCAGGAAATTGAAGTCGTGGTCAATCCCGGCTGGGGTGACTAGTTGCGACTTCTTCATGAATTTTGCCGGATCGCGCTTGCCAGAGCATTGTGCCCATTGCTGGTGACGCTTGTAACAGGGCAGCGAGCATGTACGTGCAGCACAGCCTGGACAGCAGTACTTGAATTTCTTGATGTTGCTGTCGGGGTTAGCGCATTTGCTTTCGATATTTATCCCGACAAGAGCATGGCCATGGACGGATGATCACCAAGAATGAGGGAGCATCGTCTAGGATCTATCGGCGCGGCAAAGCTCGTATAGACGCACCAAATGCTACAAAGGCCACTCAACAACGACTCGCCCGACATGGTGAGGGTAGTACGGCCCACCCAGATGACAAGATCTCGACAAGATCGACTGCGCTTGCTTCCCGCTACCGGGAACGGGATTCGCGAATCTGGATGAGAAGAGCACAGCGGGTATCTCCGAGTACCGAGAATGGAATTGAAAGAGCGCGTGTTAAGGATTGGATACTGGTGGTGTTTAGAAGCAGCCGGGGGTGGCTTGGCGAAGCGGCAAACTCTACCTAGCCACTTTTTTGCCTCGTCCAATCACTGGCATTGGCAGCTGCAAACTCCTGCAACCCACCCGCACGCGCATCGACCCCATGGTTGTTGCTATCTACTATGGTAAGTACCGATTGCAGTTTATGTGAAGGGAAACTTTGGTACAGAGACGTCAATAGCAACGTCAATATCGTTTCTTCGGTGTCGCTGGTGCAACGAAGGATTCGACCCCCTTCCTTCACCAGCCTTACATGGCATCTCAGTGTGCTAATCACACTCGAACACAGCACAGCTCATTTCTCCACCGCACCTGCAACTTTAGCCAACGGGAACGCAAGCGACGCCGTGGGTGTTTCAACTAGGCACACTGACTCGGGACGCCGCCACCACCAGCGGACAGGTGTGTGGAAGCTGGGGACGACTGAGCGCTACTGCAAGCCATTGACGCGAGGATACGCTTCAACGGTGCGACCTAGTCCTAGAGCACATCAGAAAGGGAATACAGACTCTAGGACATGTCTGCTTTCCAGACTTCGTTGCCGATCCTTGCTGCATGACCGTTGTCCTGTGAGGGGGGGGGGCATCAGGGGCGAATTTATCGCCACAGCCGGTTGGACACACACAGCCTTCATCATCATGGCTTTACGCTGCATATACAGGAACTTGGACGCTCGTTCATGCACGTTGCTGCAAAGAAGCACGCTGCCCACAGCCCTCGCGGCGTACCGCAGCATGCTATGCCAATTTATCACCCTTTCTTGCGGTGCACCCAACATGGCCGGCGACTGATTCAAAACACGCAGCATAGGGCCTTGCACGGCGCTATTGCCACCCCAGAGTCGTGGCACCAGAATTATACGGCCCTTGGACCAAACAACTCCCACGGCCGGCACATCAGCATCGACCACGTTATGCCGAGTTGTACTGTGGATGACTTGCATCGCAATTGCCCACAGCACTACTGGTAGGCATGGGGCATGGCATGTACAATGGACAGAAGCAGTGCAGCGGGAGCAGCCCTGCGCTCCTTTCGGCGCCGCAAGAGCAGAGTTGCGCCAATTAGCTGGGCCATCGACGCGGAAGCCGAACACCTCCTGACAGGCGTCAGTCATGTCCCGTGCTCCGTCAGGGACGGACGCGCCTCACCAGCCCGGATTGGCAGCTTGGCCCTGCTAATCTCCTGGGCCGAAACTTGCGAGGCCCCCCATGTCTAGCGCCTCTCCCGAAAGCTTCCACGGCGTGGAGGCAGAGCTGCTAAGAAGCCTAGGTCCGCCCTCCTCATGTTCCCCTTGCTGCCGTTACTCCTCACTGCGCATCCGCGGCAGGGTCATTTGAGGGCTTTCAAGTGACCGAGTGCCCATTCGCAGAGCAACTTGTCTCGCCAGGCTCTCCCCGTCCTCCCCACTCCCTTTTGGAGATTGACGTCGTCGCTCTTCTACACAATGGTTCACTCGCTGAGCCTGCGTCCTCGCACCGGCGAGCGTCCGCCCACCAGGGAAAACAGGGATAATACCGACCATAGCCTCATCATCCCCAGTCGGACCTCCTCCCTCCATTCTCGGATTACGCAGCCACTGCCGTCCACATTGACCGTCAAGCCGGGCGTCAAAAGCCCAAAGACATTAACGCATGCGTACATGGTCTGCGGCGTGGGCCGTGAACCCTCACAGTGGGTCAAGGCACCAGCACCAGCGCAGGGCAAGATTGCACACATGAAGGGCGCAGTAGGCACCTTCTGGCTTCCGGAGATCTTGGGAAGCAGTCCAAGATTGGAGCAAGACAACGAGATCGCGAGATCGTTGCATGCTGCCATGAGGGTACGAGCGTAACAGTCCTTTTTTTTCTGGTCCATACTAACCTCGATCACAGGCCTGCTTCCCTCACGACGTTGAGATTTGTACCGGCAGGACCCAGCCACACTGTGTGCATCATTCATTTGTTCTGCAACAAGACTCATCACATACACTCTACGGCATCGCCCTCCGCGTATGGTCCCGTGCCGACGAGAAGCGAGCTGAAACAATTCGCGACTTGCGCAAGCGCATCGAGCCTGACTTCTTCGACAACGCCGATGAAACGTACTGGATTCCATACTGCCTCAGCTTCCTCTCCCGATACCCTTTATACAACCTGCTCGGTGACTATCTTCGCGGCATGTGGATCCATTGGAACAAAGCCACCAACCTATTCCACGCAGAAGAAGTGTCTCGCATTCTAAGTTTTCCAGCTCCCAGGTTAAACGACCTGGTCCGAATCGACATGAAGGACTACGCCTTGTGCTACCAGTTTCCCTCGTCACCAACGGGATTTCAAAATTTCTCCATGTGGCCACTCTTCACATGTCTCTCTATCCCTAACATCGTTGGTGTTATAGAGGCTGCTGTGTCACCCACACGACGAATCATCTTTACCAGTCATTACCCCGCTATGCTCACCATCGCCGCTGAAACAATCCGTTTCTGCGTTCGGGTGTACGAATGGAGTGGACTGTACGTTCCCATGGTTCATGCACGGCACGTCAAAGACCTCGTCGAAGAACCGGGACCCTACATTCTCGGCATAACGTCGGAATGCCGCTCGCTCTTCACGGCGCCAACAGATGCCCTCGTCATTGACTTGGACCGCAACTTCGTGCTGACCTCCAGCCCACCCACTGCATTGACAGCCGGCCAGAGAACTAAGATGGTCACCCGTCTCACACAGGCTCTCAATGGAGAAGTGGCACCAACTGGTGTGCCTCAACATCTGCGGTCAGCATATGGTGGTGGCAAGCTGATCCCAGCTGGTCAAATCATTGTTATGCGTGGCGAGGTTGAAAGTGTCCAGGATCCTGAGTGGTGGTCTCAGGATGCCGTCATGTCCGTCATGGACCATGTGTGCGAGAAATTAGTATGTACTTCGCACAAGCACCATGTGAACACACTACTGACTAAGTCTGATAGGGCCGTAATTCCGGGATGAAGGCTATCTTTGGTGGCGCTGTGAAGAAGCCATTGATGACCAAGGTGTCCATGCGTCACTTGAATGAGATTGTGCGTGAACGCAACCAGTACTCTCGTGATGCCCAAGAAGCCTGGCAAGACTTTATCAATCTTAAAGGCCGCATGGACTCTGAGCTCTCCAAGGTTTCCAAGCGCAACAACTTCTTGGTGGAAGAGCTCGAAAGCTGGAAGCAGCAGTTCCTCAAGTTCCAGGCCTTCGCTGAGACGCTCACCAAGGAGACTCAAGACCTCAAAGTCAAGATTGAGAACCATAAGCGTGAAAACAGGCGTCTTTCTAACCTCATAGATCAACAAAAGGACGATGCTGCACGCCTGACCATCCGTCTTTCGGGAACTGAAAAGCAGCGTGATGATGCGCTGGAGGCTCTTGTATTACAGCAGGAGATTGCAGAGGAACTCGAGCGCGAGAGGAAAAAGAACAAGAAAGAGCTTGCCGCTCTCCAGCACACCAACAATGCCATTTTGCGTCAGCGAGACGAAACTCAACGCGTTGTTCTCCACCTTCGCGCACTTATCGAAGGCCAAACCCACCACATGGAACACATTGTCAAATCGCTGAACCAAGACGACATGTCAAACTACATGGAAGCTGGCTTCGATGACGTACTTGAGGAAGAGGAGTTTGAAGAAGCTCATAGTATCGCTGCCACTACCGCCAAGGACCAGGCCGAAGTCGGTACCATTCGCGGTGTTGCCGGTATTGATAGCCGCAACGGGTCACGAGTGAGCACTGCACAAGGGACACATCTGGATGGTGAAGATGTTACACCAGATATGGAGCAGCGTCTGTTCAACAGCCCTGCGCGCAACTCAAAGCGATTTTCAAATCAGTCAATGGTTGATGTCGCTGATCGAGTGCTCCGCGACAAGACCGATGCCATCGCATACATTATTCGAAATATTTCAGAGCAGTGTGCTGCCGCGGTGGAAGGTCTGCAACTTGCTCAACGCGCCGACACGGATGATGATGAGCGCAGTGAGCGCCGCAGCAGCATGGGTCAGCTATCATCTGCCGGGGGGCGCGCTCAGTCCTCCGTGGGAAGTGAATATGGCGACGAGGACATGCTTCGCCCCAACCGTGGATCAAGTATCCCTCCCACTCCGGATCTAAGTCACAGGTCAAGTACTTCCATGTCCATGGCAAGCGCCTCGACCACCCCAGACAGGTCTAGCATCCAGCACCGGTCACACGATGCGCAAGTCCCGACCCGCATCCTTGAAGACGAGGACGATGTCGACGGTAACAGCGATTTATCTGCCGACATGGTGCCCGTTTCCAAGTACGCGCAAACACCTCTAGCACGACCAAACCAGACCGTTCGACACATGCGATAGGCCCTTTATACCCCTTCTCGATGAATCTATCACCAGCGATCACTATGAGATCCGCATGATGCCCCTTTCCTCGGTACATTTCGGCGTTGTTGGCGGAGTTGTCCACTTCTTACTCTCGTTCCAACCATTTTCCTTTTCGCCATCACATTCCCCCTAGCGGGTCTTCTTATGTTTTCCAGTTGATAGTAGAATGGCGTGCCGTGCCCGCCGAAGAAAGTCGTGTGAAGGAAGAAAGCGAGAGAGATGGGACGACGATAGGCCTGTATATCATCAGTATGTCAACGTGGAAGAGGTGGAGAATCTAAGCAAGGAAGAGGTTTTGTTGAGGGGAAGAGTTTGTCCCTATGTTGACTGTAATCTATTGTTGGGATAATACCATTTTTCTCGGGTTGTTCAACCTACACTGAATGCCTGGATCCCGCCTTACCTGACGCTACACCTGCTGACCATCTCGCAGCGATGCATGATGTATTCTGTTCACTCTTGGAGCATTGTCGGTAGGTCTACCATACGGCAATTTGGAAAGCGGCGTTCTCTCGTCGATAGGCGCAACAAAACATGTGCCTGGAAGCAGAGGATTTGTGCCCACTACTAGCCAAGATGGACGCCTGACATGTGGTCGTACCCACAGCTACTGATAGCTAGTACTGATCGTATACTTTCGACGTCAAACCAATCGTTAACATGGCGTTGATGTTACTTTGCCTTGCTTCTTGCGTACGATCGGCCTATCTATGCATATCCATATCACCGATGACGGATGAATCAATATCCCCAAGGACGTCTGGGAGTATGTCTTTGCGGTCGCCGCTTGAATAAATTACTGGGCAGCACCCTGTATGATGTCGACCACGCACAGTAGAGTCTTGAGTGTTATTTTCTTTCCTACCAGAAGAAGAAGAAGAAGAAGAAGAAGAAGAAGAAGAAGTCAAATCTGCATCCATCCAAAGACAGTTCCAACGTCCTGTTGGGCCGGTATGAACGTAGCGCGGCCTTTTTTTTCTCTCCAAGGAGGCGCTGTTCCCGCCAGGGTATCTATCGAGCACGGAGTTCTGGCCCCAGAATTGATCGGTGCTGTTGAGGCAAAAGTCGCGTGATGGTGCGTCGCCAATGGCTGATCTACACTTTTGTGAATGTGTGCACTCTGGGAAGCAGTTCACCAGGCCGATCACGTTATGGTCATTAACGACCTCTGCTCACACTCACACACACACACACACTATGGAGACATGGCAAAGCAGCTCATGAGATATAACTGATGATGGAACACTGATGAACGTGGTTGAATCCGAACTTTTGGTATCATCCGGTCAAGGCGTCACTCAAATCGCGTAGACAGACCGAACGAGCGAGTTTGTCCAGCGTCGAAGGGAGTACTTTCTGGTCCAGGGCAATGGCAGGGCATGTACTATGTATGTAAACAGTGAGAGACAAGGCTACTACTTGGGGTTTCAACAAAACACCCGTACACCCGTGACCTGAGACTGCTTCTATGCCGAAGCCTGTGCAACGATGCTGTGCCCATTATTTAACGTTGACAATGCGCTTTGGTGTGAAATATACCCTTTCTTGTACTCGCTTGGTCAGGGAGGAAGACGGTCCAACTGCCAGGCTTGTTCTAGCACCGTCGCGAAACGCAATAGCATCACGACTCGGGGTGATTTGTTGACGCTGCATACTTGTAGTTTCCTGGTGGGCTGGGCGCGTAGGTAGAGAAAATCAGTTCCAGGATGCCTTGCAAAATAGGCTCTTCAGGCTACCATGTAGGTTTCCTGCGGTGTACGTCGTACCGTAGCAGCGACTCCGAGGCAACCAACCCGCCATTACCTACCGTGCGAGTTCGTCCGGGTTTTCCGGCGACGCTAGAGGCTTGTTCAGCGGGGGCTCACCAAATACATGGAGGTGCTGATTCGCTGTTGCATCGTAAACCATGGGCGAGGGCGACGAGTGGCAGACGGAGTGGCAAGGGTGACATGGCGGGGCGTGGACATGTCTGCCCGCTACGGAAAGGGGCCGCCGCATTGAGAAACGACCAGGGAAGCACGGCGCCGGCTTGAGGAGCAAAAGCAGAACCGCCACGGCGGCCGTGCAAAGGGTGGGCGTGCTATACTCGTGTCGGCTCGAAGAACGAGGGCTGCCAGCTGATGAACTGTGGAGGACAGCGGCATCGTCGGTGGATGTACACCGTGGCGTACTGTTGTAGAGAGGTACTGTGTAGATGCCCCTCGAATGCACCGTTACTGCAGCCCTGGTCACCTTGGCGCCCGCTTGCGGACCGCGGCTGAGATAGTCGATGCTGAAACATGCCGGGAGACTGGCCGGGGTGGTGGGGGTGTGCTTGCGCTGCTCTTGGGCTGCACGGCTTGCAAAGGAGCATCGGGGCGTCGGTGGCTCGTACGGAAGTTCCAGTGCGGGCGCGTGTCATGCTAGCATTGCCCTGGCCTGCCCGTGCTGTGTCGCATGTCTGGGGCTAGCTGGTGGCGGCCAGCTGCAGATGCACAGCGGAGACGAGAGGCTGATCCGGTGAGGAGACGAGGTCTAGGGTGGATTGCGTGTAGGCACTCGTGAGTACTATGTACGGTAGTATGCGCCTCGGCGCCCGTGCACCGCTGCAAAGCCCCTGGACCGAGTAATTGACCTTGGGGCGCTACACACCCGCTAGACTACCGGAGGTCACGATCAACTTTTTCCCCTCGTCCGCCTGCCCAGGCACCGCAATGGAGTAGCCCTCATTCTTAATCCTACTGTGCTGTCCTCTACTTTTGGCGACGACCGTCTGCCCTCTCGCCTGGCCCCACTCCATCGCCGTCATCACCGCCATCGACGCCACCACCACCACCACCACCACCCCCTCCCCCTCTTGTCCTCACCTGACCTCGCCTCACCGACATCACCCCGCTCCCCTGGACCCTTCACCACCCCTCCCCCGAATGCCGACCGGGGCCACCTCCCGGCCAATCTGCCT
>Ga0182211_1000562_pt1 | contig 11628 bp, 9 predicted proteins | sample G5R1MG_20_FD_129660 | JGI IMG/M metagenome (GOLD analysis project Ga0182211, IMG submission 129660) | Switchgrass phyllosphere microbial communities from Michigan, USA - G5R2_MAIN_03OCT2016_LD1 MG | ecosystem: Host-associated > Plants > Phyllosphere > Phylloplane/Leaf | place: USA: Michigan... | reverse complement strand
AGATGCTGCATGTGCACATGCACCGCTTGCGGACGCATCGTCCCACCCCCAATTGGTCCCATGCACATCGACTACAGCCATGGCTTCGAAATCCCGTTCCTCTTCAGAGAGGCTGCTGGAGTACCTTGTCATGGAGACTTACCATTGCCCCTCATTTGCAGGTCTGTGCTTGGTCATAGTAAGTGCCCAGTCACCACTACTGCATTGCTTCCATGCGTTCAAATTGCTCTCGTTGACCATGACAAGAGCCGCAATCATGTGCAGTTGCTCGCAGCTTTGCCGTTCATGTGACCCTAGCACATGTCGACATGACATGGGGCGGCGCGCATGCAGTCTATCGTCACGTGGGACGTCACCTCGAGCGCCTAAGAACGTAGTCTGGCGCCGCTATGCGACAGGACCGTCACGCTGGATTGAGCATCGACTTTCACTCGGCATCAATGTCAGCGACGCCCTCAAAACAAGGATGCGCTAGTGTCTGACGAGCTGTGAACCGTTTTACGGGATCCAGAGGGGTCAATCCCAAGATCAAGTCCTTGAACAACGAGTCCATCCCCGTCCAAAGCATAAATACACTTATTGTATCAGCAATGCAACCTACTGTAAATCGTCTGTGACAACAGGAGCAGGAACCAGTTTGTGAGTCTTGTCTGGAGACACTAGGATACATGCGAATCTCATCATGCTCTGCCCGTTGTTTCTCGACCCTATACCATCCTATGTAGAGCTGACAGGCTTGCCATCTCCACTCCATCTATATATTTCATATGCCTTGGCAACTCTATTCTCAGAGAAAAAAAAATTGGTTTCAAGCCTTGGGATCAACGGGGGCCGCATGCGGACCTTGCGCCATGCGCTTTTTGCTCACAAGCCTGAATCCACCGAGTAGCATGAAGAGAGCCAGGGTGCCCAAGACAACAGCCAACGTGACAAAAGCACCAATGACACCACCGATAGCCGGGCTGATGCTGTTGCCACGGCCTTGCTGTTGCGCAGAAGCAGCACCTTTGTTGCCAGCGGCGTAAGCAGCGCAGGCACCCGTCGAGTTGGCGCACTTGGTGCACCACTGCTCCGTTGAGCTAATGGCAAACTTGCTCATGTTTGACTGGAAGTCCTTCCACGACACGGTGTTGGACGAGCCGCCAAAGAGGGGGTACGCGGTGGGCTCGCTGGTGTTTGATGCGGTACCATTGTGGAACAGGAAGCGAATGCTCAGGTCATCCTTGTGAGGGAACCCACTCGAAACATCAGCATTGGTGACGAGCTCGAAAGACATGGAGCTAGCGTAGTCGACGATGCCAGTGAAGTCGTCGCTGACCTTGGGTAGGCTGGCAAGGCCAAAGAAGGAGAGGAACGTTGCGTAGGCGCCGAATTGAATGCCCATCTTTTTGGTGCCGTTGCTGGAAATGATGTCGGTCATGTATTGGAGGACTTCGCCGGCGAGCTGCATGCCGCCCATGGCTCGCATGTTGTCGGATGCATTGTAAGCGAGGCCCCACTCGTGCGCATTAGCAAGAGTGCGCAGCTGGAAGAGGGTAGCGTTGGTAAGCGTGTCGTTGCCGGGGATGGAAGCATTGTGGATTTCCGCAACGTTGATAATATCGTAGACTAGAAGAGCATGAGTGATGAGAGCACCAGTGCTGCAGGGCCTTGCTACTCACCAACATATGCGTTTTTGAAGCTGACCTGCTCGTTGATTATCACATTGTTGATGGAAGGAACAAGTGAGGAGTAGAAATCTTTGGTGCTCGCCGCGAGCTGCTTGTATTCTTGGCTGTCAAAGAAACTATTGGAGCTGGACTTTGCATTGTGGCAGCTCGAGGCGTCCTGCAGCCAACCGGAGTCTTCTGAGCCAGCACCAGTGGAGATGGTATTGACGGGGATCAACTGGTAGCCATCCAGGGGCGCTTGCACGCTCTGGCCATTACCAAGAGTGTGCAACGTTTGTACCGGGGGGTAGAGTCCCTGCAAGAAGCCCGTGGCCGAGTTCTGAAGTACATTATCAACGGGTGAAGTAACGGAGAGCTGGGCAAGGTCGACAAGATGCTCGCTCATGTCACGAATCCTGGTCTGGCCCTGTAGATAACGAGAACGATAGTAAGAACCGGATGCGTAAACCTGCTCGTATCCAAGCGTAGTCAGATTGGTGGGAGCCAGTGCCTTGGGTGTTCGGTCACCGTGTCGGTGGAAGAGGTACGCTCCCAAAACCGTCTCAGCAGCCTTGGTGCTAGCGAACATGCATAGGGCAGAAATAGCAACGGCAGACTTCATCATGGCGGGTGGGCGCGAAAGCGAGACCGGCATCCCAAACACAACCAAAAACCTGCAGCGTTCGAAGGGTCGTCGAGTTGCAGGGGGCGCGTTCAGTCTCTTATATGTACATATATAGGTGCCCAGCGTGCGGACAGGCACCCCCGCCAAAGAAATAGATCGGTATACAAAGCTCGTGCGCTTGTAGATAGGAACGACGAAATTGCCCAATCCCGAGAGAGGCTGCTGCTATCGTGTGGGGCATAATACCCTCATCCATGTGCTTTCCGACATTTGGGAGGGAGGGGCAGTCCAAGTGCGGGTTAGACGGGCCGAAGCAAGGCTCTGCACAGGCTTTCCCGCTTGCGGGTGCCGTGTGCACTGAAGGCGATTTAGTCTGGCTGGACGACGAAGTGGGACATGGAGGCGACGAGGAGGATGGCTCAGGTGGTTATAACGCTAGGCTTCACTGCCGTACAAGACTTCACAAACCCCACCAATTGGCACGTCCATCACGGCATCTGTGCCTGTGCTCCAGAATGCTTTCCAATCCACATGGTGGGACGTCTCGAATTGATACCGTGAGAAAGAAGGACGACGATGGAGAGCGGACGAGCCTTGTCCCTTGTCCATGTCGTGCAGCTTGTCTGTGACGAAAACCACGTCACGCGCAATTTTGCCCGACGTCTTGTCCACGACGGCGATTTGAGCGCATTCGTCGACGAGATTCTCGCAGCTGCTCAGGGGCAACGTCAGATAGCGGGTGTTGTAGCTTGCGAGAGCGACGAAAATGTACATGACCAATGCAACCAGCCAGCACGGTACGGCCAGGGCCCACCATCGGTTCGGATAGTAGTGGATACCCATCTGATGCAGCATCGGAGCCGGAACATAGGCCCATAAGATGTACATCAAGAAAGCCGCAGAGCTACCCAGGTAGAGCGCAAAGCCATAGTATTCGTAGGTGGGCACCTTGGGCGAGGCTCGTGGGACCGTCGGGGCAAGGCGTGCCGAGTTGACCAAGTTTTCCGTGTTCGACCCAGGCGTACTGCTACCGTGTGTGCGCTGTCCAGCCTGCGCAGGCAGTTCCACGTCTGACGATTCGGGCGTCGTGGGCCGCGATGTGGCAAACGCGGGGCGAAGCAGCGAAGTCAGCGAGGGCGAAGGTGGCAGAGGCGTGGGAGGCCGGTTGTAGAAAGGCGGGAAGAGCGCGGTCGACGTATGGCGGGGGAAGTGGCTGTGGGACCGCGAGGTGTAGAGTGGGCGAGAGGCCGGATGACTGTCCTGTTCTCCCTCTGAGTCCTCGCTCTCCGAATCCTCTAGGGCAAACGGGTCCTCCTCTTCCTCTTGGTTGTCTTCTGCCGACGCGGCGCCCGAGAGAGCGCTGTTCGAGACGGGCGAAGGCGAAGTTGGATTGGCGCCATTGCGTGGATTTGCAGCCTCCAGGGATTGGAAAGTCGGTAGGTTGGGCGTTGACCTCGACTGGAGCCCCGCTGGCACCTGAGCTCCTCTGCTCTGGGGAGGCATGACGGCAAGAGGAGTGGCTGCGCCCTGGCTGGGTTTGGGTGGACGGGTGTTCGCACTAGCGACCGTCTGACCGAAATTCATGCTAAAACAATCGACAGTGCACGCTAGAAGTGCCTGAGGCTATTGAGATACCAACAACACTTATAAATGATGCATTTTCCCCGGTTCTGGGAAGCAGAAATCTTGTATGGTAGACAGCCAGAAGCCACGATTCATTCTTCTATCCAGTAACTTCTCAGCTCCTCAACACCACGAGCTGCCGGTCCCCCCCCCCCGAGCCCCAAGCCCAAACACTGTTCATGCCGACAACTCCTCATCTGTCCCGCCTGTAGACTTTTCCTTGAGAACTGCGGCTACTCTTCTTTCGCATGCACATGCGTTTCGGAGCCAGGCGTCTTTACGCGTACGATTCTATTCGCATGACCCAGACTGCGGCGACCTCGGGGTTGGGGTCCATCAATAGAACGGGGACCTAAACACTGCGCATCTAGCATACTGGAATGATGATCTTGCTTCAGGTCTGACCAGATAGCTGTTACTTAGTTAGCACGCGGATTCTCATGTATATGCCAGGACATCTATTTGTGGGACATACCCTGAGCGAACATGCTGTAGGAATAAGGGTGTCTTAGATTTTGCGGCCCAGTCAACCTCCTACTCTTCCAATATCCGCGACCACCAAAAGTGGCGGAATTTGGGATTTGAAACTTGAGTAACTCTGCTATCAGAGCAGAGCCCTGATCTGGCTCATGGCAATCGCTACTTGTCACTTCGAGGGTTATAAACAGACGGCAGATGTGTATGGTTCTGCTCGTCATGTTTGTGAACAATGGTATGTCCGGCGTGCACTATTTGTAGACAGGAACGGTTAGTTGTCTATTCCTGTGTTAGGTATTTAGAGATCAGAAGTACAACTAACTGAGAGGTTGGGTCTACAAGTAATGGCGACTTGGTCTTCGGGAACAGGTTGATGATCAAGTGGGTTGGGTAGATTCACAGGATCCGGGAGTTGCTGGCGGCATGTCTGATCGATTCCTCGGAACAGGGACGCTATCGATTGGGTGACTGCACTCTCATGAGACCTATGGAGGATGCGAAGTCAGCTATGCAGATAAACTTTGGTGCTTCCTGGGTCGGTGTCCCTACTTGAAGAAGTCATCCACCGTTCTGGATTGGGAGGGACTCGATGCAGCGTCAGCAGCAGCTCGAGCCTCGAGGTAGCAACCCTCTACACCTGTCTCTATAAACGAAAATTGAGGGGGCATGGGACAATCCTGAATGATCAGCGAGCTGGCTAAAGAAGCCGACGTGGCAAGGACAGAGATGGTTTGGATCCTCATAGTCGGAAAGAAGAAAATACGGGGGTTGCCAGGAAACGAATCCAGAGGCTGTTATGTATCTGTGTTTTCACGAGAAGTCTAGGTTGTTTTCCTCGACGCTATTTGTAGGTCTGCTTAGGGGCCTACTGCATTCACGGTACGGGCCATAGTCCCCACTGCGAAAGAAAAGCTCTTTGAAACAGGATAAAGGTAGGTATATTTAGGTACTGGTGTACTCTGGCCCACCCGCTGGCTGGCTGGAATGCACTGTGTCTGGGTGATTTGTCCATCTGCCTGCGTAGCTGTCCTTAATACTCCAAAGGTAGCAAGCACTGCGCTGTGCTGTGTGTACGGTGTGGGTGCTGTGTGTACGGTGCAGCCAATTCTTGCGAAGAGCAGAACCGTCCAAGTCAGGGAATGGCGGAAGGCCAGTCTGCGGCACGTGATCACGAGTGCCTACGAGGCGAATGACTACCCACAATGGCTGATGGTTGCCCAGCACGTTACTACAACATGGAACTGTCCACGCGGTACGTGCTACGTTCTGTCCTCCGCCCTCTCCTGTCACCACCGCCGTCCTGGTGGCAGCACGTGATCAGCCACGGCCAGGCGGTGAGGCGACGAGGCCAGCGGCCGGAGCTTTCTTTTCCCTGTGCCGCCATAGAAGCATGTCACGTGACACCCGGAATACACCGGAGGTGGCCATGAGGTACTACTTACTCTCTAGTATACACTATACGGGAACAAATCGCGCAAAGCTAGCCGCAGCGCTGCTGCACCGTCGACGCCGACTTCCCCTCGCCGGCGCACACACGAGGGGGGCGGCATCGTCCCTCTGCGACACTGCGTCCGCTCTGCTCACCTCGCTCTTGGCCCTCCCCTCCCCTTGCTGCTGGCTGCCGTGCGGTCCGAACCTCGGCTGAAGTGTGCCCATTGCGCTTCGCCGCCAAGCCAGCACCGCCACACCCACCGCCACACCCACCCTGCTGTGCCACCCGCACAAGCCTGCGTGCATGTCTCGCGACTGCCGCTCCCTCGTCTGCGCCCCCAACCTCGCCGCCCACATACCACAGCGCCCGGCAGTTGTCAGCCTCTCGGGCTCCGGCAGCCTCTGCGCCTGCCACGCCTCGCCGCTGGCCGGGGCAGCCGCTGTGCTCTCGTCTGCCCTGTCCACCACCACCACCACCACTACTACTATCAGCGCTTTTCGCCCGTGAGACCCGCGCTTCTCCATCGCCCCTCGCCTGTGCTCCCGTTTGCGGTCCATCCCGCCCCACGCAGCCGCCATGGCCGCCTCGGCAAGCAGCACTGCACCCGCCACGGCCAGGAACCCCGTCGGCTCACCGTCGGCACCCTCGTCCACAGCCTCGTCGCTACACTCGCAGCCCGAGGCCGTCTCCCCGCTGCCCCAGCCCGTGCAGCATCACGGCGCCAGCAGTGTCCAGGCTGCCGCCGAAGCCCTGCTCAAGCCCAAGAAGCCCACCATGACCTCGCGCCTGAGCTCGATGCTCGGCCGCAGAGAGCCACCCGCCGTCGCCAACGGCGAAGTCAAGGCCGCCCCCGGCGCCCCGGCCAACGCCCGCCCCACGCCCCAACGCCAGGCCTCGGTCGTGAAAAAGGACCCCCCGGCCGCTCACCACAAGCGCTTCTGGCTCACCGACGACGGCACCCACGAACACCACCTCAAGGTGGCCAAGCGGCAGGAGAAGCTTACCGACATGTTCCAGTCGCTGATGCTCGGCAAGAAGAAGGGCGAGAGCGTCGAGGACCAGCCGTTGAGTCTCATGTCAAACTGGGTCGACGTCATGCGCAACGAAAAGGAAAAGCTCGCGGAGCAAAAGAGTGCAGTCAGCAGCCTCCCGCAAACCCTGGTCCAGAAATACGGCAAGTGCCAGGAGGTCGTAGGCCGTGGCGCCTTTGGAATCGTCCGCGTTGCCCACAAGCAGGACCCCAACGACGCGAAACGAGAGCAGTTGTACGCTGTCAAGGAATTCAAGCAACGCCCCGGCGAGTCGGCGAAGCGCTATCAGAAGCGCCTCACCTCCGAATTCTGCATCTCGTCCTCGATGCAGCACCCCAATGTCATCACGACGCTGGACCTGCTGCAGGACGAGAAGGGGACCTACTGCGAGGTCATGGAGTACTGCTCCGGCGGCGACCTCTACACCCTTGTGCTTGCCGCCGGACAACTCGAAGTAGCTGAGGCTGATTGCTTCTTTAAGCAGTTGATGCGAGGCGTAGAATACATGCACGAGATGGGCGTTGCCCATCGCGATCTCAAGCCGGAGAACTTGCTTCTCACCACGCACGGCTCCATCAAAATCACCGATTTCGGCAATGGTGAATGCTTCCGCATGGCATGGGAGAAGGAAGCCCACATGACAGCAGGCCTTTGCGGCTCGGCTCCGTATATCGCCCCGGAAGAGTATGTGGATAAAGAATTCGACCCTCGTGCTGTTGATGTATGGGCCTGTGGCATTATTTACATGGCCATGCGGACCGGCCGTCACCTCTGGCGTGTTGCCCAGAAAGGCGAGGACGAATTCTTCGACCGATACCTCGAGGACCGGAAGGAAGAAGAGGGCTATCGACCCATTGAGGTTCTACGAAGAGTACGTGGTGTTCCCCTTTTTTGATTGTTTCTGGCTGGGCCATTGCTGATCACGTCACGTTGCAGCGGCAATGTCGTAATGTCATCTACTCAATCCTTGATCCCAACCCGACACGCCGCCTTACTGCCCACCAAGTTCTCGCCTCCGAATGGGTGTCAGAGGCCAAAGTCTGCCACGCTGGCAATGAAGGCTTTTAGTCGTTAGGGCGTATGAGGCTGGCCCTTGGCCCTGGCGTGCGAGCACCGTCCAGACACGGCTACTTCTCTCAGTCTGTACCCACTATCAAAGGAGGGGGGGGGGCGGAAGGAAATCTCGAAAGCCTTGTAATAGGAGCCATTTGCTTGCCGATTTCTGCTTCATTTTCTATTTTTCTGTATTTTCCCCGCTGCAACATTACTTGGACGATACCTGGCAAGCCATGGCCTTTTTACGACTTTTGCAACAGCATAGCGAAACATTCCGATCATGGCACTATGCAATCTTGCACGGCGTTTTCTGATGGCGGCAACGGGCCAATACCATGGAGTCTTGGGGGGCACGGTCGTGTGGAGGGGATATGGGGTATGGATGGGGTTCAGTCTTGGACGGGGGGTTGGCTGGTTGTACGGGCGGCGTAGTGTACTGTAGACGGCTGTCCACGGAAGGATAAGCAGCCTGTACGAGTTCCCTTGTCGAGCGCGCACATTGTATGTAGGCGTGTTGCGTGCCACGCTCTGGATTTACCTCGCTCCTGAGAGAAGCTCAAGCATGTTTTGCTCTCCCAATGCCTTGGTGATGGCAATGGTGATGGTGGTGATGGTGGTGGTGGTGGTGGTGGTGGTGGTGCCCGCGGTATCCCTGCTGGCGCCGACGTGTCGTTGGCGACCGGCTGTTCATTCACGGTTGCGACAGCATTGCTCCCTTTGGCCCCCTCGCTCCCGCTGCGGCTTGACCAAGCAATGCGCCCAAGCAATGCCCTCGAATGGCGCTTTCCTGCGCACATGGGCCCTCTGTCTGCTGCTCTGCCGCCTGCCGCCGCATGCGACTGCGGGGGCAACAAATGAGACGGCCTGTCCGGCCCGCACCGTCAACTACATCACGCACACGCTGCCGCAGCAGTGCGCCCGGGGCGCTCATACCGCCATCCAAGGCGCCGTCGACAGCCCAATCAGCAGCGTCGTCGCACTGGTTGCGTCCCATGCCCAGCAGACAGGCAGTGCTGCCAGCACGCCGGGGGCCGAGCTGGAAACAGACTCGCCCTTTGACAACGCCAACTTCCTCTCGTTTGAGGAGTGGAAGAAGAAAAACCTGGAGCAGGCCGGGCAATCGCCTGAAAATGTCGGACAAGGCCGCGCCGCTCCTTCGGGCCAGCCAGCACGCCGCCGCCCGGTCAACGTCAACGCTCTCGACTCGCTGGGCGACGAAGGCGAGATTGAGATTGACTTCAGCGGCTTCGGCCGCCCCGCGGGCAAGGACAGCACGGCCAGCCACGTCCAGCCAGGCGTGCACGACTCAGGCGCCACCAAGACGGCGGCGGCGGCGGCTGACGATGGCAAAAGTGCGCCCACCTCATGGGCTCTGAGCAAGGACGCGGGCAAGACCTGCAAAGAACGCTTCAATTACGCTTCCTTCGACTGTGCCGCTACTGTCTTAAAGACAAACAAGCAGGCCAAGAGCTCCACCTCCATCTTGGTCGAGAACAAAGACAGCTACATGCTCAATGAGTGTTCTGCCGACAACAAGTTCCTCATCGTGGAGCTGTGTGACGATATCCTCGTTGACACCATTGTCCTTGCCAACTATGAATTCTTCTCCTCCATGTTCCGCCACTTTCGAGTCAGCGTGTCCGATCGCTACCCCGTCAAGATGGAACGCTGGCGTACTTTGGGAACGTTCGAGGCACGCAATTCGCGTGACATCCAGCCTTTCCTCATCACAGAACCCCAAATCTGGGCGCGATATTTACGCATCGAGTTTTTGACGCAGTTTGGCAACGAGTTCTATTGCCCCCTGAGCCTACTTCGTGTTCATGGGACTACCATGATGGAGCAGTTTAGGCGCGAGGAAGAGGAGGCCAGGGGCATTGAAGACGATGATGGCGACCTTGAGACCGAGGTAAGAGACGTGCTGAAGCCTGCAGAGGACAGCGGACCATTACCACCAGATCAGATACCTCTTCAGGTAGCCAAGATTGAGGATGATGTACCCCCCCGAGAACCGACGACCACATGGGATGCGGCTGCGGCAGAGATCACACCTGGATATGTCTCTATAGTAAGCCAGCTCGAGCGGCCTGCGTCTGAACAACCACCACATTCGACCACCGCAGCGTCCATCAGTCAATGGACCGAAGCCGCTTCTAGTACCGATACAATCGCCTTCTCCACGCCGACCATACCACCGCAACCTGCGAACGGCGAAGCAAGCCTAATTGCAATCCATGGGAGCAGTGCTTCGGGAACAACGTCCTCTACAAAAGTAGAGGCGCTGACGCAAGATCACAGTCACGCATCAGACGCGTCCATTATCGCTTCATCACCATCTGCAGAACAACATCCAATTTCCATGACCTCGGCCATGACTGCGGCAGGGTCTGCATCGCCCGCAAGCCAGCTGGACAAAGTGGAGAGCAATACCACTGGTGCAAGCCCATCATCAGTCCAGTCGCCATCACGTGGTTCGTCTACCCAGCCAAACACTGCTGTTCCATCGACACAAGAATCATTTTTCAAGTCGATCCACAAACGACTACTCTATCTTGAAGCCAACAGCACGCTCTCGCTGCAGTATATAGAAGAACAGTCACGTAGTCTACGTGACGCCTTTGTGAAGGTGGAGAAAAGACAGCTCGCGAAGACGGAGAAGTTTCTGGACCACTTGAACAGCACCGTCATGCTAGAACTCAGGAGCTTTCGAAACATGTATGACCAACTGTGGCAGAGCACAGTTATTGAGCTTGAAAACATGAAGGAACGACAAAAGTCGGAAATGGGCGAAATTGGCGCACGACTCAGCCTCCTGGCCGACGAGCTCGTTTGGCAGAAGAGAATGGCAGTTGTACAATCCACCCTTCTCCTCGTCTGCCTTGGCCTCGTCCTCTTCGTCCGTTCAGGAACCCTAGGATCCTCGGCCGACGTGCCCATTGTGCAACACCTCGGCAGCAAATACTCCCATTTCTTCGAAACGCCACCGCGCGCCCAACAAGCAGAGCCAGGCACTGCGCGGCGCCGACGAACCTTTCGAAGCATGTGGCGCAGCGACACGTCGGTCGGGCTCAGCGACCACGACCACGACCACGACCACGACCACGCCAGCGATCGCGAGCACCACGCCCTCCTCTCCGACGCCGAAACAGACAGCGCACGCAGCCCTCTCGCAACCCAACACACCGCATCCATCACCTCGGATACCACCCGCCTTGCTGCTAGTGCCACCCCCCATAATAACAACCAAGACCCCCATCTCCCTCTCAACCCATCCTCCTCCTCTTCCTCCTCCTCCCACAGCGACCACCGCGCCGCCCGCATCCAGGTCCTGGAAACCCAATCCGGCCCCGCTACCCCGAACGGCACCCGTGACTGCCGCCCCTCGTGGGAAGAGGTCGATCGCGCAATGAGCGAGTTGAAGGCTGGAGCTGAAGCTGGGGCCGAGGGGGCGGGCATGCCGCACGAACGAGGCAGAGACCGAGAGAGGAGCGAGACGGCCGCTGCGAGCACGCCGTTGGAATCGGCTCATCGTCTTGGGTCTTTTTGATTCCGCGTGCGTTTTTGCTTGTGTCGATTGAGGCGAGGATTTTCTCGTGAGATACTTTTGTTTTTTCTTTTCATGGTGCTTTGGTGGTGCTTTGCGGCCTTGGGCGCTTGATTGGTCTTGTATTTACGCATCTATCTATGTGTATATTACTACGCGTTACCCCTGCTTCGCATGCTAGGGGTTTTTTT
>Ga0182211_1000560_pt1 | contig 11646 bp, 11 predicted proteins | sample G5R1MG_20_FD_129660 | JGI IMG/M metagenome (GOLD analysis project Ga0182211, IMG submission 129660) | Switchgrass phyllosphere microbial communities from Michigan, USA - G5R2_MAIN_03OCT2016_LD1 MG | ecosystem: Host-associated > Plants > Phyllosphere > Phylloplane/Leaf | place: USA: Michigan... | reverse complement strand
TATATTGATACCTAGTAGGCAGCAGACGCGTTAGTCAGGAGCCCAATTACAGATCCTCTCGATTTATTTTTCTTCCGTCTTATAACTTTGCCTCAGGATAATCCTTGGGTAATTCGATTTGTCCGCCATTCAAGCTCTGCAAGTGATAGCCGGCGTAGTTCGGTATAGGATCGAGAATTCCGTGGTCGTAGTCTGGGATGAAGACGAAGACCTTGCCAAGCCTAGAGCGGGTGGCCCTCCCCGAAATGGGTTAGCTTCTGGCTCCCACTCCCCAGGCCCTAGGGAGTGCAAAGAGCCCAACTCCCTCGACAGACTTCATCATCCGGCCTTGGCGTTCTCAACAGCTGGGGAAATGCGGGGATGGTACATGGCCGGGACACTGCTGCGAGTCGCCGATGACCTTCCGATTGGCATACACCTGCCATCCCCCGCCTTCTCTCCACGCAGCACCACCGAGATTCTGACGACGATGAGAAGCCTTACTTATTCTGGCGATTGAGAACGACGTACTGCTGCACGTGAGGGCGACACAGCTGCAGCATCAATGCCCGGCACTGCCCAGCTTGCGACTTCGTACATGGACCTGTGCACGATGCAAGACACTACTGGTACCGTGGGACGAGTCACTACCCAAGGTATAAGAAGTGGGGCTGGTTCCTGAGAGGAGACATTGTTCAAGTCGTCTCCCTCCGTATCGCAAGACACAGCTTGTAAGCTCGGGAGATCACCATGCCATTTGCATCGCTTGCTGCAACCGCTGCTCTGCTGCTGGGAGTGTCAGATGCATACTACCACGGCAAACGCCAAGCGGGAAACGAGAAGCCCGAGGTGGTTGTTCCTGGAGCATCCTCTTACAATGGCCTCAATCTCGTTCCCCAGATGGGATGGAACAATTGGAACGTGGGTTTGATGCCAGCGTATCCCATCAGGCTACCCAGCTAACCTTGTTTTCCTGGCCAGGCGTTCCATTGCAATGTGAACGAGAGTTTGCTCCTCGCCACCGCACAAGACATGGTGGACTATGGCCTCCGCGACCTAGGCTACAGCTACATCATCCTTGATGACTGCTGGGCAGTCGGGCGCAACGACAGTGGTTATCTCGTCGCCGACAGTGGGTTACCCTCTCGTCCATCCTCGAAGCAACGGAAGAATTGATATTCGACCCCAGGCTACAAATTTCCAAGCGGCATCAAATCCATTGTCGACAAAATCCACGGTCTAGGGCTGAAATTTGGCATGTACTCGTCCGCCGGCGTGCTCACCTGCGGCCGTTTTCCTGGATCTCTAGGCTATGAGCAAAAAGATGCCGATCTCTGGGCTGAATGGGGCGTCGACTACCTCAAATACGACAACTGCTTCAACCAAGGCCAGTCTGGGACCCCTAAACTCTCCTTTGACCGCTACAAAGTCATGTCCGACGCCCTCAACGCAACCGGCCGGGAAATGGTCTACGCCATGTGCAACTGGGGCAACGACGACCCTTTTGACTGGGCCTACCGCATCGCAAACTCCGGCCGCATGAGCGGCGACATTTACGACAGCTTCAACCGGCCGGACGACCGCTGCCCATGCACCGAAGCCATTGGCTGCGCTTGGCCCGGCTTCCACTGCTCCGTGATGAACATCCTCAACAAGATGCCCGCCATCACCTCGCGCACCATGTCCGGCTACTTCAACGACATGGACATGCTCGAGATTGGCAACGGCGGCCAGTCCGACTCCGAGTACGTCGTGCACTTCAGCATGTGGGCCCTGCACGCCTCGCCCCTCCTCATCGGAACCAACATCGGCACTCTATCCCCCGCCAACCTCGCCATCTACTCCAACCCCGCCCTCCTAGCCCTCAACCAGGACCGCTCCGCCAGCGCCGCCAACCGCGTCTGGCGCTATCCCGCCGCCGCAGATCGCACCGGCCAGGGCGAGATCTCCCTCTGGACCCGCACCCTGGCCAACGGTGACCGCGCCGTCGCGCTGCTCAACGCTGCCAACACGACCATGGCGATGAATTTCACCATTGACGAGCTGTTCTTCGACGAGCGCACCGCCGGCGCGTATCAAGCGCCGCCCGAGCTCGCGCAGACGTGGGACGTGTTTGATCTCTGGGCGCACCGCATGAAGGAGACAGAGGCGGCCGCCGTGTTGGATGGAAGCGCTGGCGAGGTGTTGGCGAATAGCACGAGTCGGTTTAATGCGACGAAGGTGGGGTATGCGGAAGGGGTGGAGGAGGGGCATCCTGCGCTGTGGGGGAGCAGAGTTGGCGAACTCAATCCCAGTGGAACGTTTAGCGCAGAGATTGCGAGACATTCTGTCGGCGTGTATCGATTGAGGTCGAGGGGAACGATGGAGAGCAGGAGGGATGAGCTTTGAGGGGTGGCAAGTTGACGTGTAGGGAGGAGTACGGAACGTCTCATTGAATATGTTACGATCGCTAGCCTTTCCTTCCCTCGAACCATGTGTAGCTTGACATGGTCGTGTCTCTACTTGGCCCGCTGCTCCGCTTTCCATCCCTCCACCACACTCCCCAGCACTTCCTCAATCACACTCAAATCCCTCTGCACCTGCACCTGCCAATTTGCCACGGCAAATCTACAGGCAGGCCTACCCTTCCATACCGTCCCGCTCACATAGATCCTCCTCGCCGCTTTGATCCTCTCCACAAGCTGTGAATTAAGCCCATCGTCCCGGGCGCGAAACAGCACAATGATGAAAATGCCATGCAGTACTTCTTCCCCGTGAGCAGCCTCTGGTGCCTCGGGAAGAAGTTCAAAGTCCACACTTTGCAGTAGGAACTTCGCAATGCCCCTGGCCAGCCCGACCTGCCGCTCTAACATGTCCCTATATCCATCGCGCCCGTACGCAACCAACGTCGCATAAACCGGCAGTGCCCTGAAGCGCCTCGAGTTCTCAATGCCAACGTGGAGTGGCGACATGATCGCATCGACCGTGGCGCCAGTGGAGAGGTACGCAGCGTTGGCATTTTGGAAAACGCGGGGGGCAAGACTGGCGTGACGCGAGAGGAAGAAGCCGCAGTCGTAGGGCACATTCAGCAATTTGTGGAGGTCTCCTGTGAGTGAGTCGGCGAGTTCGATGCCTTCGGTTGCGGCAAGAAGAGCAGGGTTGGCTGAGAGGATGCGAGCAAACAGGCCAAATGCGCCGTCGACGTGGATCCACGCACCATACATGTCGCATAGCTGTCTTATTTCTTTCATCTCGCTCAGCCCGTTTGTGGCGAACAGTCCAGTGTTGACTTCGGATGCACTGATTACTACGATGCTCGCAGATCCTGGTTGCACAAGGAGTGTCTTCAACTTTCCCATGTCAAATCTATGCGCTGCGTCAGAGAGGCCAACACTCTTTACGCAAGCCCTTCCGAGACCAAGCACACTTGCTGCTTTGCTCAGCGAACTATGCGGCGCTGTCGTCAGGATTTGAATCTTGTCAATGCCTGCATGGCACATTGCCTCTGCGATGCCAACTTCTCCAACACTAACTTCAGCATCAGTCCGATGCGCCGATGCCTCGTCAATCACATACTCGCGTCCGCATGCCAGGCCTAGCATGTTGCTGGCGGTCGCACCGGTGGTGAAGGTGCGGTGGGGCCAGTGATGTGGTGTTAGGTCGAGGAGGTTGCATAGAAGATTCAGCGCTGTATCTTCGATATTTGTAGCTATGGACTCCGAGGGGAGGTGCACTTGAACATTCTGGTCATAGTGGGTGACGAGGTTATCCGCAAGAGTGGCGGCGGGGGTGGAGCCACCAATGATAAAGCCGTAACTGTCGGAGCAGGGTGAGTAGGTTGCTGCGTTACTCTAGCGAATAGCACCGGGTGGAAAAGAAGTGGATGGTACGTACTGTAGTTTGTTAGCCACGCTGGCCCTTTGAGTAGCTCTATGATTGTTCTGTACAACGGTGAACAGGACATGGAACATATGTCACATCATACCTAGTTCGGCGATCGAGAGGAGGCATTGAAGGCCGGTACCAGATGCTCTCGTATGTGTCGGATCGTCTGTTCCAAGCCCTTGCCCGAAGAGGGCAGCTCAGTCACCAGCTTAGTACGGCCAGCCGTCAAGGCGACCTCGGAGGGAAGAACCTCGGACGATGGCGGCTGGCCATGGATCTGCGCAATCTCTGTCGCCAACCGGTTGAAGATTTGGGGGTCAGTTTCCTCCATGGTTCCGAATTCGGCTGTGTTCTGTGAAGGACAGAACAGAGGGGAAATAGAAGATGGCAGACTGGGGCAGGACTTGTTGACGGCGGATACAGAACTCGAGAAGCGATGATTCCGTAAGAGAGGGGCACTGGATGGCTGACTACGGGCTGTGTAGAATACATAGACAGGTGTTCTGGTACACGGTAGTTGGATGCCTGCCTAAGCGCCCAGGCGAGCCATGTCCCATGTCATTCCGAGTTGTACGCCAGCTCAAAGCGAGCACAAGTCGATGGCATGGAACCAGGACAGTGAGGAGGTTTCGTGTTTCGTTTCAGACGTATCGCCATATGGGAGGACCGAGGCCAGCAGGAAACCAGCGGCGACACACCGAAGATCGAACAGGAAAGACGGGTGAGGGGCATCCTGTCACGTGCGCTGGTGCCGCGCTAAAACGCGTCGACGATGCAACAACACGACCCGCCCACTCTAGCGTGGAGTCTGGACTCTGGACGGCATCGCCTCGCCACCACGACGCCCGCATATTCGAGAAAACACACTCCCTCGACGCGTAGACGGCTGACGCGCACACTCGCTGCCGACCATGCGACGATCTGATGCCTCGGAACAACCTTAGCACGCATCTTGAGTGGCTGCTGTCGGAGAAGCCCTGGATCGCACCCGCTACATCGACTGTTTCCTACGATCCGGACGCGGTACCGACGGGTTCGGCTGCCGCATCGCAGCCATCTTCGTTTTTGGTGGACTCTGCACCGTGCAATGAGCCGGATCCTGCCTCTGCCCGCGCCGAGACAAGCGACCGGCTCAACCCGCCTGGGAGCGAAGGCACGACCTCGGATATGGCACGGCTAAGGCAAACGCCGGCGAGCGGCAAGCCGAAACTGGTGCTGGCGGGGCTGCCGCAACATCAAGTCAGAGGGGAGAGCGCAGATGGCACGGGGAAGCTTCGGGTGCGCATGCAGTCAGTGGATGTCGAGGCCATTGATCTCACCGGAAACGACGAAATGCCGTCTTCCCCGACCGCCGACCGCGCGAGCAAGTCCAGGAAGAGGAAAAGCGAGGACTATAATCAAGCCCTTCGCCTCGCAAAGTCGCCCAGACCAAACCCAACCCCTCCCATTTGCAGCTCTCCGCTTGTCGATGACGACTTCCCGGACATCGATGACATGGTTCTAGCCCCCGAGAGTCCACCTCCGCCCTATTCGACTGTGGCAGCAACGGGCCGCGATTACAACGAGCACGACCAGGGTGATCACTTTGGCGAAGATGACATGGAAGCCATGCTACAAGTGGAGCAAGAGGAACTGCTGGGGGCGCAGTCTGGCGTCGTACCGTCTACTCAGACCTGCAAACGCCAATCACTGAGCCGCGCTCCGTCGGAAATCTCAGTACCAGCCCGCAAGATCGGCATGCAAACCCGTAGTCCCTCCCCGGACAAGAAGTCTTCGGTTGAAAGACCTTCTCGCACAAGAAAGCCCGTGGTCGTAAGGAAAGCTGAGCACATTGTGTTGGATTCTGAGGAGGAAGACTATAGTGTGTTGGATGACATGGACATTGATCCGCAGTTCCCAGCAAAGTCACGATCACCGAGAAATCGGACACTGCGTGGGGAAACTCCTGTCCCCACTGGGAGTATGCAGCTCCCCATTCGCTCTCCAACTAAACCCTTGCGAAGTCCAAGCCCATACCAGCCGAAACACGAGGCTAGGCCTGTTCTAGCCAAATCACTGTCCCCGAAGAAGCAAAATGGTTCGAAAAGAGCCATCGCGCCGGCCAAGTTCACAACTGTGCAACACAGGTCTACACCAACGTCCTCGGAACTATCCAAGGAAAGCCGGGAGGCCATGCGGCAAACTGTGACATCATTCTTAGAATCAGAAGGCCACAGACTGGAGCAGCATCTTACCACAGCGAGCTCAGCATGGGGCCATGCACGCGCAGCTTTTGTAGCCCATTTGGGTGAATTTGGAGTGCCTGACACAGTACATCAAGAAAAACTGACACGTGCCCGCTCACGAAAAGACGCAATTGCTCGGCTCATTGCCATGAAGGCTACGCACGAATGCCTTAACAAGCAGCAACAACGACTTCAAGAAAAGCTTGCAGATGACCTTGATATGGGGGGGGATTATGACGAATCGGATGGCTACAACCTCAACAAGCTTTTCAAGTCAATTGAAGAGAACCAAATCCAGATGTACTACCTGCTTGAAACTGCAGAGATTGAACATCGTGACAAACCAGTCCCGAAAACAGACGGTACCGATTCTCGCAAAGTGATCATCAAGTCAACACAAACCAGCCCTTACCAGCAAAGAATGCGACCACTGAACGTCGATCAGCCTAATCCTGCACACACAACACAGAGGGTGCAGCAAACACAGTTCGGGGGGCAGGAGGTATGGACATCGGGTCATCAAATACGGTTCGCTGAAGAGCAGGTCGCTGCATCTCCGCCACCGCAATCGAATAGGGATTCTCACGCCCAGTACAATGGACGAGGGGGACTCCGTGACTCATCTAAATCCCGCGAACGATCACATCGTATACCTGAAACACCCCAATACTACGACGATCAAAGGCTCACTGGGGATGGTGCCTCCGACGACTCAACCGATGAGTTTGGCGACATAGATTTGGACAATGCAGATGGTAATGATTTCACAAGTAACATGGGTCCACCACCCGGCCCGGTCGAGATAGACGATGACGATTATGGAGAGTTTGACACGGACGAGGATCTTTTTCAGGAGACGAGCAATGCCGAAAATCAAGCACCATGTGGCTATGATTGGAAAGCTGACAGAACCGACACCACGACGGCAATAACAACTCGAGAGGTTCTCCGTGAGGCTAGCACGAACAAATTTCAACCAACCGAGAAACCACCCCCATCCAAAAAGCCCCAAATGGACATACGCGCAAAGAATTACCCTGGGATGGACTTTCCCTGGTCTCAGGATCTCCGGAATGCCCTCGTTCGCCGGTTTGGTTTGCGTGGCTTTCGACCTGGACAGCTCGAAGCCATTAATACTACCTTGGGAGGACAGCATTGCTTTGTGCTCATGCCGACTGGTGGTGGCAAATCGCTTTGCTACCAACTGCCGTCGGTCATCACTTCAGGAAAAACACACGGAGTAACCATTGTGGTGTCTCCACTTCTCAGTCTGATGGAGGATCAAGTGGCAGCTTGCGAAAAACGTTTTGGTATGCAAGCATTCCTGATCAATGGAGAGTCGACAGCGGCACAAAAGAACATGATTATGGATGGATTGAGGGAACAAGATCCACAGAAGTTCGTCCAGATCCTCTACGTGACACCTGAGATGCTTAGTAAGAATCAAAGGATGATCGGCGCCTTTCAACAACTATATTCACGAGGTAACCTTGCGAGAATTGTCATCGATGAGGCACATTGCGTAAGCCAGTGGGGTCACGACTTCCGGCCGGACTACAAAGCACTGGGAGATGTCGTACGTCAATTCCCCGGCGTACCTGTGATTGCTTTGACAGCCACCGCAACATCTCTCGTTCGCACCGATGTTGTCGCCAATCTTGGGATACAGGGATGCCGGCAATTCTCGCAGAGTTTTAATCGACCAAATCTGTCTTATGAGGTGGTGCCAAAGATCAAAGGTGTGGTCAATAACATCGCGGAGCTTATTCGGGAGAGATATAGAAACAAATCTGGGATTATTTATTGTCTGTCTCGCAAGAGCTGTGAAGCAGTTGCTAAGAAGCTGTCTGATATTGGCATCAAGGCATTCCACTACCACGCCGGCATGGAGTCTGCGGAACGATCTGCAGTTCAACGCAAGTGGCAAAGTAACGAGTATCATGTGATCGTGGCCACGATCGCCTTCGGCATGGGCATTGATAAGGCCGATGTACGATACGTCATCCATCACACCCTACCAAAGAGCTTGGAAGGCTACTACCAGGAGACTGGTCGTGCTGGCCGTGATGGAAAGCGTTCAGAGTGCTATCTTTACTATCAATACGCAGACTGCAGGACCTACAGAAAGATGATTGACGAAGGCGAAGGAAGTTATGAACAAAAGCAACGGTTGCATAGCATGCTACGCACAGTGATCCAATACTGTGAGAATAAGGCCGATTGTCGACGCGCTCAAGTCCTTGGCTACTTCAGCGAATCTTTCAACCCGGCCAACTGCAATTCCACCTGTGACAACTGCCGCTCCGACTCTACTTTCGTCACCAAAGATCTCACGGAATATGCCGTGATGGCCATCAAGCTCGTCAGCCGGGTACATAAAGATAGTGTCACCATGCACCAGTGCGTCGATGCCTTTCGTGGCGCAAGTAGTGCCAAGTTGAAGAAAACTGGATTGGAGGCTCATGGCTGGGGTTTCGGCAAGGATCTAGAAAGAGGCGATAACGAGCGAATTTTCCAGGCTTTACTTGACGCTGGGGCTTTCGAGGAAACGAGTAAAGTCAACAAGGTTGGCTTTGCCACGAACTACCTCCATGTAAGATAATATCACCGTTTGCATAGATTTCGCTAATCGGTACAGCCTGGTCCCATGCGTAACGAATATGTTACCAAACGCCGAAAGTTGCAGCTCCAGGTTCGAACCTCAGCACAAAATCCCGCATCGGAGAAAGTAAAGAAGACGAAGAAACAGCAGACACAATACCCATCGACGAATGTATCGTCTCCTATTCGTGCACCAAAACAGAAGATTCGGCAATTCGCTTTTCAGGGAGTCGAGGAAGAGGATGAAGACGACTACTTTGCTCCGCCGCCGCATACCACACACAAGAAGACCGCACGCATCAAAAATGACGCTGAATTCCCACCCGTACGCATCGCCAAGTCTTCGCGACCAACTACTGCTAAGCCGCTCGGAGCTCCAATCACAGTGGATGAAAGAACGGCGAACTTGGACGATTTCCAACTCGATGTACTGCGCGATTTCCTCACAGGCGCCATTGCACTTCGGAAAAGTATCATGACACAAAAAGGACACAGGACGGCCATCTTCACCGACACAGTTCTCCGAGAGATGGGCATCGTTTTACCCCGCAGTCTTGAAGAGATGCGTTTGATTAAAGGGATCAGACCGGAAATGATCGATCTGTACGGCAAACGCTTCCTGCCACTGATCGAAAATTCCAGATTAGTCTACGGCGACGCCGTACCCGTACCCCAAAACCACGCACCCCGTCGCCGCCAAACTCCCGCTGCGCGCGTGGTTCACGACGTGTCTGACGATGACGGCGAAACCGTCGCAGATCAAAATCATCAGTTAGTCGTGGATCTTTGTAGCGACGATGAGGCTGTATCGGCCGCTATCCACGAGCAGCCCGAGAGCGACTACTCATGCGGTGATTTCTATGGAGAAGACAACGATGATGATGATGACGATGGAGCAGTTCACATAAGTCATCATTTCACCGCCAATCTTGACCCGCGGGTCCAAGAGTTCAACAGTCGATACACGCAAGCCGCTGGTCCGTCCTCGACCAAAGCGCCCGCTGCACGAGCACCATCCAAGGCCGCAGGTGCTGGAGCTAGGAAGAAGCCGTTTCGTAGAAAGAGCTCGGGGAGCTCAGGCAGCTTTGCAGGCGTGAAGAAGCAGAGGTATAAAGGCAAGGCTTCGGGAAGTGCGCCTGCTCCCAAAAAGACCGCTGGCGCTGGAGGGAGAGGTCGCGGCGGAGGATCATCTGGTGGTGGTGGAGGCGGTAGTTGGGGGGCAATCATGGCGATGCCGACTTGAGATTTATATTGTAAGGCGGTTGGGCCTGTTGTATATACTTGATCACAACATCATCCTCATCCCACTCTAGACGTGCCTTTTTTACGCTTGGCGCAAGATACATAGGTAGCTTGGTCCCGGAATGTAACGAGCAAGTCATGGCGTTACGATGTCATGGCCATTTCTTTTTCTTCAACGATTAATCAAACCATTCACCGAGTGAAAATCGGACAGGGTGTGTATGCATGGTGCGTGCTGAGAGAATACAGACATTTTTGGATTCATCCGTTCCATCTTGCTTGCCTACGTTTGTCGGTACGGTAGCGGAGCAGACCCGTACTGTACTGCCTGTCCCATACCTACCTAGTCAGTCCGCTCTGGCTCATTATCCAACACACTCGCGGCGTGGGCGCGTTGCGATATCGTTGTTGCTGCCATTGAGCGGCTGGAGCGAGCAAGACGAGGTGGGTGTCTAGCTAAGAAAGTTTCTAGGCAGGCATTGATTGCTAGAGATTGGCATAGCATGGAGGCGACATTAGTGCCTTTTGCTGCTGCTGCTGGGTAAGTACTTCCAGCGCGGGATTCCTGGGCCTGTGGAATTCAGCAGTGGAGCACGCGTTCGGAGAAGTGGGTGATTTGATTTATTTGGTGTACAAGAACTATCTAGCGCGCGGGGCATTCATGTCGGACGACGGAGGGTTGGCAATTGACAACCATGTGGTAGGCGGGTGGGTGTTGAAGTGGACAGGTCGAGTGTTTTGCAAAGCATTTATACGACAAACGCTACGCCTACGCCTTGACTTCCCATGCAGCCTTGAGGTGGTCCTGGAATTGTGTCTTTGAAGCATCCTTGGCTGGGGCGTCGGAAAAGGGCGCCGAATATCCTCCAAGGACTTGCTTGTCGTTGAGGGCCTGTTTTGCCTTCTTCGTGAAAGCCTCCCACGCGACTAGGGGAGAGTAAAAGGTATTGGCGCTGTCGCTCAGGACTGGTAGTGACTTGCTTTCGGGCGTGTCGGGTCCGATGAGAGACAGTCCCGACTGTTGGTACTGAACTACCTGATGGTCGGGTCGAAGATTCGCAGTACTTGCCACGTAGCCGCTAGGCGTAGAGACCGAGACTTTTGCGATTTTGTAGTTGGTGAGCTGATTTCCGTCGCCCTCGACAGTCAACCATACGACAGCTGTTTGCCATTCGTGCTTGTGGCTCTTCTTACCACCCGTGGATTTAGGGAAGTACCAGGAGTACATGATTGCGTCCATGTTGGAGAATTCACCTTTGCGTTCATTTTGGAAACGTCGGGCGTATAATTGGCCACCAGACTCCTGGTTCGTCTTGAAGCAGTCCTTGTTATCAGTACTTTTAGAGGATAGACCCTCACTAGTGTAGTATTAGCTGACTAGTTATCAAGAAGGACTCGGAGATTTTACCTTGTATATCCTTCGGAGTCGACAGCAGCTACAGGGGAACAGGAGTCAATAGCGTTCAGGTAGGGCTTGAAAGCAAGTTCCAATTGTGAATTCATGTCCCCATTTGCAGTGACAGTCTCCTGGAGGCTGGAGATAACTGGTTGAGTTTTGAATATTCCACTATTTCCAGAGGATGGTCTGAAATTAAGGTCGCCAGGTTGGGATCGGGGTTTCAAGCTCGAAAGCTCGACAGGTGAGGCGAAAACGCAAGTTGCGGCCAGCAAGAGCTGTGCTGGAAGTGTATAAAGCATTATGTTGTTTAACCGCTACTGCGCTTAAAATAGGGGT
>Ga0182211_1000559_pt1 | contig 11668 bp, 9 predicted proteins | sample G5R1MG_20_FD_129660 | JGI IMG/M metagenome (GOLD analysis project Ga0182211, IMG submission 129660) | Switchgrass phyllosphere microbial communities from Michigan, USA - G5R2_MAIN_03OCT2016_LD1 MG | ecosystem: Host-associated > Plants > Phyllosphere > Phylloplane/Leaf | place: USA: Michigan... | reverse complement strand
CTGGGTGGTGGCCGACGATTGGTGACGGCCTCTTTGCCCGCAATGACCTGTACGTAAGGATCTCGCTCATCAGGCGGTGCCTGCCACACGCGTATAATCTCGCCATCCGACCGCTGAAAGAAATCGTCGAGAAGATAAAGACAGTCCTTTCCTACGATGAGAAGCCCTTCTATGGCTTCGAGGCCAACAACCCGAGATATGTTGCAAACATATTGGACCTGATCACCGCGGTTGAGACTTCGCATGACTTTGCGGTTCTTATCTTCAAATCCGTCCTCGTCTTCGAACATGGCTTCTACCATCTCGAAATCGTCCTCGCTGTCAGAATTTGCGCCGTCTTTTCCATCGCCGCCCAAACTCATTGTTGAAGGGGGTCGACGTGTCTGACTCGTACCGGGTGTAACACTAGCAGCCTCTTTTGCAGAAACAGATGGCACATTGGCTTCCAGTTTTACTCTGTCTCGGGGGTCAGTATCTTTGCGTTTTGGTTGATAGATTTGATCACGGTTGGTATTATCGACAATGATGCGCATACGCTTCCGGTCGCGGCCTTCCGTCTCGTCGAGCCGCCATTTGGCTGGCGGGCTGTCCTCGAAGAGCGCACATGGCCCCTTCAATTGATAATCGAGTTTAGCAAGAACAGATGCCATATATGTAGCGTTTTCCTGCTGATCCTGAAGCACACGCTGATGCTTGATGCGTTCAGAGGCATGTATGTTCGATCGCCAGTGATTTGTGGAATTCTCATGATGATTCCAGATATTCTCAATCATTAGCTCTTCCGCTTGCCATTGCTTCAATTTTTCTTTGCGTTTCGATATGCGTCGCTGGGAAGTTTCTTCCGTCAATTTGTTTTGATGATGCGCAAAGCCTTCCCACGTTTTCGACATGGACCCATTAAAGAAACCATCCAGGTCTGCTTTATTTTTGTCCAGCCATTCCAGGAATGTCTCATTGTCTAATTCAACAAGCTTTTGAAATCCGTCGTAGAGATTGTTATTCTTATCCGACTGAATAGCATCGGCAAGGATTTCGGTTGTCTCATTAGGCTTTTGCACCATGAGTAAACGCCAGAAGTTGGCAGATACAAGTCGAACGCTGTCATGTTCTGACGAAAGCTTTGTATAGAGCAGGTAGCAGATCATCTTCAGTGAAAAAGATTCGTTGTTAGATGACGAAAGGATGATGGGCTGCCAGTACACCATTTTATCAATGACTGCAATGGTGTTTGACCCTCCTTCTGACTCGTCTTCGTCCGCAAGACGTAGTAAAGCAACCTTGAGAAAGGTCGTCCGGATCAGCTGGGTCGCTTGGGCGCATAAGCGGACAGTCTTGATCGTTGCAATGTCTGGTCGTTCTAGGTATTCCAGTAAAAACCCTGCAAAGTCAAGCAGCAATTCTGCACCATCAAAGAACCACCCCTCAAATACTGCCTCCGATAAGTGGGTCACGAACCGCGAGAGATTTGAAAGTACCCGCGGCTCATGCAGCAGTTTCTGATCCAGCTGGAGCGCGTTCTTCACCGAGGATAACGTTTTTCGTAGAATATATGATTCAAAGTAGGCTTGATGTTCCTGAAACCCAGGGGGCGTTTTCAAAAACAAGCCCAAGCCAGGAAAATCTTTTCGCGTGAAGATTTGATCTTTGAACACGTCTAGCACGGCTTCGATCACGGCTTCGACGACCGAACTACCTACTTTCAATGCGACTGGCGCAGTGAGCTTCGGCGACAGTATTGAGTTGAATGCTGTCTGATTTGTTGTTTTTGCCTTGTCCGCTGATACTAGAACAAACGATGATGCTCTCCGAAATGGCAAAACCCGTCTGGCGGAAGATGCAGGCGAAATACTGACATTGCTTGTACGAACCACCGGTGAAATCTGGCCGGTGGCTTGGGATAGGGGCTGTATCACCACGTCATGACCTTCGAAAGTCAAGGACCCCCTAGACAACAGCTCAGTCTCAGCACTGACGCTGTCGGATGTGACGATGACCGGATATAGAACAAACAGTAGTTCTTGGACATAGCTTGATGTGTTTGCGTAGTCGCGAAAGCTTTCTGATCGTGAATGTAGTTCAGAGAGAAATTGAATGGCGGAGTTCAGGACAACGGCATAATCGTTCAAGCGCTCTGCTTGAGGAGCTTTCGTATCTATTATGTTTAGTGAAAATTTTGCGATTTTATATAATCCATTTACCTATTGTGGGCTGCGTGGCATTCAGAGACATTGTTCTACGCCGCCCTCTTGACGCCGTGGGATCCAAATCACATTGCTTAACAGTATTGCTATCTGTTCTGGCATTTTCTCGGTCACGGACGATTGTTCGTAGTCCAGTATCCAGCATAGCAGATATGACCGGGAAGACTTCGGGATAACAGAGTCGTAGCTTAGACTGAGGTGAATGCATGATAAAGATGTCAACCAAGTTGAACACATCGAAGTCCCTTTCAAAATCGATTGTTGCAACGTCACGATCAAACAGGATGGCAAAACATATTGTCCAGATGCCGGGAGTGTTCCACCAGGTTCGAAGCCTGTTTCGCATAAGGGTAAAACCCCCTGATTTATCCGCGAATTTCTTGACAAAATGAGGACCATTGAGTACGAGTAATCTTGCTAAAATCTTCGCGCCGAGGACAACTACCCGCTGATCAGGCTCTGCGAGCAGATAGAGCAGCCACTTGCCGGTGACATGCTTTGCAAAACGAATAATCTCATTCGGATTTCGCGGATCGCACAGTAGCTCTGCGAGGAGATTGAGCACAGCAATGCCCAGATCTGGCAGCGACAAGATTGGATTACTGATAGGCGCAGGGCTGGCAGATCGAGGGGTCGATCCGGGTGGGGATGTCGTGGGGTTCGCCTTTCTCAGACGGCGTATACTTGGTTGTGGGCGAAGTGTCCTCTTTGCATACGAAGCACGACTGTCATGCAACGCATACGTGACAAAGAGAGACAAGGATCTGGCGTTCTCACCGTTAAAATTTGTGAGTAAAAGCGCCTTGAAAGCTTCTAGGAATAGCTTGAATGTCTCCGTCGTGAAGGTTTCACCTTTCAAAGCGTCTGTGAGCCGTTTGACAACGCCTGTCCGTACAGTCAGCATCTTTCGTGGGGCCGGCCAATAACGGGAACGTACGGATTCTCTGAAAGCGTTTGGCATTGTAGTGATGATGTTTACTACCCTTGGCAAATTGAATGAACTGTCGATAGTACAGTCTTTGTGTCTCCAACGAAGTGACTCTACGCCAAATCTCAAGGTCTACCAAGAGGACCCGATAGGCAAGAGGGTTAATGATTAGAGATTCGGTGGGTTCCTCCTGGTCGTATCCGACAAATCGCAAAACGATCAGCAGAAGTTGCATGACAAATGCCTCGCACTCATCTGGAGATACATCAAGGGAAGATGAAGTGCGCAAGACAACGCCACCCATACTGAAACCGATCTTTTGACGAATGACTTCCGCCAAGACAGCAAAACCATTACGCTGCTCCATGGCCTCGCAGTTGCGCCAGTTGCCACCAACAGCTTCGAGTAAGATGTCCACTGCTCGCAACATGCTATCCAATGTCTGTGCAGACTGAACGAGCTTCAAACCTACCGCAACGCAACCGCCAATGCGCCAAATGGCGTTATCTAGCGATTGCGGGACTACAACGACGGGATTGCCAGACAATCGGCCAAAACCGCGAGATTGTGATAGCGCGTCGTTGATGGATGGAACCGCCGCATTTATTATGATGGGCGTACTATGCATACGCGTATACTTATGAAGGATCTTAGCCGACTCGCGTGATAACGATCGAATGAGCTGGGACTCGTCGATGGCATTCCTATCATCGTCATCCATGACTGAACTAGGTGAGAAGCTCAATACTATCTTAGACTCAGGCACCAGGTGGCTGGCACTGGCACGTATTGCCGCAACAATCTCAGACCGCTCCTCTCGTCCAGGGTGCAGTATTTCATTATGAACGTGCAGTTCCGCCGAAGTGCGGTATGTCTGAAATGACCCCAGCCTATCCTGGAAGTTGCCACAGTACCGTGGACCCAGCTTGTGGTATACTGCTATCAGCTCGTCTGATAGGGGTTCTGAGAAGAGATGGAAGGATGACATGGAAAGCTTCGACTTGATCACATTCCGCCCCAGGCGAGGCGCGAGGTTGCGTGGTGTGCCCAGGAAGGCCAGAATCTTGTGCTTTGAGGTGCTGGATGACATGGACAGGGAGGCGAAACTTTCCTGGCTGCTGTCAAGTACAGGTGGGTGCGAGGGATAGTGTGCCTTCATGGTCTCGGTGAACTCGCCGTTTACAAATAGCGAGGCCTTGGAGGTGCCAATGCTTATGGTCTTTGCACGACGGTGTACGACTGCAATGTGATACCATCTACCCTGTTCGAATCGGGGTGCCTTCTTGAACCGTACACTAGGAACCACGCCGGCCGAGTGTCCCATGTACGTCTGTAGGATGAAACATCGCGTGTCCTTTTCAAGGTAGGCCATGACAAAACAAGTCTGAGTGTCATCGTACGCACCAAACAGGGTCGTGTGGCAGTCTTTGTCGAATGTGTCCACGCGGATCCACGCAGCGAACGTGTATCCGCCCCCAGGTGAGACGGGTGGAAAAGGTCGGCCCATGTCCGGCAGCTCCATGGCACTGAAACCATATAGCGACAGGTCAAACTGTATGAATGGAGGGCAGCGTGACGAACGCAGGCCACGGAGGAGGAATTCGGCAGCGGGCTCCGAGGCCGCCGCTCTGCGAAACAGGTAGTAGGCATCGTCGAGCGTGTTGATGCCGTACTCGACCAACGTGTCGGCCAACTCGTGCAACAAGTCCGTTTCTAACGGTCCGCATTTTCCCTCAAAGAGATGGGGCAGAACGCAGCTCAACACTCCCGTGGCATGCAGGGCGGCCTTGTTATACGACGAGAGGGAGGTAATTTCGAGTATAGCGAGCAGCACTGAAACCGAGAGCGCCTTGGACCGATTGCCGCTGACGTCCTCGTCCGAGAGGGCCTTCCAGAAGCGAAGGATGCAGGGTATGACATGGGGGTTTTGGAGCACCTCGTTGCCACCAAAGATGGCGCGCACCTGGAGCCGCAGGGCGGGCAGATGGATGTCGCGGTCATGGCTGCTGTCAGTGTTGCGAAATAGGCGCGTCATGGCCTCCTCGCCAAGGGCAAAGGCGAACAAACAGCCGAAAATCTGGTCTTGCCCTGCACCGGGGCGCTCGGTGCTCTTGGTGCTGGCGAGAGGGCCGACGAGGCCGGTGCTGGCCAGAGCGTGCTCCAAGGCACCCCAGCCGCCGTGCTCGATGCGCGTGGCAAAGAAGCGTCTGTTGCCGGCATGCTCATTGAGGGCATCCGATAGCACGTCGAGCGTGGCGCGGAGGACGTGAAGAGTGTCAATGGGATCGGGCGGCGCGGGCTCAGCAGGCGGCGCGGGGAGGGTCGCGAGCGAGCGCACTGTGGTGAGCAACACTTCAAAGCCGCGCACATGACGAAAGGCGTCCTTGGTGTGGGTGGTGTCATTGGCGTCAATCAGCAGCTGGCGCATGCGGCGCAGGGTGTGGCTCTGGGCTTGCAGACGCTGGGCGGTGCATGGCGAGGCGGCGGAGGCGTCGAGGTCGTCGGCGAGCGCGCGCAGCTCGGTGATGTGCGGGTTGGTGACGGGCGGACCTCGCGAGGCGGCCGTCGAAGACCGGTGTGGCCGCGTCGTCGCCATGGGCCGTTTCAGTCACGGCGGCCGCTGCGGAGGGTCGGGCGAGGGTGGCGGAGGGTGGCAAGCGCAATCATTTCCCCGTGCCCACCGGTGCAGGCAATGCAGAGGGCGACGCGACGACAGGACATGCACGGTAGGCGTATGCGCACGAGGCCTGTTGAGTGGGCGCTAGGCACTGACTGCTATGCAGCGATGGTGCTGGTGGGTGTCGGGTGTACTATGGAGGTGCTGGGGGTAAGGTACAAGATACGGGGGGCGGGGCAGAGGCCCAATCACGGGCAACGCAGGTCGGGTAGAGGGTGTAGTATAGTCAGGTCGCAGTCCCCAATCTCACGAGACGGCCGGCCGGCGGCCGACTACTCTTGGCGAGGTTCACAAGCCAGGCAGCATGGAACAGAATACCGAATAGACATGTACATGGATGTAGTATGTATGTAGTGGGTGTAGGTAGCGGCCTGCCACGGTACATGGCGCTGTTGTTCTTCTAGCATAGCGATAGGCAACCACAGTATATATCGCAGGCACAGGATCCACAGACTCGGGCACCAGGCTTACTATATGACGTGGGAGAGAGCAAATCACTCGGCACCTTTCTGCTATGTAGTATCAGTATCTATAAGCACTTACTACTATGTACATACTGTGTACATACCATAGTAGATGGCAGAGGGCATAGCGAGCGCGTGCAACGGCGCTGCATTCGGCCTAGCCCGTGCCTAGTCCCCATCGAGTCTAGGCATCTCGGGAGGTAGCACAGCCTGTCGCGAATCAAGGTCACCTGCGTCACGCGGGGGTCCATGCACCTCGGCGCCTTGATAAGAGCTCCCATCGCCCCAGGCCACAGCTGCCGTTGCTCCAAGCCCTCTCTCTTCCCCCATCGACGTCTCCTCTTCTCCTCTCCTCCCCCATCAAGCTCATCTCTCCCGCCCCCGTCAAACGCATCATCTCCCCCGGCTCTTCCCTCCCTAGCAACTCGCTGTGCGAGCTCCACCCGCCATCATGAGGTACAGCCTGCTCTCGGTCCTCCCGGCCCTTGCCGCCGCCTCGCCCTCCTTCGCCATCGAGACCATCCACAAAGACGCTGCTCCCGTGCTGTCGTCGACACACGCGAAGGAGGTGCCCAACTCGTACATGGTCGTCTTCAAGAAGCACGTCAAGGACACCCACGCCAAGAAACACCATGACTGGGTCCAGAGCGTCCACTCGCAGAACCAGGAGCGCATGGAGCTCAAGAAGCGCTCCGACATGCCAGTCCCGGCGGCCATGTTCAACGGCCTCAAGCACACATACAACATGGCCGGCATGATGGGCTACTCCGGTCACTTCGACGATGACACCATCGAGGTCATCCGGAGACACCCCGATGTAAGTTGCTGCGCCTTCTGTTTCACGCCAAAGACGCGCTGCACCGCCTCCCTTTCCACGCCTCTTTCCGCCATGGCCATCTCGGCCGACTTCTACTCGCCGTGGTGGCGTCTGGGGCAACCCCGGCGGAGAGGCTGGGCCTTATCTCCGCAGCATGCTCCGGCCGCGCACGCGCCACACCCGCACGTGATCCATTCAGGTACTCAGCCACTAATGCACTGGGCATAGGTCGACTACATTGAGCGCGACTCCGAAGTCCACACGCTCGGCGACGACTATGAGACAGAGAAGAATGCCCCATGGGGTCTTGCCCGTATCTCGCATCGCGACTCCCTGACCTTCGGCTCATGGAACAAATACCTCTATGCCGCCGACGGTGGCGAGGGTGTCGACGTATACGTCATCGACACCGGCACCAACACCAAGCACGTCGACTTCGAGGGCCGTGCCAAATGGGGCAAGACCATTCCTAACGGCGATGCCGATGAGGATGGGAACGGCCATGGCACCCACTGCTCCGGCACGGTTGCTGGCAAGAAGTACGGCGTCGCCAAGAAGGCCCATGTCTACGCCGTCAAGGTTCTGCGCTCCAACGGCTCGGGCACCATGTCCGATGTCGTCAAGGGTGTCGAGTGGGCCGCCAAGTCTCACATCGATACTGTCAAGGCTGCCAAGAACGGCAAGAAGAAGGGCTTCAAGGGCAGCGCGGCCAACATGAGCCTGGGAGGTGGCAAGTCTACTACGCTCGACTTGGCCGTCAACGCCGCCGTCGATGCCGGCATTCACTTTGCTGTCGCTGCCGGTAACGACAACGCCGATTCGTGCAACTACTCCCCAGCTGCCGCCGAGAACGCCGTTACCGTCGGCGCCTCAACCCTCCTTGATGAGCGTGCATACTTCTCCAACTACGGAAAGTGCAATGATATCTTCGCTCCTGGTCTCAACATCCTCTCCACCTGGATTGGCTCGAATCACGCCACCAACACCATCTCCGGTACCTCCATGGCTTCCCCCCACATCGCTGGTCTCCTTGCCTACATGCTGTCTCTCCAGCCAGCAAAGGACTCTGCCTACGCTGTCGCCGACATCACCCCCAAGAAGCTCAAGGCCAACCTCCTCTCTATTGCTACCGTCGGTGCTCTCTCCGACATCCCCAGCAACACTAAGAACATCCTTGCCTGGAACGGTGGGGGTTCTTCCAACTACTCGGAGATTATTGAGCAGGGTGGTTACACCTCCAAGAAGGCTGCCAGCGAGGAGAAAGAATCCGAATTCCGCATCACTATCCCTTCTATCGCTGACTTAGAGGCTGACTTAGAGGCCGACTATGAGGAGGCCAAGGAATCCGCCGGACGCAAGGTCCACCACATTAGTGGCAAGTTCCAGAAGCTCGAGGCTGAGATGGAGGACTTCATCGCTGAGGAGATGGAGATTATGTTCCAGAAGGTCAAGGAGCGCGTTGCTAGCCAGTAAGTTACTATACCGCCAGCGCTCCCTCGCTCCGTAAAACGAGTGGGCCGTCTGTTTCGCATTGATTTCCGTCTTTTGCTTTGAGTATTTCACCAGAGTGCACGTACACTGGATAGGTAGAGATACAAGGCGTTTATTCGCGCCATCTTTTTCAATACGAATAATCTCCTCTTATCTCGTGTACGCTTCGTTTCACATAGAATCCAACTTTGCCCGTACCTGCAACCAGTGACATTGATATCTCTACCACAACTCGCTGTCCCAAGCCATTCGTCTTTTCCAATGCCTGTTCTTTTACAACACAAGACTACTCTGTTCGCGTCCAGCTCAAGTCCTTGGCACATATCTTGATGATGTCCATCGCGATTCCATCGACCTCCGTGAGAAGGATCTCGATGGCATGCTTGTTCAGTAAGTCGGTATTCTTCGCAATAATCCGACAGACAGTATCCCTCAAGCCTCTTATCAGTTTCCAGGGTGGTTGAGATTGCGTAGTGGGCTGCTTGAGGGAATTCGTCCGTGTCCCAGCGTGTAGTACAGGCTACAGTGAAGTTTTTACCACTCAAAATTCTGACACCTTCGACATGGTACTCATCTCCCATCTCATACATCTTCGCATGAAGTAACATGTCGCCTGCTAACGGTTCTGCAATTCGCGACCACTCTGGAACACAAATCGAGCAAACGAAAGCGATGCAACGCTGCCCACATGTCCTGCGGTTACACTCATGGTGCGAGCAAACTCGATTTTCAGGCTCATGGCAGTCCCGCGCGCATGTGTGGGCAAAGCTGTAGCTGCTATAGCTGTCTCTGGACCGGAGAACTTTTCAAGCGACTTCGAGAGAGCGGAGTAAGGAATGGCTGATCAATGCGCCTGAGTAATGGCCCTCGTATAAGTACTGGATCATCAGTCGGATTACTTCTGGCTCTTCATCCGACAGGTCTACTCTTCTTGTTTCAGTGCTTGCTTCGGTGCCCTGGTTCATGTCGTGGGTTAGCCAAGTTGTAGCATTATGCCCTTGATGAGGGGCGGTACAGAATCGTACCAAAAGTCGGGTATATTGCTCAGCTCCGTTGAAGAAACCTGATCGCGAGCATACAATCGCTCTGTGAACATTGTACGTGTCGCTGCCGCATGTGACGATGAAGTCAGAGTATTTGCCGGTGAGAAGCAGACTGAGCTAATGTCAGCAATATTTGGCAGCAGATTCACGATGGTGGCTCCTACTCTTCGAAGGAAATGAGCAGCTCTTCCTAGTCTGAGTCGGTCATCATCGAGACGTGTCTAGATAGAAGTGTAGGAGCTGGGATCTGGGAAATTCATAAGTGGCACACAACTTGGGGTTAAGTAAACCATGATGCGAGTCAAACAGCGGGGGCTTGGAACAGGGGGCGAGTATTCCAGACGATTTATACAACCGGGAGTACAATATCTGATGCTGTTAACAGTGGCTACGTTATTTGAATCATTGAATCAGGCTTGGCGGCTGGGGTGGTTTGTGGGTTCGGATAAGACAACTTCAAAGTAAGGTACTATCTCATGCAAGCTTAATTGAGGTTAATACCTTTTTGTCATTTCTGCTACTTCCCTACGACTGATACTGGATCAATTAGAGAACGAATTCGAGGTTATATAATCGCCAGGTCTTCTCATCACCATGCTGTGTCGTCGCTGCGCACTCTCCCATATTGGACCTAGTGACTTGGCTACCACCGTGTAAATAGTTCACCGTCTGCTAGAGACCACATCGCCATCTCAATTCGCTCGATACCATACAACACTTATTTAAATTCTGTCTCTTTGGACTGCCGTAACACCATACCGTCTTGACTCTATCTCCCGCTTCAGCAATTCAACAGCCAAACCGTTGAACTCCATCAGAAGTGCTTCTATAGCCGGAACTTTGATCATTTCTTCAATATTGGCCCAAATGGTATTGGAGATGATACCACGCAGGCCTCTGTCATCATCTGGCGTGGTTGAGAAGGCATGGTTAGCCCCGACAGCAAAAGCAGGGTACTTCCAAAACAAGTCGGAAGCCCTACTGAACTTGTCCCTCGCTATATCTTTAAGTCCTGTGACACAGTACTTATCGGCTGTTTCGTACATCTTCGCATGGATGAGCAACTGAGTTGCGGACCCTGCTTTGCGCTGATGTTCTCCGCATACATTTTTGCACGAAATGCAACTATGTGGACATTTTCGATCGCCAAAACCCCCATCTTCGCACATACAAGAGGTGCATAACAAGTTGTTGTCGATCTTTAGCGGGCAGAAGGTCGATGTGGGCTCGACACTGTACTCTCCCTCGTATAAATACTGCATCAGAAGCTTAATAATGGCGGGCTCGTCTTCCGGAAGCTCAATGACATTTTTTCCAGTTTCCTAGATTCCATGCATTAGCACGCATGATCTCAACTTACGAAATTTCACTCATTACAAACCTTGCCATCAAAGTGGATTGCGCGAGCAAAGAATTCAGCGCGTGAGCAGACTATGTTCTTATGGACTTTATACGAGTCCGAGCCGCATAAAATCGTAAGGTCGGAAAAACTTCCGGAGATCAAGAGCCTGGAGACAATTAGCTTAGTTATAGCTTGTGAATCAGTGTGGAACTCACTCCTTGAATGTAGTCAGTAACTGATTTTGCGAAGCTGTTGTAGAGGTGTATCCTCAGGCTCAGTTAGCTTCAGCAGCTGCCCGACGAGCCTTCGGCTTGTCGGGTTATCGTTATAGTTAGGTGGATTAAGATAGATAGTGTATTGTCTATTTGCGCGCGTACAGGTATTAACTTTCTGCCTATCTGTCTATTAATTAAGCTTCGGTAAGCTTTTAACTATATATATTAGGTTATATAACTACTAGTATATAACCTTTAGTTATATATCCTCTAATAATTATACTTTAGGCTATATTTAAGCCTTAACACTATATATTTCTACTATATTTCCTCCCTTACTTAGAGCTTAAGCCCCCTTTAAGCTTACTTCTTATTAGCCTAGGTATAAGGCTTATAATATTAATATTATAGATAGTACTATAAATTACCTAATTAAGTATTATAGGTAGTATCTAGGTAATAGATAATATATTATTAGTAAATAATAAAT
>Ga0182211_1000558_pt1 | contig 11669 bp, 9 predicted proteins | sample G5R1MG_20_FD_129660 | JGI IMG/M metagenome (GOLD analysis project Ga0182211, IMG submission 129660) | Switchgrass phyllosphere microbial communities from Michigan, USA - G5R2_MAIN_03OCT2016_LD1 MG | ecosystem: Host-associated > Plants > Phyllosphere > Phylloplane/Leaf | place: USA: Michigan... | reverse complement strand
CGTTTCCAAAGCCCATCCGATGGGCTACTTGCGAGAACCATGAGCATCGGAGCCGTCGAAGCCGCCAGAACCATCCTCACTCGCCTGCACGAGGTGATGGCGTCGCGCAGCAACGCGCAGGCGAAACTCAACACCGTTGTCGAGGTGATCGGCGAGTGCCTGAATAGCGAGGTCTGCTCGATCTACCTTCTGCGCGAAGGCATGCTGGAGCTGTTTGCCACGCGAGGCCTGGCGCAGGAGGCGGTCCACGTTACCCGGATGGCGATCGGCGAGGGGCTGGTCGGCACCATTGCCGAGGAGGTCGAACCGCTCAACCTCGCCGAGGCGACCGCGCATCCTGACTTCATGTACCGACCCGAAACGGGCGAAGACAAGTTCCACTCCTTCGCCGGCGTCCCGATCGTGCGGCGCGAGCGTTGCGTTGGGGCGCTTTGCGTGCAGCACGTCGAGCCGCGCCGCTACGAAGAGATCGAGATCGAAGCGCTGCAGACCGTGGCCATGGTGCTGGCGGAGCTCATCACCAATGCCGATCTGATCGACGAGGTCGATGTCGGTGCCTCCGGTTCCGTTCAGACCGGCACCGAACAGTTGCGCGGACTGACCTTGGTGAAGGGCCTCGCCAGCGGGGTCGCCGTCTATCACCAGCCGCGCATCACCATCGAGCATATCGTTGCTGAAGACACCGAGGCGGAGCGCCAACGGGTCATCATGGCGTTCGACAAGATGCGCGAACAGATCGACCGGATGGCCAGTCAGGCCGAGTTCGGCGTCGGCGGCGAGCATGAGGAGGTCCTCGCGACCTACAAGATGTTCGCTTACGACGAAGGCTGGACCCGGCGTATCAACGAGGCGATCGACTCCGGCCTCACCGCCGAGGCCGCGATCGAGCGCGTGCAGCAGCGCACACGCATGCGCATGCGCCAGATCGACGACCCGCTGCTGGCCGATCGCATGCACGACCTGGAGGACCTCGCCAATCGCCTGTTGCGGATGGTCTCCGGTCAGATCGGCACCGCCGCCAAGCTGGGCCTGCGCAACGACGCCATCCTGATCGCGCGCAATCTGGGCCCGGCCGAACTGCTCGAGTATGACAAGCGGCGGCTGAAAGGTGTCATCCTGGAGGAAGGCTCGCTCACCAGCCATGTCGTGATCGTCGCGCGGGCGATGAGCATCCCGGTGCTGGGCCGCGTGCGCGGCTTGCGCGGCAAGGTGCGCGATGGCGATCCGATCCTGCTCGACAGTGACCAGGCGACCGTCACCGTCCGTGCCTCGCAAGGGATGATCGAGGCGTTCGAGGGGCGCTTCGCCAAGAGCAAGCTGCGCGCGGCCGCCTATGCCGCGCTGCGCGATGTCGAGCCGATCAGCGCCGATGGCAAGCGGATCACGGTGATGATCAACGCAGGGCTTCGCGACGATGTCTCGAACCTGACTCTGACGGGAGCGGACGGCGTCGGCCTGTTCCGTACCGAGTTCCAGTTCCTCGTCTCCGCCACGCTGCCTGCGCGCGAGCGGCAGACGCGGCTCTATCGCGATGTGATGGACGCGGCGGCGCCAAAGCCGGTGATGTTCCGCACCGTCGACATCGGCGGGGACAAGACGCTGCCGTACTTGCGCCATGACGATGGAGAGGGCGAGGAGAACCCGGCGATGGGCTGGCGCGCCTTGCGTGTCGCTCTCGAACGCGACGGCCTACTCAAGGTCCAGGCGCGGGCGTTGCTGGAGGCGGCGGCGGGGCGCACGCTCAACGTCATGTTCCCGATGGTCAGCGAGCCGTGGGAGTTCGACGCGGCCAAGGCGGTGTTCGACAGCCAGTGGGAGTTCCTGCGCAGCCGCAAGAAACGCTTGCCGGACGCGATACGGTTTGGAGTCATGCTCGAAGTGCCGGCACTGGCCGAACAGCTCGATCTGCTGGCGCCCAAGATCCAGTTCCTGTCGATCGGCACCAATGATCTCACGCAGTTCCTGTTCGCCGCCGATCGCGCCAATCCCAAGCTGGCCGAACGCTACGACTGGCTGAGCCCGGCGATCCTGCGCTTCATCCGGCGGATCGTGCGTACGCTTGACGGACACGCCATCGACATCACCGTCTGCGGTGAAATGGGTGGTCGGCAGCTGGAGGCGCTCGCGTTGATCGGCGTGGGGATCGAGCGGCTGTCGATCACGCCAGCCTCGGTCGGGCCGCTCAAAGCCATGATCGGCAAGTGCGACGTGTCGGCGATCCGGGCGGCGATGGAAGTGTGGCTTGCCGCGCCGCCGCCCAACTTGCGGCAGACCTTGACGGACTGGGCGCAGCAGCAAGGGATCGTGCTGGACTGATCGCGCGGCGAGTAAACCAGGAAACAGCACTTTCCGCCACAAAGCCACTGGCTTTGTGGCCGAGCCGGTTGACTTCGTCGCGCTGACCGCGTTGTCTCATGGCGAGACACCCTTCTAACCTTCCGATCCGGAGCGGAATGGAACACCTGGTAAATTCGCCGAATATCCCGTCCCCACCGTCAGGCGTGGGTGATCAGTTGCGCGCCGCACGCGAAGCGCAAGGCTTGAGCCTGGCCGATATCTCGGCCCAGACCCGCGTGGCCGAGCGGCATTTGATCTCGATCGAGGAAAACCGTTTCGCGCAACTGGCCGCGCCTACTTACGCCGTAGGGTTCTCGCGCGCCTATGCCCGCGCGGTCGGGCTGGATGAAGCCGAGATCGCCGCGCGGGTGCGGCGCCAGCTTGATGCCCAGCCGCATGCACGACCGGCGCCGACCGCGAGCTTTGAACCGGGCGATCCGGCGCGAGTGCCGCCCTCTCGCATCGCCTGGGCCGCGGCCTTGTCGGCAGTCGTGGTGGTCGGCCTGCTGCTGGTGTACTGGAGCAACTTCCTCTCGCCCGAAGGCGCTTTGCCCAGCCTGCTGCCCGATGGGCGGCAAAGTGCCGCGCCGCGCGTCGCCGCTGTCCGGCCCAGGGCGGCCGCGCCACAGCCCGCCTCGACGGGGCCGGTGGTGCTCACCGCCAAGGGGCCGCGCGTGTGGGTCAAGGTGACCGATGGCGCCGGCAGCCAGTTGTTCCAGAAGGAAATGGCTGAAGGCGAGAGCTGGACCGTTCCACCGCAAGCGAACGCGCCGCAGCTGCGCACCGCCCGTCCGGACCAGTTGCAGATCACCGTCGCCGGTCGCGCGATCCCGCCCTTGGGAGACAAGCCCGAAGTGATCAGCGGCGTGGTGCTCACTCCGGTGGCGCTGGCGCAAAGGTCAAGTGGGGCTGCACCCGCCGCCTTGGCGACGACGCCGGGCGCAACTCAGGGCAATCCACTATCCACCACCGCGCAATAGCGCCGCTCGACAGACGCGTGCGCTTGAGGCACATCACCGACGGGGGGCGGGATGGTTAATCGCCATGTCGCCGCGCGCCGTCTCCACGCCACGTGGAGGAACCGGACAAAGGGAGACAGTCTGGCAATGCTACGTTCGCCTTCGCGGCCCGTCAGGCTGCAACACTTTTGCAGGGCCACGCTGGCCCTGGTGCTCAGCCTGGGCGCCATGCCGGCGCTGGCGCAGAGCAACAACACCGACCTGCGGCTCAACAAGGTCGAGAGCGAAGTGCGGGCGTTGCAGCGCAAGGTGTTTCCCGGCAGCGGCGACAAGTACTTCTCGCCCGAGATTTCCGCGCCGACACCCACGCCGGCCGCTGGCCCGCCGCCGTCCACCAGCGCCATGTCCGACGTGCTGACGCGGATGGACTCGCTGGAGGCGCAAGTCGCGCGGCTAACGGGGCAGGTCGAGCAGAACACCAATCGCATCACCCAGCTCGAGGCGCGGCTGGCGACGCTGCCGGCCGGTACCGCGACCGCCCAGCCGCTCGCCACTAACGATGCGGGCGTGCCGGTCGCGACGACCCCCACGGGCACCGCAGCGCCGGCTTCGCGCCCGACACCTACGCCGACGCCCTCGACCCCGGCCGCCACCAAGCCGGCCGTGCCGCCGACATCCGATCGGGTGCGGGCGGTCAGCGCGATCGTCAAGCCGAGCACCGGTGATGCGGCAGAGGACGACTACAGCTACGGCTACCGCTTGTGGGAAGCTAAGTTCTATCCCGAGGCGCAGCAGCAGCTTAAGCTTTTCCTGGAAAAGTACCCGAAGAGCACGCGCGCCAGCTGGAGCCGCAACCTGCTCGGCCGCGCCTACCTCGACGATGGCAATGCTCTGGAAGCGGCCAAGTGGTTCGTCCAGAACTACCAGACCGACAAGCGTGGTGAGCGGGCGCCGGACAGCCTGCTTTATCTCGCGGTATCGATGAAGCAGCTGAAAGACACCAAGCGCGCCTGCATCGCGCTGTCGGAATTCGGCACGACCTATGCCGCCGAAGCCGCCGGTCGCCTCAAGAGCACGTACGATGCCACCCGCAGCGGCCTGACTTGTAGCTGAGGATTGGCCCGTAGCTGAGGACCTGACCATCGATCCCGCGACGCTGGCGCGCTTTCGAGCGGCGTTGCGGGTGATCTGGCCTGAAGTCGATGCCGAGAATGCGCCGCGGCTGGGCGTGGCGGTTTCCGGCGGGCCGGACAGCACCGCGCTGCTGCTGCTCGCCGGCGCTGCGTTGCGGGGGCGTGTCGACGCGGCGACGGTCGATCACGGCCTGCGCCCCGAGAACGCCCGTGAGGCCGAGGACGTGGCGCGGCTCTGCGCGCGGCTGGGAGTGCCGCATGCGACGCTGCGGGTGTCGCTCGCGGCGGGAAATGTCCAGGATGCCGCCCGGAACGCACGCTACGCGGCGCTCGCGACCTGGGCGCGCGAGCGAGAGCTTGCGGCGGTGGCCACTGCGCACCACGCCGACGATCAGGCGGAGACGCTGCTGATGCGGCTCAACCGGGCGAGCGGGGTCGGCGGCCTGGCCGGTGTACGGGCGCGGGGACGCCTAGCCGACGCGCCGGTGGTGTTGCTCCGTCCTTTACTCGGCTGGCGCCGCGTCGAGCTGGCGGACATCGTCATCCAGACCGGCGTTTCCGTGGCCGAGGACGCCAGCAACACCGATGATCGCTTCGACCGCGCCCGTCTGCGCAAGGCGATGGCGGCGGCCGACTGGCTGGACCCGGCGCAGATCGCTCAGAGCGCCGCGCACATCGCCGAAGCCGATGCGGCGCTCAACTGGTCCGCCGATCTCGAATTCGGCGCCCGTGTCAAACGCGACCCGTTCGGCATGACCTATCGCCCGATGGCACCGCGCGCGATCGCCTTGCGCGTGGTGGCGCGCATCATTCGCGAATTGGACGAAGAGGCCCGGGGCAGCGCCGTCGCGCGGCTGTTCGATGCGCTGGTGGAGGGGAACCCCGGCTCCATCGGCAATCTCGTCGCGCGGCCCAATGCCGGCGGCTGGAGCTTCGCCAACGCGCCGGCCCGCAGGACGGCGCCGAAGCGTAGCTAGCCTCTCAGCAAGGTCCAGCCCAGGATCGCACCGCCCAGCAGGATGACCGGCGTGACCCAGGCTCCACGAAGCCGCCACGCCGCCAGCAACGCGACGCCGAACATCGCCGCTGCGATCAGGAATGACGGCACGTTGACGGTGGTCGCCATGCCTAGGTGGATCGCGGTCGCCGCTATGACGCCGACCACCGCCGCCGCCACGCCTTCCAGGGCACGCTGCAAGACCGGATGCTCGGTGATCGCCTCCAGCCGCTCGAACAGGATCAGCGAGAACGCGAAGGCGGGCAGGAACATGCCGGCGGTGATCGCCAGCGCGCCGGCCAGGCCACCCGCGACATAACCGACGAACGTGGCGAAGATGACCAGCGGCGCCGGCAGCAGCCCGGCGATGCCGATGCCGTCCAGGAACGTCGCATCGCTGATCCAGCCTCGGCCGACGGTATCGGCGCGCACATAGGGGATCGCGGTATAGGCGCCGCCGAACGTCAGCAGCCCGCCTTTCAGCCCCGCCACGAACAGTGCCACCGCGCCGGTCGCGAGGCCCTTGGTCGCCACTGATGCGCCGGGGAGCGTGACGAACTGCGCCAGCCAGCCCAGCGCCACGGCGACCGCAACGACCAGCCACGCCCAGGCAGGGCGATGGCGGACGGCATAGACGAAGCCGGCCGCGACCAGCGGGATCCAGAACGGCACGCCCAGCAGTGTCGCGATCAGGCTGGCGGCGGCGATGGCGCCCAGCAGGCGCGTCTCGATGATGTGCTCGCCGATGCGCCAGACAGAGCGGACGATCACCGCCAAAACGACGATCTGCACGCCCAGCAGCACGCCAGCCCAGCCGGTGCGCCCGACGATCCACGTCGTGTAGGCCCACCCGGCGGCCAACATCAGCAGCAGCCCGGGGAGCATGAAGCCAAGCCCGGCAAGCAATCCGCCCCACCGTCCGCGCGCGATCATGCCGAGATGGACGCACAGTTCATGCGCTTCCGGTCCGGGCAGGACCTGTAGCACCGCGAGCAGGCGGTTGAAGCGGGCCTTTCCGATCCAGTGCTCATCCTCGACCAGCGCCTGGCGCAGCATGGCGATCTGGGCGACGGGTCCGCCAAAGGCGAGGGCGCCGAAACGCAGGAATTTGGCGAACAGCGCCGGCAGGGTGATTGGCCGCGGTGCTGTCGTGTCGATGATGGACAAGCCAGAGGTATCGTTCACTCGATGTGCTCCTTAGCCGCAGTCGCGGCAATGGGAGCGGACTTGGACGAGTGTCGTCTGAACGGGCGCCGCGTCTGCCCGTGACCAACCTGATATCGCAATCGGCGGCGGCTGCAAGCCCTGGCGTGATCCGTCAGGACTTGACCAGTGCGTCGCCCATGCCGACGGTTTTGCCACGGGTGATGAACACGCGGTCGCCGATCTTGGAGGCGGCGAAGATCTTGGCGGCGAACGGTTCGGGCATGCCGACACAGCCGTGGCTGGCATAACCCCACTCCACTTTGGAGCCGTGCAGGGTGATGCCGTCGTTGGTCAGCCGCATCATGTAGGGCATCGGTGCGTCGTAGAGGTTGGAGACGTGGTCGCGGTCCTTCTGGGTGATCGGGAAAACGCCCAGCGGCGTCGGCTTGTCCTCGGTCCCGAGCAGCACGGCGGCGGCGCCGATCTCGTAACCGGCGCGGAAGATCGACAGCACGCGCGCATTGAGGTCGACGGTGATGACGATCGGGCCGGCGGGCACGCCCGCTTCGTCCCAGTGCCATTCGCCATATTTGATCGCGCCCTTGATCGGCAGGATCCGCTTGATGACGAAGGGATCGTCGGCGTTTGGAGTCGCTGGTGTCGGGGTGGGAGGGGGCAGGTCAGCGGCCGGCTGGACCGCCGCGCTCGCCACCCGCACCGGCTGCGGCGTTGGTTCCGAAGAACGCATGCCGCTGCTGGCGACCCACAGCACGCCGCTGACTGCCAGCAGCCCTGCCGCGCCCAGGGCGTAGATTGTCCGATCGTTCATCGCGCCCTAGTGCCGCGAAAGCGATGAAGAAGTGCTGAAGCGGTCACGTCAGCGACGGCGTGACGCCCGGCTCGGCCTTGGCCATCGCGCGCTGATAGGCCGGTCGGGCACCGATGCGTTGCAGATAGGCTTGCAGGTTGGGCTTGTCCGCGATCGAGGTCTGGCGAAAGCCGCGCCCGGTGGTGAGCGCGTAGCCCATCATGATGTCGGCGGTGGTCAGGCTCTCTCCGCCGAAGAACGGCTTCTCGCCCAGCCGCGCCTCGACCATGCCCCAGCCAAGGGTATTGCGCTCCGCCACGAAGGGTAGCGGCTCATTACCGCTCAGCATCGACACGAGCTGCATCATGCCCGTGGTCATGAAGGTGCCGTTGGCCCAGTGGAACCAGAACAAGTGGTCGGCGAAGTCGGGATGATCGGGGGCCGGAACCAGGCGGCCCTGGCCATAACGCGCAACGACGTAGTCGCAGATCGCGCCGCTTTCGCCCAGCACCAGGTCGCCATCGGTGATGACCGGGGCAATGCCCATCGGGGTCAGTGCCTTGTAGTCAGCAGGCGCCATGTGGTTGTCGGTGCGTCGCTCGTAGCGCTTGAGCACATAGTCGAGGTCCAGTTCCTCGCAGAGCCACACGATCCGCTCCGACTGCGATTGGCCCAGGTGGTGTACGGTCAGCATTCGGCTCTCCTCAGGTGCACGCAAGGCTCAGCCATGCGCGCCGAATTCGTCGGCGATGGCGGTGCCGATCCGCAGTGACAGCGCGTAGCTGCGTTCGATCGGGTCGATGAAGTCGCGGTGGATTGCGGCATAGCCGGTCGCGCTGGAGTCGGGGTAGTCGCTCGGCGCATCGACCTTGAAGTCGTCGATCGAGGGGAACTGCACCGGGAAAGCGCGGCGCAGCTGCGCCAGACCGTCCTCGACCCGCAAGGTGAAGAACATCTCGAGCACGTCCTCGTGGCTGATGTCGTTGGCGCGGCTGAACTGCGGCACCATGACCGAGCGTAAGAACATGTGCTGGAACAGCGCCAGCCGCAGGGCCTGCAACGCCCCGATGTTGCGCCGGGTGGTCTCGCGCTCGGCGAGGGGCGCCTCGTCGGGGATCAGCGCCAGCAGGCGGTGCAGCTTGAGCGCGTCGACCCGCAGCCGCGAGCCCAGACGGCGATACACTCCGTTGCGATCGTCGGAGGTAAGGTATTCGGCGATGCGCAGGCACCCATCGGCGATCTGCTGCTCGTCGCCGCGATAGGGGCGGCTGGCCCAATAGGCCGAATTGAACAGCTCGCCGAAGGCGGCGACCGTCTTGATCGAGGCCAAGGCGTTGGCGGCGCGGACCAGGCGGACGAGGGCGCGGCCGCGCTCGCTGTCGCGCAGCATGCCCGCGATCTCTTCCTGGTTGCCCGCCGCCGCCGTGCCGATGCCGGCGATCACGTTCACCGGATAGCCCAGCTGCTGCAGGATCGCATTGTGTGGGATCGCGCGGATCTGGCGCAGGCTCATCGTGCGATCGCTGGCGAGATCGGATTGCCGCCGCGCCTTGCGGCTACCGGTGTCGTTCAGCAGCCCGAGGCCGAGCGCGGTGATCGCGCGGCTGTAGGTCCGGCTTTCCAGGTGCATGTGCTGAACGTCGCGGATCGAACGGTAGAAATCGAGGCTGAGGTCGGTGCGGCGGTAGAACGGATCGGCCGGGGCGCTGGTGTCGGCTTGCCACAGCGGCATCTCGGTCAGGCGGGTGAGAGTCGCCAGCGCCAATTCGTCGGAGCCGAACCAGAGATAGCCATCGCCGCCCTGAAAGCTGACTTCAGGCTCCAGCTTCACGTTGGCGCGCAGGAAGCGCTTTCGCGCCCAGGGCGACATCTGCCAGTGCAACCGGTCGGCCATGCTGGAGGGGTGACAGCCCCGCCCCATCGACTCGCCGCCGGTGTTGAAGACCAGCGCGGAGACGTCGGTCAGGCCATTCTCGACCATGCCCTCGGCCAGACGGCCTTGCAGTCGCTCGATGGCTAGCGCGGCGGGGATCTGGCCGACGAAGCGGCCCGCGTCGGAGAAGCCGGTCTGCACCGAGACGCGGCCGCGCCGTCGGGCGTAGGCACGGTAGGCGGGCTCGGCCAGCACCGCGTCGATGAAGCGGCCGCCGTGTTCCAGCGCGGTCTCGGTCTCGAACAAGGGCGAGACGTCGACCTTGTCGGCGACGCCAAACATCTCGGCGAAGTAGAGCGCGGCCAGCACCGTCGTCGGCTGCTCGCACTCGGCCACCAGCATGCGGATCGGGGCGTCGGCGTCGATGTGCGTCAGGATCTGCGCCATGGCGAGGAACTGGCGCACGGCGGTGCTGTTCTCGATCGCCAGCGCGGCGAAGTTGGTCTGAAGCGGCTGCACTTCCGCCAGCAGTTCGCGCATCCGCACCAGTGCCGCCTGGCTGGACAAGTCGAGCACGCCATCGGGGTCGATGCGGCGGCGGATCGCGTTTTGCAGCTGCGAGCTGTTCACACGGAAGTGGATCCAGCCCATCCCGAGCCCGTCCGCGCGCATCGCCGCCGCGACGACGAGCAGCTTGCGCGCGACATCGCTCTCGGCGTGGCGCGCCTCGTCTTCCAGCTTGGCGATGATCGGCTTGAGCGAGATCAGCTTGTCGGGGTGGTCGCCGCTCAGCGCATTGGCGGCGTCGGACAGAGCTTCGGGCGTGGAGAGGTCCGCGGCGAAGCGCCGCGCCATGTCGCTGGTGTGCGCGCCGGCGCGCTCCAGTTCTTCGGCAACTGCGGGCAGGGCGGCCTTGAGAGAGGCGGCATAGCTCGCCAGCCGCTGCGCCTTTTCCTCCAGGCGATAGCGGATCGAGGTCGACCACGAGATGTCGGTGCGCCCGTCCATGTCGTAGCCGACCCAGTGGGCGAAGCGGAACGGCAGCGGCTGCAGGCTCTTCCACTTCTTGGGGAAGCGCGCGGCGGCGATGTCGAACAGGCGGGCGTTGATGCGGTCGCGCGCGACTTGGCCCCGCGCCATCGCGGCCATCGCCTCGGCGTGTTCGTAGTCGAGCGTGATGGTGTCGCGCTGGGGCGAAGCGACGCAGACGGTGGCCTGGCTGAAGTCGCCGCACGAGGCTGACGCGGTGATCGCCGCCGCCTGGTCGCGGCTGTGCAGGAACGTCGGGTGGGCGGTGAAGACGACGTGTGCGGCGGGGCGCTGCCAGCGCACGGCAAAGGCGGTGAAGTCGTCCTCGTCCGCCAGCGCGTCTATGCGTTCGTCGTTGCTGTCCGGCGCGATCGGGCCGGCGATGCGGTCGAGCCGGGCGGCACGGACGCGCAGGCCCTCGCACTCCATCTCGGCCACCAGCGATTCGATCTGGTCGAGGCCGAGCGCGCCGCTTTCCAGCTTGCGGGACAGCTCCAGCGCCAATTGGAACACCGGGTTGGCGGTCGGTTCCTCGACGGTACGCTGGTGCAGCTCGGCCAGCCGCGCGTCAAGATCGGCGATGCGCGGCGTTTCGGCGCTCATTGGCTGAGACCGGCCGCCGCGCGGGCCATCCGCTCGATCTCGGCCGTGTCAGGCTTGCCCTTGGGGACCATCCAGCTGCCGCCGACACACAATACGGCGTCGAGCGCCAGCCACTCTGGCGCGGTCTCCTGGGTGATGCCGCCGGTGGGGCAGAACTTCACGTTGCCGAAGGGGCCGGTGATTGCCTTCAAGGCCGGGATGCCCCCAGCGGCCATCGCCGGGAAGAACTTGAGCCGGGAGAAGCCGAACTCCAGCGCCAGCATGATGTCTGCGGCGTTGGCGGTTCCGGGAAGGAAGGCGGTGCCGCTCTTTGCCGCCGCTTCGCCCAGCTTCGGCGTGAGGCCGGGCGAGACAATGAATTCCGCGCCGGCGTCCAGCGCTCGGGCGAGGTCGTCGGGGTTGAGGACGGTGCCGGCGCCGACCACTGCGCCCGGCACTTGCTTCATCGCCTTGATCGCGTCGATCGCGCAAGGCGTGCGCAAGGTGATTTCCAGCGCCGGGAGTCCGCCGGCGACGAGCGCTTCGGCGATCGGCAGCGCATGTTCGATGTCCTCGATCACCAGCACCGGGATGACCGGCGCCAGAGTCATGATGCGCTCGACCAAGGCGGCGTCGTTGGGGTATGAGGTCAAGACAGATGCTCCCTGGCAAAGGCGGCGGTGGCGCCGAACAGGCCCGGCTGCGAGTGAGTGATGAGCTTGACCGGCAGCGAGGCCATCAGGCTGGCAAAGCGGCCCTTGGCGCGGAAGCGCTCGGCAAAGGCGGACTTCACCAGCTGCTCGCG
>Ga0182211_1000557_pt1 | contig 11678 bp, 8 predicted proteins | sample G5R1MG_20_FD_129660 | JGI IMG/M metagenome (GOLD analysis project Ga0182211, IMG submission 129660) | Switchgrass phyllosphere microbial communities from Michigan, USA - G5R2_MAIN_03OCT2016_LD1 MG | ecosystem: Host-associated > Plants > Phyllosphere > Phylloplane/Leaf | place: USA: Michigan... | reverse complement strand
ATTTTGATGCTGAATTCGGGTGGTAGAAGCAAACAAAGCCAGGGGTATTGCAAGCGACCTCTTGGGAGTTGTGGAACAAGTCACTCAATACTCATTCGAAGTAGATACATAGTTTGACTGAAACAGATGAACCATCCAGAGAGGGGAGTTGCAGCAAGCGAGATTCCCGTAGTATGACTTCATCTGACCGTTGCGAGAGGGCGTGAGGCTGCACAGCGTTTGGGCATCTGCGTCACTGACGTATGTACCGTCACACGGTATTGTGTCCAGCCGCGATTCTGCCAACTATTATGTGAAAATTGAGACCTGAGCCCCGAATATCTGTTCCGGTGAGACCTGGCTAACTATCGTAGACGAGAAACTTGAGTCAATGCTCCACGGCATTTCCGAATCCCTTGGTGCATACAAACCTTGTTAAAAAAATGAGTTCGAAATTCATTTGAGTACTCAGCCCTCCTGTTGAATCGAATGGAAAACTCTTGTACTTGGAGATTGCTTCGTCATGTTCACCGAGGTCTTCTCTTACAGCGCCGTAGCTTGACTCGCAAAGGCAGAGCAAAGGCTGTATACATTCCCCGGCTCGTATTCCTGTGAGAGTGCGATAGCTGCGTATCCGAGTTTCAGGCGTAGAGCACAACAGGTCAATAGTGCCACCGGGGAAGATATCGAGCATAGGGTCTTGGCCAGCGTCGTCGCTGGCAGTTTGAACTTCCTAGGACCTCTTTTGCTTTCGGAGAAGCTATCAGGCGATCGTATTCATTAGAAAAGCGCGCGAGATAGTCGCCCATACTTCCCTTGCGACCATTGTGCCCACACTCAAGCCAGCCGCATCCTCTGCCGTGACCGAGGCGGATCCCCGCAATACCAGAGGATCATGCTGGTACATGCCTGCAATGTGGCTCCCATGGTTGACTTGCGCTATCACGACGACTTAAGGAGCAGCTAGGTATGCCTCGCTACCGTTCCTGCGAAGTCTCTGCAGAAAGCCCTCCCGTAAAGTGCCAGGGGACGGCATAGTCTTCGTCAGAGTCTTTGGGATCGCACATGATTCGCGGTTTATTCAAGTCATTGTATCCATAGACTATGCTAGCGCAACCGATAAGTGCCTGCATCGACTCTGCGTATCATCGATAGGCATGATGACATGATCAAATGGGCTGATTGGTTTTGAAGCATGGCGCGAAAGGGAAAAACACTAAGCACGGTTTGGTAGAAGGGAGAGGTCAGTTACCACGTTGTCCATACCCATGTTTGCGATGGCTCGACAAGCGTTGCTCCTGGCCAAGTGGTGATGTATAGCATAAGAAGGAAACGGCATCTCACGCCCGTTCATTGCAGAAAGAATTCCCCTCATGATGCTGACATCCGGTGGTGATTCCGGTTCCGAGTGCGAAGCTCTTTCTCCACCATGATCAGTCGATACTAGAGTACCAGATAACAAGTCCATCTCGTAGCCGGTTGTTGCTCTGCTGGGCTCAGCTCGCGCTTTCCAGCGCAATAGTGCGAGAATGTCCAACTGCTTAAAAGGGCCTTGAGTCCTGCTCGTATTCTTCTCCCTCATCTCATCTCTTATGCCTTTCGTCTCATATACCATACTATATACTTCTTCATCGTCTTAACACACATCTATACACCCCTTCCATTCCTCTCAACATTCCATATACCTGCTCGACTACGCAGCCATCATGGACTGTAACATGATCTGTGGGGAGATCGTCTCCAGAGACATGGCCACGCACTTTCTCGGTCTCACCATGTCCCTCTACAGGAACATCACCAAGGCCGTGGCCAGTAATGGAGAACTCCCATGGTCTGACCAAACGGCCCCAATGTGGGCTGTCGATTCCGCACGGAGGCCGGACCCCATGGACGAAGCGATGGTCAAGGTCAAGGGTGACGTGGTCTCACAGCACGTCCGATTCTACGAGGAGTACAAAGCCATCAAATACAATGACTACTCGTACAATTGGCCTCAGAGCCAGTACCCGGAATCTCTGTGGACCTCCTTCACCCGGGCCATGGACCAGGACCGGCCGGTTTACCAACTGCGTAACTGGTTCTCACATGAGCTAGGGCGACGGACAGTCACGCTAGCGCAGGAGAAAGAGAAGTTTGGCCAACTTCTCTCCGTGTACCAGGACGTCTTGCCGGTTCTTGAGGAGCTAATCGGCAAGCTTGAAGCGGGTCTTGACGATGGCGACGCTTGGGCGCCAAGCCCTGCCATCGCAGAGAGGAAGCATGATTCTCAGCAGGCAGCCTATTCGCACGATTGCGAGGCTGTGCTGCGGAGAATCAGGGAGCAAGAAGAGGCCCGCGAGGAGCGGGTAAGGGCATCCGAACGGCTGTACCAGGCCAATTTGATTCGGATGGAGGAGGAGAAGCGAGACCCATGGGGATGCGGAGAATGGGTACAGACGGAGGAGGTGGGCGAGGAGTGGTGTCTGAGTACCTGGGCGGACGATGGAGCGAAATGGTACTCGGGCGCATGGGAAGGCGAGGAAGAGGCGTGGGCCTGGGGGGCTGAGGATTCCCAGGAGGACACGTCGGAGGAGGAGAGCGAGGAGGCTGAGGGTGCTGAGGGCCTGCTGGCACCCGTGTCGTCGGAGACTCTGGGCTGGGGAGACCTCGGCTATGATTCAGGCTACGAGGAAGGTGCTGCGAGTGCTGCCAACCAGGCGGTGCGCCATTGTCGTAGTTGCTTGTGCAGATATGATGAAGCCATCATAGCGCACAGCCAGGACGAGAATGGATAGGCGGGATACACCTGAGTGGCATATGGAGGCGAGGATCTGTGACACGTTGCTGGAGTGGAAGCGGGTGAGCATCTTCTGGCAGTGTTGTCTGGATCTTCGACCGTCGACAAAACCCTCTGTAGCTAATGGAAGCATCTTGTAATCTTGCATCGAGGCCCTGCTTGCTTGGTGGTGTCGACGAAGCAGTCGTGTGCCAGGCCCATAGCAATCGCGACGCACTTGAGTAGTTGCATCCTCAGCACACGGCATTGACTGTAATATGCATCCGTTTTCTTCGTCGCCATCGCCTGTGTAGCCCTGGTTGGTGGCCGCATCTCTTACTCCTATCCGACTGTGGAGAAGGCGTCGTGCAACTGCTTCGTAACCCAATGCTTCTCGGCCTCCTTCCCATGGATGAAATTTTCCGAAGAGACAGTGGCGATTTCGGCTGTTTCCGCTATGCTGGACTGGCGCGAGGAGAGAAGACCGAGTCACCGAGTGGTGTATCGTTTTCCTTTTGCATGACTAAGCCTGTAGAGTGCGGCCAGATCACATGGCTCGTATGGCAACCACATAATCCCTCAGCTCTAATGCACTCTTTCTCCATCACTGGAACAACCATTGACCACCCTGTGGACTCGGAGCCCTCTTCTGCTTGGGATGCAGCGAGATAATAGCGCACTTGAAACGCCTCCTCGAGCCGGACAATGTCGGCAACTGCAGTGCGTGGGCATTGAGGCAAGTGGCGATGGTGTTTTCTGACTTGTTATGGGTGCAGTGCCTCTACCAGCCACTACGGCATGTGAAATCGCTGGCTGTAGCATCGGCGACCCTGTTGATATCAACAGTTTCTCCTATAGTGCCGGTGGAGTTGTCTCTCCTGGAAGTGCCGGAGGAGTGAAAAAAAAAAACCGCCGAAGATTGGGCTGAGAAAGAAGTCTGTCGCGGCCATGTCTGAGTACATAACTGCTGAAAATGGCCGCATGATTCGCGCCATTTCATCATCCAAAGGAAATGGCACTCATCATGTCCAATTCGACGACCTCACGGTTCGTTCCACGTAACCAAAAAGCATTTGTGACTTGCCTCGTTATGCTTTCGATCATCGGCTCCGTTCTCGTCGGCTACGACTCATCTCTAATGGGCTCCTTCAACGTCATGCCCTCATACGTTTCCTACTTCAACCTCACTACGTCCACCAAGGCACTCAGCACCGCTATTTCCTACGTGGGTGGTTCGGCTATTTCCCTCATCTCCGGTCCCTGGACAGACTGGCGTGGGCGGCGTGAGGCCATTTTCTGGGCTTCACTTATCACGCTGGTGGGCGGCGTGATGCAAGGTGCAGCTCAGAATATGGCCATGTTTCTCGTTGGTAGGCTGATTGTGGGCTTCGGCATGGGCCTGGCGCAAACTGCGACACCGACACTGCTAGCGGAGACGCTGCCGGTTCAATGGCGAGATTTTGCCATGGGTCTATACTATGCTTGTTGGGATGTGGGTACTCTACTGGCTACTGGCGTATGCTATGGTGTGAGTGATATGGTGTTGATACTTGCGTGCTGAATTGCTGACAGTGATTCAGACGGAGACTCTAGCATCATCCTGGTCATGGCGCATCCCCTCCTTGCTACAAGCAGCACCTTCGTGCTGGTGTTTCCTTATTCTCATCTTCATTCCTGAGTCCCCTCGCTGGCTCATATCCCAAGGGCGCGGCGCCGAAGGCTTGGAGGTCCTTGCCATTGCCAATGCAAACGGCGACGTTCACAACCCTGTCGTGCAAGCCCTATTCAAGGAAATCCAAGACACAATCCAATTCGAGAGGAGCCGCAAAACCTCTGCTTATAAAGCTCTCATCCACCCTCCAAACCGCACGCGCATGCTCATCGCCGCCACTTTTCCCCTTTTCATCATGCTCCCCGGAACAAACATTGTGCATTTCTACTTTGGCGACATGCTCAGGGGCGCGGGCATCAAGTCGCCAACCTCACAGCTGCAAATCAACATCATCCTAACAACCTGTACCTTGATGGTTGCTCTCGTTGGATCCTGGTTTGCCGACAAAGTCAGCCGCAAAACTTTGTGCGCTGGGTCGCTGACTGGCGGCATCATAGCACTGTACATGCTGGCGGGCCTGACGGCCAAGTACGGCCAATCTGGTAATCAGAGCGGCGTATACGGTATCATCGGCACGATATTCCTGTACAACGCAACTTATGCTTGGGGCGTAACACCGCTTGCCGTCCTCTACCCGTCCGAGGTGCTGCCGTTTGAGATTCGCGCTTTGGGCATGAGTATCTACACGCTCATCACCAAGCTGTGTGGGCTGTTCGTCGCAATGGTCATTCCCTTTGGCATGGCAGCAATCGGTTGGAAGATGTATGTTATCAACGCTAGCGTTGACATTCTGATGGTCATCTTTGTCGTCATTTTCTGGGTCGATACGAGGGGCTTGACGCTGGAAGAGGTGGATAGGCTATTCAACAACATGAATTCCTCGAGTGTACCAGGCCTGGAGGCTGTCCGGATGGCAGACAGGACGGCGCTTGGAACTGTTGAAGATAGCTTGGTCACACGGCAACGGCTGGACATGGGTCGTGAGAGGGATTGATCTATAATCTCCTGCACTTGAATATGCGATATTCCACCGTGATGGGAGATGGTCTGTATCTGGAAGACTCGGAACCACAATCACTGTTGCATCGACAAGCCTATGCACGCTTTCGCCGCTTACTCCTCGTCCCTGGCCCCTCATCCACCGCCGCAACGACATCAGCAAACATGCCACTGAAACTATGATAATACGCATCCGCTTCCTTCACATCGGTCAGAAACAGCCAATCCGCCGCCTCCTCCACCTGGCCCACGACGGAATCGAGCACCTGCTTGCTCAAACTGGGCAGCGAGTGCAAAATCACCGCAAGCTGGGAGCGCCGAATCTTGTGCTCCTGCAGCGCACCAAGCGTGCCCTTGTCGAGCCACTTGTCGAACGTCTCTTCCAAGACGACGGTCAAGTCGGTGAGATTGAGGTAGGATTCCTGCAGCACCGTGCCCGAGTCGAGGAGCGAGGGCGAGAAAAACCCCGGATTGTGCGCGACAAAGCGGTCGTTGAACGTCGCGGCGTTGCGCACCGCCTGCTCCGCGCGTTCCAAGTACTGATACGCGCCTGCGTCGTAGGCACTCGGCGTCTCGTCCAGGAAGATGCCGTCCACCCGGAACTGCGTCGCGTTTGCGTCGCGCGGCCATGCGGCATAGGTCTCGATTTCGTCGAGCACCGCCCCAATGTCCTTGTGGGCGTAGTGCGTTGCGACGTAGCCCAGGGTGCGGATGTTGGGGTACGATCGCAGCTTGGGGATTTCCTCGACGTACGCTTGATCCGGCAGCGAGCCCACGCATGGCCCCGAACAAGGATTCAGCACCACGGTGAATTCGACCGTGCGATGCGACGCAGCCCTACCCGGCCCAGGGTCAGCAAAAGCAACTTTCGCCCTCGTTGGCCTCACTCTGCACGTACGCTGCGTACAGCGGATCCCACGCCCCCGGGGCCGGGTAAATGTACAGCGGAACCAAGACGGCCATTTTTCCTGTTCCCGCGACCAAAGGAATGCCTCGCAGAGGGAAAGAGGGAAGCGAAAAGAAAGGCAAGGAAATTCACGACTGTCACGTCCTTCTCCTTTCGCAGAAAGAGAGCGGTTGGCTATTTTGAATACACACATGTACTATGGTATATATACCCATCCATGGAAGATGGTGAATCCCCCCGGCCGTCGCAGGTACAAATAGTGTTTCACGTTCCGCATGCATGCTGTGTACCTGCATGCCATGCGTGCACGAATAGGAGCATGGCCTCGTTGTCGTCAACGCCACGCGCAAGCAGTGCTATCGATTTGGTTTGCCGAGGGGGGAAATTGGGGCGCATGCATGGCGTTTTGGCCGGACTGTGTGGAGATGAGATCACATGGGGGGTTTGTTGTCGCGGTGTTGCCGGCGCCTACACACCCGGATGACAAGGATTTCTTCTGCCGATCTGCCGGATGCAGTGGGGGCGGCTGGAAAGCTAGTGATTGATGGATGGGTAGGTAGTATCATTCAGGCAGTCGTTGCCGCTGGCGTCTGAGCGCTCAGTGCAGTGCGTGCGAGAATGCGTCGTTCCATGCCAAGGCTCCGTGATGGGTACATCGTCTGTCGCATGGTGCCATGATGATTGAAGCGGTGCCTAGGCACAAAGAACGGTGCGTTTCTGTACGGGCCGGGCCGCCTGTCTCTGTATTTGCGACGCTTTCTATCTAGGTAGGTATAGGCAAGACTTGGGACCCCTGCCTACCTATCTACTGTCTCCCGAGGCTCCTCTAGGTAGCCCTGTCTTAATGGCGAACAAGCCTCTGGCGGGTTGTCCAGGTGGCAAATGTGCCGGGTCGTGTGATATATGCAGACCAGAGCGAAGAAAAAAGGAATCGAAAAAAGAGAAAAAAAGAAAAAAGAGAAAAAAAGAAAAAAGAGAGAAAAAGAAAAAAGAGAAAAAAAAAAAAAAGACGGTCATGCAAATGCTTTCAGCCAAGTCTACCCTTGACACTCCACTTTGTCCAACACCAAAGAAAATAAACAGAGGCAGCCTATTCATCTTTGAGAAACTGCTCGTAATACGCATCCATCCACTGCACAGCAACAAGGCCGTTTTCCCTGCTCCCGTGGGAAAACCGGCGTAGCGTACCGACATAGCCATCCGGACGTACATTCAGCACGACCACCTCGTCGCGCTCCAGGCCGTCGAGCCACTTGTCTATGCACGTCTGCTTACGCGTGTCCTTCTCGGGGATGTCGTCGAGGTAGAAAGTCCAGGCGGAGTCGCGCAGGACAGCGGGGAGATCTCTGATTTCGATGCCGTTGCGGTCTTCGTCGGTGACCAGGGCGTAGGTGAAGAGGCCGCTGATGGGGGTGTAGCGTTCGGGGACGACGAATTCGTCGTGGGGTGCGGCGAGAGGGGGCTGCGCGGTGTAGGAAGCATTGCCGGCGGCGGTGACGCGGCCGACGTAGGATGCATTGCCACTGTGGGCTTGGCAGATGACATCTAAAAACGGCAGCGAGGCCTTGACGTTGTGCGTGAAGAAGTAGATGCGGAACTGTCCGAGAGCAGGGATGTCGGTCTGGATGTCGACGGGATTGGAGTCTATGTAGCGCGTCACTTTGGCTGGCGGCAGGAGAAATCCAGGAGTGAGATGGCCACGGGTAGAGTCCTTTGCGAGCACGTTGAGGACATTGGGGTCGTAGCTGACACCGTACCCGGAGATGAAAGCGACGTTCTTGGTGAAGTTTGCTGAGAGCGCGGCTGGATCGCCGGCGTGGAAGGCATTGGCATGGGTGTAATCAAAGTTGATCAAGTCTTTTGCGATTTTCTGCCTTTCCTGCTCGTACGATTCCAGCAGGCAAGGCTTGGCCAGATTGCGTATCGCAAAGTTCAGTTTCCACGCCAGATTCCACGAGTCGTGCATCGACGTGTTCATTCCTTGGGCCGCTTGCGGCGAGTGGGTGTGGCTGGCATCACCAGCGATAAAGACGCGTTGCTGCTCATCGACGAAGCGTCCAGCCACGCGCTGGCCAATTTTGTAGCGACCGAACCACTCGACCGACTTCCACTCGAGCCGGTAGGGCTGCATAATGTCCTGAGCTCGCTTCTGCACGAGGGACTGTGTGGCGCGTTGCTTGCCGCTGGCTTCGTTTGATTCGGGCCTCAGTTCGATATACAGGCGCGTCAGGCCTCGCTCGCGCGGTATCATTAGCACCGAGCCATAGGCTTCCGACTGAACAACGACCTTGGACCAGATGTCGGGAAAGTCTGTGCTGAGCACGCCGTCCAGAACGCCCCACACGGCGTCGGTGGACGAGCCGATGGGGGTGGCGCCGGGGATGCATTTGCGCACCTTGGAGTGTGCGCCATCGCAACCGACAATGTAGCGGGTCGAGAAGGAGCGCTTGGTGTAATTGACGTTCTGGCGGCAGTGGACGGTCAGGGGGCGAATGGCCATGGGGGTGTAGTCGAAGTCGACAAAGGCCGTGTTCCGGGAGACGACGACGCCGCGCTCGCGCAGGTCATCCTCGAACATGGCCTCGACCATGCCCTGGTGAACCAGCAGGATGAACGGGTCCAGCAGGTCGACGACGGGCGGGTAGTGGATGTCGCGGCCAGTGCGATGCAGCGGCTTGGCGGCACTCGACTGCCAAAAGGCTATGTCGTAGATGCGCACGCCTTTGCGCAGCAGCGGCTCGGCAATGCGCATCTGGCGCAGCGTCTCGATCGTCTTGGGCTGGATGCCATCGGCGCGGCCGGTCGCGGTGCGGTCGGGCCGGTCGTCGATGATGCGCGTCTTGATGCCGTAGCGCACCAGATTGTCGCTGCGGTCATGAGCTGGTTACGTCATCGTCGAGCGGGTCCAAGGCCACCTACGCGAGCATGAGGCCGGACGGGCCAGCGCCGACGACGAGCACATCGCTCATGAAGGCCGAGTAGTCGTCGTCGCTGCTGGTCGGCGACAAGAGAGAGGCGGAGGAGGTATCCAGGCCGCTGCTGGCCGACGAGTGCGAGCCCGCATAGGCGTCGCCGCCCACGCTGAGGCCGGGCGTCATCTTGTGCAGCTTCGCATGAGAGCGAGCCGGGGGGAGGCTGGGGTGGTCGTGGTTGTGGTGGTGGTGATGTTCAGCGCGCTTCATCAGACTCCATAGCGAGGGCGCCATGCTGCACGACGGTCGTGGAGGGCAGGACGGGCCCAGGGCACGTGATGCAGGCTGCCGGGGTGCGAGAGGGTGCGAGAGGGACGACAGAAGGGGCTCTGCCCATTCTCATGCCACGAACAGGCCATAGTCGATAGATATCTACGCACGTCGGATGTGGCAGCAATCTGCCGCGTGGAAACCGGCTTCGCTGCGGGGGTGCTGTCGGCGGTGTGGTGGTTGGCCGTTGGGGCGGCGGGCCGGGGAATTTGTTGGCCCACTGTTCATCTAAACGGCTGCTAGGCAAGGCGGCGGCCACCCGGAGCAACGTGCGACCCGTGTGGGCAGGTCATCTGTCCATGGGATTAGCGTCGCTAGTACTCGTATTCGGTAGCGCTAGCAGGGGTCACTAGTGCGGTTTTTTTTATTTTGCCAAGCCTTTTTCGAACGCGTTGTAAACAAGTTGTAAACAGGTTCTAACTTACTTACTTACTTACACCTATACCTATATATATATATATACCACTACTACTACCAGATAGCCTATTATACCTATTACTAATACCAGCCTTATATTCTTTATAGGTTAATTACAACGTATTCTAAACCTATTATTAACTTATTTTAGGAGCCCTATTAACGCTACCTTACCCTTAGCTACCTACTAGATAATATTAGGCTATAGCCTACTATAAAGGATAATAATACTAGGCCTAATAATAAGGAGGAGGCTATTATAATTAAGTATAGGGAGTAATACTGTTACTCTCTTCTTAAAGATAGTAATAGCTAGCTTTATAGTATAAGTTATAACCTATTATTAATATATTATAAACCTATTCTAAACCTATTAGGCCTTACTTAGTATATACGGCACTCTATATACCTATATTAAGATATAGTATAGTAAGCGCCTCTTTTACTATCTTATTAATAGTATAAGGAAGACTAGCTGCCTAAGCCGCTAGGAGATCTTATATACTAAGCTCTTTTTTACTAGTATTATATAGTATTATAATAATTACTTATAGCGTATATAAAACTTATTAATAACCTATTCTAAACCTATTACTAACTTATTATAGAGGTCTTATAGTAGGTTATTAATAACTATAGGGTCTTAATACCTATCTTTAAGAAGACAAGGACTAGGTAGGATACTTGCTACTTAAACTTTATAGCTATAAGTACCCTAGTTTGCCTCTAGGGCGCTTAGGTGCCTTATAGAGTCTATACTAGGGGTTATCCTAGTAATAGTAAGTTTATAACTTATTATAAACTTATTCTAAATTTATTGCTAACTACTTTATAGACTATTATTTTAATACTAGCTGTACCTTTAAGGCCTTCTGCTAGAACACCCCTTACTTTACCCTAGGCTATACTTTTAGGGGGGTAAATACCTAGGGTACTACTACTACTAGTACTACTAGTACTACTACTACTACTAGTGCTGCTAGTACTACTGCTACTAGTATAGCTACTAGTACTACTACTACTACTGCCTTAGCTACTACTATAAGACCCTATTTATAACTTATTCTTAACCTATTCTAACTTTTATAGGCTAATAAGTTAGAGGAGGAGTTAGAGGAGGAGGTAGAGGAAGAGGGGGGTACTAAGAGGGGGGTAGAGGAGGAGTCTAATAACTCCCCTCTAAGCTCCTCCTTAAAGAATACTTTCTCTTTAGCCTCCTTCTTTAAGGATAGTAATATAGTTATAAAGTAGGTAGTTTAGAATAGGTTCTTAATATATTAATAATATATTTTAATTTCTATAAAAATAAAATATATAGCCTATTCTCTACTCCTCTTTACTCCTTACTAATATAGAAGTAAGTCTTACTATAGTATTTACCTTATAGAGTATAGAGACGCCTTCTTAAATCTCTATAAGTATTATAAAGTTCTAGTAAACTATTTATAGATAGAAGATAATAATATTTTACTATATTTAGCTATTTTTAGTTAGTAAAAGTTATTCTTAACTTATTATAAACTTATTTTAAAACTTACTATACCCTTTTATAATCTATACTATAGGTTATTTCTCTTATATATAGTAGCTCTAATCTATAATTACTTTATTATAGATTTCTAAGACTTTAGATTCTAGCTCTCTAGAATAGGTATAGTAATAGCACTTAATAAACTAAGTTACTCTAGAGACCTTTAGGGCTTTAGGTTCTATAGCTTAGATAAAGAGGTAGAATATATTATTAACTTATTCTAAATAGGTTTAACT
>Ga0182211_1000556_pt1 | contig 11703 bp, 6 predicted proteins | sample G5R1MG_20_FD_129660 | JGI IMG/M metagenome (GOLD analysis project Ga0182211, IMG submission 129660) | Switchgrass phyllosphere microbial communities from Michigan, USA - G5R2_MAIN_03OCT2016_LD1 MG | ecosystem: Host-associated > Plants > Phyllosphere > Phylloplane/Leaf | place: USA: Michigan... | reverse complement strand
GCCGCCATGAATTTTTCTTCACGGCGCCCGTCGTGTATGGGGAGACTGCTATCCAGCACATGAGTCCATATAGTGTCGTGAGAAGTTACCTTGCTGGGGGTGGGGCGGGCGTTGTTGTTTAGCACGCCGGATATACGGGGATATCGGATGAGGATGGATATGTATGAGGCAGGATTATCTAGGCCTGCTGATGATAGGCGGCTGCCCATGTGTATACACTAGTGCCCATTTCTCCGCGGCCGGTAGTATCTTTATTTGCCCCCTAGGGTTCTTTCAGAGTACGTTGGCATAGTAGGTATTAATACGACTTGCAATTGACCAAGGCTGAATGTGTTATTTGCCACCTGATTCCGACTCATTTTCTAATTCACGAAGGAGATCATTTCGAAGAAAAATATGATCAACGTAAATCATGGGAGAGGGTTTGGAGATGAATTGGAGAGGGTTTAGGAATGATGAAGTAGGAGGCAAAAATGGTGGGTCTGCTTGATGAAATATGCAACGCTTCTGTACCACCCCCGGGAGAAATCTTCAAAGAGTAAGAAGGGATAAACTGAATAAGACAAAAGAAAAACGACGCCAGAACAACGCCCGACGGCTTTGAATGCAAACGATTTCCAACAACCAACACCAAAAAGGAAAACTTGCATGACCATCGACCCGCGCAGTCAATAGAATCCAAACCAGTGCAACTCCAGTGCTTGTATTGTTTCCATAGGTTAGCTTCTCCACCCTATTCAGTTACTGCGCGTGTTAGCTCGAATCCCTTTTCACACTTGACGCAAGGCGTGATGAAACTTACTAAATCTCCAATGGCGCAATCTGATCTACGTTATACAACCAACCTCCACCCCTCTCCTCACTCTCTAACCAGTCATACGGCCAGACGACCAAATGTCCTTGCACCAATTCTAACAATTTCCGCGCATCCTCGGTACTGAGCATGCTATCCGCATCTGTAGCCTGGAATTGGCGGGCTGAAGATTTGGTCGTTCCACGGCGACGGGAGCGTTTGGTGTTGCTTCGACCGGGGGTGGTGTTGGAACTGGAGTTGTTGGGATGCTGCGTTGGTTCTGTAATGGTGACATTACGTGTGCGGGCGGAAAAGTCTGTACTAGTGGGTTTATTGTTGCAGTTATAGCTGTTGTTGTCGTTGGTGTTATCGGCGGGGATGGGAGGTGGAGGGGGAAATGTGAAGGTTTTGCCTATTGGAGAAGGGTTCATGGGGCTTACTACCGCATCATCCGCAGGTTCTGCGGGGGCAAGGCCAATAGCTTTTCCGTTACTGACCGGAACATGCGTTTCAAGGTGTAGTAGGCCACTATTTCTGCTGCCAGATGGAGGAGACTGGCTGCTTTGCACGTGCTTTTCTTGGTCCTCGGCCCATTGCTCTACACCGCCGATACGCGAATGGTGATTTTGGTTGGAGACTTCACCATGATGTCCTCCAAATTTATCATTCACCTTTTCTCCCAATGCTGCAGCTTGCACACCAACTTGTTTAGTAATATTGCCAGTTGCCAAAGTCATCTTATCTGTCATCCCCGCACCAGGTGGGCCAGTCTTACCGGGTGCATCCTGTGTACGATGGTGCTGGCTCTTCTCACCACCCTGGTACTTTGCAAAGCGCTCTGCAAACGCTGCATACTCCTGATACTCTTTCCAGGTACGGACATCGTTGTCGGGCATGCAACGAAACACTTGGCGGAAGAGCTTAGTATTATTTTCTGCGACTTGGTGCCATGTGTCGAGGAAGAAAGAATCGTTGATAGGGTCGCGCATGCAATCGTCAGTTACTATGGGTCGACGCATATCGGCGAGCAGTGGGGCGATGAGGGAGGAAGAAGCATAGCTGAAGGTACGTTGGAGAGGCGGTCCTCCGATGTCTGTATCATCTAGGAGAGGCAGGGCAGGAAGCTGACTGAGTTGGGTGAGACCTAATTTTGTAGTGTCCATGCGGGGCATGCGTGGAGGCGGGAGGCCGGCATAACCTTCGGTATGGTTACTCAGCCCACTATTTCTGGTGCCGGTGGTACCACTGCGACCACGCGTGGTACGTGTTGTTGTTGTCGTCGTCGCAGAAAAGGCCTTTCTCTGGGTGCCTTCAGCAGCTACGTCGGTGACCAGTATCTCGCGGCCGTGCTGGTCAATGTAGGAATCGCGACCGTGAGCAATGAGCGGTCGGTTTTTCTCGAGTTCCAGCATGTGGTCAGCACCCAGGCCCCGCACGTCCTTTTCATGTTTATCGTTCTGCTGTACACGAGGGTCTGATGAGGGTTTCTTGGCACTTTGCAGATGGGGATTGTCGTTCTGGGCCCAATCAAAGTCGTGATTGAAGCTGTGAATCTTTTCCTCGGCACGAGCTAGTAGATCATCCTGCAACCTATGGTTGTTCTCCTCGAGTTTCTTCTCAGTCTCTCGGTGGTGGTGGGCCGTGGTGGGGGAGGAGGGACCAGACGACTCAGTGTTGAAGCCAGCAGCGGTGGCACTATTGGCATCATCCGACAGTTGACTGTTGACATCTTCTTCAGTGATGCCATCGACATCCACGCCGAGATGTTCGCGCATCAGGCGCATACGTAGTGTATGCGGGAACTTGCCAACCTTGTATGGCTGTCCCGCCATGTACGAATCGAGCAGCTCTGTGTCACGCACGACGGCAGCTACCTCCGAGTCTCGCGATCCCAACATGGAGCGCTCATTAATGTTGGCGGATCCGATAATGGCAACCCGGTCGTCGACAATCATGACTTTGGCGTGAATGTACAGTTGTTCGGTAACGACCATTTTATTGGGACCAATCTCGCCCCAGGAGCGCAGCGCATAAAATTGAATATAATCCTCGGGCTCGATACCCGCAGCGCGAAGACGGCCAAAGAGGGAGGACTCGCCGCGACATATGCTGTGATACTGACAGGTCATGATGAGACGAACGCTGCTACCCTCTTGCTCATCGACCGTATTCTGGTATCCTGGCATGAGCGGAAGCATGATGCAGGCTCTCCAATCCTCATCGTTTGTGTGGGCCCGCTTGATGCGATCGACCAAAGCATCGTTGATTTTATTCTCAATCTTGGTGCCTAAAACCTCACCGCTACTGATGTAGAATTGATTTTCTATGTAGACAAAGTGCTCGGAGGTGGCAATCATCTGAACGTAGGCGTTCATGATGCTGTGCTCGACCTTGTTTGGGGTACCCAAGGACCACGCGCATGCCGACCGGAGGATTTGCACCTCGCAGGTTCCGTCCAGTCCGAGGGCTTCGATGTCGGCTGGATTGAAGTCGGGTGGCGGGAGGAGGAATGGAGTTGGGCGTGAGGGCTTTCGCTGCCGAAGTAAATAGTTCCATCGCTGCACAAAGTGACGAGTGAGATCACGGGCGGGCTGGCCAACCATCTGCATGCCAATGTCGTGCCATGGCATCCTCGGAACCTTGGATCGGTCGTACATTTCCTCATAGGGCTTGTCTAGCGCGAAGAAGTCCTGGACACGAGGGTTCGAGTAGTCTTTTCCCGGCCAGAGCTGGCAGTGGTCGGCATCCTTAGGCATGTCGTCGAGCTCGAAGCCCGTTGGTTTGTCGTCGACGACGGCATGCTGAGGCGTGTCCCATCGGCCAAGGCACAGATCAACGCCACCACAGAAGGCCACGGTGTGATCTATGACGCAGATCTTTTCGTGATGCGACCAGAAGAAGGTGTTTTGCCGAATCTGGTTGGGTGATCGCTGGACGAAAACATTGGGATGCAGGTCGAGCAAGGAGAACTTTGAATATTCCGAGTCGATAGGAATGGCGGCGCCAATGTTACGATACATGATGACGAAGATCTTGACTCCTTCTTGGGCTTTGCGCTGGAGGAGTCGGTCTAGTCTCCACTTTTGGCTGATGGCAGCCGGACGGCGCAGGTAGAGTTCCGGACTGAGCCACCAATCGTGAATGTAGATAACGTCGCGGGCCATGCTGATGGCCCGCGAGACATTCCACATGTAGTCACGGCCGTCAACGAGCCACTGTGCGTAGATCTTCTTGCGCACAGGGGCAAAGCTGTCGAATCGCTGACGCTGTGACCAGGGGGTATTTTGAGACATGAAGGAAATGGATTCTTCGAACTGCTGGAGCATCTTATCATTGCGGGCAAGCAGCTTCATCTTGCGCTCGGAATTGATGAGTTTGAGTTGGTGGTGGCCGGTGGCCGAGGCTTTGGCTTCACTAGCAATCTCGCGAGCTTTCTTGTCGCGGATCCGGCCCGACTTGGACTCCAGCTTGAAGTCTGCATCAACCAAGAAGACGTCATAGACGTTCATCTCCTCGGGCGAATCGACGCAGACGACATAGCTGTGGCGAACAAGAAACCACTTGGGCCAGTGACGGCTCATGCGGGGCATTTTGGTCCAGGCCTTGCGGTTATCGACGCCCTGGGAAGACTTGATCATCAAGTAGCCCTCCTTGCCATGGTAGCCGCCCTCGGCGGCCAGGCGCACGCCAAGGGCGGAGAGCTCGAGGAACTTGCACAGGCGATTGCTGTCGGGCCGGAAGATGAGATAGGTCATGAGGCCACGAAGATAGGCTTCGAGCTTCTTGCGCTGGCGCTCGTGGTGGTTTTGCTTGGCCTGGGACGGATGGCCTCCGGGGGTGGCCGCGACCACACTTCCTTGGCGGGTGGCAGGCTGGCCGCCCGTGGAAACGGGCGCCGGCGCGCCACTGGTGCTCGACTTGCTGCGAGTGAGGGCGGAGGACTTGGTGCGCTTGGCACGGCCGCCAGGGCGGTCGGTGGCGCTCGCATCGCCGTCGGGTCCACTAGCCAGGGCGACGGCGGCGTCTTCCTCTTCCTCTTCTTCCTCCTCCTCGAGACTGCCGTAGCCGCGCAGGCCGCGCAGGTAGGGCACAACGCTACGGGGAAAGCGTGGGAGCTTGGTGCGTGGGTCGACTTTGTCCTCGACCTTGTCGTGCCCGACGGCATCCCTATCCCTATCCTTAGCGTCCCGGGCACGGGTCGAGGGGCGGCTACGGAATGAGTCCTGTTTTTCCTGGATCTTGAATTTGAGGTGTAAGTTGGCAAAGTCGGTGACGGTGCGGTAGACCACCCACTTCATGCGTGTCATGCCGCTACCGTACTCGAGCTCAACGCGCAGGGGGGTGTGGCGGTCGCCGTCGCGGTCGGGCTTGCGGTCGTTGCGGGCCTTGTCGGGATCGCTGATGGCGACCTTGAGCTGCTCGAGCAGCACGGGGATGCGTTTGTGGCCATGTTCGTCGCGCTGGAACATGCTGGCAAGGAAGAGGGCAGCGGGGGCGGCGGCCAGCAGCTCGGCCATGAGCTCAGCCGACTTGGCATGGTCGACATGGCGCTCGACCTTGGCGCGGTTTCCAAGCAGCTTGAGGCTGTTCTTGATCGTCTTCCACTTCTGCGCACTGAGGCTTGACGTGCGCTCGCTACGCATGCGCCAGGGCGACGGCTGCGTGTCGCCGGCGGCGCCGCGGAGCGAGGTGAGGGCGCGGCGGTGGGCAGGGCGGGTGTCTGCGGCACTGGAGTCGGCGTCTGCGTCGGGGGCGTTGGAGTCATGCCGGCGCAGGCCGCCGTAGGAGCGGCCGCGGGCGCTGTGCAGACCACGCGACCAGGCGCTCTCCTTGGCGATGCGCGAGCGGCCTTCGTCCTCGGAACAGCCCTGGCGGTCCGTCTCGGGGATGTCGTCCATGGTTCCACTGCGCAGGAAGGCCGGCCGCGCTGACGTCGGCGTCGTGGCCGTGGGGGAGTCGCGCGTGGCGAAGAAGAAGCCGGCGGTGGCAGTACGCGGCGTCGTTGGGGCCGTGTGAGAGCCATCACCGTCACCGTCGAGCCAGCGGCGCGGACGAGTGCGACGGCGTGTAGGGCGAGAGGCGCCCTCGCCGGCACTCGACTCGCCGTCAGCATCGGCCTCGCTGTCGTGGGCGCCGTCGCCGTCAGCGGTCGGGGGGTAGAGCGGCGAGAGCGGCCCCTGGGGGGAGCCTTCGGTGGCTTGTAGGGCGCTGTGGCTGCGAGCATGGCCCTGCATGGGACTGGCCAACGCGCGCAGCTTGCCCATGAGCGAGGAACTGCCCTGGCGTTCGCGGTCCCGCGCCCCCTTTGCCTCGCCCTCGGCAGGCGGCCATGGCGGGCTGTCGGCGGGGCGGGCAAACTGCACGCTTCTGCGCTCGCGTGCCACGTCCGATTCGGCACCGTCGGCTGTTGGGGGGCGCGACACGAGGGCGGCGTCCACGGGCAGCTCGGCGGGTGACGGCGGCCGTGAGCTGTCTGGCTTGGCCATGGTGCAGCCGTCGACGAGGCCGGCACGGGCGTTCGCGGCTAGGCTGTGTACATGCTGACCGGCAAGAGGAGCATGGGGTGGGTGTGGTGGTCGGCGGTGGCCGTGGCCGTCTTCAATGGCGGAGGTAGCTAGGTAGGGTAGGTTACGTAGTGCGCAGTACATGTGGACATGGTAGGTAGTGAGCGGAGCGCCGCGGAGCGCCAAGGAGGATAGGATTAGGGTTAGGGTTAGGGTTAGGGTTGCCCACTCCCCTCGTCGGCCCTTCGACCCCACAACATCATCGACATACCCATGGCCGCCACCACCAACCCCCTCCACAACACCTTCCCTCTCCCCTGCCCCTCCGTTTCGAGGCAAATTCTCACCGTTGCCGGCATCCGCCTCACCGTGCATGGCCTCGCCGAGCTCGCCCCCTCGGCCCACCACGTCGCCTGTCTGTGGCTGCTTCACCCGCGCCTGCAGGATGCCCACGCCATGGCGCCCCTCGCCGCCCACATCATCTCTACCTACAACAACACCACACGCACCGCCACAGCCACGGGCTCGCCCGCATCCCCCTCGCCCCCCGGCCTCATCGCCGTCGCATTCGACCAGCGCAACCACGGCACCCGCCTCGTCGACCCACTGCACAACGAGGCATGGCGAGCTGGCAACCCTCGTCATGCCCAGGACATGTTCTCTTGCTATCACGGTACCGCCACCGACCTCTCCCAGCTGCTCGACCACCTGTCCTCCTACCTTTTCGTCGCGCCTTCGTCGCCCGCTATAACCACCCACCTCGTCCTCGGCATCTCACTCGGCGGCCATGCAGCCTGGCACTGCCTGCTCGGCGACCCCCGTATCACTGCCGGCATCGTCGCCATCGGCTGCCCCGACTACACCCGCCTCATGGCGGACCGCGCTCGCCTGAGCAAGCGCGAGACCTTCGGCGCCTCTTTCGTCGGCTCCCCCGACTTTCCCCCAGCCTTGCAACATGCCGTGGCCCAGTATGACCCCGCCGGCCTGCTTTTGCCTACCCTGTTCAACCCCGTCGGCCACGACACCCGACCCACCCCTGCCCAGCTCGAACGCTTCAAAACCATGCTCGCAGCCCGCTTACAGCGAAAGCACATTCTGAACCTCAGTGGCAAGCAAGACAAGCTGGTGCCCTATGCCGCGGGCGAGCCATTTCTCAACGTCCTTAAACACGTCGTTGACACGCACGAGGACTTGGCCATTACCTTTGAGGATGTCTTGTTCGACGGCGTTGGACATGCCTTTCCCAAGCCCATGGCTGACAAAGCCACGGCCTGGATCACGAATCTCCTCACTGCGCAGGACCCCGTCGTCGTGAGTAAGATGTAAAGCGGCGTGCTCATGCTACAGTAGGCATAATGCACGAGTACGCAGCCGTGAGGAATTGGAAGCACCAACGCTGGTTTGCAATCCTTCCTGTCCGCGTGCCCCACGGCTGTCTTTCCCTCGTACGGGACTCCAGGTGTTATTGCCATGCGCTCAGCCCACCCCACGCCTCCCATGCTCATGTGATCAGTACTCCACTCCACCCACGTGATTAACCTTCCCATCGCGCTCCTTGCCTGTCCTGTATAGGACGCAGCATTTGCCTTCAGCCTCGCCTCGTCGCTCTCCTTCCTCGGCTTCCCTTGAGCAATCCCTCTTCCTCCTTTCTCTTCTTCTCCTGCTCCTCCTTCTCTCTCGCTTCCATCGCACGAGTACGCCGCGTCGTAAGCGGCTGCCACTCCTCTCCCCCCCCCTTTGCCTTTGCCTTTCCCTTGACATCCTCAAACTCCCCATCGCTACCCTCATCAACCACCGCGCTTTGGGCTTTCTGCTTACCTGGAGTAGTAGACCTCTTGACCTTGGCTTTGCCAGCCATTTTGCCAGTCGCAGCGGCAACCGACCCCCGTCCACGCGTATTTTGAGCCTTTTCCCGAAATCCGTACTTATTGACCGTTGCCTCTCTCTTTTCCGGCTTTTCCACACGTGACCCATCAGACCTCGATCTCGTGCTCCTTGTGCGCGTCCGACTCGCCACCGTCATCCTGGAGGTAGACCTTGCCGTCTTGGCCTTTGCCTCCCTCGTCCTCCCATCTCCTACCGCAGATTGAGATGATGCTAACCCCGATCCCGCCCCCTTACCCCCCTGTAGCGGTAAAAGAATCCCATCCGCCTTGGACGTACCTTTGGTATTGGCCATCGCCTCGGAGCCCCCGTCTGCTTTCATATTTCCATAGTCCTCCTCTCCTCCAGTTCCTTCTCCCCCAATTTCCTCTCCAGCTTCCTCTCCAGTTCCCTCTCCAGTTCGCTCTCCTTCGATCTCCTCGCCTTCCATTCCCTCTCCTTCCTTGTCGGCTTTACGCAGACGCGCATCGTACTCTGAATCGTTGTTAGGTGCAGCAGTCTTTTCTGCCGGCATAGTGCCTGTCCGCTTGTCCAGCTTCTTGTGAGTCGAATGGCGGACCTGAGGTGCTGTGACAGCACCGAGACTTGGTTTGGGCATGGTGGTCAAGACGCCGCCGATCCTGTCACACTCTATCTCACCATCATCCTCGCTCTCCAGTGCCACCAGAGGTTCCTTTCCAAGCAGGTTACGCGTCTTCTTGACTGGGGTCTTTTCGGGTTCGGAAAGACCACTTTCAGGCTCACCTCGCTTGAGGCGCGTCCTAGTAGTATGGCTCTGCGATGACATGTCGCCTGCTACCTTGTCCATCACCACGGACGTTTTCGCGGCAGCTTCTTTTAGTTGTGTCTTCCAGAGCTCATGATTGTCATATCCCGGGCGAGCATTGACATCTCCAGGAAAAGGCCGTGACGCGGTGCTCATCCTATCCTGCACGACCGAAGCGTTGACTAGATCTGGTGATAGACATTCGGAGCCTTCACCACAGTCGTATTTACCAGGTGGGTGAGGTGTTGCAAGACCATCGCTCTCTTGTTGCTGCTCAAGTCTGGCATGATCCCCTCCAAATGTCTTCTCAGGCGGGAAAGATTCAACAATCGTTACCGTTGACTCGTTGTCGCATCGTCCGCTTCGCGTTGTGAAGCTTTCCCAAGGTTGGTCTCGCGATCTCTCCATGACAAAGTCTTCACCGGCTTCTCCTGGATCAACCCATGGATCCTGCATCTCTGTTGGAGGTTAGCTGAATAAGGATGGAACATAGACGGGGATGCTATTACCATCTACCTGCATGACACCTTCGCTCAGATGCTGCTCAACTTCGCGGTCCTCACACTCGGATGCTGCTGTAGTATCGAATTTATCAGCACGAGATGCGGCTGGATGTGAGATTCGCCCTTTGGACTGGAGCTGTAGTACCGTCAGTTTTGCATCCTCTAGACAAGCTGCGTTCCTTACTTTCTGGACTTGCTCTCTGCTGTTCGCTGCGGCAACGCTGACGGGAAATAGACTTAGATCCAAGCTGGGCTTCGAACGAATTTCTTGCTCGTCAAAAGCCTGAGCAGATTCGCGTTGCAGGGTCCCGGCTTTCGGTGGACACTCGGCAACTTCTGCTACCACAGGTTTGTCCCAGTCAAAGTCCTCGATCGCTTGTAGACCTTCTTCCCAAGCATCGCTTGGATCTAGAGGACTAGGACTATAAGCGCGATACGTGTCTGACTGCCTTCCGCCCTCAGCATGGCCGTCAGGATGTGTATCAGTCTCAATGCACATGTCGTCCAGGTCCTGGTTCTCCGACTCCGATAGATCCATTCCTTGTAGCTCATACGATAGGATACTGTTGTCGTCAAGACGCCATAGATCACGGCCGTAGACGGAAGAAGGAAGATTGGGATCGTCAAACCCCGCAATATTGGCTGTAAGATCTCCTTCAAGTATCCCCATGTCGAATGTCGGATCGTCGTCAGGTGTCCCCATGTTGGGCGTGAGATCCACCGCGTTGTTGTTGTGTAGGTTGCAAATGGGTGGTTTGTAACAAAAAGGTAGGGGTGCAAACGGGGTTGTTGTGGACGACGTGACCGACCCCGTTTGCTGACGTAGGCGCCTCAGATCGAACCTATCTGTTCACACAGTCATTTTCTGGTGAAGCAACATGTCAAAATCGCGGTGAGGTGTCACGTTCACCAGCCGTTGCACAATTGGTGACACACTGGCTTGCGAGGTGAAGTGAAAGCTGCGAGGTGAATCTGACCAAAGTCCCAGTTCAGATTCATCAACGCTCACATCTAAGCTCACGCAAATCCGCGCGCACTCCGCATCGACAAGAGCGTTTGACACACTCTCACGGTGACATAATCGTACGTATGTGCGTCCATTGGAAGCAAGGAAGAGACGATGAGATACGGATGAGGTCTGAAGGTTAGACTATGATGGTTACTGTGACAAGTATCCTACAATACTGCTTCCTGTACATTCCAATGAACCAGTACAGCAAATCCAATGCTCAACACATGATAGCAATTCCGAGATCCAAGGGGAAAAGAACATGTACCAGTAATCCATTTCCGAGGAAGCTGTACCAAAGCGCCGTCGTGACGATATTTCAGGCTTCATATTGGAATTGCATTGCTGATTGCATTGCCTGTGTCTACAGGCAAAGCCAGTACCCTACGCAGCCAAGTCAGTATAGGCCTCACACTTTTATACCTCCAAGGCACCCACTTCTTCCCCGCCTCCGACGCGCAGCAGCAGCAGAACAATGAAGCGGGCCAGCAAACAATCTTTCGCATCGTCAGTATGCTTTTTTTCTTCTTCTTTTTTCTTTTACACGACAAGACGCAGAGAGGCAAAACGTACGGCCATGCCCACGGTAACGATAAAACCAAACGTAGGCCCTATAATTTTACAGTGGCAGGGATTCTGGTCGCTGTTGTTGTGTGAGTATATATATATATATATACATATATACATATGTGTAGGAGGGAGAAGAGGGCCAAATATGGATGACGTTGCTGCTCAGGTGGAACGTACGTGCCGCATTGGATGCAGAGAGGGACAAAGCCGACGTCGCACATGTTGGTGGGTAGGGTAGCTTTGCGGGTAATGTTTATCACAAGGCACGGAGTAAGTAGAAGTGTGATGAGATCGTTCTAGGGGAAGTCAAGGGAGGCGGTGTGTATGGTGTCCGTCCTGTAGTAATAAGGTTGGGCGCTAACGGATGCTTATTTTTGACGTCATCGCTCGTTAGGTGGGCAGGACAGAAATCGCTTCATCACATCAACAGACATAGCGCCCTTACCGTAACAGTAGCGACTGTCTTTCTATCGCATATCGCTCAGCTAGTGACGATACCTTCAGCACTGCCTCCACTCCCGCGGATATCAAGGCGTTCCGAGCTTCGCTGCGCTCGATCGACGTTCGAAGCATGCCTGGCGACGCGGGGCAAGTTGCTCGACCAGCACAAAAAACAACACAAAGAACTGGCATGGCTTTTTTGCATGTAGTGAGGAGGTCATGCCGCAGGAGAG
>Ga0182211_1000555_pt1 | contig 11715 bp, 12 predicted proteins | sample G5R1MG_20_FD_129660 | JGI IMG/M metagenome (GOLD analysis project Ga0182211, IMG submission 129660) | Switchgrass phyllosphere microbial communities from Michigan, USA - G5R2_MAIN_03OCT2016_LD1 MG | ecosystem: Host-associated > Plants > Phyllosphere > Phylloplane/Leaf | place: USA: Michigan... | reverse complement strand
TCTCGGCGTACGGCTTGGAGGTGGAGAAGAGCGATGATTGTCAGGGTTTGGAATAGGAGGATGCCAGTGACGGTGATGACAGTCCAGATGAGCGGCCAATCAACAGGATAGGGCGCTTGGTGGGGCGTGGTGGCGGTATTGTAAGTGGGCATTGTTGTGGTCGATAAGTGGTGTTTGGTAGGTTGGTGGGGATGTTGTCGCTGGATTGTATGCGTAGAGCTGGGGCTGCGAGGTATTAAACCTTTTGGTGTTAGGGCTGGGGGTAGTGCGGTTGACTGTCTGGCTGGTTTTGTTTTCGTGGTTGTCACTATGAGCTGCGACAAACGCGCGCCAGCGGTCAATTGCACAACAAACGAAACAATCAACACCATCTTCGAACTCGATCAGCATCTTTCCTCATTTCTAGACGTCACCTCGCCGTCCTCCTCTCCCCATCTCAACTTCATGACCTCCGATATGCTCGCGCCAGATCATCATAAAAACCTCCGTTCCTCCTCGCCTTGTTCATTTCTCGCCTCTTCGCTTCCTCTGCTCGTCTGCGCTCTCGAGCCCTTCGCTGAACATCAGGGAAATATTTCAGTTCAATCTCTTCAGGCTGTGCCCCTCGCTTTCGCTCAAGTCGGCGCTTCGAATTGTCGGCAAGCTCGCGGAGGAGCGGAAACACACCAAGGATGTAACAGAGGATGGAGGTGGTGATGAAGAGAGACAGGGCCAGTCCCGCGCTTGCTAGGATGTAGAATGCGGTGCCGACCATAGCGGAGGAAGTAATACGTCGGCAAATTTCAGACGTCCTCGCGATTGAATCGGAGGTTGAAAGGGAGAGGGAGTTTTTGCTGGTATACAAGAGATGAGAGGTGGGATGGCGAGTGCGAGAGATACGTGGGTAAAATTCGGCGGCTTCGGGTCCCAAGAATGCTGAGGAAAATGGCGATGAATCCTTCCTAAGGCAAGAAATGAACTTCTCCTCTAGTACCTGGTATACTTTTCCGCGAATGCCTAATTATTGGGATTCCTGCGTGTCAACGACGAGTGAAAAGCGACGTCGCATGTCTGTGGTTGGATCGAAACGGGCACTAAATCCGCTCCGGAGTTTGCGGCTTTTGGTTAGAACCATATCAAATGGTGGGCGCACTTTTCGCACATCAGCCTAATTTGACCCGTTCAACAGTGAGCGTAATATGATGAGTAGGTATTAGGCACTTGTGTTAGAATGTCGAGCGTAAGCAACAACAGCCCTGTTCACAGCTCCTCTTTGATCCCCGGTAAGCTCATGGTCCAATTCATCTATATCCATCAGCAGCTACTGTATCTGTCGTACCTTGCATCCCTGCTCACCTTCCTCGCGCCCTCTTCTCCTCTCTCTAGCCCCCCTAACTTGACTTCTCTCTGGTTGCTGCATCTCCACACCCACGGAAAAGCTACCCTCCATCGGGACAGGCGTGGAGTTTGGAGGGAGAGCGATCGGCAAGTAAGCGCAGTTCACCCAGCGAGAGCGGGTCGAGATGTATGACTGCGATGGCGCACCGACAGGCGTCTTGCGTATGTTTCGGGTCTCAAACGTCAGGGATTCAGATGCCTAACAAAGAAGATGATATCGTCATAAGGACCCTCCTGCGTATTGTCGGTGCGCCTGACGCGTGGCAATATAGCTTTCTATTCCATGTTTATCAATCGCACAAGAGTACTGCGGTTTTGCTACATCAGTCAGCATTCATTGTTTTCAGACAAACCTGAAGTTGCTTCTCTGCTCTGCCGGCAATTCAACAAGCGCTATCCGAACTGTATTCTTACTTCAGTATATGATTCCTATCTGATTCTCAAAATTCAGTATTCTTCAAAGTATTACCAAAGGCACACGACCCTAGCAGTCTGCCACATATTGTTGGGACTTTGCAGAGGTCAGCTTGACATAGGACAGTGTACTGCTTACATGCATTCAATAGTTGGGTTGATTGATTCTGGTGAACAAATTACTAATTGAGCCGGCGAATCTCAACACTCGGCAGTGCACCCTTTCGAGCCCAGTGACGCAGACTACCATGTCAGCAATGAAGAGCTGGATTATAATTTATAGACGGGAGAGTATAGATATACACATCACGATTCCTCACTTCCATATCTCAAACTCACGACGGCTAGCCAGACCAAGTGCGTCACGCAATTTGTTTGCATCTTAACCAGAAACTTTACACACACACACACAAACACACGCATATTCTCCTCAAACCAGCCTCGAGATCTCCTTGCTCCCCCAACAATCCCACATGATGCCTTTCGATTTCAAAGCCCCCGTGACCACCACCGTAATATCCCCCAGCAAACTGGCCCATGTCGTCCTACGAACAAGCAACCTCCAACCAGTGCTAGACTACTACCTCGCTTTCCTCGGCGCCCAAATAGTCCACCAGAATGAAATGATCGCGTTCCTCACCTACGACGACGAACACCACCGCATCGCCCTCATCAGAGTGCCCGAGACCGCCAGCCAAAGCCCCCCGGCAAGCCGCGGTCTGGAACACATTGCGTTTTCTTTCAACTCACTGTCTGAGCTGCTGCTCGCATACCGCCAGCGCAAGCAGCTGGGAATGCTGCCCATATGGTCTGTCAACCATGGCCCGACAACCTCGATCTACTACCAGGATCCTGACGGGAACCGTATTGAGACGCAGGTCGATAATTTCTCTAATCCAGGGGAGGCGACTGCGTTCATGGCATGCGAGGCGTTTGCGGAGAATCCGTTAGGAACGGATTTTGATCCCGAGGAGTGGATTGCGAGGCTGGAGCGTGGGGAGGCGGAGCAGGTGCTGATGAAGCGGGTTGAGAGTGGACCCCGGGGTCTCCCAGATTATATGAAGTAGAGTCTGTTGTCTTCTAGTAGTCGGTGTGGATTGATGTGTGGTGCTGAAATGCTTGCGCGTATTCTGCGTGGAACGACGAAGCCAGTTTGTAACACGGCAGACTGGAGGTCAAAATCCAGTACACGCGCGGAATGGACGGAGTCGTCCACCACTATCATAATAATAAGAAATGATCACAGGAACCGTGGGCACGGCTCTGAAACCATCACATTGTTTTCCTATTCACTCACAGTTGCCAACCCCAGCCCTTGTCTAGACCAGCACAAAGGAAAATATGGTAATGATGATGCTGTCCGATGGAGAAAATTGAGAACGCAGGAATTCACCGCGGTCTGATCTAACACAAGTGCCTCGTCAAAAGAGAAGAAAATGAGTTTGATTTCGAGGCCAACACCGCCGACACCACCGACGCCGCAGACATCTCGTGGGCAAGACGTCATGCTGACAGACGCTCTCTATGAGCGCATCTCTCCCCATGCATATCACCGTTCAACTCCGCCATTACACGCGACTCCACTGCATGCCCTCGCGTACTGCGTCAATTCGTGTTCGTAAATCGTGCTACCTGTCACTGCCCTCAAAGAGCATTTTACTGGGAAGCGCACTGGACCCGCTCCGCGCCAGGGTGCATGTCATCATCATCTTCCTCTTCAGCCATGCCGCGAGCACGTTGCGACTCCCGCGTAGGATCGACAGACTCGAGCGTGTAGTCCTCAGTCATCGCGTCTGGCGGTGGCAGAGAGTCGGGAACCTTACGAGGCGGCAGAACCGACTCGAGCGCGCGGATTTGCTCAGGCGACAATGGGCCGCCCTCGGCGTTCCCCAAGCGGTCGGGAAACTTGACGTCAAATTGAATGTAGAGGTTGCCGTAGTCGTGGTGTCGGAATGATGGCATACCTTGGCCACGAATGACCTTGACTTCACCTGGGCTGATGCACTCGCCGGGAATAATGTCAATGGTCAACCACCGCTCGTCGAGGTGCTCAACGTGGATCTGACCACCAGCAAGGGCGGTCAGCAGGTCGATCTCGGCGTGGTGGAAGAGGTCATCGTCTTTGCGTTGGAATCGGCTGTGGGGCTTTTGCTCGATTTCGAAGACGACATCGCCAGGCTCAACGCCCGGCAGCTGGTCGCCTTCGCCACGGAATTCGATTTTGTGGCCGCTCTTGACACCACGGTCGACGTGGACATGAAGAACCTTGCGCTCGATAATGGTCTTCTTGCCGTTGCACTGCTTACATCGGTCCTTGTCGCGGATGATCTCACCCTCTCCTTGGCAATCAGGGCAGACGGCCTGGAAACGCTGGATCATGGGACCCATTTGCCTCATCATGTGCTTCATACCGCGGCCGTCGCAGCCAGCGCACTTTTTGACAGCGCCGTCCTTGCCGCCAGCGCCGGCGCACTTGGGGCAGATGACGGACTTTTGCAGGGCGAGTTTGGAGATTTTGCCGCGGTAGACATCTTCAAGCGAGACCTTGTGGACGTGGGAGATGGTGCGCGCCTTCTTGGGCCCTTGTTCGCGCCCTCCGCCCATGCCACCGCCAAACATGCCAAACGGCCCGCCGCCGCCGCCGCCAAAAAACTGCGCAAACAGGTCTTCGGCAGCCATGCCGCCGCCGCCGCCGCCGCCCTGCTCAAGACCCTCTTCGCCATATTGGTCGTAGATCTGTCGCTTCTGCGGGTCGGAGAGGACTTCGTAGGCATGGGAGAGGTCCTTGAACTTGTCGGCGGCATCGGGGTTGTGTGCGTTCTTATCGGGGTGCCATTTTAGCGCGCCCTTCTTGTACGCCGACTTGAGCTGGGCTTCTGTTGCGTCTGGCGACACCTGTGGCTGTTAGCATCGCGGCGGGGGCAGCGCATGGGCGCTGGACGTACCCCGAGAATATCGTAGAACTTTTGCTCCTTCACCATGGTCGCGGTGCAGTGTGTGGTGCGAGGGAAGTGGGGGCGAGGGGCTGGCGGGGGCACAAAAGTTGTGTTGGGCGGCTGCTGAGTGTGCTCGGGTTACTTGTGCAAAGGCCAGGCGCGGGAGTCGGGGAGGCTAAGGTGCTGGGGCCGAGACAGCGTCGTGTGGAAAGCGGTCGATGTACTCTGTGTCGTAGAGGCAAAGGCGACCGCGTGCTGGCTTAAAAGTGGTAACCGGGCAAGTTGCCAATGCAGCCGGCTGCGCCCAGCGAGAGAAGGTTCCAACCGCTTCGACGGCCTTCCATGACGCCCCCTCCGCTCTCCGCCTCAACGCCGCCGCGGCGTGCGCAGCCACGTTCCGCCGACATGAAGGGGGCCGGCTACAGGGCATGCGGCTGCGCCGTGTCTATTGCTCGCATCTACTGTACTGTACATGTATCTACCGGCTCTTCTTAGGTGTGCATCCATCTTCTCTCTCTGCCTGCACTGGCGTTGCGCACCGTGGGCCAATCGGGTGGGGTGGATTTCCGAGTTCCGCGTTCCGACATTCCGATTTCCAGTGACTCCTAGTCCGCTACCCTTCTCTTCTCGGACGACGCTGCTCGATGAATCTCCTCGAAGTAGAACTTCAGGTCGTCTGGCTTGACGAATGGCGTGATCCCTGGGCATGGTCAGCTTCACTCGATACAAGCAAGGCGGATTGCCAGCGGGGAGCGTACCATGGCCGAGATTGGCGATCCAGCCTTGCCTGCCGCCACCGAATCCTGCCACCATCTCTTCCACCACCTTGGTCATGGCCTCCCGTGTCCCATACAAGACGCCAGGGTCCGCATTGCCCTGCAAGACCTTTCCCTTGGCTTGCGCAAGCTTGTACGTCTCCGCCGGGTCATGCAGCCAATCCAGTCCAATCGTGTTGTAGTTTGATTCGAACAGGTCAGGTAAGGCATACCACGCGCCCTTCGCAAACACAGTCATGGGGACAGGTTCGAGGCCCTTGGACGTGAGCCGGGAGGGCAGGTTGTCGGCAATGTAGTTGAGATAGGGGAGTGCAAAGGTTTTGAAGCAACCCGGCGACAGCTCGCCAGCCCACGAGTCGAAGACTTGGATCATCTCGCCATTGTTAGTTGGAAGCCAGCAACAAGACCATCGCTTCTCACCTGAGCACCAGCCTCAACCTGCAGCGCCAGGTACTCTACACAGAGTTCGGCAATCTTCTGTAGAAGAGCCTTGCTCGCCTCGGCGTACTTGTACACCCACGTCTTGGTCTGGATGAAGAGCTTGCTGCCCCCGCCCTCCACCATGTAGCATAGGAGCGTCCATGGGGCGCCGCAGAACCCAATCAGCGGCACCCGGCCAGCAAGCTTCTGCCGTGTCAAGGTGATGGCCTTGTACACATAGTCCAATGACGCTGCCACATCGACTTCCCTTTCGAGGACTTCCTTATACTGCTGGTCCTCAGGCGTCTGGAGCGGTTCCGGAAAGTGGGGCCCTTTCTTGTCCACCATTATGACTTCCATACCCATAGCCTGTGGGATGACCAGAATGTCCGAAAAGATGATGGCAGCATCGATGAGGCCCTCGTATCGTTCAATGGGCTGGAGTGTGAGGGTCGAGGCGATTTCGGGGCTGCGACAGCACTCGAAGAAGTCATGGTTCCCCTTGGCTTCGTGGTATTCGGGCAGGTATCGTCCAGCTGGAGGCCGTTAGTATACACTAATCGTGAGAAGTCGTCGGGAGCATGCCCTGCCGCATCACCCAGATGGGTGGGCGCTCTACCCTCTCGCCTGTCCACGGTCAGCTGTGCATTTGGCCAATAATGACGGGTCGTCCCCATACCCCGTGCTGTCCGCAAAAGCAGGTCGTTCTTCATGGGCTCGAATTGGGGCGCCATCTTTGCAATGCGAGGAATACGTCCATGGGGGATAAATGGATCAATTCCGAGTAGGTACCCCGCCAGCGAGCCGCGGCCCGTCGCTCGCTAAACCGCATCAAGATGCGTACCTTGCATGGCCGCCACCTCAAACCTTTCACGCTACAAGCTGTACTATCTAGACCGCGTCCCTGAGAATGCTGCTCAAGCACGCGCAGTATCTAACGCGTCAAAACATTTCCAAGGTGTCTGTAATCCGCTTCACATCTTGCCAATATCACGTTCGATGCACCACGCTTCCCCTTTTGGAAACATCGCGACCAAGCGCGAGGCCACGTGCCTTGCCGCAACTTTGCTCAGTATGGCACAAAGTGCACCAGCATCGGGGCGCGAGGAAGAAAGCTGCGGTAGCACTCGATGACGTGCCCCAGGGCTTGCTCCCTGGTAATCCGCTGCCACCACTTGAAGATGCGGAGCCAGAGTATCCTCCATTGCTGCAGCAAGTGCGCAACAACATGCTCAAATTCAGCCACTGTGTGCTGCTCACACGAGTTGGCGGCTTTTACGAGGTAATAAATCAACGGAGACTGTATCCTCTCCTAACTGTGTCAGATGTACTTCGAACATGCCGACGAGTTTGCTCCTCTTCTGGCTCTCAAGAAATCGAAGAGAAAGGCTGTCAAGGGCAGCAAGAAGCCACCGGTGTCAATGGTACGTTGCATATACATCTGTGTTACGTCCAGTACACTTAACTCATAACCCTAGGCCGGATTTCCCGCCCATCAACTGGATCGCTACCTCAAGATGCTCGTCCAAGATCTAAACAAGCATGTTGCCCTCAGTGATGAATTTCTAAACGATGCGCCCACCAGAGCACGAGGCGAGCCCCAATATACCAGACGTGTGGCTCGCATCGTTACCCCTGGCACTCTGATTGACGAGCACTTTATGAATCCCTGGGAGAACAATTATCTTCTCAGTATCCATGTAAATCCAGATGTCCTTGAGAAAGATAAGGCCGTGAAAAATAGTCCAGGAAGCTCCAGTGTGTCCTCAGTGCTCAATTTACCGCGAACCGAAGTTGGCCTTGCATGGATCGACTTGTCCAGTGGCGACTTCCTGACGCAGAGTACCGATATCGCTTCGTTACCTTCCGCAGTGGCCCGTATCAAACCAAGGGAAATAGTGCTGGACAGCATATTCGAGGAGCAGGACTATTCCCCTATTGTGTCCATTCTGCAAGATGATGGCCATGCCATTACCTTTCAGAAATCTTCGGACATACCCCTCACTGTGAAAGACTGGGCTCCAATGTTAGAGGACGTTGTCGAAGACTTTGATACAACTGATTTCTCGCCGAGTGAAGTCGTGGCGGGAGGATCGCTACTGCATTATGTAAAGCACCAATTGCTTGATTCGCGAACCCGTCTTCAAGTTCCTGTCAGACATCAAGCAGAAGAACATATGAGCATTGACAAGAATAGTTTACGAGCCCTCGAGATCCGCAGCACTATCCGAGATGGCACATACGAGGGAAGCTTACTGCACTCTCTGAAAAGGACTGTCACCCAAAGCGGGACCAGACTTCTCACCCAACGTTTATGTATGTGGCCTGTTATTGCCTTCCTATATAGACTAATATGACACAGCTGCACCGTCACTGTCGCTATCTACTATCAATGACAGACTGGATCTAGTTGAGGAGATGACTCAGTATCCACAGCTGCGACAAGCCATCGTCGCGCTGCTCGGGCAGACTTTTGATTCCCTTCGCTTGGTCACGAAATTTACGCAAGGCCGCGGCGATGCCGATGATCTTCTGGAGTTATCGAAAACAATACTCGTGACATCTCGTATCTGTAACATTCTTGACCAACATGCAACATCAAGGACCGCCATTCCGGTAGGCCTTGCGGAAGCTGTATCGGATAGTTCAAGGCGGGCCTGCGTTCACTCTCTGCTCCGCAGAGTTGATCTAACGACTTCCCTTGAGCTTGCACAACGTATTCAGCACACCATCGATGAAGAAGGACTATCTGAATATCATCGTATCGAGAACGAAGAAGCAAGCGAGATAGCGGATCTAGCTCAGGATGTGCTGGGTCGCGAGGCTGGAGAAGACGATCTCAAGCATATGCCAAAGCGTATCCAGCCAAAACCCAACATGATTGTCGGGAGCTATAAAAGTGCAACAGACGGACGAGAGGACGTGCACATCATGAAAAGAAACGCAAGTCCTACCCTGGAGCGTCTTCATAACACGCTAGATTCCATAATTGCAGCCAAACAGAAATTAGAGGGAGATCTGCGACAATCACTGGGTACAGAAAGCTTAGCATTAAAATGGACACCGAATCTAGCACACATTGCGCATGTCAAAGGTAAAGATGTATCACGCGTCATGGCTCAATACCCGAAAAGCTTAAGTAGCAGCAAGTCTACACGATCTTTTCAAATACCTGAATGGACACAACTAGGCGCCCAGATGGATGAAACGAGGTATCGCATTCGCAACGAGGAGCAGCGCGTACTGGGAGAGCTACGCGAGGAGGTCATTCGATGCCTCGTAAAGCTACGTCGCAATGCTGCTGTTCTTGACGAGCTTGACGTGGCATGTGCATTCGCATTGTTATCGGTGGAGAAAAATTTCGTTCGACCAATACTCAGCGCTGAACCTTCCCACAATATTGTCGGTGGTCGTCATCCAGTTGTAGAAACTGGACTCCAAGACCACGGGCGTAAATTTGCACCCAACGATTGCGAACTCGGTGCCAAAGAACGTATTTGGCTGATCACTGGGCCGAACATGGCCGGTAAGAGTACTTACCTTCGGCAAAATGCGCTCATTTCGATTTTGGCTCAAACCGGTTCCTTTGTACCGGCAGAGTATGCAGAGATCGGGCTTGTTGATAAAATATTCAGTCGCGTTGGATCAGCCGATAACCTCTATGAAGATCAGTCCACGTTCATGGTCGAGATGCTCGAGACGGCACAGATTCTCAAAGAAGCTACGCATCGCTCATTCGTGATCATGGATGAAGTCGGGCGGGGAACGACGCCTGAAGATGGCATTGCCGTGAGCTATGCATGCCTGCATCATCTCTACTATGTTAATCAATGTCGGACACTATTTGCAACGCATTTCCATGCGCTCGCCGAAATGACCAAAAGCTTTGAAAAGTTGGGATGCTATTGTAATGATGTATTGGAAGAGCCGAACGGCAGATTCTCCTATATCCATCGATTGCGAAAGGGTGTCAATCGGGAAAGTCATGCTTTGAAAGTGGCTCTAGTAGCTGGCAAGTGCATCCCGTTTACTTACGCCATTCTGCGATAATACTGACGTGACTCGTCTAGGCCTCCCAGAAGAAGCAATCGAGACTGCTGCCACAGTACTCAAGCGGCTCAAGCCTTCTCGTTCGAAATAGCGGTATATGGACTCTATGAACGATCAGTAGTAGTTGCAACATGCTCTGATTCTGCAATCCCATCGTTTACACTACGTATCACCATTAGCATTGCTGCGAACAGCAATCCGACGACTCGTTCCCATTTTACGCCTTACCACACTCACACCTCTCCCGCCAGACATCCAAGCACATTATTACAGCCACAGCCGCTTGCCTTATCTACAATCAGAGCAGCATCGCCCATTCCTGTGCAAGCAAGCTTCACGTTGCGGGATGCCAAATACATACTCGTACTTCAAGTACCGGCGTTCAACCAAGCCCAAACGGGTGAAAGACCTAAAGAAATACCTTCAGTTCCGCATAAAGGGGACTAGTGAACTGCTACGACTATTGCAATCTTTATTGGAACATTGTGATCGGCGACCGTATTTGCATCAATCAGTTGCTCGCGTGCAAGAGGTCATTGCTCTGATCCTTGTGAAAGAGGTGAATTTCGCCGGATTTGATATTCGTTGGGAGAAATAGAGGGCCGGAGCCGTTTTTCGTTGTCAGATCAAATCTCGCCATTCCATACCTCTGTATTCAAGCACGTTCTATAAAGACTTTCACGGAATGGATGAAGTCTACCGGTTGTCCGCGCATACGATTCACTACCACTGCTTTTCCCTGTCCTCCCGATTCCAGCTATAACTCATTATGGCCTTACTCTAGGAGCTGCCCGTATGGCGAATCGTCAAAAATACTCTCAAGGGACTCATGCGCTATCTCATCAGGCTTGTCGGGATATTTACATGGAGACTTGGTCTATCACCTTGTTCGACTATCCCAGGGCCACGATGTCTCGTCTCGAAACGGTGATACTTTATCTGGGGATAGTGGCACCTCTAGTCAAGAGACGTCATTCCAAGACCCTGAGGACCAACCTCTTATGCATGATCAATATTTAGACATATTATATGATGAGAAAGACGTCGAGGAACAGAATGCAGAGGGGTTCCTTATCACTGACTCCGGCTCTACGACCAGCTCAGAGATCATGGTTGTTTTGGACTCATTGCCCCGCGAATCGGATCCATTATGGATTCGTAGAACCAGAGGCACGCCTGAACAGGCACCGGCGGCATGAGCGAACATTGGGATTCGTTTGGAAGTGATTGTTACAGAGAGATCACAACTTTTTCGGATTCTCTATTTCCAGGGTACGAAAACGGTCTCTAGTCTTTCAATTGTTGCACACGTCCCGCTGTTTTTATAGATTTTCACGGGTACCGGCTTTATATACGACAATGACCATGTGATCCACATCCCAATATAGTCTGCCACGTGAAGCACACAAATTTTTCGCATTTTTTCATAACATCTGGAAGGTAGTATCATGTACAACTGGAATAGAAGTCTTGGCCGACGATTCACAGGCTACTATAAGTATGCACGTGGTGCCACGCAAACATTCTAGCAGGTGCCAATCTACCTTTATGGCGTTGTGCACGTCGGGCGTGATCCTTGTGGTACACCCGGACGTCTTTACCCTTTACCCCACAATCAGGTGCACTCTATCGAGCGGCATTCCAGCCCCCCTCCGCCCTTGCTGTAGTCGCCCGACGACAGCGCGCGGTGCAGGATGTCGTTGACGTTGGTCGCCACCACCAGCTTCGCGATCGGCAGGCCC
>Ga0182211_1000554_pt1 | contig 11720 bp, 16 predicted proteins | sample G5R1MG_20_FD_129660 | JGI IMG/M metagenome (GOLD analysis project Ga0182211, IMG submission 129660) | Switchgrass phyllosphere microbial communities from Michigan, USA - G5R2_MAIN_03OCT2016_LD1 MG | ecosystem: Host-associated > Plants > Phyllosphere > Phylloplane/Leaf | place: USA: Michigan... | reverse complement strand
GAACAAAAGCGTGAGATGGGGCTGGAGAGGCAGGTACTCTAGGCTGACCGGACGGTTTCACAAACTTGGCTACGTACTGTGGGGTAAGGGCAATGGACGAGGCAGATGTTTCAGCTCAGTGAGCAAAAGGGGCCTAGCAGGGCTGTCGAAGCATCGATGAGTTGCACAAGAACGCGCTGGATGAAGTGCAGTCGGTCGGTCTGCATGGTGCATATTCTACATATTCTGAAAGATGCCGCCTCTAGCCGCAATGGTGGTTGTGCACATCCGTAGTAGCACAACAACATGCAGTAAAGTCTAGCGTCGGCCTTGCGCCCCGGCCATTGTTGATGGAGTTCGAGGTCATTATGCAGTAGATGGATTTGAAGTTGTGTAACGAGTTCATGGATCTCCATTGCTGACGGACGGCCTCTCCAGGGAGCCACTGGAGATTGTCTCACAACTTTAAAATATGCTCGGTTATTCTCTCCAACCGGCTGATCCCGCCGCCCGTCCGCCGCCCGTACGATGCCCCTACGATGCACCGCCGCCATTCTTCCGAAATGACACCTTCTCCACCGCAACGTTCTCATTACCTTCGGCGTCTTTGCGTAGCTGATACACGTACAACACTAAAACGTCGCCTTGCACCTGTTCCGGTGTTAGCCGAGCGCCCTGCATCTCAAGTCCAGACCTCCCGTTGCGTCGGAGGAACAGGCTTACATCCATCAGCACGAAACTTGGCGTCGGATCTTCTTCCTCTGTCCACCAACTCGTGCTCATCGCGCCGGTCGCACTTCCCGGGTTGACAAAAAACTTGCCCTCCATTTCATATGCTTCGAATCTGTGAGTGCCGCCCCATAATAGCACATCAACATCCATCTGCCTCGCTGCTATGAGTAGGCTGTCGCCGTCTCCGGGCGGTATGATGGTATGTCCATGTGTGAAGCCTATCCGCAGCGAACCATGCGTAACGACCTTGGATAGCGCTAGATTGGGGGCTTCGACGTCGAAGTCGCCCTTGACTATCTGCAGATCGGGGGCGATGGCGCGGAGGAAGTCATATGTGTCGCGGTCGGTGATGTTGCCTAGACAGAGTATCTGGCCGATCTTGCCGGGTGCGAGGAGTTTCTTGAACTACAGAGCAGGGACATGAGCCTAAAGCGCATACGGCCTGTTGCAAAAGCGCCGGGAAATTGACAAGGAGGCATATATAGCAAGGGAAGATTGATGCATACCTTGGCCGGTATATCCTATGTAGCCTGTAAGTTTGTGAGGCCCAGTAGTATGCACAGAGCCGTGTTCAGACATACGGAAGCTCTGTCTGGTATGAAGAGGTCGCCCAGGACCAGGACAAGTCGCGAAGCCATTCCGGCGACCTATTGGGGTTCTTGTGGCCTCGAAATCTATTGAAATAGATTGCTGAGCGGGAGGAACGACTTGTGGAGAATTTCTCGAGGATCTGTTATCCTTGGAGACGTCTGGCCGCGCGAGTGCAACGAGAGGCATTGGGAGTGGGTAGCTACTAGGTAGCTACGGTAGCTACCCAAGGCGGCATGAGGTGGCAGAACAAACGCTTGGCATGATGATGTAAGCCTCGGCACCCTTTTCCCTCCCAAATTCCGTCTAGGACGCATTGCGGCCGTCAACGCCATCTCTTGCGCAGGAGAAGCCATGAATTTAATCAAACTCACGCGTATTGTAATGAGTAGGCTCTCTGCTATACGATCAGTGGAGTCGGGCGACACGCTAGCCACGTCTGGCCTTGTAACCGAACGGATGCTGCGTGGTGGCCGTTCGGGTGGATTCACGAACTCCTCTTTTCGATAACCAATAAGAACCGCAAGCCTCTGAGCGTCCGAATCAAGCTGAAGTAGCCCAATATCAATATGAACGGACGCATTGCGGAGAATGAGGATTGGAGAGGCCTCGAGCTGACTCATAACCTTTGGGCCATCTCGCAAGTCCGTCTCCATGTTCGTTATCCTTCTTCCCGTTACTGGCCTGATGACCATTACAACTCTTATTGTGCACTGATCGATAATGCGCAGGTAGTACTTGGTTGCTAGTTTCGCAAAGTACGGCCAAGTAAGCGCCGCCAGCTCTCGGATGTCAACATCCCTGATCAACACACATCGCTCCAAACACGCACACATTTCGATTCAAGCTTTTCACAAGTACGCATAGTACCCTACAGCATTCGCGCATATAGCCTCCAGCTTCACCACAAGAGACTCGCCATGGTCGAACTCCGTAAGCGCAAAGAAGCCCCCCCAGCGCCGGTGCGCCCGGCCAAAAAAACAGCTCCAGCAAAGAGCAAAAAGGCCCAGGGGGGTCAGACAGCTGTCGCGGAGGCTCAAGAGACAATTGCTGAGGCCATGCTCGGCGCGACAAATAATGAAGACGAGGACGAGGAGAACGAAGCAGGACCACCTCAAGCCGGGGACACCATTAAGCTTGCAACCTTTGGTGGTGAGGTCGATACCAACGATGGGAAGAAGACAACGCTAGCGAAGCTTGTGGAAGAGAGCAAGGGTGGTGTTGTGCTATTCACCTACCCCAAGGCTTCAACTCCTGGCTGTAAGCATTTCCCTTGTCAATATCTTCCCTACGACTGTGCTCAGACTGGTGTCCCAAGTTGAGAATAGCTTGGCCGATCCGGCACCGTGAGACAAGCCAATACGCTCGTAGACTTGAAGCTTTCTCTGCTCTCATTTTCACAGTGCTTGTGTCAATCGTACGCATACTCACACCACGCAACAGGTACCACTCAGGTATGCCTCTTCCGCGATTCCTTCGACCCCATTACTACGACTGGATACTCTATCTACGGCCTCTCGAGCGACAGCACCAAAGCAAACACCACCTTCAAGGCCAAGCAGAAGCTTCCCTACACGCTATTGTGCGACCCAGCACAGACCCTCATCTCGTCCATTGGCTTTAAGAAGCAACCCAAGGGCACCATACGAGGTGTCTTTGTCGTGGACAAGGAGGGCAAGGTACTCGCTTCTGAGTCAGGTGGCCCGGCAAAGACCCTTGAGGTCGTCCGAAAGCTCGTTAATGAGACGAAGAATGGAGCGACAAAGGAGGCCGTCAAACCCGCAACGACGGCAGCCGAGGTCGCTGATGCGGGAGCGGAGGTTGATGACAAGTAAGCTGGTTTGGAGAATGGCATGTCATATAGCTGTCAATACTGCTCCTAGCCCAGACTCAACACAAGAGCTGCTATTCACGCATGGAGCCCCATAATTATCTGTCAAGGGGAATTCTAAAGATTGCTTTGCTCATAAGCTTTCTCTCAAACTTGGAATGTTGACCTTGCAGTTTGTAGCCACTCCAGTGCTTCAGAATCCCTCGCAAGTATTTCATCGGCGTTCTCCAGCCCTCTGCCCCAAATGCCTGTTCGGCAGCAATGGCGAGGTCTTCATGGATCAGTCTGCCTACGGATTTAAGTGAAGGCGCCATGGCGAAAGCTTGTGTTGCGCTGCACGTTTATGTGACGGTGGCATCGCAATTTGTTATCCAGCTACCGTAGTAAGTAACGCTTCTGAATGGCATCATACATTTCCTGATGTCGTTATCGACCAGAATCATGAATGGAGACGATTATGTATACATATCGAATACGCTACATAAGGCAGATATGAATGCAGAGCTTCAAAACGCACTTCTACGATGGTTTCAGTCGCCAAGGTTACCAATGCCACGCTCACAGCGAATGCGCCCGAGGCCGCCGTCAACGTGACCAAAACATGTTCTTTGATACTTGACGGGGCTGGGTTGAGGTTGAAACTATAGCCAAGGGGCAGCTTGACTTGCCAGGCTGGAAGATAGTCGGCAAGGACGTGGCCGGCATAGTGGCAGGCGATCTGAACGAAGAAAATTGAGCAGGGAGCCTGTGTAGTGTGAAAGTGGCTCATCTGAGACAGGAAAGCCCCGGGCCCGACAAAGAAGATAGCCAGGACGGAGTAGCGGAAGGTGATGGTAGGCGGAGCGGTGTCATCTTCGAGGGAGACGAGTTGACGAACAAGGAGTGGAAGCTGAGCGATTTCAGGGTCGTCGTGAGCCTCTTCTTCAACGACTTGGAGATCATCCTCGTCGTCGACTACAGAAGACGCTGCAGCCCCCAGCTCAGGTTGTTTTGTGTTGGTGGGTAGCACATGAACTGATGCGTTGCGTATCTCTTCGCTTAGAGTATTGGCTAGTGACTTCCTACTACCAAGCTCTACGCTGTGGCGATCCTACTTGCGAAACGTCTCGAATAAAGTGGTCTGCATGAGCGCCTGCGGCCAGATATACTCCGGGTCCCACAATAGAACTGTTCGAGCGATAGCCGCAATCGCATATCCCCACCCAAACGATGGCCATCATAAAGAATATAGACACACCCGCGTCGATCTTGGTGTTGTAGAACAGTTCCGCCATGGAAATGGGTGTATACGCAAGGTTATACGTCCCATTCTGGACACAGGTTATTCTGTTTCTCGCTTTCGTGGAAATGGGGTAGCTTGGGCTCATACAAGCACGGCCTGATGTCCAATTCACTCTTCACCGCAAATGGGACCAAGTACCCCATTCTTGAGATGATCAACAAGGACTTCACCCTCAACCAGACTGCGTACGAGGCCAACGGACCCGTGTACATGGGCCTCCAGAACGTGTGGGATACCTTCTTTAGCTATGCCAAATTGCCATGGGCGTTCATTTGGATGACAACATTTGGCGCATCGACTCTTATTGCCACGTTTAATAAACACAAGCAAGCGCAACACGATCGCAAAGAGGCTGTAAAACAGACTTTGGCTTCTGGAAGACGCCTACCGAGCATCTATCACCAATACACCGATCGTCTGAATGTTCTGCAACGTTCTTGCAGCGAAGTCCCTGGCTGGTGGTTTGGAGCTCTCTTTCTGGCGGGAGCTGGAACCATTCTTGTCCTTGTCGGCTCAGGTCACCTCTTCATTCCGATCTGGACCGATTTCGTTGGGCTGGCTACCGGTATTGCGGTCGTCGTTCCTCTGGGCTATCTTTATGCGGTCTCTAATTATCAGGTCGCTATCGGCGACTTCAACGAGCTCATGTACGGATACATGATTCAGACCAAAGCAGGCCTTGGGAACCGCCATCCCTGCGGCCTCTCTGTGTATGGCAGTATCGCTGGCGACGTGTGGTACAGAGCACAATAATACATGCTCCAAGACCAGCGAATTGGACACTACATGCACATCCCGCCCCGCCCCGTCTTCTTCAGTCAGATCTTCGGCAGCATACTGCGCATACCTCTCAATCACGGCGTGGTCCGTTGGGTTCTCCACACCAAATTCGAGTACCTCTCGGGCGCGATCAAAGACCCCCTCCATCAATGGACTGGACAAGCGTTAGTCTCGGCAAATACACTCGGCGTCCCATATGCCATCGTCGGTCCCAAGCGCATGTTCAGCCAGGGCCTTTTCCGCCCACTACCGTACGCGTTCCTCTTCGGTGCGCTGCTGCCTCTCCCCATTTACGCCCTGCACCGCGCGTTCCCCACGTCTCCGCTCAAGTTTCATCTTTGGAACACGCCCATTTTCGTCTCCGGGATGGCCGTGTTCTACGGCAACGTATCGACGGGCTACTTCAGCGCTTTTGTGGGCGGATTCGTGGCCATGTACTGCGTCTTCCGCCACCACTTCCAGCTCTGGAAGCGGCACAACTACCTTGTTGCGGCTGCGTTGGATGCGGCATTCAATTTGAACATGTTGCTCCTCTTCTTGTTCTTGGGGAGCGGCAAACAGACTACGATGGCAAGCTGGTGGGGCAATAACGAGGACAGTGGAGAGAGGCGTTTTGCGCTGGCGTAGGCGTCTACCTGTCACTGCACGCAGCCATGGCGTTGGGACAATTGGGTGACCATGTCGTGTTGGAGGAGTGGCGTGGGGATCAGAGGGTGGACGTCCGGGGCGTTGTTGTTGCGTGCAGACACCCACGTGGGCCATCTGATTGGCTCCCGCGCAACTAACTCTCCACTCTCCCTCGGCGCCGCATGGCCTGCCCAGCCCAGCGCCCAGCCCAGCGCCCGCCATGCACCGCGCACGACGCACCACGCCCCCGGCACCGCGCCCCCGGCACCACGCCCCCGATTCACGCAATGCAACCGCTTGGCCGTGCCAGGACGGAGTCTAGACAGGCCGAGCAGGTCTGCAGATTGGACGGCCGCATGCGTGGGCGGTTGGCGGCGTCTGATTGGCCCGCGCCATGGAGCATTTCATTGCTCGGCACATCCGGGAGAACGATACGATGCGACGCAGGTAAGCTCAGCCCAGGGCTGGGACAGGAGCTTGACATGCTGACTGCCTACATAAGGGAGTCTATAGGTAGCTTGGCCGTCTCCTGGATTCGACCCGTGCTCCCTCGCCGTCCGTTGCAATGGCTTCCAAGACCGCCGGAGGCAACGCTGCCTTCCACAACTTCCACAAGTACGCTGATGGCACCGTCTTCGGTGCTGACCATGCTGACTTGGCTTCCAGTGACTTTGCCCACATCAAGGATCCCAATGAACGAAGGCGTCTCGCGCTTGCAGAGATCGACAAGGCGCCCTTTGGCTGGTACCACGTTCGTGCCATCTTGGTCGCGGGCACTGGTTTCTTCACCGACAGCTACGACATCTTCTGTGTCTCGCTCCTGACCATCATGCTCGGTATCGTCTACAAGCATGACAACAAGGGCGTCCTCACCACACAGCAGGACACCGCCATCAAGCTGTCCACATCAGCCGGCACCGTCATCGGACAGGTCGGCTTTGGTGCGCTCGCTGACGTGGTCGGCCGTAAGAAGATGTACGGTCTTGAGCTGATCCTCATCATCGTTGCCACGCTCGCGCAATCCTTGGTTGGCCCTGGCCCTGGAGTGTCAGTTGTTGGGCTCATCATCTTCTGGCGTGTGTTGATGGGTATCGGTACGTGAGCATGCCAGCATCCCATCATCATCATCATGCTAACTTTCCACAGGCATTGGCGGAGACTACCCCCTCTCTTCCATCATCACCTCGGAGTTCGCTACTACCAAATGGCGCGGTGCCATGATGGGTGCTGTGTTCGCCATGCAGGGTTTCGGCCAGCTAGGTGGTGCGCTCGTGATGCTTTGCCTTGTCGCCGGTTTCCAGCACAAACTCGAGGGCTCCAAGGACTATGCCTCGTGCAAAGGCGACTGCACTGTCGCGGTCGACAAAATGTGGCGCGCCCTCATTGGCATTGGCATCGTCCCGGCCTGCATTGCGCTTTACTACCGCCTCACCATCCCGGAGACTCCACGTTACACCTTCGACGTCGCACGTGATATTGAGAAGGCCAACGAAGACACCAAGCAATATCTTTCTGGCAAGCATGGCGAGGGATCTCCAGACGAAATCACCCAGGTTGCTGCCCGCCAAGCTTCAGGTGCTCAGCTCGAAGTCCCCAAGGCTTCCCTCTCCGACTTCTTCCGCTTCTACGGCAAGTTGAAGAACGGCAAGATTTTGTTTGGTACCGCCATGTCATGGCTACTCCTCGATGTCGCCTTCTATGGTCTTGGCCTCAATGCTTCTACCGTTCTCCAAGCCATCGGTTATGCTGGTGGCAACAATCTCTACCACCGCCTGTACAACCTCGCCGCCGGCAATTGCATTCTCATCTGCGCTGGTGCCATCCCTGGCTACTGGCTCTCTGTTGCCACGATCGATACCGTGGGCCGCAAGCCCCTCCAGCTGATTGGTTTCATCATGCTGACCATCCTCTTCGTTGTGTGGGGATTCGCCTACAACAAGCTTAGCAGCCACGGTATGCTGGCCATCTACATTTTGATTCAGGTAAGCCTATCCATCTTTCTACTGCCTTTGCGCACATGCTAATACTACCCCGTAGCTCTTTTTCAACTGGGGTCCCAACAGCACAACCTTCATCGTTCCAGGCGAATGCTTCCCAACACGTTACCGCTCAACCTCCCACGGCATCTCTGCCGGCTCCGGTAAAATTGGCTCCATCATCGCCCAAGGCGCAATTTCGCCTCTCCGCACTCGCGGAGCCACCAAGGAGTCTCCGTCGCCCTGGCTCAACCACGTCATGCAGATATTCTCTGCTTTCATGTTCGCCGGTATCTTCACCTCGCTCTTGATCCCAGAGACGAAGCGCCGCACGCTGGAGGATTTGGCACAGGACTGGGATATGGGCGATGAGAGTATTACGGGGCTGGAGCATGCCCAAGCAAAACATGCTGGTAGGGGTAGCGATGAAGGCGTTGCTGAGTAGAGAGGGGTTAGGAATGGGTGTGTGCATGTGTTTGCTCATGGAGCTATGTTCTATACCATTATTGCTTGTTTTTTTCTTTCAAAAAAAAACCTCTACATGCGTTGCCAACGCAAGTTTGACGCTGGTACAACAACTACATCGGCCCCCACTGTGCCTGCGCTTCCCCGGATTCCTAGGCACTCTCATGTGCCCCCTTCCCCCTAACTTCATGCGACCAAATTGTGATTATTACCCATTCAAACCGAGGTACAACTCTCTTAATTCCTTGCCTTCCGTACTCAAGGACCATTGACATGGCTACGGTCAAAACTAGCGTCAAGGTTTGAATTTTTCTTTTGATGAGGATTGATCATGTAATCCACACAGCCTCGCTATTGTGGGAGTGAAAAGTTTTTTTTGGAGGAGATGCACGGTGGAAAAGAGAAAGGTGGTTATGCGCTGTGTCATATCATTTCAAACAAGATGACTCCGAGTAGGACTATAGTGTCGACAGACTTCAACGAATAAGCAATGCCCAGTTCACGCCTTTGATCGCTTCTTCGGCACCCCGGGGTGCACTTGATTCCTACGCTTTACTGATGGCTTAGTCCCGCGCGTACTCCTTCTTCTCTCCTTGGCACCCAGTTCGTCATCATTCTGTATCCCATTTATCAAGTTTTCAACCTCGTTTGTCTCGCTTGGGTCCATTGTAGCGGAGTCAGGAGGCGCCAAGCACAGCTCTCGATGCGACTCCATACTTGTTTGTTCGGCATCTGTGCCTTTTTCAGACTGCAGGCAACGCAATTTTAGGAACAATGTAGGGTCCGCTGCGTTATCAGAGGTGCCAATTCTAGGTGAGGGTGGTGCCGATGCCGATGACGCTGGCGAATTGAGTGGTGCACAGTGGCTCTCGACCTCAGGGAGGTGAATCTCGCAAACGGGTGTTGTGCTTGGAGAAGCATGAAGAATGAACTCTGGGCTATCGTATCCGGTGCTCACGGTCGAGCGTGCATTTTCCGATTGTAGCCTCCAGTCGTTCAGTTCCTTCATAACGCTAGCATGCAGTTGCATTTCGTTACAGAGCATAATCGTAATATCAATCAGGCAGTCGTGCTTCTTAGCGAAGAGGTTATGGTGGTGCTGAAGCTCGCTATGAGCATTGACTAGTTGCTCGTACTTGTCCCTCAGACAAGCGAAATCATGTGCTGACTGATGTCTGAGCGAGTCAAGATGCCATTGTGTATTGATGCACTGGCTACTGAGCTGCTCCAGATAGGCCCGTGGAAGTTTCATATCTTCCCTCTCTCGTGTAGCAGGCGGAAGCATTCGAGGTACGACATGCCTTTCGGCTTTGGGAGGTTGGATGCAAAGATGGTGCCTCGAAACTGTCAGTTCTGATCGAAAGGAAACATAGAGATACTCACCTCTCACATTCGCCATTGCCTCGACCTGAGTAGAAACGCCACATAAATTCACCTTTGTGATCGATGCTGCAAGCAATAACGCAGCCATCCTCAAGGACATACTCATCCTCGGGGCCCGTTAATAATGAGTCATCTGCATCCATATCCCAGTCACTATAGTTGTTTTCGCAATGTCTCATGCATGAACTCCAGGAATTTTGAGTGCACATTTCCTTCGTCGAGCTTTCCGGTGATCCCGTTGCATTTGAAGCGGATTCTATTGTCGCATGCTGGCACGATACGTGTTGGGGGCAGTACTGGTCGTTCGAAATTTCGGGCCACGTAAGTCTTGATAACACTTCTTCCCAGGAGACGGCGTCACCGCCGACGTAGTTGTTCGACATTGTGATATGATCGGTGACCTAACTGGCGCTCTGAGGATTTGGGGTAGTAATTTGTCTAGCGATATTGGCACGACTGCTTCCACATGTATGAGAACGGACTAAGAGAAGATCGCATACTAGATGATGAACTGATCGAAAAAAGGTAATTGGAAGGCAGGAAGTCGAGCAGACCTGCCACTGCCTCTTTCCAATGAGGTAACTGTTGCTATCTATTGGAGCAGGAGCGAATCAAATCAGAACAACAGGTTTGGCCAGTTGCGAATGAGGATACTTCGATATATACCACAATACTTAGGTTATAGCTAATAACAAAGGGGTATAGACTCTAAACAATAATAATCTGATTTTCAGGGCAGGCTAACACAAGTCTTGTCGCCAGGACGAGTTGCACAAACTTATGTTCTTATACGGCGGGTAGGAGGAAGCAATAACTGGTTTGTTCGACAAGGAATCTCCTAGAGATAAAGCTTGTTACATTATTTATTATACAACTATAGCAGTTATAATAAAAGGACTAAGTGTTGTCAGACGTAGTGTCAATTCCCACTGCGCCAACAAGACCAAAGGCTAGCAATCATCTGCCAAGTTAGAAGATTGTGGATTGAATAGTATCTATGCCCCTTCAAGACCATACAGGTCAGGCCACTCTGGGCCATGTCGGCACACGGCCTGACAGCAAGAACATGTGATGATCGGTCACGTGTGTGGCAGTATAGGTATACCCTAACTTTCCCTAAAGTATTGACCCTAGTGAGTTGGATACACCGTATAAAGCTCCACACGCTTCTACTCTCGCTCACCCCACTAGTTAGCAGCTGCAGGAGAGTCCATTCTACATATTATATCGACACTATTAGTAGAAGATTGCGAACCTTTCGGCTATGTTAGCGTGGTGGGGATGTATTGACGCTACGTCCTGACAATCATCGTTAATCCGTGCCTGAAAGGGAAACTGCCGAGGTTATGCTATCGTCCAGACAAATTTTAGCTCCTTTATAGCGTGACTCTTTCTTACACAACCCAGTAGATTGCGTAGAAAGGCAGAGTCTCGTATAATCTAGGGAATCTAGACTCCTTAGTGCAACCCAAAGAAGGGGCGCCTGAAAGCGGTATATGTATTACGGCCCCTGCCCCATAATCAACTCCACAACTGAGTATCACACTTGCAAACTGACCTCAACTAGCCTCCTATATCCTGCGGGCTTGGTGCAAGCGAGCATTTGATCGAACCCACCGTCAGTCTTAGATATCACGTCGCCTTAATTCATTAGCCATGAACGGGCACCCTACTACCGCCGACACGCACTTAGACATTCTCATTATTGGCAGTGGCCTCAGTGGTATCAACGCTGCATACCGTATTCAGGAGTCGCTGCCCAATTCCTCCTACGCCGTCCTCGAGGAACGCCACGAGCTTGGTGGGACATGGTCACAATTCAAATACCCTGGTGTACGATCAGATTCAGATCTCCACACCTTTGGCTTTCAGTTCTACCCGTGGAAGGCGACACACCCAATCGCCAGCGGTGACAGCATTATTGCATACCTAAAAGAGACGACGCATAAATTTGACCTCGATAAGAAGATACGATACAATCATAAAGTAACTGTTGCGGACTGGAGGAGTGAGGAACAGCGATGGAGACTTGAGGTTGATATAGGACAGGGTGAAGAAAGACGGAGGGTTGTGTACT
>Ga0182211_1000553_pt1 | contig 11721 bp, 13 predicted proteins | sample G5R1MG_20_FD_129660 | JGI IMG/M metagenome (GOLD analysis project Ga0182211, IMG submission 129660) | Switchgrass phyllosphere microbial communities from Michigan, USA - G5R2_MAIN_03OCT2016_LD1 MG | ecosystem: Host-associated > Plants > Phyllosphere > Phylloplane/Leaf | place: USA: Michigan... | reverse complement strand
TCCATCTCGCTGCCAATGATATTCAACAATGCTTTGTTATCAATTAAGATCTTGACGCCATCTTGCTCCACTTGCTCATCAAGCATCGATGGCTTGTCCACGTATTCCAGATGGTACGCCAGCCCAGAGCAGCCTTTGGCTTTCGTCCCGATTCTGATCAGCTTTGGCTCTGGTAGTTCGAGGAGCTCGCGTAGGTGTGCTACCGCAGAATCCGAAAGCTTAATGGTCGCTTTGCGGGGTCCGAAGTTGTAGCGTCGCGGTCGAAGGGCTTTGGCCGCGGGTACCGGCTGTGATTTCTGCGCTTCACCCTCTGGTGAGCTAGTAGTTGTGATGTCTTGCTGTGCGAGACTAGGGAGACCCTCCGAGGTTGCTTGCGAAGGCGTGAAGCTTTTTGCCGTGGTTGCGCCGCCCGCTATCGATGTGTCTGGAACGCCGACGTTACGTGGCGGTGGTGGCTGTGGGTATAGTGACGACGGTTGGTAAGCAGTCGCGGTTTGAAGCTGGCGCTTCGCGGACTGCCGGTACGGTCTTGAAGACGAGAAGTTGCGTACGCATTGTGAACATTGGCGAGGCACGGCTGATGGTGTGGCGAAACGTAGGCCGGCCGAGGAGGAGCGCGCAAACGCCACGGTGGTGCGGGGTATGGACATAATAGCAGCAAGGGAGGAAAGGGTGGTGGAGCGCTACTTGGGATATCAGGCGTGAGGGTCGTGAGGATCAATGGTGAGAGTGGCAGGTGATTGTTACCAAGAATTCTGGTAGGCTATGTCATCTGCGGCATGTCCCGCTTGCACAGTATCATTACCAAGCAGCTCTTTTTGATTGGCTGTGACGCCCCTCGTCGCCATCAAGACTTTAGGGTCCACACCATCGCCCCCCCCCCCGGAGCCCGAGTACCCTCATGTCCATGATTAAACGGCAACTAGAATCGGATGTCCCTGGCATGTGATGAAAGCGACACTGCGCTCCGTGTCAAGTACAAATCCCAAAGCCCAGCGGGAGAGTACTCCTTCAGGGACACGGCCAAAGACGAGAAATGTGCAAAGCTAGTTGATGGAGCTGTCGGGAGACACCCGACAGCTCCACCTTCCCCATCCAGCATTCCCCGCGGACATTTCGCTCTTCATTCTCACGCAACGCACGCGTAATCCTCCCAGCCCAGTCCCTTCATCCCACGATGCCACCACCACAGCCCCACCACCAACAGCCTGCCCCCTACTTCAACACGATCCTCAACAACCCCCCCGCCTCTACCACCACCGCCTCGCGCCCACCACCACCACATCCTTCCTCCGCCTTTACCCCTGCACAACGCAGCGCACAAGCGCGCTACAAGGAATGGACCTCGTCGAGCGGCAGCGGGCACCCGAGTCGCAGCGCAGAGAGCTACGAGCAGCGGCAGGAGCGCGACAAGGCAGCCTGCATCCTCGACAGCAGCGAGATGCTGATGTGGTTTGCCGCTGCGCGCAACGAGGTGCGGCATCCATACACCTGTTGCCCTGCCCCGCCTTGTCCAGTTGGGAAAAGAACACGCCGTGCCATCCGACCTTCCGTACTAACGGATGCGAGCAGAGTATACCGCAAACGCGCCAGTACTATCAGAATATTGTGCTTGGACTGGGCAATGGGCGCGACGTGGCCTGGCGCGAGGAGTGGGAAGTGCTGTCGTTACAGGAGCGAGGGGCCGAGATGATGGGTAGTCCGGCCCAGGGCGCAAAGGGCAAAGAGAGGGAGAAGGCCAAAGCTAAGAAGAGGGTGGGCTATGCGTAAAGGAGGGTGACGGGTGATAAACACGGCAATGTATCGTCGAGTCTGGCGTATCAGCATGGGAGGAGGCATTGATGAATGGAGCATAGCGATGTTGAATTGCATGGCGTTTCGGGTCAGGCGGAAGTGTGCAATAACGGAGTATTATACCCTAGCGAGAAGACATGGTTATCAAAACAAAAGACATCTTTCTAATGGTGACACTCAAGCGACGATCCAAACATGTTTGATGTACGTACGAAAGGGTTCATGTGACCTGATGCATGTTACGAGCTGGTAATTTTACGCCCAAGCCCCCAAAGATAGAGAATAATCGGTACGTCCCTCACCTCGTACCCAGCGCATGTATATATATATATATATATATGTATATATATACCACACCTGCCATTATATCCCACAGCCTCAGCTTAAACTCCCTCCTCCATGCTAACATTTCGCCACCATGGCTTGTCGCCTCCTCTCTCTGCAAACATCTCCTCGGCATCCCCGACCTGCCTCCTTTCACTAACCTCCCTGCTGACCTGCCCCGACAATTTCAACCGCATAGCTTTACTGGCCAGAAAGGAGGGCTTGCGCGAACGTGTTCCATATTGAGTATTCTGTGTCAATCCTTGGGACGGTGAGTGGATGAGTTCGCTCGACGCCCATCCGTCCCTCATGACGGGTAATTGCTATTGGAGCGGTTCCGAGGAGGAGGAAAGGCGGTTGAGGTGGAGATAGACGTCGGTGCCGTATCTGTTGAGATGCGGTCAGCACAAAAAAACACGCAAGTACTGTGGAGGCATGAGGGGAAGCGCACCCTTCCATGCTGATCAACTTCAAGTCGCCGCCAAAGTATCTTGCATACAGCCGTGATATAGGCAATCCGTATCCAAACCCAGCCATTGGTGCTTTGAAATCACTCTTGTTGAAGTCTGGATCCAGGCTTGGTGTCTGGTCGACGGTCGTATACATGTACGTCCACACCAACGGGATCGACGATCTCGGAATGCCCCCTCCTTCATCAGTGATTTTGATAGTTATGTCCTCCTTTCCTTCTGCAACAATGACCTTGGTGACAGGGAAGTCTTCCTTTTCCTGTCCATGCCTCTCCACCACCGCACGCAGCGAGTTCTTGAGCGTCTCGAAGAGCATGTGCGACAAGTGACCCGGCACGTACATGAAGCTGATGTCATTGTTGCACACGAGCTGTACCTTGGGCGCATCGAACAGCCCGTAGTGGTCTTCGCACACGAACCGCGCGTTCTCAATAGCTTCTTGCGCAAGTTCACGGACGTTTGTCTTTGTGCAGATGATGCCAACGTAGTTGGGGTCAGAGCGCGACCGTTGGTCAGTGAGGGCGATGTGCTGGCCGATGAGCATTCGAATACCGATACGCGACATGTAGAAGCGGTCGAGGAAGGCCTGGATGTTATGGTCAATCTGCATGCGTTGTCTCTTGCGCTTCCACTCGAGGATGCCCTGCGCTACTGTGGTAACGACGCTGTCATGTCGCCTCTTGATTTTCTCCAGCGTGTCTGCGAACTTGGTGTTGTAGGCGCTCAGCTCGGGCGGCCAGTCTTGCCCGTCGTCTGCGGCCGCGTAGTATCTCCGGCTCGTCGTGGCTCCTTTGACCTCTCTGGTGACGCTGCCGCCCAGGTTGCCATTAGCCTCCGGCGCGGACCTGTACTGTCCCTGCTTGACACTGGGATTTTGTGTTGCCTGGCTGATCAGCCTCTGGTCTCTACCCGTCCTCTTCGTCGGCTGCAGAAGCCGTTCTCTGACTTCGCTGTCGAGCTGCGGCCGTGGGAGCTGGACGAGTTCCTGCGGTGGTGTGAGTCACTGCATGCACACCGGCTGAAGGCCCGGCACAACCTACTTCAAACGACTGCGCGTACCAGTCGCGCACTCTGCAAATGGACGGCATCTCATTGAGGCCATCGGGGAGGTCGTTGAGTTCCTGCACGCGATGTGCCAGTCGAATGGGCAGCTCCTCCGAAAGGAACTGTGACGCGCGGAATAGGGTTCCTGTGGATGGCTTCTCACCAAACTGCACCATCTGCCGCAGGGAGACTCCTGCGAGGACATCAGACGAGGTACATACGAGAAGAAGCGTGGCATCAACCTACCGGTCGCGGGGAAATTGCTATAGTGCTGCTGATGCGTTAGCTACGGGAGCGTCTTGTGCAACCGCTTGACGTACTTTAATCGTGTCCATCAGCCGCTCGCTGCGCTTCCACGACATGCTGCCCACTGTGCAAGGCCGCTCGGCCCGTGACGCTGCGCTTGCGGGCGAAGTTCTGTAGTTGCTGTTGTCTCCCAACCGCGAGCAATCTGTGTTGCGCGCCCCCCGCTATGACGCTAGGTAACGGGTACTCGAGTGAAATGGACCGAGGTAACCAATGACGCGTGCGTGTGGAAGCCAGTCGAGATGATGCCCGCACCAAACAACGGTCGAGGGGGCGTGACACGGGATTGTCGTGTCTTTGCAACAAACATGACTGGGCCATTGCACCTTGGACGTATCGAGACAACCGTCCGCTGTTCTGCCATCAGTCAGCCCAGCCGGCTCCTCCCCACACTTCACTCTCTTGCACAAGATCTATTCATCATACATCCCGTCGCTGGCGTGGAAGAGCAGAACAGAGAAGGCCCACCCCTGTTTCTGTTGTGTCTGCACCAAAGGCTGTAGTAGTCGGACGCTTGGCGAGGGATTTACAGCGGGCTTTCGGCATGCGTCAGGGAGAGGATAGTGAGTGTCCTTGATGTTAAAGCCTCGTGGGCTGCTCTAGAAATAGTCATGACTACATTCACTCCGCTCAGAATCCTGGTCATAGGTTTCCTATTATGCGTAGTAGCTATAGGGCACGGTATGCTGGCATCACAGAAGCAGCGTGGCGAGCGTGTTTGAAGAGGAGATTTGGTATTTCGAGTCTTTTTTCCGTGCGTGCCGCTAAGTTCAAAAACCACCCGGCTCTATGCTGCATCAGAAATCAAGAAACGCCCTGGCATGATACACCAAGTATATGTTACATGAGATCCTGGCGCGCTCCAACTGCGCCCCATGGCTCCATTGATCTTCTATGGTCGTAGTGTTACAGTTGCGAAAAAAAAAGGAGGCTCGGAAAGAGTAGGAAAAGATCATGGCATGTCGGAGGCGAGGTGCGAGGTAGGCGTCTTGACGACAAAGAACGCTTATTTGGTCTCCTCCTGGAGGAAGGTGATGAGGTCGTTGCGGTCCTTGGGCTTCTTGAGACCACCGAATGCCATCTTGGTACCGGGGATGTACTTCTTGGGGTTCTCGAGGTACTCAAACTGGGTTGCATTAGCCCTTATCCAAACAACTGGTTCGCTACCGTGGTGAGATCATACCAATGTGTTCTCATCCCACACAACGCCCTTTGCCTTGTTGGCATCGGTGTATGAGTAGCCGTCAACCTGACCAGACTTGCGGCCAAAGAGGCCGTGGAGCTCCGGGCCAATCTTGTTGCCCTCCCCCTCCTTCAGGGTATGGCACTGGGCACATCGGGTCTTGAAAAGGTTGGCACCCTTCTTGTGATCGCCTGTTGGAATTCGTCAGTACTGCACAAGGGACTGCGATGGTTGCAAAGTGTAGACATGTCTGCTCGAGCCAATTTGCTTCTGCACGCAGCCTCTTGCTGTGCGCGGGCGAAACGAAGCCTGTGGCGAGACAGGAAAGCGATCGATGACGTCCGTGGCTACGGGATAACGTACCGGCTTCGAAACCCATGTTAACTGGTGGTAGAAGAAGTAGAGATGGGGTTGTAGGGATGTGGATGGGCGTGACGGGTGTAAGAGATCACAGGTTGCTGAAAGGAGGGTTGGTTGAGTAAAGGAAGAAAAAGGCGACGCTCTGGGCGCTAGCCGCGATGAAATGACGGGCCTGTTGCCCTGCACGGATCAGGAGGCTGGCCAATCAGAAGCGCATAAATAGTCAGTGACAAAAGCCGTCGGGCAAAGCCGGTACCGGCAGCGGCTTGGAACTTGGAACTGTGCTGAGGGCGGGAATGCGATCACGATCCTCGAGCTTGTTTGCTTTCAGCGTTGCGATGCTTGCTCGCTCGGGTTCTGTTCGCAAGTCTTCTTTTTGATTACTATGATACAATACCACCTGTTCGACAAAGGTTCCAAGCCCTGCCCTTGACCCATGCAGAACCGCTAGAAGAGTCTGTTTCGTGCGAACCCTCCCTCCTACAATATACATAGCACCGCGCCTATTCGGCTCGTCCATCAAGCTGTCTCTCGACGCGTGGTTCCTGACCAGCTACTCAATCTCGCCGAAGCTACGGCGTACCGAATCAGTATCCCAGTCCATCCGATCTTCGCCCACGGGCAGCTGGTAGTCAACAAATGCCTTGTATACATTCTCCGCTGGCTCATCACTTTCTTGCTCGACCGCCTTTCCGGTTGTGGAGATGTCGGCACGGTTCTGACTAGTTTCTTTCCGTTGCAGGTCGGGTGCGGTTGGCAGGTCTGGAACGGTGGAGATAGGGTTGGTACCTTCGCGATGCAGATTTGCCTCGGGTTGGGAGATCGCGGTGCTGTTCTCGTTGGCGATATCAGTATGGCACAGGCCTCGTGCGGGAGCAATGGCGGTAAGGTTGCTTTCATCTGGCCCGACACCGGAGACGGTTGCGACGGCGCTACATGCTGGAGGGCATATGCGTTCGTCCTGCGCCCTAGGCATCACGTCGTGATACAACCTCATTTTCTTCTTTCTCTTTAGATTTTCTTCTAGTCGTTTGAGTTCCGTTAAGTATTTCTTCCTCTTACGCCTGAGTTCGTTTTCGGCTTGCTCTACCTCAAGACGGTCCCTCGTGTGATCCTTGACCAGTTCTGCGCTGGTACGCTGCTGTACAAGCATTTGGTCTGGCTCGTGTTGCATGGCTTGATCGTAGGACCTTGTGTCCTCCTCCATACTATGAGAGTTTTCATCATCTGACAGATAGTTCCTCAGTCTCGCGTCCTTTGGCTCAAATTTCATCATTGGCCCCGTTTCGTTCTGTAGGCCCTCGTGGTTTTCTAATAGCCTACTTTTAGCCTGAAGATGGACGGGACAAAGCGGAAGCGAGCATTCCTGGTCATGCTTTGTGGAGTTTGCCGGTTCGCCGACTACTGCGTGAGACGAGGGGATGAAATGGCTATATGCGCAGGGTGTTCCCCTCCCAAGTCCATGCTTCAGACCACAAATACCGTGATGGTTCGAGTCGAAACAGACAATATGTTCATTAGACGCAGGCCGGGGGAGATCTAGTTTCCTGAGGAAATCGCGGGGCCCTTTTGGTGGATTCCAAGTCGAATGTCCCGACTCCTTTGGCTCTACTTCAACGTGAACAACTCCTTCAAGCGGTGGCCTAGACATAAGGCAATGTTGAGGGTCGGGCTGGAGACGCACAGGATCTGCTCCGAATTCTACAGGCTCCAGCTCCAGGTTTGTGCGTTGAAGAGGTGCTGTGGGTGAAGGGAAGCCGCGGCAACGTTGTGCTATTGTACCAAAGTGACTGAGCGACGACAGCTGCTCGTGATTCTCCCTGGAGGTTAGTGGTGGAGAAGCCTTGCCATCTTTATGAGTGTCGACCGCCGAGACATCCGAATGATCCTGAACACTGTTCATCTCAAGATGAGCCATCAAAGCACCGTCCACCTGTCCGTATCCGAGTATGTCCTCCACCTCCCCATCCTTCCCATTTTCCCGTATGCGCCCGGCTAAATCACTCCTCAAAGGACAATAGCTCAACTTACAAGGTTGGACATGTGTATACCCAGAAGGCGGAGGAATAGGCCAAGTGACGTGCGCCCGATGTTCAAAACTACAACTGTTACCCCATCGGCACTTGCCGTGATACCAGAAAAAGCATGTTTCCTTGGGAGGGCCAGATGGGGCGGGCGAGGGTGAGCGGAGGTTGTTGGAGTCGTACATTGTGCGGTGAGGTGTAGGGGTGGAGGGTGCTGGAGGAGTGTGCACTGTTGAAGACGGGTTGAAGTCCCAGCACTCGGAACTGCCGCAGCCACCATCTTGGTGTTTGGCTCGGGGGCAATCTGGGACGCTCATGTTGGAGCGATGTCATTAGAGAAGAGATGCAGACGGTGGATGGGAAGGGTGTTGCGAGGCTCTCGTGGCGTGGAACGAAGTGAAGTCCCGCGGTGAAGGCAGATTGCCAAGCGGAGAGGAATTACAAAGTTGTTGTAAGCCATATCCACAGCAATGTAGTGCGATGAAGTGAGATGAAATACACAAAGCAATAGTCAAGTCATTGAGCATCCTACGCTATTTGCTCCTCAGACTCATGAGGTATGCAACTGGGTTCGAGGGTAGGAATCACAGGCTACATTTATCTCGCTAGCCTCGCCTCGCCCATGCTACAGTACCCGGCCCTCCTGTGATGGCTCTGGATGATACCGCTTTTATATCCTCTTAGAAAGCGGCAGACTAGGCACACTCGCTCTACTCTCCTTGCCATGGACAATCGGAATCAACGGCTCGGCTGGTGCAAGTGCGGTAAGTCGCTCTCTGCCAACGCTTTCACCCACGTCGGCTTCCACCCTCCGCCTCCCCTTCCACTTTGGCCGCTCGCCGTTCACGGCCCTGCCCACGCCCATTTCGCGCCACTTCTTGGGTGGCTTCACGCCCATCTCGACCAGGTTGCTCCATATGCGCTCGCCACGCTTGTCCCAGCGTCGCATGCGCTCTTCGTATTCGGCCTCGTTGGGGCGCCAATTGCCCTTGAGGATGCGACGGATGGCCTCGACCGAGACCTTGAAGTGTTGGGAGAGAACCGGCGTGGTGAACTTGTCAGGATGCATTGAGTTCAGATGGCGGATTCCTTCCATGGTGTCTGGAGAGAGCTTCTTGCGCGGGTTCCACGCTTCACCGTTGAGTTTAGCTTTGAGCGCCGCTTTTTGGGCGCGCCAATTGGTGCGACAGGGCTCTCTGGGGGCGTTTTCCTCCTCAAGGGCATCGGTGGTACTGGGAGACTTGGCTCGGGGAGACCATGGGGAGCGGCGGCTCTCTGCAGAGCGAGGCGAGGCCGGGGGTGGTGGTTTGGCGTGTTGGCGGACGGCGGAAAAGAAACGCGCAGGGTTGTGTCTGGGTGCGCGGACTGGCTCCGAGTGAAACAAGGACCGACAGAAGAGACGCAGCGTCTGCTGGGCACAGCCGTGACAGTTCATTGTGTGTCGATTGTGTGCAGACAGACAGCCGGACATGAACATTTGCGCAGTCGAGCCTCTGCTCTTGTTACCTAGCCTGTGCGCACGGGCCTCATCGACTCATGGCAAGCATACCAATACTTGTAACGCGTTTACCATATCATAGAATTGTATTCCAGGGAAGCACTATCTATGTGCAGTAGGTGCCACTGAGAGATGAAGAAGTCTGTGCCTATTGCGTCACCGACAGAATCAATTAAAGGCCTAGCTAGCAGTGCTAACATCCACGACAGCTAAGTAAGCAAGCGGTCTTGTCGTATCGCAGTGTTGAAATGGAACCATAGTCATCCATGTGCCGTGGATGTTGGCTGATCCGTATCAAAAGAAGACGAACGTCTAGTAGCACTATGGTACGATCCCAAGTTCGCCCCGAATCCACTTTACTTGCCACCTTTTTTGAACAACTCCCAACTCTCAGCAAGAGCATGCCTCATTTCATCGCGCTTACGTTGCTCAGCGGCCTGCTCACATGTGGGAGGCTCACAAGACACACAACCACCTTCGTCGTATGCCTCGCTGCCAAATAGCACCCGCAGATCAATCCAGGTTGGAATCACGCCAGGCACCTTGCAGGCCTTTGCGCCAAATAAATCGTGGGATAGATGGTTCTGAAGCCGTCTGACGTAAGCTGTCCACTTCTCTTGCTGGTTGCGCGTCCACTTTTTGCCAAAGCCCTGGGTCGTCGACTGTCTCTCTAGGATTAGAGTGAGGGTTAGCAGGCCGCGGTAGTTGTTTTGGATGATATTGCAGCCGCCGTCGAGGAGCCATTCGAGATCGTAGAAGTTGTGAATGCGAATATTGAGCTTCGTAATGAGGTTTTGACAGCCACTGGGGAAGAGGGGCACACTATAGTCGGGTGGTGGCGTTAGTTTAAAGGTGGGTTTGACGATCTCGAAGCTGTTGTTGGCGTAGAGGATTGTCTTGGCTTCGTCATGAAGTTTGCTGCTTACACGCAAGATGTTGATGTTGGTCGTGCTGAAGCGAGAGAAGTGGACTTTGACACCATCGACGGTAATTTGGGCGAGGGCGTACGCAATGCCGGGGAGGAGTTGGCGGCGCTCCGCGTGGAGTAAGGCCTTGTTGTTTTCGTGGAATGGGGCGTGGTTTTGGCGAACGCAGATGATGGCTGGTACGACGAGGAGATGCTCGTAGACTTTATTGCGCACGGAGCGCGGCAGCTTCATGAATGGAAATGGGGCAGTGACAGTAGCAGGGGCATCGTGAAGGTGCTCGAAGCAAGGAGTCAGGACCTTTCCTTGGTTGATGTTTTCAATGTCCATGAAGCGAACTCGCTTGAAAGAGCGGCCCGAGGGTGATGGCGTGAGTAGACACGGCGCAAGCGATGGAGGCCGGGTCCTGGGACGCTTGCAGGGGGGCGTCATCATGCTGGAGAGGGTGGCAAGAGGCCTGGAAGAGGGGGGCGTTGGTGGTGTTTGGAGAAAGCCGGTGCAAATCGAGGGAGAGGCAGAAGGATGAGATCAAGGATGTATGAGGTGTGAAGGTGAGACTGTTGCCGTAGCGGGAGCCGTGGTGAAGCCATGGTGAAGCCTTGGTGAGATGAGGGTGAGGCGAGGGTGAGGTGAGGAGGGGAGGCATGTTCTCTATTCTCCATAGAAGATGGACGCCGGTGTCTTTTGGATCCGTCACGTGCATTCATGCCATTCGCTACTACGATGTAGGTGAACAGGACGGTAGAGGTGGTGAATCAACTCCCCCATACCAAGATTGACCAGTGCCGGCGCTAGGCCGGATTGGGATAGATGACGGCACGGCCCGCGTCTCACCCCATGACGGTCGAGGGACGCGCCCACGATGTCGACCGCACACTTCGCGGCTTACCATTCCCTACTTTCCTGTCGCCCCGAAGACAAGACAGGACAGCGCCAACAGCAAGCGCGGCACCGTGCCGTGTCGTACTGCACATTACACCAACCCCTCACCATTCCTTCCCAGCCCTCACCACACCACACCATCCCTGCGTGGACTCGCCATGTGGCCTGGCCGGCGACACCCATGAGCTGCCACCGCCGCCCTTCTGCTGGACCATGGCGGCGTCGAGCCTGCGCGTGCTTGTGCGCTGGAAGGACGCGGCCGTGTTTGCTGGCGAAGACGTCGAATGCACCATCACCTTCACCAACGTCGCCCCGCCGGCCTCTCGCCCGCCCAGCGGCGCATCCCCCACGGCCGGCAGCGAGCGGCAGCAGCGCAGACTGCCACCCGTACACTCGTCGACGCGGCCCACCCTGTCGCGCAAGTCGTCGCTGGTCTCGCAGCCGCGGCCGCCACCCATCTCCCGCGGTCACCGCCCGGCGCTTTCGCTGCAGACGCCCACTACTCGCCGTCCCTCGTTCACGCCAAGCGCCGGCACCGCTAACGGCATCAGCAACAATAACAATAACACGGCCGGCACCAGCAGCCTTAGTCACGGCCGCTCCCTCTCCATCATCTCCCTGGGCGCCACCGCCCCCACCGCCGCCGATGGCAGCCACGAGCGGGGCCTCCCCGTCCGCCGTCCTCCGCGTGGCCACGGACGCTCCGCCAGCCTGCAAGTGGTTCCCAGCGCGTATCCAGGCACACCACTACCCAAGCTGTCGCCCGGCCACCGCTCCGCCACATACGCCTCGCCGCCCTTGCTCCCGCCATCGCCCCATGCTGCCCCCCACGCCTCCGCCTTACCCCTCGCGAGGAAGCCATCCGGCTCCTTCTCCCATAACTTCCGCTTCCCCGCCGCCCCACCCCCCG
>Ga0182211_1000552_pt1 | contig 11742 bp, 11 predicted proteins | sample G5R1MG_20_FD_129660 | JGI IMG/M metagenome (GOLD analysis project Ga0182211, IMG submission 129660) | Switchgrass phyllosphere microbial communities from Michigan, USA - G5R2_MAIN_03OCT2016_LD1 MG | ecosystem: Host-associated > Plants > Phyllosphere > Phylloplane/Leaf | place: USA: Michigan... | reverse complement strand
CATTACTCCCTTGCTGCCTGCCTGCCTGCCTGCCTGCCTGCCTGCCTGCCTGCACCGCTTCTAGCGCCGCCGTAAAAAAAACAAAAAATAAAGGGGAAAAAAAAATCAAACTATACTAAGAAGAAAGGCGAGAGAAAAGGAGGGAGTGGAAACTCCATCGTATCCTACACGTCTACCTCTCCCTCCACACTTCTAGCATCGAGCTTCTAATACGAACACAAGCGTAACCTCTCCCCTATCACCCCTCGCCCTTCGTCCCCTCTATACCGAGAAGAAAGAAAGAAGGAAAACAAGCAGGTCGTCAAAGGAAGACGAACCAAGCGATCTGCCTGCGTACGTACCAAAGGCAGCTAACACGCCCTCTTTTCTTTTTCCAGAATAAAAAAATCATATACATGGATAGCTAGACATACATACTCAGACACACACACACACACACACAAACACAAAAGTAAAAGACAATCCCCTTGCCGCGTCTACGAATACCGCCACGTCTCCGCGCCAGGACGCTGCGTCTCCGCGTCTTGCGCCGGCGGAAAACTGCTCGTGCCGGCATCGTCCCCTACACCGCCATCACCACCACCAGCACCACCCGCGTCCTCATCACGAATCGGACTGGGCGTCGGCCGCTGCATCGTGCCCAACGCCAGCGCACCCACATCCGCGCATTGTACGTCCCTACTCTTCTGTGATTCGTACGTCAGCCCCGACGACGGCGGCTCCGGCGGTGGATGCCTTGCTTGCACGCCCGGCGCCGCACTTGCCTCCGGCACCGCAGTGGCAGCAGTGGCAGACGGCATACCCGTGGGACCTGATCCTGTTGACGTGGCGAGTTGCTTGAGCATTTGCTCCCACTTTGGGGCTTCGGCGGGTTGGGTCGAGCGGGCCATTTCGCGCTGGAACGCATCGGGGGATTGGAATTGTACCGAGGGTCTGGGTGCTGCGAAGCCGGCAGGTTGCGGTGACGCGTAGTTGCTGTTACTGCTGGTGCTGGTGCTGTTGTTGTTGTTGTTGTTGTTGTTGCTGTGGTTGTTATTGTGGCTGGAGTGATATCCGTGGTGCGCTGACGTTGGCATTCCATGTGGCGGCGCGGGCTTGATAGCAGGCGGCGCGCGCGGGGCTTGAGGCTGCTTGGACATCCACTCCTGGGAAATACCACCACCGTCCGGACTGTAGGGAGAAATGTAAGTTTTTGTTCGTCTGAGATAGGCATTGCGTAGATAGGGATACTTCATTACGTAGGTAAGATATTCAGTAGGGGATTGGGCAGCATAAATGATGGAGGAGGTGGAGGGTGTTATGGCGTACTTTGGTGGCTTGGGAGTCCCGCTTGGGTTGCTCATCAAACTTGAGATCGATGAACGACCGTGGGGGCCCGCTTGTGTAGTGAGCTGAGCGGTAGCATGACCCATGGGACCGAATGGCGAGGCTGAGCTTTGCTGTCCTGGGCCATGGGCATACGATGATGGTGGTAGTAGTCCTGGTAAGCTTTGTGAATATGGGTAGGGAGGCAGTGACTTGTTGTGCTGAGGCGCGTGAGCACAGTGACCCATTGCATTTTGTAGATTTGGATCGACGGTAGAAGACGGTGTTTTCCAGGCTGTGCTGGCGGCGTACGATTGTGGAGGTATGTATGGATGGTACTGATACTGTTGTGACGATTGCTGCTGCTGCTGCTGCTGCGAGCGATGAGAGTGATAGCCTTGATACGCTGCTTGGGTATAGGGCGAGGGAGGTAGTCGATGGTCGTAGCTGACGTTGGGCTGATGCGCAACTGGGGAATTGGGATTCTTCTTCGTATCCGCACTGTACATGGGTGACTTCCATGTATTCATCACCGGCTCCTTGGGCCTGTACTGATACGGCCGGGTGGACTGCGACGATTGCTGCATAGGAGTTCGTGGAGGGATAGCTATGGGCGCAGGCTTGAGGGCGTAGGTAGCGGGATAAGCGGCGCGATGGAATGCTGGCACTGGCGGAGGTGGAGGCTTGACCGTGTCGAGAAAGTGGCTCTTGGGGTTATTTCTTGGTCGCACCGGGTTCTCGGTATACTGCGGCTTGGCTTCCGTAGAGGACTTGCCCAAGTAGTACCACAGTTGATCCTCCTTGCTCAGGTCCACCTTGGCCATCTGACGACTGACTTGTGGCGCCGTGTGCCATTCAGCCCACTTGTGCTCCGAGTGGGGATCATGGAAAGCGTCTCCCATGTCAGGAACGCCGTCGGTGCGGTTGTTGATGTCGAGTGATGCATCGCTCTCCTTGAGGTGCTCAGGAAGGGGCTTCGCATTCGCAGAGGGCTTGGGTCGCTGAGAGTCGTCCGGGTGAAGTTTGAGAAGGTACTTCCACTCGACTTCCACTCGGTCCCTGTGCATGATGGATTAGCGCAATAACTCCAGCAGGACATGGTCGATACTTACCCGTCCGGAAGCACATCCACAAGCACCGATTGCTCATCCGGCCTATTTTCCACCACTTGTGCACCATAAATCTGGTAGATTTCGCCGCCCACATACTGGAACTGTACGACATCCTTTGGCTTCAGCGTCTTGCCATGGGCCATGATGAACTTGTCCTTTTCAAGGGCTTCGACGTCGACCGTCTTGTTGTTCCTCTTCTTTGGACGATGGAAGCGGCATCGGAAGTCGTAGCCGTCGTAAAAGTATTCTGTACCCTCTTCATCGAATGTCGGCATGGGCCCCAGGTCGACTTGCACACCTGCCGCCACTGCGCAGGTAGCGTGGAATGCCCTGGTGCACTTCTTCTGGGAGCACTGGAAGACCGCGCCACGCTTGGACCGGCAATAGTTGCACTTGAGCTCCAGACGATCCTTGCCAATATTGGCTACATTGCACACAGTCTCTTCTCCTTCGGCTTTCTTCGAGATGAAGGTCTCGGGCGTATAGTCGGCGCAGATACGATGAGCCTTCATGCCATTGTCAGTCGGCAGCAGATCATCGTACTCGACATCATTCGGACACAGGATGCACGGCATGCCTCTGCCCGGAATCCTGATGCGAATGCGAATACGCTTGAGCTTCTTTGGCCGAGGTGTGTCCTTGGCATCTTCCTTTCCGCGTTTTCTCTTGTTATTGGCTGGCTTGCGACCTGACTTCCCTCTGGCCTTGCCGGCAATGCTGGGTGGAGGACTTGGAAGATGGCGTGCGCCCTCTTCTTCCTCGTCGTCGTCATCATCATCATCCGTCTCCTCGTAGTACTCTGGGGTCGGCTCGCCCCGTAGCTTGCGTTCAATCTCGTTCACGTCCACCCAGACACTGTCAGACTCGCAGTTGCACTTCTTGGCAATCCGGCCATAGCTCAGCCATGATTCGTTGGCGAAGTTGACCGATTCCGCGCAGTTGTAGCCAATGTTGTAGCCCGAGTGGTAGCCATACGGATAGGTAATGACAAACTCGCCCTCGTAGTGGACTAATCGATTAACCCTGATGTTGAAGTCCCTCTCCAAGCGCTGCGGAGAGATGAGATAGGTCTTGTGTCGTAGAAACTGAGAGCAGTGCTTCGCGTCGTTGGGCCAGATACTCTTCATGGCAGCCTCGAATCGGCGGGCATCTTCCTGTGAGATGCTGTACCACTGTTTGGGCGCCCCGAAGTGGATGTAGTTGATACTGTAGAGGTCTACGTCTTCCAAGTGCCAGGCGAAGGTGGCTTTCCACATGCCCAGATAGAGATAGGCTGTGTTGACACCCGGGACCTTGGTTCCCAAGACGTCGAGTAGATTGGGCAGCTTGGCAACATTCCACGACGTGGTGCGCTCGTCGAAGAGGGAGCCGGGCATGTCGGCTCCGTACATGGGCGAGCCGTAGTTGATGGTCTTCCAGTAGTTCTCCTCCAACTCCTTACAGCGCTCGACCGAATACTCGTCGAGGCCGGGAAGACGATAGTCAAAGTCCTCAAACGCAGCCTCGTCAATCCAGTCGGCTACCGCACCCCGATTGTTGAGTCGTCGCGACGAGACCGACTTCTTCTGGTCGGCAGCAGTTGTTGGCTGGCGGCCACGCGCTCTCGACGGAGTCGGATCATCCTTGGCTTCCTCTTTGACCCTGGTCCTCGCCGTCGTTCTCTTCCTCTTCTTCTTCTTCGTCTTCTCCTCTCTGCCAGGGGACGTGGGTGTTGGTGGCACATCCATCGACTCGGCATCCTTTGCGTCGGCGTCGGCGTCGGCGTCGGCGTCGGCGTCGTCCTCGTCCTCGTCATCCTCGTTATCATGATCATCGGCCTGCTCCTTCTTGCCTTGACGCCGTCGAGATGGGCGGCCCGGGGCACGTCGACGGGCTGAGGCGCCACCGTCTCTGGCGGGGGCGGGGCCGTTGGCGGAAGCAGCCTGGGCGCGCGTGGAACGGGCACGAGACGGAAGTTCGGCGGCAGCCTTCCGACGCTCGCCTCGCTTGGCCGGAGGCTGATGGTGGGCCTCGTCGGTGACGGCGCGCCACTCGGGCAGGTTGTAGGAGCGCTGCTTCTCAATATTGGCCTGGGTGTAGATGCCGTGCTGGCCGGCAAACTCCTGGGTGATAGGGTTCTTGACTCGGATGGCCTTGACGGCTTCGCTCAGATCGGGCAGCGAGTCGCGCCTACGTAGGTGGTTAGCCAACATGGCTTGGTCATGACAGCGTCGCCGTACCATTCGGCCGGCGGAATGACCTTGACAATGCCCGACTTCATGCCGTGCTTGTCAATCTTGTCGATGAAGCGCTGGAAGTTGCGGAATTGATCCATGGTCTGCGATTGTGCAGGTCAGCCCACGTGCTTGCCGTCGCATCATGCACACGGCAGGCGTTCCACCTACCGGCTTGAAGACGGGCACCTTGCCGCCTTCAAAGTAGTGGTCGGGTTCAATTTCCTCGCCATCGTCGCTGTCGATATCCGTCAGCTCCGACGACATCCTCTCCTCCCGCTTGTCGTTCTCTTCGCTCGTCGGTGGCGTCAGGGCGGCGGCGGCGGCGCCAGGCACGGGCGGGAGTGGTGCCGGCGGCGCCTCGACCGAGGGCACAATCTGGGTGGATTCGTCCATTGCGGCTACTCGAGGCTGGCGGATCGGTTGCCAGTGTCGGCGCTGGTGCGCCGTGCGGCAGGTACGGAAGTGGCAGTGGTGGAGGTGGAAGTGGAGATGCAAGTGGAGGTGGAGGTGCAGGTGGAGGTGGTAGCGTGGGCCACCATGCGCCGGCAGGCTCAGTCGCCACCACTATGGGCAGCCGTCGCAGCCGCCACGCCGTAGCAATGATTTTCCTGGAAGCGCACACAAGCGAGCGGGCTGATGGCGCGGTCGACGGGCAGGCACAGCGGGCGATGCGGGCGGGTGTGGATGGCGGGCGACAACGGCGGCCAAAGGGCAAGGTGAGGGAGGTTCGGGCCTGCCAAGGCTGCTAGCGCGGGACTTAGCGGCTCATCCTTGCTTGCCTGGCCTGATGATCAGTTCAGTCAGTTCAGGGCAAGGAAGGTGGTGATTAGTCATGGGCGGAAGGTGGTGATTAGTCATGGGCGGAAGGTCGTGATTAGTCATGGGCATCTGAGGCCTTGTCGTACACAATCGTCGATAAGCGGTAGTCGGTACCGAGTGATCGTGGCAAGAGTACGTGGTAGGGCATGTACCGGAGCGACATCACGTGCGCGGCCGCCGTGCAGCCGGTGTGGCGGTGCAAGCCCACTTTCGCGTGGCTGAAGATCGTGGCTGACGAAAGAGGCCTGCAATGCGCGTCATCGCCCCCTTGTCAAGACCACATGGCGCGCCATCTTATCAGATCCGCCCCCTCTCGATCCTTGGATGCATGCGAACATGTTCATTGAATGTCGTGACATGTCACCACCCTTCCTGTCCGTGTAGATGCGATCGCCGCCCCCTCCCCGAGAAGCCCTTGGGTACCCTACCGCTGTTGGACCCACTCCATCCGGTGCCATGCTAGGAGAAAAACACAGGCTAGGAGCTGCACGCTGTGGCGCTGCCATCCCTTGTAGCTTCTCTGCTACGGCGCTGGCAAGGCTCATGCGCTCCAATGCTGGCTGCTCAAAAGAAGAAAGAAAAAAAAAACCCCCCTCCATCAACATGGCCATCGAGCGGCATGAGGACAACAGAGACACAAGGGTCTACGACGAGGGCTCCCCACGAGGCGGTCCCCGAAATCCACCCCGGCCTCGGACCTCACCACCACCACCACGGCCCCGTCCGCCGCCCCGCCCTCCACGGAAGTCGCCACGCGGGCCACCTCGTCCTCTACCTCGGTATCCGCCACGCTCACCGCCAGCGTGTATCCCGCGTCCTCGGCCACCACGGCTGTGTTGAACCTCGGAAAAGCCATCGTGGCCAGCTGCGGGAGCCGGCGCAGCAGTGCCATCAGGTGCGTCGTCCGCCCAGCTCTGCGTGCTGGTGACGGGAGCCACAACGTGGGGCTTCTCCGTCTCGGCGGGATCGCGGGGGATGATCTCATACGACTCGCTCAGAGGGTCGTCGCTGCCACTGGCCTGCTTGTCCCACTGCGCTGTAGCTGCAGCATTGGCGGCCTCGGGCTCAATGCTGGAGGCGGCGGGTGCAGCCGACGCTTCCTGCTGTGCGGGTTCGGCGGCGGCGGCGGCGTCGGCGGCGGCGTCGGCGGCACCTGTGCTGATCTCGTCGAGGGTCGCATGGGTGACGGTGGGATCAGACACAGGCTCGTCGTGCTTCTCCGTCTCAGGCGGTGCGGCCTGTGACTGCGCGACATCATCGACCCAGGCTTCCTCGGCGGCAAACGGGGCTTCTTCGAGAACGGCCTGCTTGACCTGGCCATCTACGGACACGTTAGTCGACCAGGTAGCACCGGGGCCAGCATGGGGGAGGGGGGGCGTGCGGGTCAACTCACAAGTGACATCGAGCTCGACGCTCTCGACCGAAGGAATCCTGTCTTCGGTGCCCTCAATCAACTTCTCCGCCGCCACGACGGCCGCCGCATCGCCGCCATAGACTTGCAGTAGTGCGCCCTCGAAGCCTTTGCTGAGCTCCGAATCGTCCTCGACCAATGCACGCCGCGCTGCGGCAGCTCGCAGGAAGCGCGAAAAGGCTAGCAACTTGTCCTTGACCACCTTCTGCTGCACTCGCGCCGTCTCAGCCTGGAGCGTGTCCCGTAGCGCGTCCAGCTCGCGCGCGTGCGATGCAGCCAGCTGCTCCTTCTCCTTGGCAAACTTGGCCTCGAGCTCCTCGCCATACCGGCGGTAGTGGCCGTACTGCTCCTCGAGCTGGGCCAGCTGCGCCTGCAGCCCGGGCTTCTTCTCGGCCTGGGCCTTTTGGTCGCTGTTGATCTTGCGTGCGGCAACGAGGGCATCGAGGGAAACGCCAGGGTTCGCGGCGAGGATGGCGTCGACCTTTTGCGTGGCATTCTGCAACACACTTTGTCAGCCACGGACGGCGCCGAGCGGGCCCAGCGGCGTGTCGGTGCGTACCAGCTTCTTGTTGATGTTGCGGATGTTCCTGGGCGCGGCCGCAGTCAGTTCTGGTGCTCTTCTTGCCTTGGCTGCAAGCTGGGACCCCGCCGACGACTTACTTCTGCAGCTCGCGAAGGTACGAGTGGTCGCTGTCGGTGCCATTGGCAGCTGCACCGGCCTCGGACGCCGTCGGCTCGGCCGCAGCGGGCACGGCAACGCCCGCCTCGCTCTTGCCCTTCTTCTTGCGGGCGCTCTTGGAATCACCCGTGACCGACGCCTGCAGCTTGGACACGGCTTCGGAAGCCATTGTGGAGGTGGGCGTGGTTCGTTGGTAGGGTGGGAATGGTCGTGTCCACGGGCGGGTGCGCGTCTATGGCGCGTCGGCGTGCAGAAGACGAGCGTGCTTCACGTGGTGCGATGGAGAGACGGCGGGGTCGTGTACTGGGAAGCGTGGGTGTGTAGATGCTATCTACCTACAGACCCTGGTGGTGGCCTCAAAAGTTGCCGCCAAGATACGTCAAGGGTGCACGACGAAATTAGCGTGGGCGCTCGGGCGTACCGAAGCTACTAGACCCCGTCTTCTTCTCCCCCGTCTTCTTCTCCAACGTCTTCTTCTCCAACGTCATCAACACCATCCTCGCCGCCGTCGCACGATGCCGCAATCAATTCCTCCAGCAGTCCACGAACCACCGTGTTGCGGGCCCGTCGTTGTCTTGTAGCGTTGCGCCGCGTGTACTCTGGCTCCGAAAGCATCCGCCGGAAAGACGGGCTGAGCATCTTTCCTGCCCTCGCAGGCTCGCGCCGTCGGTTCTGCATCTGGCCCAGGCGACAATTGAGGAATTCAATGCGGCTGGCGTCATCTAAGTGCAATCGTCAATAGGAGAGAGATGCTGGCCACCTCACACATACATGCGAGGGATGGGATACGGAAGAAGAGAAGCCAGGGTATGTCGGTGTGTGTGTGTGTGTGTGTATGGGGGCGGTCAGGGCGTGGTATATTGGTCACCAACCCTCAGCCTGAAGATCCTGCCACCCGTGGTCCAGGTCACCATCGGCCGGGACGTCATCGCCCCAGTCCATCTTTTCGAGTTCGTTTCGGAAGAAGTCCTGTTCTTCTTCGAGCACGCCGGGCTTCGCACCCAGGCTTTCGGGATATCGTTTCAGGTTATGCCAGTGCGTAAGAGACCGCAACGCCTGTTCAAGAGGCACGCTCTCGTCCACCTCGGCATCGACATCACTCCCTGCGAGCCAGTCGTCTCGAAGCTCCGGTCGGCAGTGCAGATACACGGCGGTGATGACGCGCATGTTAGACTGTCGCCACTTGCGGCCGCAATACGGAACTTGGTTCTTGAACAGCTTAAGCGTATACAGGCGAAGCTCTGGCTGAGGGACCTTGAGACTCTTGCGGAGGAATTGTGATGATTTGTAGGACACCAGCATCAGGTTGCGGTGTGCTTTATTCTTGCAAACCTTTTGCATAATGCGCAAGTAATTGATAGACGTGAAGAATGCGCGCCAGGAGAAGTTTGTAATCGGCTCCTTGGGTAGCTCGTTGGTCGGAAATCCCAACTCATCTACCTCGGGTGGCTGTAGTAGGGGAGTCGGTGGGAGCGACGAATCGACGCCCGAGTCATTGCTGTCAACTCGTGACAGCCGTATTGGAGGCGGAACTGCATCGTCGTCGTCGTCGTCATCATCATCATCCGAATCGCCCTTTGCCCGGTCGCCTTGTTTTTCGCCAATCTCCTCGTCGGCAAGCGCGTTCCTCGAATGCGCTTTGCAGTAATTAAAAAAGCTGGCGACAGGTCAGCCAAACACGACCCATGGCAGTCGTTAGCAACCTACTTGAGCTCTTCTTGCTCGCTCTTGACGTTGACGAGCTTTTCAATCTCCTGCAGCTGCAACAACTTGAGAATCAGTGGCACATAGCTTGAATCGACCAGCAGCTGCGTAACGTATTCGAACTTGAGAATGTCTGTCGTCACAGTCAGTCCAATCAGAGCTGGGTCATCGGCTGCGCTGGCTCTTGATCAACCACGTACGGGAAACCTTGAACCACTTCAAAAGTAAAATGAGGGTGCCCGTCACGGCTTTGTCCATGATTTCCTGGGTCCGCATCGCGTCGAGGTCTTCGTTGGTAGCGACGGGGGAGTTGATGTGGCCATTGCTCCCATTCATGTCAGGCCGACTCGCTGTGCCATTTGCGTTCTCTTGGAACTGGAAACCGCTTTGAAGGCCGTTGGCACCGCTAGATTGTGTGACAAGAGCCGTGACGTGCGCGAGGATCGCCTTGATGAGGACGATGATCAGGGACTGGAGGTTATGCAACGAGTCGCGGTAGAAGGCTTCCACTAACGCCATTCGCTCCTCGGCACTGCCGGGTGGGAATGATGGCTTCTGAACATCGTCGGATTTCGGATCGAGAGAAAGAGGGTCGATATCCGAATGATCGTCCGGCCCTGTCCAGCCTCTCTCGTACTTCATAAACGCGACCCTCTCCTGCCATAGCTGCTTCATAGCCCGCGTAGCCTTCATGCGTTTAGCAAACAGCTCCGCCGCCTCGAGGATCGATGCTGGTATATCGGCGCCCTCCCACTTTCTGCCAACCAGCACGTCCTGCAAATCGGTCGAGCCTTTTCCGCCCAGCTTGTTGCTTGACTCGTCGAGCGGGGGGTACAGAAAGGGAAACATTTGGTTCGTCTGGTAGTTTTGCTTCTTGCCACCTTTGCCGCCGGGACCTGCAGGCGAAGGTGGAGGCGAGGGCGCCGGGGTGGCGATGTGCACCGGCTGGTGCAGAATGGATGTGCTGCTGCCACTCGAATCACCGAGGCCCGAGCCGAATACGTGGTTACCAGCAACCTTATTGGGGTGGTTCTTGAGCGGCGGTAGAATCGAATTGTTCTCTGGCTCGAGGGGGAAAAGCGGCGGGGGAGGATTGTACGCTGGGTATTTGGAGCTGATTTCCTGCCGGAAGAGGTGGTAGTCCAGTGGCGAGGCGGTGATGAGCGGATATCCCTTTTCGTCGGCCGTCTCGAAGCTGCTGCTGCTGCTGCTGCTGCTGCCGCCGCCGCCGCCGTCTTTGACAAAGTTCTTGGCCCTTGCCACGTCAGAAAGCCCACCCAGCGTGACCAGCAGTGTCTTCCACAGCAGCAATATGACTTTGCAGAGCGGTAGATGGATGGATTCGTCCCAACGGAGCTTCGCTACTAGGTCCACCAAGACCATGAGCAGCCCCGGCTTCTCAAGTCCCAGGATAGCAGTACGGAGGGTGAGGTCCCCCTCGTTGTGTTCGTCGTAGCGCGCCACCTCGAGTACGACGTAAACAGCCGTCATAGCACACCAGATCTCACGCCCATCCGCTTCGCTGGTGTCCCGGGCGGCATCCGGGGCAGCGTCGGCATCGACGTCGCAGGCCCTGGCTAGCAGAGAGCGCAGTGCGTCGAAGATGGTCTGCACGCCATTGTTCGCATGCAGCAGGTGCACGTTGCGCCTGATAAGCGATGCCTGCCGACCAGCCGTGTGGTATGGAGCGCCCTCGTCGGCGGGCTGGCCCGGGCTCGGGTTCGCATGGGGCAGACCGGCGGTCTCATGCCAGCACCCCAGAAGAATATAGAGCAGGGCCTCGAGCATGGGCCGTCGCACTGCCGGCACATTGTGGGTGCAGGCAGCGAGCAGGTGGCGCAGAAAGGCCGTCTGTTGGGCATCGGTGGCAGCGTCCCAGTCCGGGGCGGCGGAGGGCGCGTAAAAGGCAGGCCAGGCGCGGCTAAAGGCGGCGTGCGTGTGCAGTAGCATGGCCTGCTCCTCGGTGGCGTAGGAGAACCACTCGTCCAGCTCCTCTTCGAAGCGGGCGGCGTCATCGTAGGCAAAGGCGTAGGGCGTGGGCTCGACGCGGGCCTGACCGCCGCGCACCAGGTTGTGCAGCTGGGCCAGCGACAGCGAGTCGCCAGGCGGGGGAGCCTCGGGCGGCGGCACTGGCGGAGCGGGGGGCGGCAGGTGCTGTGGTGCGGGCGTGGACACGGTGACGCCTCGCTGCAGGCCCGGTCGCGCGGGCAGCGTGAGTGGCGGCGGGCCGGTGGGCGGCGACGGGCCGTCGTGCTGGCGGAAGAGCAGCGCCTCCTCGGGCTCGGCCTCAAGCACGGCCAGGTCGGCGCGCGCGTTGCCCATGAGCTCGGCGCGGTCGAGCACCGGCGGCACCAGCGGCTCGGCGGCCAGGTTGGGGGGCTCCATGGCAGCGTGGGCGGCGTGGGCGGTTGGGTCGTGTTACGTGCGGGTCATGGCAGGGGGAGGAGGAGGAGGAGGAGGAGGAGGGCGCGGGGTATGCGGGCCAAGTGGGGGGTT
>Ga0182211_1000551_pt1 | contig 11751 bp, 12 predicted proteins | sample G5R1MG_20_FD_129660 | JGI IMG/M metagenome (GOLD analysis project Ga0182211, IMG submission 129660) | Switchgrass phyllosphere microbial communities from Michigan, USA - G5R2_MAIN_03OCT2016_LD1 MG | ecosystem: Host-associated > Plants > Phyllosphere > Phylloplane/Leaf | place: USA: Michigan... | reverse complement strand
TGCAAAGGATGGCGCAGTACGGAGGAAAGGCTATGGGCAGGGCAAGGGCCATGGCTCGTGCAAGCGATCCGCTATCGATTCCTCCATTCTCTGCCCGGGCCCTGGGTTGCTGCTCTCCCATGCATATCGATAGGCTGCCTTGCCCTGGCTAGCCGCCGCCTGATGCATAGCATACAATGTGCATGCCGAGAGCATGTCCGTCTCCCCTCCCCCGTATTGGCCTAGCGATGCGTGTCACACACGTCCATGTCTCACACAGCCCCCTCCGCCTGCGCTTCCCTCGGCCCGACCCCGAAAACGAAACGATGCCACCAGGCCTGGCCCTTCGTCTGGACGGGCCTTGGCCTGCATGGAAAGCCGCCCACGCTACACGCCCAAGCCACCAGCGCCTCCCATCCAACCAACCGGCCCACCCCGTCATGAGACCCTCGCGCTCCGTAGCCATCGCCTGCATCTCCGTTCGTGCCTTGGCGGCAACCCACCGTCTGCCCACGACCGACGACGCCCCAACAAAACGCGCCCACGCAGCCGGGTAGGAGAAAAGAAAAGCGTCCATCGAGCCACCAAGAAGCGGTCAGCGGACAAGTGGACTGCGGCGAAGACAGTGCAATCCATTCGGTGCGCCACATCCTGCGTCGCCCCATCTCCCCGTCCCCGTCACGTGAGAGCCACCGATGCAACCTGGAAATTGAACCATGCACACCAGGGGAAGAGAGAAAAAACGAGGCAACAGCAAATCGTTACAAACAACCAAGCAGCAAGCAAAAACGCCCGGCCTTCCCAGCCCACACGCCCACCCCCATCTAGCGCACCGCCACCGTCGTCTTCGACGCAAAGCTGTACCGCAGCCACTCCCCCACCGCCCGCAAACTCTCCCATCGCACACTCTCGTCGCCCTCTTGCATCAATTCCATCACCCGCGCCTTGAGCCCCAGCTTCTCCAGCTGCTGCCGCTTCTCCGGCACCTCCTTGACCAGGCACGCCACGTCGTTGCAGCCAATCGCCAGCACCTGCTTGTCGCTGTCCCACCGCTTGGACAAGATCTCCGCCAGTCTCCGCGGTAGCTCGCCCTTGTCCTCCTCCAGGATCCGACGCGCATTCTCTCGCCAGAAATCCGGATTTCGATGGGGCGGCGACCACCGGAGATGGCCCGAGTGCATCTCCGCCGCGTACTCGTCAAACGTCGTCTGCGTCTTGGTGTATTCCTCCAGCAACCCATCGAGGCATTGCAGATCCTCGACCGCATCTTCGTCCGTCAGGTGCCGCGACTTCAAACTCGAGAGCAGAGCCGGTAGGCGAGCGAGCACCGCCGTGGGCAGCAGCGTCGACCGGTTCGTCGTCAACAGGTTCACCAGCGTCGAAAGCAGGAGCCGCGTCGTTTTTTCCTTGGGCGATACCTTCAACAACTGTGTGTACAAAATCACCACGTCGTGCTCCCTAGTAAACGGTAAGTAACCATCCTGCCAAACTTGGCGGACATGCCACATACTCTTGGAGGCCCTCGCCGACGAGCTCGCCTTCAAAACTCAGTTGCCAAATCACAAGCAACACGTGGTACAGAAGCTGCAGGCCAACACCGCCTGCTATGCCGCCGTCGGTGGTACTGCGAATGCTGCCATTTCCACTGTAAAGCGTCGAATCGGTGTCCTTCGTGGAACCTAGCGCCGCTCCGAGTATGTCGAAAAGAGGATTCAGCGTCTCGCTTCTTTGCTCCCAAAACACCTGTCTCGACTTGGCGCTGCGCAGTACAGCCGAGTATTCTCGCACCGCAATGTCTTGGAGGCCAGCATCCGACGCCTTTGCGAGTGTAGCCAGGTAGCTGAATAGCTGCGGCAGAGCTTCATCAAGCTGCGTGGTGTTCTTCGAAGGCTGCATCACAGCGTACGACAGTAGACCAGAGAGTACGGATGAAGTGAGAAGCGGCACGGGATCCTCGTGGTTGGTCGAAGCTTTCAGCAGCGGTAGGAAAGGCTTGTAGGGGGTCTGGTGTTGGATGAGGGCTTTGGTCAGCGCCGGGATATCTTGTACTTGTCAGCAATAGCATCGTAACCGACGTTCTCTTGGTGAGCACTACCGTCAATCATGTCTCCCAGCAAGACCAACATGTAGTGAATGATGTCCTGACGCTTGGCGGCCGCCTCGAATATGCTCTGCGACCCATCTCCGCCTAAAAGCAACGTCACGAAGCTGCCCAAGTCCGCTTCTATCGTCTGCTTCCGTTGTTCCTTGCGCACTTTGTCAATAGACTTGATCTTCTTAAGGTCGGCATCGGTGATGGTCTTGGCTCGCACCGCGCCTTCCCATGATATTGGCCGTGCACGGATGTTGTTTTGTATTGAGCTGAGATAGCTGGGTGGGTCTAGCGAAGACATGGTGATACTGGCCGTCGGGAAGCTTGTTCGTGGGCGTAGTGGCGGAGAGACGCGTGCCGTGACACTGCGAGGTTGGCTCCTGATGCGATCGCGCCCAGCCCACCCACTTGCGGCCTCCGTCATCTGGAGCTTGGACCATCAACGCACAATCCCTGCACTTTGATGTCTTGGCGTCCAGCACCTTTGCGGACGACCACAGACCAGTCAACAACTTCCACCGCGCCCACACCGTTGCACAGGCAGCAAAAAATGGAATGCTTGAGTCTCAAACGTTCGACAGCCGATGATCGCAGCCAGTCCAGTATCTCCAGCAAAGTCTACGTCAGGTCGACGAAGAGTGGCAAGGTCCAGAAAATTGTGAGAGAGCTGTACCTGCGGCAGGACATACCGTGTTCGTCGAATCTTTGCAAAGCATGCCTAGAAATTGCGCCGACAGATTTCTCGAAAAAGGGTAAATCAACTCGCCGTCTGCATGGATTGTGCTAAGGGTTTCAGTCGCGCCATTCGTTCTCTCAGCTACACCCGCAGGATCAAAGGACTTTCCCAATGGTCAATATCTCGTTCCCGACACGAATGCCTTCCTTACCGGCATGGACCTTTTCGAGATAGAGACCGCTTTCCACGACGTGATTGTCCTGCAAACTGTACTGGAGGAAGTCAAGAATCGCTCATTACCGCTCTATCATCGCCTCATCTCCCTGACCAAGAATGAGGGCAAGCGCTTTTACGTCTTTTTCAACGAATTTCGCCAGGAAACACATGTACCACGGGACCCTGGCGAGACAATTAACGATCGCAACGATCGAGCCGTGCGCAAAGCTGTGCAGTGGTACAACCATCATATCGTGGAGGCAGTCGCAGCGCGAAGCAAGAAGCAGAAGCGCATTCCTACCGTGGTCATGATCACAGACGACAAGGAAAATTTGCGCAAAGCCATAGCCGATCAAATCCCCAGCAAAACGCGTAAGTTGGTCATGGTTGGGCCCAGTGCTGGTGCTAATGCATGCAGTCTCCGGCTTCGTGTCTGGTCTCGAGAACGCTCATGAGTTGCTGGACATGATCAACGCTGCACAGGAACAAAGGGAAGTTCGATCGAAGAAGGCCGAGGTCTTTTATCCTGATCACTACTCCGTCTCCAAAATGATGACGGGCGTCAAAGCGGGCACTTTGCATCAAGGTATATTCAACGTATCGCCCTACAACTACCTGGAAGGATCTGTCCACGTACCCGCATTCGACAAGTCACTACTCATTCTCGGCCGAGAAAACAGCAATCGAGCGGTATCGGGCGATGTCGTCGTGGTGGAGGTATTACCCAAAGACCAGTGGAAAGCACCGTCAACAAAGATTATCGAAGAAGAGACTGTGAATAAAAACGACAGCGCTGAAGCTGAAGAAGGCGAGAATGTGATTCCAGAGCGGGAGCGAAGAGCCCTCCAGGAGGAAGTAAAGCGAATCCATGGCCAAAGCGTCGAAGGCCGGCCACAACCCACTGCACGAGTCGTTGGGATTATCAAACGAAATTGGCGACAGTATGTCGGCCACATTGATCGCGACTCTGTACGCTCAACGTCCAAATCTAGTCGACAGCAACAGACCGTTTTCCTTGTACCGATGGACAAGCGCATTCCCAAAATCCGCATACGAACACGTCAGGCTGGCGAACTTCTTGGACAACGCATTCTGGCGACTATCGACGCGTGGGATAGAGATTCGCGGTACCCAGTGGGCCATTTCGTCCGATCACTTGGTGAGCTCGAGTCCAAGGGCGCAGAGACGGAGGCTTTACTCCTGGAGTGGGATGTGCAATATAAGCCATTCCCAAAGACGGTATTGGACTGCCTACCAGCTGAAGGACATGATTGGAAAGTGCCTGCCAGTCTTGAAGATCCGGGTTGGAAGGGACGCAAAGACCTTCGAGACCTATTGGTTTGCAGTATCGATCCGGTTGGATGTGTCGACATAGATGATGCCCTTCATGCCCACAAGCTTCCCAATGGCAATTACCAGGTGGGTGTTCACATTGCCGATGTCTCCCATTTTGTCAAACCAAACAACGCCATGGACAAGGAAGCGAGCCAGCGCGGAACCACAGTCTACCTGGTTGACAAGCGTATTGACATGCTACCCATGCTTTTGGGTACTGATTTGTGTTCTCTCAAACCATACGTCGAACGATACGCATTTTCGGTCATATGGGAAGTCACGGAAGATGCCGATATTGTGTCTTCGCAGTTCACAAAGTCGGTCATACGCTCTAGAGAAGCTTTCAGCTACGAACAAGCCCAGATACGCATCGACGATGCTTCCCAGCAAGACGATCTTACAAACGGCATGCGCACTTTGCTTATGCTCTCCAAAAAGTTCAAGCAAAAGCGAATGGACGCGGGCGCGCTGAATCTCTCTTCACCTGAAGTCAAGGTGCGCACCGAGTCTGAGACATCGGATCCCGTGGACGTGCAAACCAAGAAATTGCTGGACACCAACTCTCTTGTCGAGGAGTTCATGTTACTAGCCAACATTAGCGTTGCCGCAAAGAACTACGAAGCTTTTCCCCAGACTGCCTTATTACGTCGCCACGCTGCACCACCAAAGACCAACTTCGAAGAGCTAGACAATCAGCTCAAGGTCAAGAAGGGCATGGAGCTTAAGACGGACAGCTCCAAGGCTCTAGCCGACTCGCTTGACAAATGTGTTGACGCCAACAACCCATTTTTCAATACACTCGTAAGGATTATGGCAACACGGTGCATGATGTCTGCAGAGTACTTTTGTGCAGGCACTCAGGCATACCCGGAGTTCCGACATTATGGTCTTGCCAGCGAGATCTATACCCACTTCACCTCCCCCATTCGTCGATATGCCGACCTCGAAGCGCATCGGCAGCTTGCTGCTGCTATTGAGTATGAACAACTAGACCCGAGCCTTCAATCAAAAGCGAAACTTGAGGCGGTCTGCAAGAACATCAACGTACGCCATCGTAATGCACAAATGGCCGGTCGTGCGTCGATCGAGTACTATGTCGGACAAGCTCTCAAGGGCAAAGACATTCAAGAAGAAGGGTTTGTTATGAAGATTTTTTCCAACGGCTTTGTCGTTTTCGTGCCACGCTTTGGTATCGAGAGTCTGATCCGGCTAAGGGATCTTGCGACGCCCGAGCCAGAGGCCAACTTCAACGCAGAGAATTATGTGCTGGAAATCAAGGGCGACGTGAAGCGCAGTATCGAGCTCTTCGAAAAGGTCACGGTTCGAATCACCGATGAGCTAGAGGAGAGTACTGGCAAGAGAAAAGTTCGCCTAAGTCTGGTTTAGGGTTACACGCTGCAGGCAGCATGGCTACCAAAGGCGTTGGCCGTCTTTCTTCTGTACAGGGAGACAGGAAAAAAAAAATTCTGAACATGGGAACCTGACCTGACTCTCTCTCTCATTCCGATGACTGAACAGAGAGCATCGATAGTGACGTGTTGAACGCTGTATCCAATGACAACACCCCATGACCGCATGCGGTCCTCGGTCCTGTGGAACCTACCGTATTACATCTCGGTGCAGGGCAACACAAAAACGACTCTTGAACTCTCCATCCCTCTGAAACCACCGCATTCTTCATCAACTCCGCGAAGCGTACCAAGCTTCACGCAACCTCATCCCCCAAACTCGACCGCATCTAACCTCGACCGGTCCACACCGTGCCACCCACGCCGTTGCGCATTACGCACAACTTACGCTTTCGCAACGGCTCCTGTGCTCTTCGATTCCCAACAAATTCTGGAGGGTGGAGGTGGGGGCAAACTTACCTGGTGCCGCTAGGTAATTGCATACCTAGCAAATCATGGCAAAGGTTGCGGCTCCGTGGTAAGTCACCGTGTCTGTTCTAGGCAGTCTGCCAAATGGGAAGTGCCGCCTCAGCCCAGCCGCAGGAGAAACAACAGATCTAGACCGCCGTTCCTTTGCCTCCCATAGTGCAGCCCTCAGAAGCGCGTTCTCGTCGCGAATCGCAGGCAACATGGGTGGGTTGTGGCGCGAGGGGCCAGACTTTGCTCCAGCTGACCTGGTGGCGCGGGTGGCTGAGACGCCTAGGCTCGGAGGACAAGGGGCGTTTGGGCCAAGCGTTGAGCCGGTTTGTGTGATGTGTAGAGTGGCGTTGGATGGATGGATGGAGTATGGGGTAATTGTGCTCAAGGTGTACATGGTACATCTACTATGGTAGGTAGGAGGAAATGGTCCCTCGGTCCTTCCTAGATTGCTTGTTTTCCAGCATAGGTACCGATGCGGAGCGGCCTTTCCATTACAGACAGATGCAGCCGGTATCATAGACTATTATTGCACCAATACTAATAGTTTACAATGCTACCTAGGTACTGCTTGCCAGCGGTAGAAGCCGTACATTCCCAATGAATCGAGTTTTTTTTTGCGCAACTCGCACTCACTGTCAGAAGTCGGGGTCGATAGTGTCCTTTCTTTTTGTTTTTTTGCTTATTGGCAACGAACGCTTTTCGGTACTTTGTCGGCGGCGGCGAGTACTACCTTGGGTGAACTAGGCTATAACGCGAATTCTATCCGCACACGGCGGGCGGCACAAGTGACAAATGCTTGGGAAGAGATCGGCCTTCCGTGTTCATAGCCAAGAGCTGTATATTGGCTAGAAATTGTCTATTTGGTCAAGGCGGCCGAAAGTAAGGGTGCATGATCCGACGAGGAGTGGATAGGATGGATGGTCGTGGTGCAACGATAGCTTATTCTAAGAGGGATCTGGTGTGACCTGCCATTCGGAAACTGTGTCATGCAGCTGAATTCGTCTACCCCTCCCCCGCCCAATGAGATTGATCCCTCCATGCAGATGACGGGTAGCTATACTACATATGTGGGTAGGTAGTTGCGCTTATCGTGATTACGATGTGGGATTACCACGGCCTGACCTAGAACGGAAGCGTGGGGACGGCAAATTTATTGCTACTGCAGTCGCAGAAGCTGCCGGATGAAGTGGTATGTTGGACGGCCATCTGACTCGTCGCATTACTGATCATGATGTTCGCAAGCAGGGAGAAGGCCATGGTCAAGTGCCGATCGGAGGACGAGCTATCTACGAAGGATACCGATGGAGCAATCGGAGACGCACAAGCCCACCGTTCACGGGCTGCGAGCGTGTCCAGCTGACAATCTTGTGCTGGAGATCACTGAGTCAATTGAATGTAATATATTAGATAAGCGCCCAGGGCCAGGGCAGGGCAGGGTCATCCCTAGTCATCGTCATGAATTTTTTTTGCAAATATACGCCGGGACGGGTAGGTCGCAAGGCTTGACGGCATGTTCGAGTGCGTCATGGATATGTGAATGTGACCCCGGCAAAGGTGTTGGAGCTTAGAATTAGGCTGAGGCGGGATGAATATGCCACCTCCAAGGCCTCATTGGATGCGACGGAAATCGACGGAGTGCCAGGCCGTACGAGAAGCTGGTTGGCGGGATTTTCTTTTTTGCAGGTACTTCCGTTTCGTGGCGTGCGATCGAGGCCACGTGCATTACGTATTTAGCCGGCCGAGCGATGACGCTAAGGCCAAAGTATAGTCAACGGAGTCAGCGAAAAAGGTGCAATCAGGTCGAACCCTTGGGTCTAGAGTGCGCTCGTTGGAAGTTTGATGTGCAGTCGAGTGATGTGTTCTTGATCCGTCACCACAAGTTTACCCCACACATGATGAGCACGTATGTACCATAGTATGTACTATGGTCTATGCCAGAAGTAATGTCCCTGGTCGCCGAAAGCGAGATTTGAGTGGGGCGGCAAGTCACTGCTATTAAAGCGATTTTCTCACGCGTCCTTTAGACGTGATCTTTTATTTCTATAGGATTAAATAGCTATTTTCTAGACGGTTAAGACTATACTAATTTTATAAAGACCGCTTGTTTATAGGATGTGGTAGATAGTATCTTATTTTTGTGTGCACTGATCGCGGGGCTGTAATTTCCGAGTGACTAGGGACATTACTTCTGGCATAGACCATAGTATATGTACTATGGAACACATAGCAGGCACTCTGTAGTACATCCGACCCTAATTAAATCCCAACAGCGATCTTTGCGGTAGCCAGTAGTATGCGGTCGGGGCGCGATTTAACAATTGCCAGTATAACGGTTGGTGCTCCAAACGCAGCTAGGGATGACTGCTCCTTCGTGCCGCACTTTCATCTCGGTTGTGGCACGCCATTAAGATCATGGTGAAAGGGCCGATGGATCCATATCCTCCTTGGATCCAAATCCTCCTTCTCTTTATGCCAAACGTTTTATCACCATGTCTCGTGCCACTTTCATCAAAGTTCCCGCGCTGACTGAAAGAAACCTTGGGTCAAGCTGCACATGCAAACAGCGAACAGCTTACTCGTCATGTTACTCTGCTAGGTAGTAGGTGTATCGACCGAGAAGATGCGGGCATTCCAGGTCGACGGGTTTCATGTCCGGAATCTGCTGCAGGCCTAGGCGTACGATTGGTTACCTCCCCAGTGGCCCCCCTTAGAGATGGGCCCCTATGAGGGGCAGCGGAGGCAGTCAGCACTGAATGACCTACATATGTACACCGGTAGGCACGTAGTAATAGCCTGGTGATCAAGCAATACCAATCTTGTGCACGTCGACAGGTGCAACTGTGGTGTCTCCCATGCAGCCCTGGTGCTGATCAGGGCGATGCTTGGCACGTGACAGCTAGTACTCTATCGCGAACGTATTATACTTTCTTGGAGTCGACGGAATTGGCCAGATGCCAACAGGGAGCCTTGCTCAGAGGGTGTTGGTGTCTTGGAAGCGAGCCAACACAGGCTCCCCTGTCCCTGACCGTCGGCTCGTCACTTGGCTCGTCTACTTCCTATTAGTTGCTGAACATGCAAGGAGACGCTATCGAAAGGTACAGCCCGTACGCAGTGGTTTCCTTGTACAAGGCACAGGTCCGCAAGGTTGAGCAGAGCAGGTACAGCCGGGGAACCAGTGTCCCTACTGTCATGAACTGCCATTTCGCTGTTTTCAACGACGCCACGTTGCCCGCCTACTTTGATGCACAGCGTGGACGGGAGCATTTCGCCCCTGCAGCAGCACGGTGAATTTGCCTCTTTGGGATGCTGCGCCAGCTCCCACGGCGGGATGCGTTCCAAGGTCGTCGAAATTGGACGCGATGATGCCTCTTGTTAGCGCACTAGGTACTTAGTACTGCTCACCGATATTTCACCACCAATGCCAGTCCCGCACATGTCAATTGACAGCCCACCATCAGGTACGCTTGCTTGGTACCGGCATGACGACTTGAGCCCAGTCGGACCTGCATCTAGAATCCAGAATCCCCATTCTCGGTGCTCGCTGCCCCTTCCGAACCGTCATTCTTTGTCCTGCCTCGTCTCGTGCCGCTAGTCACATACCATCGCTTCCTCCTGTGCAGCGAGGCTATATCCGCATGACACGGCTCCCTCTGCCTATCCCACGCTACTTTATCCACATCACCCCTCCCAATTCATGACCGGATAGCGGGGACGATGGTTATGTCAGAGTAGTCTCCTGTTCATTCGCACCACCCTACGCACCACCAAACACCTTTGAATAGCCTACCTCGCTCGACCGCGATCGCACTCCAGGACGCTCCCTTCACCACACTTCCCGCCATGGAGCAACGCACTAGGGTCTTCATCATCATCGGTGCTGTGCTGGGCACAGCAGCATTGAGTGGACTCATGACCCTAGGCCTGGTCTGCAGGAAGCGTACACAAAGAAGACTTCGAGGCTTCTCTCTGCGATCTGCTACGCCACTGGACGATGCCGAATTTGAATCATGGCGACGGCCAAGCCAGTACACCCAGCGTCCAGAGAAGTATGGAATCCGATCCTCACAGCCCGTGCTCGTCCGGGATCGAGTTTGTCCAACCTCTCCCACCTTGTTCGAGAAAGAAGAGCCTGCCACATACGACTTTCCTACCCGGACATCATCACCGACGGACCTCGCCCCGGTGATGACATTGATATCCGACACAGTTCGGAGGCCAGAAAGAGCGCGAAGAAAGTCCAGTGTCGCATCATCAGTAGCCGACCGGCCACCAACACCCTATTCAACCAGCTCGCCCAGCAGTCCTCTCATTCACCAGACCCCATCGATATCAGAAGCCTCGGCCTTCAAGTTCGATTTCAAGAGAGAATACGGCACGCAAAGTAACGACAACCTGCGATGGATATGATGACCTACTACACCCATATTCCATGGATTGATTCCCTGTATTATGCCAGTGTACCTACCATTGCCGCTTCTGGCAACAAACGCCTGTCGCATTTCCTTCCCATCTCAACGGCTTATGGACAGCATCCTTATGCTTCTCGAATCGTACAATCATTCTCTTATCACGAAACGGCCGTCAATGCTGACAATTCCCTTCATCATTTCCTTCGTGTACATACTTTTACCATGGTGTACGATGCACTAGTTCAGCGTGGGGGGTTTGTTGGTGGTTGTTTAGCTTCTGTGATACCAGACTTGTTAACGTCACCTATACAGGCTTTGGGCCTCTTCTTTCCTATCTCTTCCAGTGTGCTATTAGCTACTACAATCTATCGGTACACAAGCACACTTGGATCAAGTGATCAAATAGGAGGCTAGTCCTCTCTGGATTACAGTGTGTAGTTGGTTAAAATCTACAAATTGTTCACTCACCATGCCTTCTCGATGGACGAGATCCGTATTCATCTTGTCAGCACGTGACTGCAAATACTGTCCTATAACTCTCATCTACCCCGACGAAGTCCGATTCGCACACCGCCAATTGCTTTTACCCCGGGATCCGCAAAAATGAGGCTGAAATTAACCCACTACACGGACGCGGCTCCACTGCCGTCTCCACAAGGGAGCTATGGGATCCCGTCAATCTCGAATCGCGCGTGCTGGTGCAATACCGATGCCCAAACAGGTACCCATCATATGTGAGCAGTAATTGTCCTGCACATTAATTTGTGCATCAGATGGCCTCGTGACGGGGATGCATGCAGAGGCGTAGAGATCGCATGCGTACTTGTGGAGATTGCGTGGCTTGAATGGATGTCGATGTCGATGTGGATGACTAAGACGAGGTGATGAGCGGCAGGGTTCTTGCAGGAGCTTGGCTACCTATTTTTAAACGCCCGAGGGGTGGAGAATGGACAGCTGTCACTATGGATTAGGTAGCAGACAATTCACATCTCAACCAGGCATTCTACTTGGTCCACAGTGCGTTGTTGTTGTTGTTGTTCTTTCTGGTCTGGACTCTGCGCGTTGAATCGATAGCAAACCCTCCACGCGACACTTCCCCCCCCCCCCACACCACCCCCCAACACGCGCAAAAACGCCCCCGGTGTTATTGACCTAACGCACCACACCCAACCGTCC
>Ga0182211_1000550_pt1 | contig 11776 bp, 13 predicted proteins | sample G5R1MG_20_FD_129660 | JGI IMG/M metagenome (GOLD analysis project Ga0182211, IMG submission 129660) | Switchgrass phyllosphere microbial communities from Michigan, USA - G5R2_MAIN_03OCT2016_LD1 MG | ecosystem: Host-associated > Plants > Phyllosphere > Phylloplane/Leaf | place: USA: Michigan... | reverse complement strand
TCACAGGAAAATACCAATGGATGTTCTCAATATTCGGCAAAGCTTGAGAGAACTTCAAGAGAAGACCAGCTCGTCGATTCCAGTGAGATGTTTGGAACATCACAAACACCACAAGTTCCTTCGCGCAATACGAAGGAACTTGTAGCCGTTTCATTAAGCCCATCAGGCGATACATCCGAGCCTGAAGCCTCGTCTTGTGAAGACAAGGCTGCAGCAGAAATTTCACAAAATCTTGATTCCTCCTTACGACTCAGGCACCACCATACGAAGCCACAATCTCGTATGCTTCTCCAAGACTTGCTTGTCGATACTAAGAAACAACAGCAGCTTAACAGACCAACCGTGGCACGCATTCGATCAGCACCCCCGAGTAGAATACCTCAAAGCCTGGTGGCTGGTCAAGGCAGCACACCGCTCTCTCGCAGGATCAACACAAGTGGCAATGAATTTGATGAACTGATGTTCCCATGGACAGATAAAATCGAGGTAAACGCCACGAAATATTTGCGCTACCACTCCCAGCTTTCTTCGGCGTCCAGTGGAAAATCCTTCCCACAGTTTGTACCAACTCCTTTGGAATCCTATGAAGCTCATAAGCCTGATATTCTACCATCTTCGCTTGCGCCACCAAGATTTGATTCGATCATTGAACAAAAGCTCGTAGTAAATCCTTATGCACAAGACAATATTGATACTTCAGAAAGTTGCCTAGCAACGCAAAATTGTGCTCAAAATGACGAAGCACAACTGCCACATATATCTCAAGACGCTGCTAGGTTTGCGCAAACCTACCGGGCTGAAATGCCGGATTTCGAAGACGGGTACGGAATCCAGTTGACTAAACACGATGATCATACTCTTAACCATTGTCTCAACTATACCAAACATCAATGTCAGAAGCCATAAATTCTTCATAAATACATAAGCAGTTCACAATCTACTCTTCTTTCCGTCTAAATATCTCCTCGCATACTCAACAGCAGCCTCATACCCGTACACACCGAGGCCACACACCACCGCCTCCGCTTTGTCGCTTAAAAAGCTATGACGTCTGAAGTTCTCCCGCTTATGCACATTGCTGATATGCACTTCGACGAAGGGTATTTCCACACCTGCTAGCGCGTCGCGAAGTGCCACGGAGCTATGTGTAAAGGCCCCCGGGTTGATGATTATGAAGTCGATGTTGCCGCGTGCAGCATGTATGCGGTCTATTAGAACACCTTCGTGGTTTGACTGAAGATGGGAGAGTGAGTGGGATTTCGCAAAGGACGAGCAGAGGGTTGTGAGGGTGGAAACAAGCGAGGGAAGAGTGGTGGAGCCGTAGATGGTGGGCTCACGAGTACCGAGCAGGTTAAGATTCGGACCATTCAGAAGGAGGATATTCTTTGCCATGTCGATTTTCTGGGCCTGAACTGCGTGATTGAACAGTTGGATGGTCTTGTTGCTCGTTGTACTCAGCACTTGCTTCAGTACATAGTGCCAAAATAATCACCAAGTCGAGTTTTCTGGGGGACTTCGCAGGTCTGGGTCATGGGGAAAAGATGGGCTTTGACGGGGCCCTTTTAAATTATATGTATTGAATTCTCAAGAGGATTGATTGATTATATGATGACGAACTTGCGTCACGCTTTTGACGGACAGCGTTCCGAATTCCGAGTCGCCAGGACAGTTGGAAAAGGTCTTAGCCCTCACTCCACACACATGATCAGCCGGCTCAACACGCCCCTTGAAGTGTGATGTTAGACGCTTGCCCCGCATCAGTCACCCCGCCCAGCCGTCTACTTTTACTGGCGGCTCTCATCCGAGGTGCGCGACGCGTTTCTAGCAGCAACATAAGCACTATCACGGGGTGGGTTCCGTCTCACAACCTAGCTTCTGCCATTCATCTTGAAGTACATTGATACAAACATTACGCCGAAAAATCTGAATATGTCCGACATTTGGAGAGACCAGCTAGATGATATCTATGTGTTTGCTGTAGAATTGGGTAAGCAAGCAGGCAAGATGCTGATGGATGCTGCACAATTAAGGATCAGTTCTGGACATGGGACTGGGACACACGAACAGAAGGTGCAAAAAGAAAACGCTGTAGATTTAGTTACCGAAACTGATGAGAGTGAGTGGATGAGCTAGATCTCGCAATTTATGGGAATATACTGACATGGCCTAGATATTGAGGCATTTATTATGAATCGCATTAACAGCAGATACCCGTCACACAAGTAAGAATCTAAAGGCGAAACACTACGATGTCACTGACATCGACCAGATTTGTGGGTGAGGAATCCTACAGTAAAGGCGCAACACGAGATTATCTCATCAGCGACGAGCCAACATGGTGTGTTGACCCGCTCGATGGCACAGTCAATTATATCCACCTCTTCCCCATGTTCTGCGTATCTATCGCTTTTATACACAACTCGAAGGCTTTGATCGGAGTAATCTACGCTCCTTTCCTTAACCAACTGTTTTCGTCCTGCGCCGGCCGTGGCGCATTTTTGAACGAAACTCAACGTCTTCCTCTCATACGTGACCCTGTGGCACCATTACCAGATAATGCGCCTAGCGGCTGCATATTCTCTTGCGAGTGGGGCAAGGACCGTCGAGATACCCCAGACGGTAATCTGTCTCGGAAGATTGAGAGTTTCGTGAACATGGCTAGTGAGATTGGCGGGAGAGGTGGTAAGGGTGGAATGGTTCATGGGGTCAGGAGCTTGGGAAGTGCAACACTAGACTTGGCCTATATTGCAATGGGATCAATGGATATCTGGTGGGAAGGTGGATGCTGGGAGTGGGATGTGGCGGCTGGAATCGCGATTTTGCAAGAAGCTGGTGGATTAATCACGACAGCAAATCCGCCAGAAGACTATGCTACAACGAATATTGAAGACGCGAAACTGGGGAGCCGTTTGTATTTGGCTATTCGGTGAGTTTCTAATCGAAGGGCTACCACCATAACCGATCCACTGATTCATATACAACACAGACCAGCAGGCGACTCAGCAAAAGAGACAGGTCGTCAAGCACAGGAGAGGACAGTTCGAGAGGTCTGGCGACGGGTCCGTCATCTGGACTACTCACGACCTGGTGCATAGCTCATGTATGACACATGAATACCCAGCAAATCAAGACTAACAGCACACTTCAGTTCGTGAGGAAGACTTTGCGAACCTGGAGTGAAGACTAGATCTCATGCATCTTTATACCCTTGCTTGGGCCATAGTTATTTCTGAATGAATTGTAAAATAACGTGATGCGGTCATCACATCCTGAGTGCCAACAAGCCGGTGATTGCAGGTCTTTGGGGACCGTTCAGAGAGAAAGCTATCTAGAGATCTCGGCATCTCAACGCTATGCTCTAAAGATGTTGCTGACCCATTTTGAACTTCAAATGAAGCGTACGAAATACCTGAATGACTTCCTACTACAGTTTCGCCTCGTGCAATTTCGTTGCGATTGCTTGTTGTACCTTTTTCACGGGTAATTGTGACACCGCCCGCCCGGTCCAATACCTATCTTGTTCCAAGCCCTGATAGATCAACGCCTCAGTGCCGAGTATCAGCTGCCAACCTGCATTCTGACCGAGCTTTGCGATTTCCGTGTAGGGTGTTGGGTGGTAACACATCTCAAGGATCGCGCCTTTGTGTGACTTGTGCAGGAATACCTCCAATACCGCCCTTGCCTGCTTTTCTTCTTGTGTAGACGGAGGGAAATTTGGTATGCAAGCTACAATGGCCCCGACTCCTTGTACTTGCTCAGCTTGGGCGACTGTGGAAACGTGAATTAGCCCATCGCCATAGCCTCGTGCCATGCATTCATCAATCACAGCACGAACTTCGTTTGCGTCCCTGTTGACCTGCCGTTGGTTAATTAGGCATCTTTCAACAACCATCACATCCGTTCACTGACAAGGTATATCGCGCGAGCTTTCAACCACTTCCTTAGCGCATAGACTGCACTTCTCGCAGCTCCTCCCCCCCCTATCACTAGTGCCGGTCTATTTTCAAATTTGGATGTATGAGCGTTGTACAGAAATGCGTCGCGTACACCGATAACATCAGTGTTGGTTCCCATGAATGACCGGTTGCCGTCGGCATCTTGTTGAATGAAGAGGGTGTTCACCGCTCCGACATCTGCGCCCTCCTGTGTAAGACAATCTAGATGCTTCAATATAGCGACTTTGTGTGGCATAGTAATTGATGCGCCGTAGAATTGTGGGTGTTTGATCAATTGCAGGAAAAGTTCCATATTGGTAGAGTCGAGCGGGTATTGTGCCCAGTCCAATCCCAGGTTGTCGTATACCGTTTGGTGTAGGAGTGGTGACATGGAATGTGCGATTGGATGGCCAAACAAGTAGCCATGGCGCTCGGTTTGTGTAATTTTGGGTAGTATCGTCGTGGTTGACATGGCGTGGGTTTGCTGATGGGGCGGGCGAGTTCAATCAAGATTTCAAATGCTTCGTGCCCAACTGCCCAGCGCTGTCCAATTTGTAGATTGGGAATCTCACACTTGAGCAATGCTGTACTCCATGGCGGTTGTTTTTTTACTTCCTCCACAACCGACCAAACATCGGCTCGCACAATTGCCGGAAAAATCTACGTCAATCCCGAACGGATTTGAGGGGCACGTGCCTTGCCGTTCCCTGTCCGGGCCTCTTCCGCCCAATCAGCGCGACGACGATCAAATGCCAACCCGCCGAATAAATGCGTATCCGGCCTCCTCTTGACATGAACTTGATCCGGCCCTACTCTCGGTGGCGCTTTCCCCCACAATCTTGGCAACCTCGGAGCCATCATCCATGCTTCAGCTAGGAAGCAGAATTTTCCGGGGTCGTGGTTGTTCTGCCAACTGCCAGCGTTTTGTCCAACCAGAGAGAGTGGCCCAGAGGAATCGCATCGGATATTCACTGCTTCTCCACACGCTCGGCAATCCCACCTTTCTTGGACTGGTCTCGGCTTCACTATATAGATGTGTGCAGTGACTACCATCCTCACAAAGCCAACCCGTCTCACGGGTTCTTGGATCTTATCCTGATCATCAGCCTTTCCTTTCCACACAAGCAGGAGGCGCAGCTAGCACGCGCTGCATTATGGGTCTCCTCACTCTTGTCGAAGATCGGCCAACACCAAAGGCCGTTTATAACTGGCGAGTCTATACAGCCGCAGCTGTCGCGTCGTGGGCCTCATGCATGATCGGTTACGATAGTGCTTTTATTGGCACAACTTTGGCCTTGCCATCATTTGTCGAGGAGTTCAAGTTTGACCAGATGAGTGCGAGCCATCTTGCCCTTACCAAATCAAATATTGTCTCCGTTTACCAAGCCGGCGCCTTCTTCGGGGCTCTGGGGGCATATGCGAGCTCGCACTACGTAGGCAGGCGGAAGTCGCTGATATTCTGGACTCTCATTGTGAGTTATCTTACAACAAGTAGCACATGGAAGCAATTACTGATCAACTGACTGTGCAGTTCACTCTCGGTGCTGGCTTGATGCTTGGAGCTAACGGCGAGCGCGGTCTTGGCTTGATCATCAGTGGTCGGGTACTGGCTGGTCTTGGTGTTGGAGGTTGCTCAAACATGGTCCCTATCTACATCTCTGAATTGTCACCACCCGCTGTCCGTGGACGCCTGGTCGGGATTTATGAGATGGGCTGGCAAATCGGTGGGCTTGTTGGGTTCTGGATCAATTACGGACTCTCAGAAACCATGGCTCCATCCCACAGACAGTGGCTGATCCCGTTCGCCGTCCAATTGATCCCCGGTGGCTGTCTATTGATTGGCGCTATCTGGCTCCCAGAGTCACCTCGCTGGCGGTTTGCCAATGGACAGAATGATCGTGCTTTAAAGGACCTCTGCTGGATTAGGAACCTCCCCGGGGACCATCCATACATTCTTGAAGAAGTTGAGGCAATCAACGCTCAGGTTGAATGGACCAGGATTCATGTCGGCGCTGGATTCTGGAAGCCCTTTAGTGCACTGAGGCAGCGGCAAAATCAATGGCGTTTCTTCCTCGGCGGCATGTTGTTCTTCTGGCAGAATGGATCGGGAATCAACGCCATAAATTACTACTCGCCAACGGTATTCAAAAGTCTTGGTGTTACAGGTCCTAATACCGGATTTCTTACTACCGGCTGCTTCGGAGTTGTAAAGGTAGGACCATCTTCTTATATCTGGTTGCCAGTAACTAACGTACGATAGACTGTCTTGACCTTTATCTGGCTTTTCTGGCTAATTGATCACCTTGGCCGAACTAAACTCCTCATGTTCGGTGCATTGGGGGGTTCGCTGTGCATGTGGTATATCGCTGCATATATCAAGATTGCAAATCCAACAAAACATTCAAACACTTCCGGAACTCTTTCGTCGGGTGGAATCTCAGCAATGTTCTTCTTCTACCTGTGGACGGCCTTCTACACTCCGTCTTGGAACGGCACACCCTGGGTAATCAATTCGGAGATGTACTCCCAAAGTACCCGTTCTTTGGGTCAAGCTTTTGTTGCTGCGAACAATTGGTTAGTTTCAATTCACCGAAGTTGGTTGTTAGCAAAATTAACTAATGCTAGGTTCTGGAATTTCCTGATCTCCCGCTTCACCCCCCAAATGTTTCTCAAGATGGACTATGGTGTTTATATGTTCTTTGCATGTCTTATGCTCCTGTCAATTCCATTTGTGTTCTTTCTCATTCCTGAGACCAAGGGTATCCCACTCGAGAGAATGGATGAGCTATTTGAGACCAAACCAGCTCATAATGCACACGGCAGGATGTTGCTGGTGCTTCAGGAGACTGAAGTTGTGCAATCTGCTGCACGTGAGGAAAAGTCATACGTGGCAGACCGTACAGAGAGCGTTTAGGATTCTACTTTTATAGTCTTGACTTGGTGTGCTAAAGAAGCCCAATGACAGATATACATCGTCTGTATCTCCTTTCTCTTCCAAGGGTATCTTGAGTCTAACACCAAGTCATTACGGTATCGCATCATTTGCTAGGTTCAACCTGTTGCAACTCATTGAAAAGGAGTTATCAAAGGGTCAAGTCCAGCTTTCAACGTTATATAAAGAGGCCCAGTCTTGATGCTAATCTAACGCGCTTGTAAATAATAGACTCTCCCAAGCCTTCGATTACGTACTCACCATAACAAGAGACGGATGCTTCCTCCTAACAATAATTGCAGCTTGAAAGGGCTAGTATTGCTAGTGGCTACTGAGACCGAGTAGAAAGACTCTATTCAGTCGCGAAAATTGCTTTTGCATGTGTCCTCCTCTTAGCCGTATTACACACGAAGGCGAATATAGTAGGTATGCCTAAATCAATGCGTCGCGCAATCCTCAAGGAACATTGTCCCCATGATCGCAGATCCTCTCGGTCGACCCACTCTAACTAGTTCCCGAAGTGAGGCCGATTAGTTACGGGGATAGGATTTTTCCCGCTCGGCAGATCGCCTCTTTCCATCGCTTATGCATTTTTTCCGCTGCTTGCGACGGCCCAGCGCGGTTACAGCGGGATTTCCGTTGCAAAAGCCTGCGTTATTCCGTAATGTAGGTCGCGTAATCACGTTAAGCCCATTCAGGGAGAGAGATACGGCATAGGGCAATAGTGATGCCTGCCTTGGGCAGGTTGCTCGACAGATATATTCTCTATCATGTTCATCGTTGTGGCTGTCGTTCATTTCTCAGACCAATTTTTCGGAAGTTTTTCATTGGCAATATTGCAATATGTGCCGCCTAGGAATCTCCTCCATGTCTCTTGGTCGATGCTACGCCGGTCACGATCTACAGACTAAACTATCAACAGCAGCCAAGCATGGCCTTGAAGGTATCGAACTCTTCTACGAAGACTTGGTTGACCACGCTGGTTCCGATTCCCCATCTGATCTGCTGTCCGGCGCAGCCTCAATCCAAAGACTATGCTCGTCTTTAAACCTCGAAATTATATGCTTGCAGCCGTTCATGCACTACGAAGGACTCCTGGACCGGAAGTTACACTCTAGGCGGATAGAAGAAATCAAGTTATGGATGGACATTGCACATGTTCTTTGTACAGACATGATTCAAGTTCCTTCTTCATTTCTATCCGACGACCAAATTTCATCAGATGTCGGCCTTATTGTCGATGACCTTCGCGAACTTGCGGATTTAGGCCTCCAACAAACACCAGCCATCCGTTTCGCATATGAGAGCCTGAGCTGGGGAACATATGTGGATACATGGGAGGCGTGTTGGGACGTTGTACAACGCGTCGATCGATCGAACTTCGGCATTTGTCTTGATAGCTTCAACATCTTGGGCAGGATATATGCGGATCCTGCTTCTGAGACAGGAATGACGCCTCGAGCAGAGCAAGATGTCCGCGAATCGATACGGAGACTCGTCTCTCAAATTAAGCCATACAGGGAGAAGATTTTTTTCATCCAGATAGTTGATGCAGAACGGTTGGACCGACCACTTTGCCCTGGACACCCATTCTACAACGCAGAACAACCATCCCGGATGTCATGGAGCAGAAATTGCAGATTATTCTATGGCGAAGGTGATCGAGGTGCTTACATGCCTGTTAAAGATGTTGCACACGCTATCATTAATGAAGTTGGCTTCGATGGCTGGGTTAGTATGGAACTGTTTAACAGAGTCATGAATAGGACAGATAGAGGTGTTGTGGATGAGCTGGCGAGTCGAGCCGCAGGGGCGTGGGATAGATTAGTGTCCGATCTACAGCTTCACAGCGAGGTGGCACACAATCACAAATGCCTAGTGCGCGAGTCGTTGAGAAATATTCAAATTTCCCGTTTGTAGAACCTTTGAATAAGCCTGTCATCATCATTCGTATGGTGTTTTTGTTATTGCTTCTATTCGAATATTGCTTCAATATATAATAGGCATTACCATCGTGAGAAGCTACTATCCTGGGTCCCGGAACATTTCATAGGTTCTTTCCGAGCTTTTTGTGTGGGATTCACCCTGCTTCGTAGCTGGTGCTTCTGGGAAACTGGGGAGACTGTTCATGATTTCCAGGATTGAAATTAGACGGCGTGGGCAACGGCATGAATCGGACAGAGTCCGTCGCGATAAGATCAGCCATACTGACATCTGAAGAATACCCTAGATTCTGCATGAATCGTGGTTGATTTTGAAGCTTTTTTCCGCCGTGGATAGAAGCCAGGTCATCGAAGAAGCCTTCTAAGTCACTTGTCATGAACGCGTTGTAGGAGTCCAGGGGATCAAGTGCAGAAGATTCTAATGTTGAAGGATCCAATACATTAGCAAACGGACGTGAAGTTAGGATATTGACGGTAGTGGCATGGTGAGCAGGGCTTATATTTAGTGGGTGGTTGCTAAAAATTGAAGGGCCACCTTGCTGGGAAACGGGCATCTCGTGGTTCATTGCTCGATTCTGCAAATGGGTAATGTTGGGTGATGTACCAGTAAAAAAGCTCACGTTTGCTTCTCTGCCATTCGAAGCAACTGAAAAGGTTCGATGAATGTCTGTAAACACCTGTTGCATGAAAACTTGTGTAGGCTGATCGATGTCTAGACTAGTGCTGGATCTCATGATGCTTTGTACCAGACACATGATGATAGGTGGTGCCCTTTTAAACCCGAGATGAGTGTTGAGTGCGTTCAGCAATGATAGGATTCGTTGAAGGCAATCCGATGATGGTACTAACGCAAATATCGTGGTCAAATAAGTCAATTGAAGTAATACTGCGGGTGGAGTCATTGGTACGACCGTGGAGTCAGATCGGATGTAGTTGAATCTTGACGGTAGCGCTGTTTTCCAGACTTCAAGGCGTCCAATCATCTCATGGAGAAAGTTCCGATTAGTGGACTGAAGCGTAGTGCTCACTAACATATCAACGAGGTCTAACAGGCCATTGAAGTGGCTCAGCGCTAGGGTGGGTGTTCTCGATTGACTTGCTGTAATTTGCATAAGAACACCACTCCAAGGTTGCCACTCTTCCATACCATCTTCTTCTATTTTTGGGGCGTCGGCTTTTCCGAAATAGGGGCGCCTTTGCAGATGTAAAGAAAGCATGCTGTCAAGTAAAAAGCAGCTTGCTAAGACAATTTTATACCTAGATGTTGGCGGGTTTGAGGATTTGCTGAGATTTGGAAGAATCCTAGATGCAGCGCCAACAAGTCGCCAGGCAGCTTCCATTTCCAACCGCTTGATGTTAAAAACTGCAAGGTTAAGGAGTGCCTTGACGTGGCCAAGCTCAAAATTTCCAAGCTCATCTGGGATCAACGCTTTAACGGTGATGTAGAGCTGTTCGGGAGATGTGTCTTGGCTCGGCGTCCTAGGTTCTGGGGTGCTGACAGCAAAAATGCTCCACATCTCGGCATGACTCCCAGCGTCTGCGATATCAGGTGACAAATATAGGCCTTCCTCAGGATATGAGTAAGATAATTTGATTATATCAAGCTTTTCACTAATCGGTAACCAACATTGTGTGTATGTGCTGTATGTATCGAGGAGCGTCCAGCAATTAGCGGGAAGCGGTGTGAGTTTGGAACTTAGCATTCCGGGCTGATTAGAAAATAGGCCTTGTTCTGACACTACAGCTGTTGCTGAAATATCTGAACGGAGCCCTGGATTGTATGTCAAGGGTATCTAATTCAAGGTATTATTAGTAGAGTCCACTGACTTGAATAGCACGAGTGACCTACCTGATCGTAGAACCTGGGGTTTGAGTCTATCTGCGAGAGACTGACTTGCTCAACATCAAGCTCGCTATCCTCATCAGAACTTGGCATCTTGTCATCGCGAGAGCCGATCTGCTCCCCCGATAATGCCTTGTTGACATCTCGACAAAATTTGCTCTTTGCCCAGCTTTTGTGTAAACGAATAGACTCTTTTGTGTCCCTTTCTAATAACAAGCTACCTTGTTGAGCCAGTCGACTGTTTACCATCGTCTCAATATCGGAGTCGTATTGGAAGATGAGAGCTAGTGTCATCTCTAGGCTGCGTATATAGCCCGGCTGTAAGCCTCTCTTTTTAGGGTTTGAGGTGTATGTGCAGCTGCGTTTAGCTTCGATGCAGGGCTCGCATAGAGGCTGCTGCCCATCGCATTTTTCGCGAGCAATTCGACATTGATCACAGGCTCTGGATACGCGGAAACGCTTGGTTGGAGAGTCCTGGGTGGTGAGACGGCGTTTTCCTTGGCCTTGAGAAGGCATTGATGTTGCACCGCTTCAGGGTGTAGGTACTTCGCACAACGTCATCCAATATAGATACCTAGTCAAATCGCAAAGAGGTAGATACAAGAATGAGTGTTTGCTGGAACATTGCTCCAAGAAACCTGGGGGACGGGTCCGCGATGCTTACAAAAGACGACAAGACAAGGGTGCCTAATTGACAGGGAAGAAACGTGCATGAGTGGGGAAAGCTGGGGTAACTTGCATCCGGGAAAAGGTTTATTCTAGAGGAAAGGGTGCCGTTGAGGCGGACACGTGATTTGCTAAATCATAGAGTTACGTCTCAGTCCACGAGTTGAGACTGCGTTTCGGAACGTCAACTTCCTCGTTATGGTATCTGCTGCAATTGGGGTCAAGCGACCGTTTGCTACCATGGAAGATGAAGAGTTTGGCAACATGGGGCGAAGTTCGTTAGCCACACCATCGCCACCAGCGCCTACAAATGCTGACCCGTTACATGATGGCCGTCGGATTTTCCATCCTCAGGCCTCCATTGTGCTCATAGGGATGCATGGAACGGGTAAGGCCACATTAGCCACGATGGCTTCCGTTGCCTGCCGAAGACGTGTTGTCGATATGGAGACGGTCT
>Ga0182211_1000549_pt1 | contig 11777 bp, 7 predicted proteins | sample G5R1MG_20_FD_129660 | JGI IMG/M metagenome (GOLD analysis project Ga0182211, IMG submission 129660) | Switchgrass phyllosphere microbial communities from Michigan, USA - G5R2_MAIN_03OCT2016_LD1 MG | ecosystem: Host-associated > Plants > Phyllosphere > Phylloplane/Leaf | place: USA: Michigan... | reverse complement strand
CGCGTATCCGCTTCTCTTCACCCCAGTCGCTACCATGGCTACTTCTACCCGCCAGCCGTTTGCCGAGCTGGGCTCTTCGCGTCTCCAGGCCCTACAAAGCGCCAAGAACAAGCAAAATGGTACTTGGCTTCCATCAACCCCCACGAGAACCCAAACTAACCCACGACACAGCTGCCTCGCCCACACTCGTTGCCCCGTTGAAACCATCCCCCACAGCCTCCACCGGGAAGCGCCAGCGCGCACCCGAAATCTTCGAGGACCACCACGACTCCGAAAATATCGACCCATCCCGCTTCTGCACGCCCACCAAGAAACACAAGACCTTGAACCAAGCGGGCTTCGTCAAGCCTGCTGGATTGTCTCTCCTCACAGCGCCCCCTAAGCCCACCGCCAACCTCGCTTTGACCCCTACCCTCCCCTCCATCCGCAAGGGTCTCTCCTCACCCAGCACGGCAAAATCCACACCTATCACCGCCAGCCGCGGTTCCCCCAAAAATAAACGCGTCCACGCCATCTCCAAGCGCCGGGCCTCAAGCTCACCCTTTCGTCGCGTGGACCCCCCTTCCTTTGCGCAAAACAGCAAAGGTTCCGCCCTTCCCTTCTCTATTGATGCCGCCCTCAGCGGCTCCATCCCCACGTATACACCCAAGCCCACGTCTGTAGCGGCTACCCCAGTAGCCGCGCCGCAACATGTTGCTACACCAGGTGAAGAGATCATGCCAAAGGCTTGGTTCTTCGCCATCCATGAGGATACACCCGAGCAGGAAGCTGCCAACCTCATGGAACACTCTGCATCCGTGCTGGACATTAGTTCTGACGACGACGCCGAGTCCAAGAAGCGCAACGAGGAGCTGTCGCGCGGAAAAGAAAACGTCCCGCCGCCCGAGTGGGTCGAGGCACAACAGGCCCGTCCTACCCAGACCTTGGACGCCGCGACGCACGTTGACGATATCATGAAGCGCCCGCGTCTGAGGCACGTTGTTCAAGATGCCATGGACGAGGATCGAAGGCCGCTTGGGGACTTGCCGCCTTGCGAATTCTACGCTGCCGGATGCGACGCGAGCAGCTATGTTACCGTTGATGTGGGCATTGAGCGGCCATCTAGGTTATCGCGCGAGTGTGATTTCAGCGTCGCTGCCGATGAAGAGGTGTTGGTAGTTGAGGCTGCCACGGTAGATGAACAATCAGCGACATCATCGCACAAGAAAATCGCCGGCGGGTGCGCGGATGACAAGACCATTGTTGCGACGCCAGTACGAGATGTCTTTGCTCACACCGATGCCGATGCCACGTCATCAGCACAAGAGACACCTACCGCTGCCTCATAAGCCTCTTCATCCGCCTTCCCCCACAACACCAACGCCTTGTTTCGGCGCGTGCACCCATTTCTTCCCATCTCTTCTAATGCTCATGTATCTGAACGTATGTTCGGCGTTGTTGGCTTTCACGTCTTTTTACTATCATCTTATTTTCCTATATATGCATTTGTCCATCCTTACGCCACAACGCTACTCCTCGGAGATTATTTTGTACGCCGTATATGTAGCGTTTCAGGTCCGGATACGATTGATAGATAGAAGCAATGAGTGAGAGGGGGGTTGGATTTAGGAATGCTTGTTTGAGTACTATCCATGCGAACCTACTTGCTTGTTTTGTGATGTGCCATTTGCCTTTGGCTATTCACGCACAGCCCACGGGTTTCTTCATCCGATTGACACAAGGATGCCCACCCATCAACCCCATACCCATCTCAACGTAAGACAATAGACACACAAGGTTCCCCCTTCCCTTTCCCTTTTTACCCTTTTCCTCTGCACAATAAAACGAGAAAGAAGATAAGAACAAAAAAAAAATTCCAGACCGACAATACAAACACCTCCCCCACCGCTGGTCAAACACCGTGCTCGCGATGGGTATGCTCCGATGAAAGGGGGAGGAAAAACCATGAGAGAAGAAAAAAAAATCGACCCATGATTTTGCGCCAGTCGTGGGCAGAGGAGAAGGACAAAGGAACCAAAGGGTAGTAGAAATTATGCTGGGAAGGGAGATTTGTGTTTCAAAAACGGCGGTCCATCCATGACCTGCGCCTGTGGAGATGCGCCCTGCCCCGGCATTTGCGCCGCACACCCGGAAGCTATGGACGTGGAGGAGTTCAGCTTCGAGGAGGCGGCCATGCAGGCCCGCATGGTAGTCCCAGTCTCGAGAGAGAGAGATGTGTGAGCGTTTCTTTGTACTAATTCCGTAAAGGTACAGGAGACATGGGACTCGATCAGTCCGAGACTTCGCCATGATTTACCGTCTGCTTGAGCGGTTCGACGAGCTTGCGACTCGGGCGGAAAATTTGCATTTGATTGTCTTCGGCGGCGGCCATCATGACCCAGGGGTCGTTCTTGTTCCAGTCGAAGTCGCAGATGCGGTTGGTGAAGCCGCCGTGCATGAAGAGCCTGGGTTGGGAAGGATCGGTTAGTTGCTACTTCAAATGTGGTTGTGAAAAAGAGGGGGGTAGTAAGGGAGTGCGTACAGCTCGGGTGGTCCGTCTTCTGCCTCGTCTTCTGTCTGCTCCTCGCCTATCCTGCTCAGATCCCACATACAGATGCGGCGATCGTAACTCGAACTGGCTAGAATAGCAGCGTCTTGCGGGTGCCATTGCAAGCCGATGATGTCTCCTCGGTGGCCTTGCAGACTATGCAACTTCTTTTCGAAGTTGCGCAGGTCCCAGATGCCAACGGTTTTGTCGGCCGAGCCTGAGGCCATGGTCATCTCGAAGCTTGGGTGGAAGGAGACGCTGTTTACGGCGTCTTCGTGGGCTTCTTTGCGGTAGAGGGCTTTCTTGTAGGTCTCCATGCGCGTATCGATGATTTGCCAGGTGAGATCGTCCGAGGCGGTTCCGATGAGGAACTCGTGGACAGGGTGGTATTGCACGTCGTTGACTGTGGCGCTGTGCACGGTGTAGGTGGCGGTAGGGGTGATGGTCTTGTTGCCTTTGGAGAAACCTGTCTTCAAGTCCCACGTCTTGACGGTGCTGTCTTCGTTGCCCGTCACAAGGTGTCCTTCCTTTAACGGACTCCAGCTGAGCCCAAAGCCTTCTCGGGAGTGGCCGACCAACTCAGCCTCGAACTGGATGGTATCGCCCTTGGGCTGGAGAGGATGCTTTGTGCGGTCGAAGATGAGCACCTTACCGTCGACGCAGATGGAGGCTATTATGTCGGGATTTTGGGGCTGGTAGCGGGCCTTGTTGACTTCGCCTGGATGATTGATCTTCTGCACAATCTTGAAGTCAAAGGGCCGTTTGGCGCTGCCATGACCGCCAATCTCGGCGCGCTCTTCGTTGAGTTCTGAGAGGTCCGGGACGCAAGAGTCGGGGACCTCGCAGTGGGCAATCTGCAGGTAGTTTTGCGCCTGGTTCGAGGTGTGGGTGCCGAGGATGACGCGGTGCTGGCTCATGTTGGTGCCTTCAACGCTGCAAAAAGTCAGCATGGGACGAGCATCAGTCAGCAAGCTTCGTACGGCTTCTTGTCCGGCAGCCATTGCGTGGTGAGGGTGGGCCATTCGAGCGCGCGGCCGTATAGAACATCGTAGAGGAAGACACTGTTTTTCTTCCATATCTTGTACTCTTCGTTGATGATCTTGTGCTCAACCTGCTCCTGATCCTCCATCTCGCGCGCCTCAAGGGCATCTGTGGCCATGGTCAGTAGCTTCTCATCATGGTTCAGGCACCTCCGTGAAGGGGCTTGCGCGTTCTTGAACCATGGATAGCATTCTTACCACTCATCGTCTCATCCATGGCGAGCGTTTTCCTTTTTCTATGCGTGTGTTTGCACAACACCAGAAACTGCGTATTGCTAAGTGCTGGCGTACAGGGGGCTGTGGTGTTGCGTACAACTACTCAAGATTTGTAGATATGTCGAGGCGTAGAGCTTGACGCGCTCCACCCGAAGCTTCGTGGACCGCCTACTGCACGCCTGCTAGCGCCGGCAGCGTTTCTTGGCATGGCTGCATCATATCAATTACCTTTGCGACTGGAATCGCACGCCTCGAAGGCCCCAGCGTCGCGAACCACGCCCTCTTGCTCATTCTCCGCCCTCACCTCCTCAGCGCCTCGTGCGCCATCTCCCCGCGCCCTTTTTCTGACCCTGTCTTGTCTCGTCTCAGCGACAGCGACATCCTCACCACCCACCCGCGTACACTCACCTCGCCACACCTTACCCCGACTACCCCCAAGACCCAGCCACCGCCATGGGTGTCCCCAAATTCTTTCGATGGATGTCCGAGAGGTATCCGGCCATCTCGCAGCTCATTGCGGAAAACCGCATTCCCGAATTCGACTGTCTCTATGTACGTAGCTCGGTCTGTCCGTCATAACAGGGAGCCCTCGGCTGACAGCGCCAGCTTGACATGAACGGCATCATTCACAATTGTACCCACAATGACTCTGACAGCGTGACGGCACGCAAGTCGGAGGACCAGATGTTCATTTCCATCTTCAATTACATTGAGCACCTGTTTGGTAAGATCAAGCCCAAACAGCTGATCTTCATGGCGATTGACGGCGTCGCTCCACGCGCCAAGATGAACCAACAGCGTGCACGTCGCTTCCGGACGGCCCTCGATACCGAGAAGGCTCGAGACAAGGCCATTCGCGAGGGCGTTGAAATGCCCACTGAGGAAGCCTTCGACAGCAACTGCATCACCCCCGGTACCGCCTTCATGGCGAAGCTCACGCAGCAGCTCAAGTACTTTATCAACAAAAAAATCTCCGAGGACTTGGACTGGCAGGGCGTGGAAGTTGTACTGTCTGGCCACGAAGTACCTGGAGAGGGCGAGCATAAGATCATGGAGTACATCCGTCAGGCCAAGGCGCAGCCTGACTACGACCCGAATCGTCGCCACTGCTTGTATGGCCTCGATGCAGATCTTATCATGTTGGGTCTACTCAGCCACGACCCCCACTTCAGCCTGCTGCGCGAAGAGGTCACGTTTGGTCGCCAGAGCCAGACCAAATCCAAGGAGCTCGAGCACCAAAACTTTTATCTTATGCATCTCTGCATTGTTCGAGAATATCTGGAACTCGAGTTCCAGGAATTGGAAGAGCCTGGTGCTCTTGCCTTCCCATTTGACATGGAGCGTGTGATTGATGATTTCATATTAATGGCTTTCTTCGTGGGCAACGATTTCCTTCCCAATCTTCCGCATCTACATATTAATGAGGGCGCCTTAGCCCTCATGTTCAATGTCTATAAGACCGTACTGCCCAGGTGTAAAGGCTATATTAATGAGGAGGGTGTGATCAACATGGAGCGTCTGCTTCTGTTGCTTGATGAACTTTCCCAGATCGAGTACCGCCATTTCGAATCGGAAAATGCAGACGCTGCTTGGTTCAAGGGCAAGCGCCTTGACAAGGAGGATGTAATGGTTAAGACTGCCAAGCGAGGCACAATTGTCATGACGACCCAACAGAAGCAGCTTTTTTCCTTGATCAAGAACTGGTTGGGCAACTACATGGAGAAGAAGGAACAGGCTCCCTTGGATCTCCCAGTTTCTCTCAACGCGGAGAATCGCAAGTTTGTACAGGAGCTTGCGGACAAGCTCCATCTTCTTTGGAAAACGGTGAACAACGATGATGGTGAACGACACCTTCAGATTACAATACCCCGCAAGTTGTTTGAAGATAATCAGGATGACGAGGAAGAGGATATGGAGGATGAGTCAATGAAAGCTATCGTACGAGTTGTCCAGAAATACGAGAAAGCTAAGATTGTCGATATCTCAGTCGACGATGCCAAAGCCGAGATGCAGAAGAAATATGACGAAAAGTTTGAAGCCTGGAAGAACGACTATTACAAGAGCAAGTTTGATTGGGATCGCAGCAATGAAGACGAGTTGCGAAAGTTGGCTGAGAACTATGTGCAGGGTTTGCAGTGGGTCCTCTACTACTACTACCGTGGAGTTGCATCGTGGCCATGGTACTATGGCTACCACTACTCTCCCATGATCTCTGATGTCAAGCGAGGCCTAAAGGCTGACATCAATTTCAAATTGGGCCAACCTTTCAAGCCCTTCCAACAGCTCATGGGTGTCTTACCAGATCGCAGTAAGAAGATTGTACCTGAGGCTTACCACCCTCTCATGACGAGCGAGGACTCCCCCATTATTGACTTTTATCCGCGCGATTTTGCTTTGGACATGAACGGTAAAAAGCAGGATTGGGAAGCTGTTGTCAAGATTCCTTTCATTCAAGAGGATCGTCTGTTGAGTGCTATGGCTACCAAGGAACACAATCTCACTCCAGATGAAAAGTCTCGTAACAGCTTTGGAGTATCGCTCAAGTTCACATACGTAAAGGACTTGGATTTCATCTACCCGTCATCACTACCTGGTGTATTTCCGGATCTACCACACTGCAAATGCATTGAAAACATTTTTGATCTGCCTACCATGGACGGATTGGAGTATTTTATCGGCCTGATGGATGGCGTAAAGTTGGGTGCGAACGCTTTGGCCGGCTTCCCCAGCTTGAAGGTGCTGCCTTTCCACGGAAAGCTTGAATTCGCGGGCGTCAACGTCTTCCAGCAAGACAGCCGAAACGAGAGCATGGTTGTCACGCTTCTCGACACCGCACCCCGGCAGCCCATTACGCACGCCAAGGAAAAACTTGGCCAGGCAGTTCATGTTGGATACCCGTTTCTGCATGAGGCGAAGGTGGTCAAGGTATCCGATGAACTTTTTGACTACGTTCTTCCTGAAAGTGGTCCCTCTGTTCCGCTTGCAATCCCTCACGATCCTAAGGGTATTTCGGATTGGAAGAAGACCGCCACTCGTATCGAGAATAATTATAGCAAGCGCCTCGGTATCAACGTCGGCGAGGTTGAGTCACTTGTGCACGTGGAAATGCTCAAGGGCCTTAGGAAAACCGATGAGGGTGCGACTATTAAGGAGTATGGCGTTGTTCCCGGCTTGCAAGTCGAATATGCGACCCAAACAATCGTTGATGAGGTTGTCAGCGCCGACCCTCGCTTCTTGGAGCGTGAAGCCCTCCCAATTGAGGAGGAATTTCCTGTGGGCACTCGCGCCTTCTTCCTAGGAGACTATGCTTATGGTCGCCCCCTCCAAGTCATTGGTCATACTGACGGTAAAGCAAATATCAATGTCGTCAAATTAAAGAAAAAAGAGCGCGATTTTGGACGCGACATTGTCAAGAGAGCTGAGAACACTTCTCCCTATATCCCGTCCTATGTTATAGCTAGGCAGCTCAACATGCCACCGCTGGCGCTGTCCAAGTTAACTTCATCGTTCATGGTCAACTCGAGCGGCCTGAAGCTGAACCTCGGACTCAACCTCAAGTTTGAAGCAAAGAAACTCAAGGTACTGGGCTACTCTCGCAGGTCTCAAAACGGCTGGGAATTCAGCCAGAAAGCGATCGACTTGCTCGCTCAGTATATGATCAAATTTCCCGAGTTCATCGCTGCCATACTCAGCAATCCTACAGGTGACGGCTGGGAGGATACTGACTTTTATCCCAAAGAGGTTGCGAAGCAGAAGGTTAAAGAGATTGGATCATGGCTGAAAGAGGTCCAGACCAAGAACTTTGAAAAGGTTCCACTTGATGCAGAACAACTCGACTCCGATACAGTCAAGCTCATTGAACAGGCTGCCGATGCCAACTTTCCTCTTACTCAAGCAGCGGAGACAAGAAAAGTTCTGAAGATACCGAGAGTCGCCTTACTCAAGCCTTCAGATGCAGAGCAACGGTTGAGTCACCAAGAATTCGCCATCGGTGATCGTATTGTCTATGTTCAAGACTCTGGAAGGGTACCAATTGGATTGTCGGGTACTGTCATTGGTAAGACCAGAACCGCCCGTGCTCTGCTACTGGATATTGTGTTCGATGCCACTTTTATTAGCGGCACCTCACTTGGTGATCGGTGCTCGCCATTCAGGGGATCCACTATTCCGGCTACCGCTGTCGTCAACGTTACCGATCCACAAGTCGTATCTTTGTCCGAGGCATCTGCTGCTAGGGCGCCCCAGCAGGCACCTCAGTCCTACAAGATACCTCGCTACGGCGCCCCTGGTGGTCCTCAGCTAGTTCCTGCCAATACTCCGCCACCACTGAAAAGCTCCTACCGTGGGGCATTCGGTGGCGCCAATGCGCGCGGTGGCGGCATGGCTCCGCGTCAGAACGGAGGTCTCCAGCAGGGTCACCATACGCTTCCGATTCATGGTGGACCACCTCGCGGTGGTCGTGGGGGCTCCGCGCCCCGGGGGGATACTAACAGAGCACCCTACAACCCACGTGGGAATCTCCACGGCGGCAGCTCAGAGTTTGTGCCGCGGGGCCGTGGAGGTTTCAAGCCTAATCGCGGTGGCTTTACCGTCGTGGACAACAGCGACCCTACTGAGGGCGTGGTCACACACAACCCCCAATTCCAGCCGCGTAACTACTCCAATGTCCCGCCGCCAGCGCAACTCGATGGAAGCCGAGGCGGCAGAGGGCGTGGCCGCGGGCGTGGAGGAGGGCATCGCGGTCGTGGAGGACCACGCGGCAGTGGGCAGCCCTCTGCTAAGTAGGTTCTATGATGGCATCGGAGACTTGGTAGGATGAATTCTTGGAGAGATTTATTTTAGGAATACTCATTATTGCAAAGACCCATTGTTGGAAGGTACCTACCACACCTAGTTGGTGAGAGTTGTGTAGAGAGCGGGCGACGATGCGTCGTTCACGCAGGGTGGCAACAGCCCACCCAAAGCAGGGGCCAGTCAAGAGTGTTTCTTGCAGGATTTTGCGCTGGTTCCTGTTAGCCTTGGTTGAGAACCGGCTGCCATGTTGTGATGCTAATCCTTGTGCTGCTGGCCGTCGTTAATGCCAAGCCTATGGACCCTGGCCGGACTCTCGTAAGGCTGAGCTCCTCCAGAGTCCAGATACGTGTTAGGATTCACACTCATCACAGTTCCCGTCGACTCTGCACTTCTGTCTGCGCCCTGTCCGTACCTCCTGCTGTCTTTATTTGCGCGCAGCTAGTTGCTGCTGCATAATTCACCGCCCGCTATGCATTCCGCCCTGGTGCGGCTGCAGAATGTCTTTGGCTTCTTCACCACTGTCGCTTTTTCTGTCGCTGCGGTAATCGCGCTGAGCAGCTTTGTCTCCCCGCAAGCGCCAAACGCGCGCATACAGCCGCTCAATGTACAGGTTGTGCGGGGTCGCCCACACTACTATAGCAGCAAGAGGGAGGAGTATGCGCATGTCAGGTTTGATTTGGATACCGGTATGTCGCTGCCCGCTCATCACTATCATCAGCACGACGAAGATACTGACCATCTGCCACAGACCTAACCTCGCTGTTCAACTGGAACACCAAGCAAGTCTTCCTTTACCTCAAAGCAGTCTACCCCTCCCTCGTCCCCTCCGAACCTCCCTCCGAAGCCATCGTCTGGGACGCAATCCTCGCCTCCAAATCCGCGCCCTGGCACACGAACCACTACATCCACCCCGACCCCAACCACAAGCTCCCGAAGAAATCGAAAAAGGCTTCCGCTGCCGCAAAACAAAATCCGCCGTCTCCCTACCCCGTGGGCGAATTGCACCTCCGCAACCAGCGGCCGAAATACCAGATTACGGATCTCTCGGGCAAGTTGGGCAATCGCACCGATGTAGTGCTTGAGTTGGGGTGGAATGTGCAGCCCTGGGTTGGCGCGCAGACATGGGCGAATTGGAGGAAACTTGGGGCGTGGCAGGCGCTGGAGGGGGGCAGAAGCGAGGCGTTTGTGTTTCCCGAGGTTGGGGCGAAGCCGGTCAAGAAGAAGGATTTGGAGACGGAGAAGGGCGGTGAAGGGTATCGGTTGGAGGTGGGCGGCGAGGTGCCTGAGCGGAAAGCTGTCTAGGAATGGAGATGGGGAGGTAGATTGGGAAGAGGGTATGGTAGTGAGTGAAGAAGCTTGCTAAGATGACGTTGGGATTCTATCTATGAGCGAGACACTGTATGGGATATTCCAGTGGACTGGCTTCTTGATCCCATTCTCCCTTGTCCGTGGATGCGCTTCCAATAGCGCAGCGGCGTCATCGTGAACCCAATCCTACCGCTCTGTACCCAACAGCGGGAAGCACGCTTTTCCAAGGAAGGGAGAAAGGAGGCGTCGAGAAATCTTGAAGTCATGAGCCAGACTCCGCGGAGTAGCTGATTCTGTGCTTGACTGACTGAGCGTCGTCGCCCTCACGGATGGATAGATAGCTGGAGAGTCATGGTGAGAGGGACGGTGTCTCCTAGATGGGGCTGTGGAATAGGATCGTTAGAACCGAATTCAAGAAGTTTATTCTGACGGGGTACCTCTTCTACCCGGGACAGCGTACCCACCCACTCCGATCCTCTGCTGAATACCGCTTCGAGACGGTCATGCTGCTTGCACCGTCAAGGATAAAAGCATCGGCGATGCGGCGATGCTCACATGTGGCACCGTCCCACCAACGAAGCATGGAAGTTGATCTACCGCCTTGGAACCCATTGTAGGAGGATGCAAACGACAACGCTGAAAACCAGTCTACGGATGCGCAGGTGCAGGCAATGATATGAAGAGGTATCTCTATTCCCCATGGGTAGCGCGTAAGGCGAATAAAGGCACTGGGCAGATGATATCAATCGACGTCATGATGAGCAAACGTGATGGTCGTCTGGACCCCAATGTCGCATTACTGAAAGGCTCACATCGAAGCAGGAAGTGGCTGCGTTGGATTGGTCCGAAACGGTTCTGTGGCATGGCGTCATGCAGCGACGGTTGTAAACGAGGTGGTTGTGTGGCGTCAGGGGAAGGGGAAGGGGGCGGAAGGCTGATAGGAGGCCTCGTTTCTCTGATGACGAAAGAGTAGCACAACCGATGATGTCGGCCGGCCTTGGTTTCGCGCAGCGCACATGTCTACATTGTCGTCTGGACCTCCGCTTGTACAGTATCGCCCCAACCTCATAACGATCGAACTCATGTGATGGGATGGATGGGATGAGGGGTAGCTGGGGCTAACGACTCCATGTATGGCGACCGTTCGCAGTCTGCGCTTCGTGCCCCGATCGGTGAGGATGGTGTAAGGCAAAGATTTGGGCATGTGCCTGGCTGGCGGCGTCGAACGCGGCTTGTTATCAACTCTTCTCCCAGGCCGGGATTGATGCCGTCAAGTTTCTTCGCCGAAGCAAAATGCCAATGCGACTAGGCCGTGATGGGGCAAGTCGTGGCGAGAAGTGATGTGTCGGTCAGCACTGCCGCGCGTGCCGTGCTATCCAGGTCGTCGACTTCCCCGGGCGATGGCGTTGATGAGGCTGAGCGGGACGAAGAATAGGGAGGTAGACAGACCATCAGCGTCACATCTGACGTGGTTGTGGTGTGGGCTGTGGCCAAGCCGTTGTCCGTTGTGCCCTGCATGAGACGAGAGCGGCACAGCTAGCCCGATAGAGACTAGCGATCCGGCGATCTCCGCCCAATCGAGACGGCATGACGTCCATGGACACCAGGGTAGCATGGGAGAGTTGTGGCGTCGTATGGGAAAGCGGGAGGGCAATTGGCTACGCACGCCGTGGAATGGGGGCGAGATCGAGGCACCGCACCGTACTATGGTATGTAGAAAGTACTCTGGTAGAATGACGCGTGGGAAAGAGGCAAACGGGAATGCCGCACGCAAGCGACGAGAGAAGGTGGCCAAGTCACGGAGAGAGATAGTATATACCATGTACCTACTACTATGGTATGTAGTACTATGGTATTAGTACTATGCAAGTCCCTGCCTACATAGTATACAT
>Ga0182211_1000548_pt1 | contig 11782 bp, 18 predicted proteins | sample G5R1MG_20_FD_129660 | JGI IMG/M metagenome (GOLD analysis project Ga0182211, IMG submission 129660) | Switchgrass phyllosphere microbial communities from Michigan, USA - G5R2_MAIN_03OCT2016_LD1 MG | ecosystem: Host-associated > Plants > Phyllosphere > Phylloplane/Leaf | place: USA: Michigan... | reverse complement strand
CTCTGCTAAGTTAGTTACTATCTTGGCAGCAAGACGTATCTGCCGGGTAGTCGGCAGATAGCATTCTCTTGGCAGCGCACCCAAGGCGAGCCCTCTTACGTCATGCAATCCTCTACCCGTGCGCCGCGTCATTGCTTTCACCCGCGGCGAAGCTTGTCACCCAGGCGTTTTCTTCCGAGCAAGGACAGTAAGCATCATCTGTTCTCGAGCCAAACTGAGGAACAAGGGGTCACGAGACCTCACAGTTATTGTCCGTCGTTTCGATGCGCCACTCCGAAACACGCCTGCCCTGCTCATGGGATAAGTGCAATCTTGTGGAGCCTGTGGTGTTAAGCGGGAGATTTCATTGCCAAGGATGGTACCGTGACAAGTAAGGAGGCCGTGAAGAGAACAACGGGGTATGAGACTATGGAGTGGGGGGAGGAGAAGGCCGTCGCCTCAAGAGCAACCTCCTGGCCTTTCCATGTCCCGAAACAACGTAGCGAAATAGTATCAGTACGTTATTGTTTGGGAGCGCTTTGTCCTACGAGGGTAAGTTGTTGATCGAATCCGAGGAGTAAGCCTGGGATTCGTTAGTATCTATCCGTGAAAACAGAACCCTAGCCAAACTTTGCTTTGAGAACGTCAGGAAGAAAAGGTACTGAGCGCGTCAAATGATATTTTATCATAAAATCTCGTCAGCACTCCGATCATCTAAGCATCTCCTGGGATAAATCACGCATATCCAGTGGACCAATGCAGTTACGACGGACTACCGAGCCGGTGATACATATCATGGACGAATACTCTGTTCAATACCTTATTCATCGAGCGGGATAACTAGCAGTATCCATGAGGAAACATTCACATGGTAGTGTGAATATACCAGCCCTGAGAGCGAGCCCTCCATCTGGCTCTTCCGGGGATCAGCGAAGAGCATGGAGAGCACGATTCCACATCGAGGACACAGCGAGACCATCATCGCCGGGCCAGCCGTCTAGCATCCTCCTCGCAATGCAAGCACCAAATGCAGCGTCGCACCGCCCTCAAGCTGGTAGTCTGCTGCAGTCTTGTCGTCGGCCCTACGCAGCCCTTGGTTAGCTTCTGCTTCGTTTCTGCGCTCATTTGCCCATCTCTCGGGCACGTGTGCGGGACTGCAGCACGGCCGCGGGGGAGACACACATTTGCTTTCCGCCAAAAATCAGCCGCTGCTGGGCGGGCGGAATGCCTTCCTTTTCTTCGACTCGCTCCTTTATCCGCGACACCTTGTAATCGGCCTCGATGTCGAGCTCAATCTCCTTGCCGGTAAGGGTGCGCACTCTGTCGGGGTGGAGTCAGCTTCTCTCGCTTGTTGTCGCGTTGACCCCGGATTGTGCTGTTGTTCACGTTGAAAGGTGCCAGTGGCTATAATCGTACTTGATCTGCATCGTGCCTACTCAACGGCTAAACTGCCTGGTTGATGGGGCTGTGGTGGCGGCGCCGAGTGCGCGGGCAAATACAGGCGGTGGCTTGGGCTGGTGCAGCTGAATTGAAGGGAGGCGTCGTAGGGTAGGTTTGTGGGCGTGAGTGGGAGGAGGCAGCTGTCAGGTCGCAGCGCATGAACCGATCATGTTCCAGTGGGGCAGGGGCAGGGGCAGGGGTTGCGCCACAGATGCGCCACAGACGCGCCACAGATGCCCCGCCTTGTGGCGCACGCTTATGTGGCGCGTGGAGTGCCGGTACCCTCAATCTGGTCCACATGCCATCGTATAGTCTAGGAACCATGGTGCCGGAACCTACTTCTATCTCAATCACTACCCAATAATTAGGCAGACTAGAAGAGCTCACGATCTCTCCGACTGCTCCCGAGTGTGACTTACACCGGGCAGCCAAGATGCATCGGAAGTCAAGGTTTCCTTTCAGACTCTACTGCCGCACACATACACACACACACACACACACACACATTGCTGTCTCTCAGAAACGCTAAAAGTGGGCCGGGGGCTTTGGTAGGAGCTACGCAAGACGTGCCGGCGAAGCACATGAACCCGGCGCTCACTGCCTGCTTACTCGGCGCGTTGCTAGTCTCAGCATGGATGGAATAGATACCGAAAAGACGGGAGCCGACGTCGTCTTCTGACGCGGCCAGCCTCACGGCCTGCGTCGTGATACCCAATTCACAGTAGCCAAGCGAAGAAATAGATACAGTTACAAATCCAACACACGAATCCCAGCCCGCCAAGATGCTTGATGCCGAAGCGACGCGAAAACCAAGAGGAAAGCAGAAAGCAGAAATCATGATACGCCATGGTAATGGGAACCGAAGGGGGGGTATATCCGAACAGTCTGTATCCAGCAGGAAGGCCAAGTGTTCTCTTGACAGGGGAGGGATGGGGGGATTTTGTTTTGGTTTAGAGAAAGGAAAATAACGAACGGAATCAAAGGTAGCAACTCCGAAGAAAAAAAAATCGAGGGCTCGTCTGCTGGAGTGCCCCTGGCTCTATATCAAATATCTTGATGCTGTACAAGGTTGATGGTTGATATTTCAAATACCAGCACGGAAGTGAAAAAAGCTCGACGTCGGTTGCCTGACCACTAGATTCTGAATCGACCGAGAATACGACGAGAAGTGGGAAGAAGATAGGAGAAGAACAAAGTGACAATGGTCCAGCATCGCGAACGTATACTGTTGATCCCGAGGGGTTGTCTTGATCATCTCATCCAATCCATGTTGGAGTAGTGACGTGGATTACAAGCTAGATAACGCTTGTATCATTGTACGGCTTCAACGAGGCGCCGTGACCACGTATGCAGTCGCTGGATACGCCTGCCGCGCACGCAAGAGCTGCAAATTGTAGTGGAAAGAGCAAGAAAATTCGTAAGTCGAGGCGTAGCCACCCGCTGACGTTGAACACAGCCGGAAACCAAAGGCGGGGAGGCGATGCAGGAATCCAATTGGCCAACGCAACACACATACACACGCACACACAAACCCAACCCAACTCTTGCTGGTGAAACAGAAGCCATCTGCAACGACGGGAGGGCAAGTCGCAGAAGTTGCTTCAATCGGCGAGGCATGCAGCTTCTTTCGCAACGGACATTGCGATGCAATCTCACGCAGATGAGCAATGGTTCCCTGGGTGGGGATGTGGACCGTGCATGCATGCGTTCGTGATGCGGCGGCCCACATGGCGTCCTGGGGACCTCGTTTCGCGTGAGATTACTCCAAAAATTTGCAACCGAGAGAAAGAGAGAGAGAGAGGGAATCGGGTGGCGCTGCCTTGCGTTAAACGGGCGCTAGGGGCCGTTCGTTCCTCGCGCTCGCATCGCACGGGCGTGGAGTTTTCTTTCAGCCCATCCCCCGGTCCCGACCGGTACCAATTTAATGATCACCAGCTTCCCGTTTGGGAGATGACATGGGAGGTCTCTGATCCCAATGCTGATGGGCCCCGTACTTTTGTGTTTCAGCGCGGAGGGTTGCATGGCCTTGCTGACCTCGGCTTCGGTCGTCATGGCGGTGAGGCGACGTTGGGTACGGCGGCTGATGATGCTCCGAATCAGGCCGTGTCATGTCTTCGGCGGCTCGAGACTCTTCGCTGTGCTGCTCCTCCTGTCGCGGAAGTGTCTTACGCACAAGCCCAGAAACCGTACTACGACGACTCAGGGTACCGCTGGCGCCATCGGGTGCTCGTTGAGATGCGTCCGAATGACCTCTGGCATGTCCTCTTCGTGCTGGCGTCGATGCCGATGACGACGATAGGTGCGAGAACGACGGTGATGTGTATTGTGGAGCTGATGTGGGCGGTGGAGCTGCTTGGTGCGGGCCCTGGGCCTTCCGCTTTTTGGGAGAGCTGGTGTGTTCCATGTCAGACGCGTAAGAGGTTGCACGTTGACGGGACTGATTGGTAGGCGAAGTTTTATATTTACCTGACGGCGTTGCAGGCGGATTTCCACTCGCGCTCTTCTCCTGCTGTGACGAGGCCGACGGTGGTACCCAGTGGTGAAAGTAGATGGACGGGGACGACTGTTCCTGTTGAGCACTTGTGGCCTGTTGCAATTGCTGCACACCAGAGGGCGCCGCGGGGGGTTGCTGAATGTTCATCTCGTTCGTACTCAACCGCGGAAGTTGTGACTGGGGAGGGCGAGGAGCCGAGGTGGGTGGGCCACCAAATCCTGCTGATGGAGTAGACCTCGAGTCGGTGTATCCTGACGCGGCCGAGAGAGGCTGCGCAGACAAGGGCTGGCCGGGCAGCACGGAAGTCGGGGGTAATATCGTCTGTGATGCTGGAGGCTGCGCAGCGAAGACGGCCTGCGATTGACCAATCATTCGGGGGTCTCTTCGAAGGTCCGGCGAGTGTTGTGTTGTTTGCGCTTGCATCTGCTGGGACGGTTGTTGGCCCGCTTGAACGTGTGGTGTGTACTGCTGTATCCACTCGGCGCTCGTGTTGGCAAGATTTCCGCCGCCAATTCCCGCGAAGATGATGGGGACAAGGTGCGGTGGGATACCGCCTTGCATCGACTCCCGCAACATGGACTGTTCCACCTTGCGCTGTTCAAGTCGCAAAGACTCCTGTCTTGTCTTCTCCTCTTCCTGCTTGCGTCGTTCCTCTTCTGCCTTGGCCGCCAACCAGTTTTTCATCCCATCCTCGGCACCCTGCCATTGTGGAGGTGCTGGAGGTAATTGGCCCAGTCCAGCAGGAATTTGAGCGGGTGCCCGGCCCGGGTCGGGCAGCGTCATAGCCGAGGGTGGAGGAAGACCCCGATGAGGTGTGCCCATGCTGTGGGGTGAAGTAACGGTCTGGGTGAGAGGCGACCTACTACTACTTTCCAGCTTGGATGACAATCGAGCGGCCGTGGCAGAGGAAGAGGAAAAGGTGGGTGAGTAGGCATGAGCGTTGAACTCAAGGCTCGATTTGACTGGTTTGGAGTAGGTGAGCAACATGGAGCAGAAGTGAAGTGGGTGCCGCCTGTGTGATGAGGTGGATCTATGTACACACACATCCGGGGGAAGTCGTTGGGCGGCGTCCAACTTCACAAATCCAAGAAGAGACGGAACAGTGTACCTACATACTTATTCGAGCGTGGGTTTCCGGGGGGAGAGGGGGGGCCCACGTCCTTGTAAGGATCCAGGCTTGGTCGCCGTTGGCTGAAGGTCGGGGGGCTTGACTTGTGCCAGGTACTAGGGCTCTGCTATGATTCGCTGTTAAGACAGGGCAGGAATGAACGAATGATGAGCACAGGTAAAGCGGAAACGCTACAAAGATCAAGCCCCGAACAGGCTTGCGTGGGCCGGCGTAGTCGATCCAGGCCAGATTGGAGACGAGTTCGGGAAAGTGGGCAACGGTGGGGAAGGAAATGGTAGCAAGTGTACGCGGAGTCGAGAGCCCGCCTGGACTCGGGCCAGTCAGCGGGGATGATGGCTGCTAATGCTCGACGGCAGCACGAAGAAACGGCAGGCCGCGACAAGGACCGCCGATGCGTGGCGTCCCAGCGGTCGATGGTAGGCACAGGGTAGGCGTCGGCAGGGATACGCATGGACAGCGGAATTGCTGTCAGCAGGCAGTGTTGTGAGTGTGTGGCCGGAAGAAGATGGGTCTTGTAGGTAGGTACTAGTTATGTACATAGTACATGGCATGTACTAGGTATCGTCGACCTAGGGCCGCCATCAACCGTTTCTGAGGCGGCCGTCTTGGTCGTAGTTTTCCCCATGTGGCGCATGCCGCTTTGCGCCGAGCCAGCAAAAGGCAGGCCGAGCAGAGCTTGCAGGTGAGGCTAAGTCGGTAGCGTAGGTAGGCAGATACCTGCTAGGTATGTAGTAAGTGGACTTGGCTGGGCGATGCTGGATGAGGAAATCCATCCCATCAGCCTGCCTGGCCTTCCCCCGAAATATGTAAAGCAACGGGGTGCGTGCCTATCGATAAGAACCTCGGCCGACACCACCACCAACACCACAGGCACGCGCCCATGGGCCCATGGAGACCATCTTTCTGCTGTCTGCTGGCTGCTCTCGGCTCTCTGCTGCCTGACTCCCTACCGAGATGGTTCCTCCCCTCCCATGCAGTCGCCCCTCCGGCACGCGACCGAGTGCAGCGTGGCGGCTGCACGTCTTCCTCGTACCACGCTGCCTCGCTGCCGCGTGATTTCCGAGGGCACTGGGCACGCTTCCCAGCGGGAGGCCCTGTGGCTAGGGCGAGGCTCCCTCCTGGGCCAGGAGCTGAACGGAGCCGGACAGCGTGGCCTGGGTACCCGAGCCGTGCGCTAGCACCGACAAGCAGGGGGTCAACGTCCGGGAGGAAGCGAAGCGTGAAGCTGGGAGGGAGAGATTAACGCTCGGTTCGTCGACGCCGGTCTGGCTGCTCGTAGCCTGCTGATGGAAATGAAGGGTCATGGCCTTGATGAGCCTGCAGCCAAATCGGGCAGCCCCAAATGAGCCATGTCTGTGAAAAGAGCCGCTGTGCATCAATCCGAAACCTTGGTGTCTCTGTGTGCCTACGTGGGAAATGCTGCAGCGCAGGCCCCACCTCCGATGGTCGTGTGGGCACCAGCACAGAACAGGCAATCGAGATGTTGTCCTAGCGTAACAGGTGAGCTTACTTGTACATACTATGGTTGTATATCGGTGGCTACCAGGCTACCTACCGGTGTTGTACCTACTACCTAGGTATGTAGGTATTCGATCCAGAAGCCCCGAGCCGGACACGGGGCCGGGGACCTTGCTCAGCCTGCTCAGCCTTGGGGATACTCGTCTGGATGGATCGACATGGCGCGACACACGTCGACCAGAGACCGAAAACGCCGTTGAGCAGAATGCGCGGTAGGCATCTTCTGGGTAGGCCGGCAGTCCAAGGCCCCCTCTTGCATTCCCAGTGCTGCATTCCCCAAATGACAAGACCCAAACGTACATAGGCATTGCCCGGCACCAACCTAATCGATCGACGCATCACGTCCACTTCCCTGTCAGCGCTTAGGCGTTGCCTGATCAGATCATGCCGCGGATCTACGTGAAACTCGAGGCGGACCGGATTCTGTACATAGTACGTGGATTTCGCCCTACGTCTGCACATGACAGCCAATCAGCGCCCTCGCCATCCGGTCTGGAACACCATCAATAACAGTCGGCCGTCTGTCGCGAAAACGGACGTTGAGACTTTGCCTGTAAGACCAAAGCAGTAGCATCTTGGTGTCGGGGCCGAAGGAGCGTCGGACGGCTGCATTCAGCAGTGGTGGCTGCGAGCGCTGCCCCTTTCGGACGGTACATGTGTAAAAGTGTGGATTTGGGTCGCACAGGGCAACGTGGCCCTCATGAGGTGCACGCGGGAGGGCCGGTTCCAGTCCGGGTACCAGGATCGCTCCCTCCAACGCCTAACGCCTAGGTCGTTGGATCCACAAAGAAGCTGTTGAGGGCCATGCGATGCACTCGGTGTCAAAAATCAAGCGGCTGCCGGACGTCGAGTCGCTGTGCCATGTTCAGCAGCAGCTTCACTCTGCTCCTGATTCAGCGGCCAACGGATGCCGTGTCCGTGTCGTCGCCAATGCCCGAGTGCCGGTGCCCAACCGCGCCGAAAGAAGCATGACGAAGCACCTTGTCGCCAGGGGCACCGGGACTCTGTAGTAGGTAGATGGTGATGCTCCACAGGCGACAGTAGGCAACGAGATGAGACAGGTAGGTGGAGCAGGAAGCCCCCAGAAAGAGGACAACCCCCTCGCATTCGCTTCCGCTTCCATGGCAACGGCCACGCTCCTGTTCTCAGCAAGGAAGAGAAAGCAAGCCAAGCGTTGCTGATCTCCACACCGCAGGTGGAGAGCATCAGACCACAGATCAGCAGCATCCATGGTAAAACGACTCCGCGACGCGCGAACCACGCAGGCCACTCGGGCCCCGGAACGCGAAGTGGCCGACGTGCCGACGCATTGTGTCGAACCGCTGCTGCGGCGTGTGCGTCCTGTCCGGGCCCGGGTCCAGCAGGCCGGACTCGGTGTCGATGGATGGATGGAGAGAGAGAGTGCAAGGTGGGTGTTTGGGCAAGACGCGTTTTGTTGTGTGAGGCAAGGAAGGGAAATTTGCAAGACGGAAGTAGGCTATTGTGATTGCCTGTTTGGGAAGGAATCTACCCTAATCCGTATCCAGCCAAGCCTGCATGTCTCGCGTTCTTTACCGAGTACTATATACATCTCCTTGGATAGTAGACCTGGGGGTAAGTATGTTGTTAAGTCCTTGACCTTGACGTGGAGACCAGACAGTATACAAGAAGAAAAAAAATCAGGTCAAACTAGCGAAGAGCAGTATTACCGAGGCCCAACGCCGAGGGGACCTACCTTGCTAGATAGCTAGAGATATTGTTTCTATTCTAGTCCTACTACTATATACCTAATACCCACCAGCATATGTCAAAGGCTTCCAGAAACACGCTGCCTCGTATCAGAGCCGAGTGATGCTTGCCTTGGCACACCCATCCCCACCAGCTCTACTCGGTAGAGGATACGGAACGCAGAGCCTGTCAAGATTGGCCTTTCGCACAAGTTAGAAATTACAATTAACTGCTACTGTAACGCGTGTTGCGCTATATATAGTCTATCTATATAGATGAGCGCATTGATAGATAGAGCATACTCAGCTCCACCGTCCTTGATACATGCCTAGGACAGCGGCTCGCGCGGTGAGGGGTGGGGAATTAGATGGGGCGGGGGCTGTATGGATACATGTATGTGGCCTGTTCAATACAAAGTAATAAAAGTAGCAGAACAAGTGGTATCTTTTGTGTATCGAGAAAAGGAGAAGAAGGAGAAGGAGAATCATGGCAATACTGCTCCTTTAAATCTCAAATCATCAACAGGGTTGGGGAGGGAAGACACAAAAGAATTCTTAAAACAAAAAAATAGCATCCTCCGATTACGACTGTTACAATTGTGATGGAAAAGGGTAAAGGGGTTGTAGATGGCGCAGACCAAGAAGACATACCAGCGACAAAACGTGGCGAGGCAGGCTGGGCTCGTTCGACACTAGAGTCACGAGGATAGGTGTGTGCATCGTAGGTAGAATGGATTGCCCCACGACAGCGCATAAGAAGAAGAAAAAATTCGGGTATAGTGCGCTTAAATGTCTGAGTTGGGCAGGTGGCGGTGGTTTCGAAGTCAAAAGGCAAAGGGTTCAAGTCCAGTCGGAACATTTCAGCCACCGTAAGCAGTACGCGAGGTCGACAAGCCACGGATTTCATCCGATCGACAGAACGGCCGTTGTTCGTTCCCGAAATGGAATTTGGAGGGTCGCATGCAGAATCCATCGCAGTGGTAGGGGGGTGGATGCGTCTGCGTCGGCTCAAGAGCCCCCAGGTAAATCGGAGTCGATCTGCATCATGCATTGGCTCGCTTCTTCCTCATTTTGTATTCGGATTTCGCCACGCGCATCAGCAGCTCTTCATCCTTGATCGGGATCCAGGATGTTAACACCTTCATGGCATTCTCAAAATCCGAATCCAGTAGTATCTCCCGGGTTGCGTCAATGAGTGCGGCCGACGTCGCATGTAATACGTCTAGATCTCCGGAGAAGTTGGAAGTCGGGGAACTCGAATACGACTTATCGCCCAGAAGCATGAATACATCCCAGACGCGGAGCTGTGCCGGGAAAGGCAGCGAGTAGTTGAAAAGGGTCAGGTACCATCGGGTACCATAGGCGGTCGAGGTGATGCACATGTCCTCCTAGTAGAGTTAGCGGGGGTTCTCAAGCATACCAAGCTTGATGCATCACGAATTCATCAGGCCAACGTACCAGCTGTTTCGCTACATCGCCTCCACAAAGCCAATTCTGTTCAAAGTCATCCAAAGCCTCCATAAGGCCAGAAAAGCCAGCCTCGTAGAGTCGCTCAAGACCACGAAGCATCCACAAGCGGACCAGCATAACAAATGCCCGGTCTTCCTCGTAGTAGCAAAGCAGGGTGGCTGCGAGTGCGGCCATGCCTTGTACATAGCCCGTGTCAGGCAGATACAAAGACATGGCGTGCAGTACTCTGAACAGCAGTCTTTGTCTGCCGTGAGTTGTTAGCGTTGTTTCGCTCTTCTTGTTTGTGTACATGAAACTAACCCTCCACGATAGCGTCGCCTAAACATGATGTGCCTGTTGATTGTCCGCGGCACGTCGACGTCAATCTGAACGTCCTCTGCAGACCCCTCGGCCTGAAGTTCGTAGAAGCTTGTGATCAATTCTTCCTCGGACGGGCTGCCGTCGACGGCTTTTGCGCTTGCCGCGAGGAAGGAGTACCATGCGGTAGCCCTCCAGCGATCGGGAATGCCTTTCCAGGTACGCGAAATAAGCTTGGGGTCTCTCGTGTCGAATTCAAATAACATGCCACCTTTGTCTGCGCCAGCCTGGACGACCTTGGCCATCTTCCGCCACTTGTCGTTTCGCTCGATCTCTTTGGCCTTCATGGCTAGGGCTGCTCTGCCCCCTTCTTGTTGCTCTGCCACCTCAGCCAGGCCGGGGGGTAGCTTGAGCATGTCGCTCGCTTTGTCTCGCAAGCGGCGGTCTCGGTTGTGAGGCAAAATATTGGTAGCATTCCGGATAGACCTATGGGTGTTGCGCGTGGCGGACGTGTGGTTGGAGAAGATGGAGGACTTGGCCTGGCGGAGGTGTTTCTGCGAGACGTGCCGTTGTGGTGATGGCGAATGTGGGGCGGCAGAGCGAGCTCTTGATGCACTGCGGCCAAAAGCCCTGTGTCTGGGCTGATTGGAGACCAATTGTAGTGTGCTGGTGACGCGCTGAATCTGCGGATCGTCTGGACCTTCCAAACCGTCACCGGAAGCTCTGTTGGCACGGCGTACCTTGGCGGGAATGATGAAGCCGTAGCGATCCACTTCTCCGCCTTCCAGGTCGGCCCAATCCTCCAGCCCGCCGGCTGCTTCGGTGGGCTCCTTGGAGATGATGCTGGTGCGCTGCGAGCTGTAGAGCGAGCTCGCATCCTCCTTATGCACATTAATGGTCAGAGCACATGTGGCGGCCGTAGTGTCGGTCACATTGCTGCTTCCTACCAGGCTGCTTCGGGCGCTGCTCATGTCTTCCTCGGGCATGTCCCAATTGACCGCGCTCTCGTTGCCGTGCTGGTACATGGTGCGCACCTTGCGCGATAACGTCATTTCGTCCGTCGACAGCACGCGCTGGCTGGCGGCGCGGCTGCGCGCAGAGTAGCGCGACGGAGTGCGCGGCGTGAGGAGCTGGACGGTTGGCGGCGCAAGGTCCTGCTGAGCGCCGGGCGGGGAGGAAGAAGGCGCATGAGGGAGCGAGGCCGGGGTGTCGGGCGGGGAGGCGCCCTCGGCCGGCAGGTCAATCGGCCTGCTGCCGCGGTTGGCTTTTTTGCCACCCAGCATCATACTGCCCCGCTTGGAGAAGGAGACCTGGGTGTCCGACGTCAGGTCGTCGAAGCTGCCGGTGGGGATGATGGTGTCGATGGCGGCGAAGGTGGCGTGGGGGCGGTCGGGCCCCCCGAGGGCGCCAGGGCCGGGCTTGGAGGCATCGTGGACGACAATAGCAGGCAGGCTGGGCGTCCTGCGCAGGCTGCAAGGCAGCGAGTCGGTGGGGTTCGGGGTGCTGTTGGACGCGGCCAAGGCCGAGTCTCTGCGGTCGTCGTCGTCGGCCAGGCGGGTGCGCTTGAGAGCCGACGTCTTGGGGCCGGGCGAAGTGCGGGGGCGGCGCACGCTGCTGAGCCAGGACCGTGACACGGGGCTCGGGGGGAGCAGGGGCGGTGGCGGTGGCGGTGGCAGTGGCAGCGGCAGTGGGAGAGTGGTGGTGGACGTGGCGGGCTCGGGTACGGCGACGGCGACGGGCACGGCAGCG
>Ga0182211_1000547_pt1 | contig 11796 bp, 13 predicted proteins | sample G5R1MG_20_FD_129660 | JGI IMG/M metagenome (GOLD analysis project Ga0182211, IMG submission 129660) | Switchgrass phyllosphere microbial communities from Michigan, USA - G5R2_MAIN_03OCT2016_LD1 MG | ecosystem: Host-associated > Plants > Phyllosphere > Phylloplane/Leaf | place: USA: Michigan... | reverse complement strand
CACCTGGGAGGATGATCGCTGCTCCATTTGGAATCAGACAACTGTCAATTCACCAGACCGCTCTCTGGCAACGTGCAAGGAGTCACTGTACTACCATATCGACTATCTTTTGGAGTTGCCATTGACGAATAGGGGGGCATTCTGCTGCCGCCAATGCAATCACAAAAGCCACCTAAGGTATACAGTACCTACTAAGTAAGTACTTAGGATGACACGTTAGAGGACTCGGAAGTGCTGGCCAACCAGCGCAGTGTGGAGTGCAGTGTGGGCCGGCCCACCCCATGCATGGCGTGCAGCAATTTCAGGGCTCAGCCTCAAAAAATTGTTCCGAAGAGTGGAAGGGAAACCGCAACGTTCTTGGTTTGAGCATGTCCAGGCCGTGGTACACTTGTCTGACTATACAAGACTATCGTCTGTGCCCTCGCAAGATTGTTGGCCCTATTCGATCTATTCGATACCGGCCATCCGCGTCTCAGGCTGTGTTAGCTACGGCTTGTTTCCAAGCCAGCGGCTACAGAGAATGGCACGCACACCGACTTTTCGGTAGGTGCCCACTCCGGCCCAGTGCGTATCGATTGAGGCGCATCTGGAGGAGGGGCACGTCAACTCGGCTTTACTGAGGGGTACATGGCTGCGCACGGCGGGGAGATGTGTGTCTGGTGTTTCATGTCGAGGGCAACTTGCACGAGGGATCTGTGGATGAGGCTATGGAATAGACACTATGACTACTGCGACAATCAGCGGTTGAAACTATTCACAGTACCAGAAACGCCGTACAGCCTGGCTTGCCGTGAGCAGTGAGGAGCCTGGGCATGTGCCGCTTCATGGATCGTGGCCCAGGGTTGCCCCATTGCTGTCCAGGTTAAATTTTAGTGGGGCATAGCAGTGAGGGACCGAAAATTCCTGGTGGGTGAGGGCATGCGACAGAATACTTGAGCGCCCGTGACGGCGCGGTGAATGTGAGGCCAACGGCTGCTCATGGTGACAACGAAGAGGCAAATAACCGGCCCGGGCGACAAACAGAGGGAGCCATCGTAGCCAGTGCCGGCCAATTCCAGAGTCAATCGTCGTGGTGGGTGTGGACGGGGGCGGCCCCGGGCAGGTGGGCCAACGCCCAATGAGGAATGGGCGCTACCAACTAATTTTCTAATAACCTCTGCCTTTGCCCGCAAGTCCTCTCCACATCTCGCCCAAAGAGTCGGAAGCCGTACCAGAAACATACCACACCTATATCTCACCCACATCTATACACCACCTCGTCGAGACAATGCTGCAGGCAATCGCTGGGCTCTAACTTCCTGGTGCAGCCCTTGCCGGGGCTGCATCAGCCCGACAGCTCACGGAATTCAACCTCAATCGACGATACCACGCCACGACTGCGCGTAGCACCACCTGCTCGTACACGTCTTGACCAAGCGCCCATTTCCCAGTCTGCATTGCCACACGCCAGCATCCTCAGTCCTGCCGGCTTAACGCCCTGACATCGGCGACACCCACAAGGCTCCATAGACCTCGAGAGCCTTGCCCCCTCTAGTACACCACTTATATACAGCCCAGTACACACCACACATTCTTCTCGAATCGGAGGTATCAGCCTCATCTCTCGAGCAAGATCTCTGCGTGGCGAGCGACCCATGCTCGATCTCTTCTTTCCGGCCCTCCTAGACCCCATACTCCCAGCATCGAATTCTGCACACTATGGCCCACCTCACCTATTCTCGAGGACTCATGCCTTCCGTGGGTGGTAGCCACCATCAGGATCGCAGACTCATACACGACACCACTGCAAGCAGCCGTCGCAGCGACCAGCGGCCTGCCTCACAGGATAACACATCAGGCAGCGTCCACCTGACGGGGGGACGCGGCAGCCAGCAATTGGACACAGAAGCAGGTGCAAACGAAGACGACGAGGACGATGAAGATGCGGATGAAGAAGCGGACAGTAGTACTGCGTATGATGGCGAACAACCAGACGATGACACAGATGCAGACGTCCCTACCCGGTTCTGTGGCTATGGCAAGGGAGGCAAGGGAAAGGGAAAGCGTCCTGCCATTCGTGTCGAGGCCATCGAAGACGGCAAGACTATTAAAGAAACTGAAGTACTATTCCCCGAACCGGGGCTTATTCCCCATAAGCATCCATCGAATTCATTGAAGACGAATAAGAAGCGTACTTTCAGTAACCTTTCCAGCACTTCGGTTCTCTTTGGGGACGATTCTACTGACCAAGAGTCCTTTCCTAGGCGTAAGGTGGCGCGTAAGCTAAGTAACACAGTTGCAAAACCACTGCTGGCCTACAAAGAGACGGAAGGAGAGCCGTTTGTGGCCCAGTACGAAAACGCCATTGAAAGCGACGACGAAGACTATAGTGGAGTCAATCTTGTTCCTGAGGACGATGAATCTGATGTTGAAACTATTGAGCGTCGAGAAGAGAGCTATATTCTCCAGGAAGAGCAACAAGCCACAACTCTGCTCAATGAGTATCGTGATGCACGTCGACTCAGCCTTGACAGTGTTGAAAGCGGCAACATATTTGGCGTGTCTGCCCCCCTTAACGATGTCTTCACCTCAGGTCTTCCCGAGTTTGGCTTTGCTCCATTCTTTGAACCAGAAGCGATTCCTGCATCACCAGAACCGGCTGCCAGAAGGAAATTCTCAGACAGCTCCACAAAGCGTGTTCGCTTTGATGATGAGGTCCAAGTATCTGATGACTCGAGCTCAGAATCATCAGAGCTTGACAGCACTGTTTTTCCCGATCTTTTCCTGGACCAGGACAAGCTACCACCCCTCCTGCACCAGCTCATGGAGGTCGATCCCGAAGATGACGGAGATATTGCATCTCCCATGTCCGATGCCTCCTTCTGGGACTTTGGCCAAGATGAATCTCACATGGCACAAGTTGAGAACTCGGACGACTCAGATGATGATTCCTCTGTCGGCTCCAGCGGCTATGATTGTATGCGACTACCCTACTCTAGTTTTCTCTTTCCCAACTAACACGAATCTGCAGCTGACATGGGCGACACAACCGATGAGGAGGACTTTGATACGGATCTGCGCCCACAAACACCCACCAACAACCATTCCGTCTTGCGGCAACCAGTGTCGGCACCAGGATCTCGGGCAGCTACTCCGAAACCATTCCAACGTAGTTCTCAGCCTACTGGTCGTCACATTCCACCGGCTCGCGGTGTTTTCATCCATGATGCTAGCAATGAGGCTATTGCTGTCACGAATCGTTCGACAAAGACAGTTACGTTCTATCGACCCCGTACTACGGTGATTCCATGGATCCCAATCACGGGGTATCCTAGTAGTACCAGCAGCACAGCTAACAACAGTCCTCGCAACTCTATTGCGCAGCCTACCGCTAATGCCTCAGACAGTGAGGTTAGCAACGAGGTCTTCAATAATAACTTTGGTACCGATATCATGTTCAGTGGTATCTTTGGATCTGCACCTGGGAACGACTACTTTGGCAGTGAGAGTGTTGGCCCCCCTGAGGCGTTCTACCCTTTCGTGAGCGTTGGCTCTGGTGGAAACCTTAATACGATGGACGAAGATGACGAAGACTCCGATGACTTTGAAGATGACCTCAACATCACCGACTTCATGGATTTTGGCTCAGAAGGTGACGACACCGACGAAGATCAGGATGAAGACCTGGAGGACACTGATGTACCAGCTACTCCGGCAACGTCAACACTGGCGTTGGATGGATCTACACCCGCGCATCCAATGTCTAGCACACCTGTGAACCGCACTCGATCGGCAACAGATGTCCTGCTCCAGCACTTTGGACGTGGTGTGGTCACGGCTTTCCGTAGCAACCAGGATCGTTACCGTGATGTCGCATCGCTTCCATCTGATCCCGCTGCACGAGCATCAGTCTCACGCCCGGTTCGATCAGGCAAGTCAGCAGAAACACTCATCACTCCGCTTCGCAAACGGTCAAGGGCAAATCGGGTTATTAAGTCTCCCTTGAAGGCCATGTCAAATATTGGCAATAACCACAGTTCACCCTTGGGAGCAGTAACACGGGCTACGGGTCGGCTGCAGACTTCTGTTATGAGCCCCCCTCGAGGCCCCCCACCTCGTATGGGTACCTTTTCTTAGACGCACTGTGTATATTGGCACAGCGCCTCCACTACTACTACTACTACCACTACTACCACTACTACTACTATATCACATTCCTTACTATGGGATGCTGAGACGGCCACCACGAGTCAGAAAGACGAGCATCCGGACTGCTCAAAATTTCCTTAAACACGATCTGTCAACGACGTCACGAGACCCACGGCCTTTTTACCCTACGGGAAACTTCGCTCTTATTTTGAAGACTAATCATGGGTCTGTTTCGTTCCTGCCAGTACCTAGGCTCATTTCTGGAGGGTCCTAGTAAAAGCGGGAAGGCGGCGCAAATGGAGACATGTGCGGCAACGCTGGCGTCACCTGATCTTTTCTACCTGCTGTGCGGTAGGTTCCTCTTCTGTTTTCTTTTTCTTTTTGTTTCTTCTGTATTGTCTTCTGCCCGCAATTCGTCTACAACCTTCCCCGGGGCCTACTAGCGCAGATAGGGTTAGGGTAGAGGGATAATACTGCAGGTAATCACAATCAGATGGCTTTCTGCCTCTTGGCCACTTTCTGATTCCTTGTTGTAACGGTCTTCTCCTTCAACCTGGCGGCGATAGTCTGGATTCGCATCATGCTACGCGAATAACTCTATTTCCGTCCATCTCCCGTGTAATGTAACGGAGTCTGTTTAGTGTAATCTTGGTTGGTGAAATGCACTTCGTCAATGAAATGCACTTTATACCAAACTAACTCAACGTGTCTATATGCTAAGTTCTGTCTGCTGCCGTAATGATTTCTATGTAGGATGATGGAGATAGAATTACCATGTAGAATGCTTGGCGTGGTGGTGCGTTGCCCCGTGCTTGGATCTAGTGAGCTCGACACGACGTCACACCTGAATCTGGCTTGCTTCCTACGAAGATTGTCGCCCAGAACATGTCGGCCATACTACACCCCATACCACCACTGCGCAGCCATGGAAGATACAAAGAACGATCGCGATAACGATCAATCACTGATGAAGTATTCCACAGTACGTTTCCTGCTTCCTGTCCCACATCCGTCTCCCACCCAAGTTTACAGGAGCGCAGGATGTCCTATTACTACCGATACGTATCGCAACGTCGCCCATCCTCTTACGAACCTATCTTCGGACCATACTACTATTTCTCACGTCGACCATCTTTTTCGGCTTCGCAGTCATAGCATACTCGTCTTTCTATTACTCGTACATTCCAATCCGCGGCATCAGCGTACCCGTATACCTCCAATACGACCATGGCACATCATCCCCACTGTCTCCATGTGTCACCGCGTCGAAGACGAGCATGCAACTATGCGGTAGGCCTGGAAAATGGCCATATGGCATCGCGAATGTGCCTGGCCTCGTGGATCGCCAAAAGTACGACGTCGCTGTCGAAATGGACGTTCCACGCAGCGACACAAATCTTCGGGTTGGCAATTGGATGATTGGCCTCGAGCTTCGTGGTCCGAAAGATTCGGGTGCGAGCGCAATGAGCTTGCTAGGCTGGGAAGAGGAGTGGGATGAGTGGGATGGAGCCGAGGCCGATCGCAGTGGTGAACCACCTAGGCGGGCGCCCACTGATTCGACGCCCCTGCCAACTCCGACTGAGCAATCTGCGATTCTTGCGAGGAGTAGAAGACCTGCGATTTTGACCTACCGCAGTCACCTTATTGAAATGGCACACCGATTCTCGCGGCTGCCGTTCTACCTTCTGGGTTGGCATACCGAGTCTGAACATGTTCAAGTCAGCATGATGGAATCTGTCATGTTTGAGCAAGGATTTCGCAACGTCCCCACATCTGCACGCGTGGAACTGCGGTCCCGACAACCTCTGGAAGTGTACAGTGTGAAGGTACGCATCAGCGCCAGACTCGAGGGTCTGCGATGGCTCATGTACAAGTACTGGTTAACCAGCGCCATCGTCGGCATTGGGCTATTCTGGGGTGTAGAAATGGGCGTACTACTCTTCACTTGGGGACTCTTCACCCTGGTTTTCGGTGGTAGCCGTCCTGCGCCCAAGGCCAACGATAATCCGCAGACGAGTCGTCGCACCACCGAACCGAACAACACTGCCCCTCAACCGAAGACAGAGCCTGCAGAAGACGACGCCGGAACCTCGTTCAGTGACACGAGCCGCATCTTCCCCACCCTCCCCTCTCAGCCACCGCTCTCCTACCATTCCCTCAAGCAGGAGCAGGAATCGCTCACGATGGCGGATCTACCCACGCGAGAAGACGCCGAGGCCGACGACGAAGACGACGATTTCGTGCTGGAGGATGCTTTGCCACCAATCAAGAAGGAGTCCCTATTTGAGGACTCGGGGCTCGGCACAAGTATGGAGAGTAGTGGTGTCGAGAAGGACGGTGGTGGGGTTGCTCGGCGTAGGAGTGGCAAGAGGAGGGGCGGGGATGGGGGTTAGCCACCGTTGTTTGTGTCCTTTCTTTTGAGTCTTTTTGTGATTTTGGGATTTGTGCTTGGGTGGTGAGGACCCTTCCCTTGTGCTGTTGCCTTTTTCTACTTATCCGCACGTCTATTGTTATTGAAGACAGGCTTGCAAGAGCTCAGGTTGAGGGACCGGTCCTAGGTTGGTAAGGCGCTTTGCAAATCAAGAAGGGGACTGCGCAGTTGGTGAAGCTCTGAAAGAGCGACCACTTGTATAAAGACTTTCAATTTGTTGTTGTAGTTTTTTTTTTTTTCACAATCTACCTTCCTATCGTTATTAATCCATAGCACCGGCCGTGCCAATTCTTCAGAGCAGTGGCGTCATTTCTTTTCCAACGTATGCGTATGTGTACCTTGTTTTGGCGGCTTTGTCTTGAGGGCGGCGAACGGTGCTCGCGCTTGGTTCTTTTGTACCAGGCGCAAGAGACGTGGGTGTTTCTGGTCATGTGGTGATTTAAACATGGCCGTGAACGGTACACTCTGCACTCCAGCATCGAGAGATGCTGGGTGATGCATGCTGTTGTCTAGAAGACTGCAAACGCGTTGTCAGGTTTCATTTTCTCCCGGGTTCTGTGCTGCCCGTGGGGCGGTTGGAGATGGCCAATACGGTATTTGGATTGCTGGAGTAGGACGTGAGCGTTGGGACGGGGTTTGCTGGGATTGAAAGGCAAGTTCTTCCGATTCCATGCATACATACACGACTGGAATTTGACAGACTTGGATTTTCCGAATTTGAACGCGTGGTTGAAGAGAAAAACCATGGTATGGGGACGGTCATTAGACCGGTGGAGGGGATTCATGGGAGCCATTGGTTATGGACGTGAAAGGGGCTCATCGAAGCCATTGCATTGCGCAGGCCAACGGGGATTATGAAAAAGCAAAAGAAATCCGTTGGATACAAGGTCTTGCGCAGGCCAGATGCGAAGATGGTCCAATGGAAGGATTTTATGATACATGCAACCGAAATCCCAACCGCCCGGTGACCCGCAACGAATCCATCCCACGACCCAAAAGAAAAAATCCCATCGGCTAAGCAAACTCCTTCGAGAGACCACGACGCCGAGCGTGACAGCGACCACCGAGGCGCCGAGAGAGACGAGCAACAAGACGACAAACGCATCGCGCCAGTCGGCAAAGCCCGACCCGGGGACGTCGGGGTCGCAGTCGCACCGCTCAAAGTACATGTCCCAGAATCGGCCGCAGGTTTGTTCGTAGAATAAGTCGTTGGTGGCGGCCAGCGCCACCAGGGAGAGGAGGAAGTAGGCGTAGAAGGTTTGCTGGATGTGTGCTGGTAGTGGGAAGCGGCAGAGGATTTTGTGGCCTAGGTCCCCGGAGAGGATTGTGCCCGTGGCGATGCGCAGCTCGTCTGAGCTTGTGGTGAAGATGAAGATGAGCACCAGGCTCAGGAGGATGCGAGCGTTGGTTTTTGGTGACAACATGGTGTTTTCGGAGAGGAAGGGAAAATCGGAGTGATGGTGTTGTCTGTCAAGAAATGGTGCGAAGCGATGTGAAGGATGTAGTTAGGAGTGGAGAGAGCTGGGGATGGAAGAGTGGAGCGGGAGAAAGGGGTTTTATGTGTAGGACTGACTGCTCTTGCTAGACGGTCTGCAAACAACCGCTACAATAGCGACAATACAGCCCAGATGCTGACCCACCTTCGTTCAAAAGGTCACAATCGGCGCCATGCAGATTACCCAAGGGCACTGTACATGACAATAGCTGGGAGCACAGTATCCAATTTGGTGGAATCAACATTACAATGAAGGATAATTGAGGAATACATTATTTTCTGCTTCGTGAATGAGAGAAATGGAAAGTGAACGCGATGCTGAGGGTCATTTGGTCATGCTCTGGCTCGGACAGGGACAAGAACCCGCTCCTCCGTCAAGCTGTCCCCTCTCAATGAACGATGTGCCTTGTGCAATGATGGGTCGCAGCTTTTTGCACACCCAGACCACTGCGCTCATTTCCAATTCCGTTGGGTAGTACCGTTCCTCAGCTGATGACAATCTTTTTGCGTGAAACATGATTGGTTGTATGGAGTTGACGTGGTCTCCGTGTGTCACTTCCTATAGTGCGCGGTGGGGATTGTCCTGGAGGAGAAGGCCGGGCAATTTCTTGAGTGTCTTCAGGGCGAGGCCTGTGTCGGTCAAGTCGAGAAGACTCTTGATCCTCGTCCAAGTTGTTCCGGCTATGAAACGACTGGCACCAGAAGTCCACATTCGCGGGATGGAGGCCGTTGTTGTCGAGGTATTCCATTGCCCGTCGATGTTGCTCGTCACAACATGTCCGAATCACCATCACCATCACCTTCAAACCATACAGCCTCAACGAATCAAATCAGAGAGACAACGTACGATGAGCCCAATCATTCACCTCAGACCTCGTGGGACAAGTACGAGGGGACACATCGCCGTCCGAACTCCGATGCTCATCCAAGAGTTCGGCGCAATTGTCTTCCCACTCCTCGCACGCCTCGTCGACATCCCTGATCAGCGCTTCCAGTAGTTCCACGCCGGATTCCGCAGGGGTTTGCTCCGGGACCGAATCGGGTGCCTCTGGCCGGGCGACCACATTTCGGAACGCGTGGTCGATTTCCTGCTGCGTGAACATTCTGGCAGGGCTGCAGAAGTCGATGCTGCAGCGCTGGGTTTCGTCCCCGGTGGGATGAAAGTACTGCGATGCAGAGGGTGCTTTGCTTGGCTCAGACGCTCGCGAGCGGTGACGCGGCAGGCCGTGCTGGATTATCGAGCGCCCTCGAATGCTACCGAATCTGTTTGCTGCGAGGATGGTTCCGCGTGGTGGACCACTGGGTGGTGACGGCGGCTTGGAGTGCGAGGGGAGGATCATGGGATATGCGCCAGACATGGCGAAGGTGATGGCAAAGTTGCCTTCTTGGAGCAACGGAATGGTTCCAGCGTATTGCTGGGGACGGCTTATTGTTGCTTGCCGGGCAACGTGTGTCACTGTGACCGGCTCGTTTGGAGCGGAGATAGTGGGCTCCGTGGGTTGGGCACTGTCTATTCGCCGTGCCAGGACTTGTGCGTCGATTTCAGGATTAACACGTTTGTGGTCGTTGTTGTTGCTGGTGCCTCGAAGACGGTTTTTAAGGCTGCGGAAGGGCTTCTTGGCTCTTGCCGAGAGAGATCCCAGCCACTGCTTCTGTAGAAGTGATTCTGGGTTGTTTTGGACGGTGCGTAGCTGAAATAGGCATTAGCAAACCGCCCCCTCTTTAACCACTGCGCAGGATTCATGGAAGGGGCGCTCCATCAACTTACGTGCTTAACTGTAACCTCAAGGTGCTTACCGACTGTCTGGGCTTTAACCACGGACTCTGGCATGATCGATTCGATGGGTCTTGGAAGGGGATCAGGTGTAGTTTCCACTGTAGCTCTCCATGGAGAGTTCCACGATGCATTTTATACGAAAATATCATGAGCTGAGGGAAATATTACTCTGGGACGCTTACTGACTATTTCCGTGCAGGAACTCAACGGCAAAGGAAGAATCTGGACTAGCTACCGAGATGCTACAACAAAGAAATCCATGCTGATGCACCAAGGGTTAGTCTACATCATAGCCATGTTTTGCAGGAGACATCAACCAGAATAGATGTTGCTATTTTAGTAGAGAAGCGCGCGACAAATAGTGGAACTGTACAATATCTTATGAACAACGGCTCGTCATAGATGAGTCATGGGACAATCGCGAAACAAACCTACGGATTCATCGTACCAAGGATCTTTGCCGGTAAGCCACCACGGATGCCTGCACTTTCTTCTTTGACGAGGTATACATAGCGCAGACTACGCTGGAAACTCAGCAGGCGGTATGGATTGGCCATTGTAGCTCGAATCTAATAGCCTCTACAATAGTAAATTACACCATGTCCTATTAGCCGCCACTGATGGAAGATCCAACGATGCCCCTACTGTAAGGCCTGGGCTCGAACCACTTGAAAACACTGGGAGAGGTACTAACTAAGTGGGTATCGAACAAGTACCGTTATCATCGCCATCATCGTCGTCATCACCATCACAGTGAAAGGATAGCACTTATGCACTATAGCCTAGCCCGTTACCATGCTCATATTCAGAATATTCAGAATGAAATGAAGCGAAATCGCGGCCATGGTACAGGAATCGAATAGAGCTATGAATCAAAATGCTAGACAGTCAAACTGCTCGTAGAAAGATATGCAGTGGAATACAAAAGGGAGTGGCAACTATTGGATTAACTAGGCTACCAACCAACAAAATGGGTAGCCTGGTAAACTACTACTACTACCTACGCAGACATCACCAAGAATAAAAATGCACTTACTGCCAGCTACACCGCTTTATGCAGGGCAAATCATGCCTAGCAGATCAGACAGACTAGCCCCCCAGAATACGCGCAAGATTCCAACCCATCAGATTGAAGGCAACACGAGCGCCTATCTATACACGCGCAAAAGGACGTCGCATGATTTTGCTTCTTTTTCGCGAAACGCAAGAATGGAGGCAGGAGGTCCACGACGGACGTTTGCCACAACACAACCAACAACATAGGATAGCATGGAGTATATACAACGACAAAAAAGAATGAAATAGCGGCTTAATGCAAACACTAACTACCCACCGACGCACCTGCCCTTATCGCTCCGAAAAGACCATCTGCTCGCAAAAACACTCACTCCCGCAAAAGTCACACGGCCACTCATCCCTGCACAGCAACGGCTTCTCCTCCACCTCCACCTCCACCTCCACCTCCACCGCCGCCGCCGCCGCCTCCCCGGCTTCTTGTCCGACTGCCGCTTCGCTCGTCTCCTCGGACCCAGGAGTGCTACACAAGTAGCAGATGATTACGATTTCGGTGCCGCGCTGGTACACGGCACCGACGTCGTTGCTGAGGAGGAGTTCCCAGGGGGTGGGTGCAGGCGAGGAGGGGGTCGCTGGGGACCCGTAGCAGGAGCAGAGGCCGCAGCCGCAGATGGGGCATTGCGGTGGTGGTGATGGCGGAGGGGTGGCGGGCTGCTGGGGTTGTGATGGCGGGGAGGACGACGGGGTGCTGTTGTTGTGGGCAGACATTTTGTTGGGTAGGTGAGGCGCCTACATGTTGAGGTTAGTGAGAAGCGTGGCGGGAGTGGTAGGGGCTGGAGCATACCGTGTGTTTTTGGATGGTAAGTGTGGTATGTGTTGATGGTATGTGTGTACTTTGGTGATGTATGGATGTATGTATGGACGGACGGGTGGATGGATAGATGGATAGAT
>Ga0182211_1000546_pt1 | contig 11798 bp, 10 predicted proteins | sample G5R1MG_20_FD_129660 | JGI IMG/M metagenome (GOLD analysis project Ga0182211, IMG submission 129660) | Switchgrass phyllosphere microbial communities from Michigan, USA - G5R2_MAIN_03OCT2016_LD1 MG | ecosystem: Host-associated > Plants > Phyllosphere > Phylloplane/Leaf | place: USA: Michigan... | reverse complement strand
CAAAGAGCTGCGGGCTCTGGCGCATGGCCATGAGACGGGTCGGGCGCATGGCCATGGCCCTCGTGATTTTGAACATGGTGGCGGCGAGGCGAGATGGGCGGACGGGCGGTTGCTAGGAGCTAGAAACGCAGGACGGACGAGGTCGACGGTCGCCGAGGGGGCATGCCCGGAAATCGCCGAGCGAATTGTGCGTGGACCAAGCGCAGTTGGGGGCACGCCAGCCGCACCACCGCACCAGCCGCTTGACTTCCGTCACCACTCCCACCCCCGCCGTTGCCGCCACATCCCCCCTTGCACCGCCCCCAATCGCAATCATGTCCGACAACGAGAACGGCGACGAGCTCGTTACCAAGCCCTTCAAGTTTGTCACTGGTAAGCTGCCGCCACGCCTGCACGACCCTGGCCTCTGATCACTAACCTCTGCTCTCCCAGCCGGTACGCCACCCCCCGCTTCAGCGCGCCCATGGGCGCCGGATGCATCCTGCTCCTCTGAAGCCACGGACTTCTCGAGGAGCCGCAGAGCACTGACAGACCCTGGCGTCCTCCAGGCTTCGATGCTCGCTTCCCCAACCAGAACCAGACCAAGCACTGCTGGCAGAACTATGTCGACTACCACAAGTGCATCATCGCCAAGGGCGAGGACTTTGCGCCCTGCCGCCAGGTACGGATCATCCGGGCGTACATCATCCTAGGCGTGACTGACGCGGTATAGTTCATGTTGGCGTACAGGTCGCTTTGTCCCAGCGGCTGGACATCGCGATGGGACGATCAGCGCGGTGAGTAGGCATCAAGCTCCTTGCAGTGTTCATGCGTTGTGCGCTAGATCAATGGACCTGGGTGCTGGCTAACTCTTGCCTAGAGAACGGCAATTTTCCCGTCAATCTCAACCAGTGAAAATCAAGCTCATCACGGCGTAGCTCACCATGCTATAGCTTCTTGGGGACGTTGCTGGTAGAATCAGAGCTTGCCACTCGCGCCTTAGACCAAATGTATCATAGCGATTGATATCAGCAATACACCCTCGATTCACATGTCGCGTTGTGAGCCAAGAAGTGTGATACTACAAGCTCCGGTTAGAACGCTCAAGCGTTCGCCATTTGTGGATTTTTACCCATGGAAATTTGCGCAAATAGCGGTACTAATTCATAGTCTACATTCATTGAGGGAGGAAGCCGCTCATACACAAAGTACACAGATTCGCTAGGTTCTAAACAACAAGGAAATTTGCAACGCTATGCTTACGTAGAGATGATGGGCGTCAGTCCTGCACACCATCAGACCATTCCTTCCGGGACCTTTGCCGATGGTGGAAAGCGAGAGCGAGGCAAGCCAGCTCAGTTCGGGAATGCCATGACGGCAAAGTGTCCGAGGTAGGCTGGCCTGCCACAGGCCAGAGGATTCGTATCTGTCGAATGGTATCGGGTCGAGATTGGGATGTGTGACCAGTAATGCTGGGTACCAATCACGTGGCTGCGCCGACGCTGATGGCGCTTCAAGGCCCAGTTCGGGTCGTGATGGGGGCCGTCGTCGTCTCTCATGTCCTCGCCTTCCTCGGACACGGTTGCGATTCCTCCCTCGGTGCCGGTTGCACTGTCTTTTCGCCCATGCTTGGGTTCCACCGCATCTGCCGTGCCGGACGGCGAGGAGGATGGATGTGCAGCGCAAGTGGCATCGTAGGCTTGCCGTGCTTCTGGGTCCAAGAGCGTATCGAAAGCTGCCTGCAACGCACGGTACTTTTTGGCATCGCTTTGGAAGTACACGGCCCGCAGTCGACGGTAGGCGGCTTTGATGTCGTCGGTGTTGGCTTGTGGGTCCAGCTCCAGGATTGCGTAATGGTCGACATGCAGGGTCTCGTTGCTAGGCGACTGCGACGGGGATGTCGGGGAGGTCATGGGAGCCCTTTGCGCGAGGATGATGGATGCGTCGGAGACGTAGATGGACGCTCGTTTGCTGTGCTGCATGGCTGGGTAGGCCGTGGCACTCATGGGCCGTGGACGTTGCAGGACTTCGGAGCCGTGACGCTCGTGGTCAAGACGTCGTTTGGTCCGCAGAGGGCTGAGGGTCCTGGAGCCCATTTGCGGAGAAGGGGCAAGGACAGGATATGACTGCAGCATGGCAGTGTTGTGTCGATGGAAGCTGAAATGGAGGCTGCAGCGCAAGACAATGGGGCAGTGGATAACAATGGGGGCAAACACGAAGGAATGTGACGGTTGTCGCGTCCAGTTGCGTGGGAAACATTGTGTCTGAGACGGGCACAGGGGAGGACTGTGCGAAAGCAGGGGGCACCACCACACGGGCGGAGCCTCACGAAATGACGATGACGCTCGTCCCGGGTGTGCAATCTAAGCACAGCTGTGTTTGAAGTCCTGGACGGTCGACACAAACCATAACCAGTAGCTATACGCCATGCTACTATGCATAGCACTGCACTACGATGGCACGGGAGCATAAAGCATGGGGTCCTGGCCAAACGGCACGTGCATGACCATGGTCATATGATGGTGGATCTTGGGATGCGGCACGTGCTACCGCGTCGGCGCTAGTAGCCTGGAACTAGCCTAGCGCGGCTGGCGGAACTTTGTCCACTGCACCGACATCAGCCAACCAACCGTCCTGCCTCCGTCTTTAGGGTTGCGGCGACAAGAACCAGGGACAGCGCGACATGGTCGAGGGTTCGCGCAAGAGAAAGGACACGACAGAGCATGGGAGTCTTGTCAAACGCCCCCGTTTTCCCCACAAGCTACAGCACAGCATTGCTGCCACACCCACCAGGAACGCGTACCCCCATGGCGAAATCAACGTGAATAATTTTGTCAAATCGCACGAAAATGAAATCAAGTCACTGGAGACCGCCATCAAGGCGGCTAAGCAGGGACTCACTCGGCGGGCGTTTCAAGATGTGCCCCGAGAATTAAGGCGCCGGACTGCAAGTCACAATCCGCAGCGTGTGCCAAGGAGACTCAAGGCGAGATCGAGGCAAGAGGCGAGAGACGACAACACGCCCACTTCGAGGGGTACAAGTGGAAGCGGTACGGGCTCGGGAAAAACCAAGTTCCTCAGGCAAGTGGGCGCTGAGAAGAGTCGGAAACTCTGGGAGCAGAGGGCGAAGAGGAGGAGGGAAAACACCAATCTGAGAATTTCCGACGATCCAGGAGCGAGAAAAAGTCCGGCAACATGCGCTGTTGTAAAGGGAACCACGAATCCACCACTTCAGCGAATGAGTAGCCGCCATCTCCCTGCCCTGGCCACGCCAGCGACTCCTGCTTCACGGTTTCGCAAACGACAAAGAAACAAAACTTGGCTTCCAACACATATCTGGCACGCGAAGCGTGCGCGCATGACGGAGCCAAAACACCCTCTCTGGGGATTTGCAATCCCTTTACAGCCTGTCGTCAAGGCCTATCGACTTACCCATAGAGCTGCGACTCAACGCGGAGCGGTTGCTTGGGACGCAAGTTACCTGTCTACAATTGGCCTCGAAGGAGAGGACGCCAGTATCGTCGGCCTCCTGCAAAGTCTGCGTTTCGCTGTTGGGAACAAGGAGGAGCCCTGGCAAGATGGGGGTAGGGCGAAGAAGTGGAGGTCGGGTACGAGGTCTTGGGACGGTTGGCTCTACGAAAGAGAAGCAAAGCCTCCGAGGAAGATTGCTCACGTGACAGTTGTCTGGTGTGTGCCTGGACAGCTACTTTCAACCAGGAAGGTCTTCGTAAGAGTGCACCCAAGTGCATTCTTGGCCGTGTGGAATGAGATCATTAGGAACGCAAAAGTCCAGAAGCCATCGGTGCTGGTTCAGGATCTCCGTTACGAAATTGGATCCATTGAAATGGTGGGACCATCCGCTGCAGAAACTTTGACCTCCATCCTCATTCCATCGCCCATGACAGATGCAGCGGGTGACTCCCCACAGGCATTATGGGGCCGGCTTGCATCTGTTACGGATGTTGCGTCATTGCCAGCCGGTGCGCTGTTGGCTTTTGACATTATAGATCCTCGGCTTCGCGAACCATCGTCATCAAGTAGGCCTTCAAAGGATCAAGGTTCACTGGACGCTCTGACCGAAGTCCTCGCCTCCTGGCCAATCGATACTACACAGACTGCATCCTCCCTATTCAATCGACACGCACGATGTACCGCCGCACGATCCATGCCCTCTCAGAAAGCCGTGAACCGCCGCAAAAGCGCGTGTACGCTTGGAGAATATCCAAAGCCTGAACCTACCGATGCACGTATCCCCATGATGACGTATACGTGTCGGGACAGCAATTTATGGACCGTACTACTTCCATGGAAATGCGTAATGGCCGTATGGCGCGGAATCACGCGCTACCCATTGTCGACTGGCGGAAATCCCAGGTTCGGTGGATTGAAAGAACGGCGCCAAGTCGATTTTGAGCGGACGTCGCCCGCCTTCCCGTACGACTTTCCTGGCACCGATGCTGGCTGGGCTTGGGAACTAAGAGAGCGCATGGCCAGAAAGGGCGACTGGACCAAGCGTCCCAAGGGAAAGAGAATCGAGTGGACCGCCATTGATCTCGGTAACGGCAGGAAAGGAGAGATAGGAGAACCATGGGCATGCGCGTGGGAGCGATTCTTGTTGGATGACAGCAAGGCAGCACACGAAAGGTCTACAGAGGTCAAGGCACCCTTTGCGCAGCTGTCGCAGCACGAGGCGAAGGAGCTTGCCCGAGACGAGTCCCGATATGCTGAAGATAGGCAGGGCGTACGGCTTGCGACGGTGAAGATCTCCATGGCACAACGGGGGACTGTGACGGAGTGTGCTCGCATCTATCGGCTTCCCAGCCACGACCACGTGCTCCGGGCCAAATGGTTGGCATTGTTGCCACAGGCAGGGAGGGAGGGTTCGGGCAGGAAGCAGGCTGGTGATCAGGACTACCCGGCCGTGCCCGACGAAGACGATCTGATTGGATTTGTGACGACGGGCAACTACAATTTGGGCGAAGGCAAGCCAAGTGGGGTGGGTACGGTGGTGGTGGAGCGGGCGATGGCGACGGAGAGGCAAGGGGGCCAGGCACGTGAGGGGCGTGTGTGCATCGTGCGGTCGGCGGGCATGACGGTGGGGCGATTGGCGTGGTGGGAAGTACTATAGTAGCTGCCTACTGGACTCCAGGAAGGGCTGGGGAAGTTGGGCTTACGAGATGCGTGCTGTGTAGTACGTTGCTCGTACTAAGTAACAGATACAGAATACCTAGATCGTACAGGTACGTATGTACTTGGTAGTATGTACTGGGCCCTGGGCAAGCCTAGCCGGTGGGCATGTTGTGGCACTGTGGCAACTGTGGCGTTGTGGCGCTGTGGCGTCATGCGGTGTGTGCGGAGCAGGGAGACCGTAGATAGAGCGCTTGGGCGTGACGCTTCCGCTCACGACACACACACACAACCCAACCCAACCTAACCACCATGGCGCCAGACCGGCCGGCTGTCGAGCGCGAGGCAGGTGCCGAGACGCTGTACGACGGCGTCCTGGCGGAAGACGTGCTGGCGGAACTGGTAGGGCCCCTTCTCCAGGCGCGCATGGCCGAGCACTGCTGAGCACGGCGACGCGTACAGACGAGCGACATCCTCGAGGACGTGCTGAGCAACATAGTTCTGAGCACGGCGCTGGGCTGCCACCGCGCCGAGAAGTTGCTGCGCATGCAGTCGGCGGCCACGCAGGCCGAGAGCATGGCCTTGGCCGCCCTCGAGCCGCAGCCGCACAAGCCGACAGCGCTGACCATCCCTACGGCCGACACGCGGGCGGCGCGCTACGACAATGGGCGCGTCTTCCTCAAGGGAAATCCACTGCGTACGACGCCGGACATGACATGCGCGCACTGCAAGCTGCCGCGGCTCATGCACCCCATCATGGGCCGCGGTATGCACGCACCGGACCTGTCGCGCGAGTACTGTATGCTGTACCCATGGGTGCAGCGGCCCGGCCACGACGTCTACGGCAATCCCTTTCCCACCGACATGGCCAAGACCAAGAAGGAGCGCGAACTCATCAAGCAGCAGCAGAAGCATGCCGACCGCGACAGCGTCGGCACCCCGGGCTCGCAGGACGCTGACGCGCCCGCCGCCGAAGCCAAGGACTCTAGGGACCCCAAGGAGATCAAGCTCAACACAGGCGGCAAGCCTGCCTCGTACATTCCCTGGCACACGTGCCCCAACTGCAAGCGCAGCCTGCTCATCACTCGCTTCGCCCAGCACCTCGAAAAGTGCCTCGGCATTAGCGGCCGCCAGAGTTCACGCAACGCCATGGCCAAGCTCGTCTCCGGTCCTACCCAAGCTCTAGCCTCGACCCCGCTAGGCAGCCGCATGGGCACCCCTGCTCCCGCCCAAGCCCCCGCTCAAGCCGCCCACGACGCCCCGCCGTCCAAGCCCAAGTCCAAGGGCATCAGCCCCGTCAAGCGGCTAGCCACCGCGGCTGACGCTGACGCTGACGAGCTGGCCGACGACACCCCGGAGCGTAAGAAGAACAAGAAGAAGAGCGCATATGTGAAAAAGGCCGATCGCGACAAACCCCCAACTACGCTCAAAGTAAAGCTCAAGACGGGCCGGCCCAACTTTGAGCGCAAGCAGAGCGAGGCCAGCGAGCGCTCCGACGGCAAGCGAGACCGAGACGGCGACGACGTTTCAGAGGCGCCCCAAAAGAAGAAGATCAAACTCAGCCTGACCAAGCCGCAACACAGTCGCACAAGCGCAAGTGTAGAGCCACCAAGTACTGCAGACGATTGACAAGCCTCTTCCCGATGATTGTCTTATACATGACTAACCGTCACGGTAAAAACGGGAGATTTAATAGTATACATGGATACGTCGGCGTTTGCATCATCCGGCCTTGTTTACATCGGGGGGGTCGGCCGGCATACCCATAGACGGCTGGCGTTGGAGGTATTCTCAGGCGTTTGAGGTGTTTGGGGCGTTTGAGTCCTTTCAGCGGGTTACATGTTGTGGTTGCTTTTGGGCACTGCTAGGAGGATGGATTGGCCCATTCCCTCTATACAATATATTCCGATGCATTACACTGCATGTTTGCCATTAGATAAACCAAGGTCACATGAGCACAATCCATGACCGTATATAACCCTACACCAGCTGAAGGGTCCTGCTTACTGCTGTAAAGCTATAAGCGTCGTGACAACACACCATTGTTGGTTACAGCGCAGATACCTTGGAGCAAAATGTCCCCCATCAGGCGAGTATCTGGAACACGTCCTGTACAGTATTTCCAACAGCACAGTCACATTCTATGAGATACATACGGGTGCAATCCATCAGCCAGTTCGTTCATGCCAACTACCTACTTTGTCAGCAACAAACATGAAACATGACTTTATGGCTTCGACGTCGTCTCTCTTCCACGACAGCGGGTATCGCATCATTGGACGTCTACACAAGTGGGCTACTGCTCGTTCATCCTTGGCCTGGGTGATCTTGGCCATCATCACGATTGGATCCACCACCTACAACGTCAGCAAGTGGGAATAAGGAGCAACAGATTCTCGGTAGGAAACCGTTAATTTCATCTCGTTGCCACTTTGGCCTACCAACTGATCTCCTTCTCGCTCTGCCAGAATGCCCCTGTCTTTCCCTTGATATCTGCTAGAGCGAGCATGACAGGCGTCTGAGCCCCTTCATCTGGTGTCTTGGTGCCTTTCCCCTTCGTCATGTCCGTATTGACATAGCCTGGGCAGCAGCTATTGATCAAAACTGCACTGCCCTTTTCTTTTTCTACCCTCGCAAGTGCTCTTGTACCCCCGATCAAGCCCGCCTTGGAAACAGCGTATGCTGCACTGGGAAATCCGGCTTCCTTCTCCTTACCTGCTTCCACCTGGACATAAAAGTCATGCATGATGCGCGTCACGTCTTCTTCGCTCCTGGAGTTGACAAAGCGATCCCTGACTTCGTCGGAGTATTTGTCCAGCTTGCCCACCACACTCGCAACATTCACAATGCGGCCAGTAGGCTTAAGGAGCGGCAGAAAGGCATGGCATACCTCAAGTGTCTTATAGTAATTGCAGTCGAGAGTTTGTTCCACAACCTTGACATCTGCCCTCTGTCAGCTGCATGTGTCCATTGCGCCGAATTTACTCACCGAAGCCTGTCATAGCAATACCAGCATTGTTGATGACAAAGTCGATCCCATCTCCATGCACACTTTTGAGGTTACCGGCGAGATCTTTGATACTGCCGCTATCCGTGATATCCAAGGGGTGAAACTTGATTTCAGAGAGTCCACCGTCAGCTCTCAATGCCTTTGCCTTCTTCAGCTGTACATCCTGCTCTAGGCTCTTGACAGCAGCTTCTCCGCGGCCGGAATCGCGTGCGGTGAGATATATGAGAAATGGCCCTTTGTTAGCTGGCGATGTAGGATATTGAAGGGCTAGTTGGCGCACGATGGCAAGGCCGATGCCCTAAGCATGTTAATAACTCATTTGTGGGGGCTCGCATGGATCTTGGGCACCTTGTTCGCGCCAGTAACAACACCAATTGTCTTGTAGGACATGATGTGTTTTCGAGGTTTTTGTGTGTTCGAGATTTCGATGATGAATGGAAGACGTTGAGTAGCCAAACACTTTCCCCGCCGTGATTCCTAGAAGCGGGGCCTAACTACCTAGTTCCAGGGTCCTCGTTGGTAACTACGTCATTAGCCATCCTATGCCAAAAAAAGGCATCTTGACCATCATCTTCATGGCGGCCCGCATCATCACAAAGGAATAAACTTATAGTACTCAAGTCTGTAATATTGTCAATTTTGACTTCAATCCTATCAATCGAAAATCCTGTCTTTCGAGCTGAGGTCAAAGCCCTCAACCAAGTACACGACAAGCTGCAGCTCAGAAAGGCCCAAAAATTGTTGGAATCCGGCCAGACACAGGCAGATCATCATCCTGCGTTATATTGCGACTGGATGGCTCGAGCGAGGATTTTATAGCGCGGATATCGCTTTCATTTTTCTCTTCAGAACCCTTATCACTATTCATTGTTTTTGCCTTCTTCTGCGGACTCTCCACCATTTTACGGTCTATCTGGCCATATCGATGGAATTTGTGCTTGTTTTGTCGACCGAATATCTGCTGTGGAGTGTGTAGCGGTGCAAAGCTAGCTAGACCAGTTTCCTCGTCGGGATCTACTGGCAATATCTGGGCATTCTGTATAATTTCACTTATACTGGAATCGTCCTCTAGTTCCTTTGCTACGTCATGGTCTGCACGAGACATCCTTTTTGCGCGATTGAAAATAGCATGCTCGATTGTGTCCTCAAGCACCAAGGTTTCCACGAGGACCTCTCGTACTTGTCCTATACGATGAGCCTGTTGATAATTAGTTGGATACTAATACCGCAAAATTACCCCGGACGTACCCGCTTTATGGCCTGGGCTTCCAAAAACGGACGGTTGATGGGATTGACAATGAGAACAACGCTAGCGACGTTCAAATTTAGGCCAAGGGCACCACAGCAAACGTCAATGAGGAGAACGCGTACTTCCACGTCTTCATTGAACACTCGGATGTGCTCAGATCTTTTTGCGTTGTCAAGTGTGCGGGCATAAATGCGGTGATTTATATGAAGCAGTTCAAGACCTTGAGCAATATAGTAAGCTGCGTTGTCACCATCATAAAATATGAGTATCTTCTCTTCAGCCTGATGCTCAACAACCTTTTCAAGGAGATACGTAAGCTTAGCTGAAGTTGTACCTATGATCCGTGTGTCTCTCAACGGAGAGGTCTCTGCTAGATCCGCTGTCTCGTCTGCACACGTAAATCTGCGCTTCTTTGGACGTGCGGGCGACTTGACAGCTGCATTGATTTGAGCTCTTCGAGAATATACATGCGTCTCCTGAGAAGACAGTGTGCACGACTTCGTGGTTACTCCTTGGCCTGACACTGGCTTTTGCTCTCGGACACAGGAATTCGGTAATCCATTCTTGCAAAGTCGAGTGGAGTTACTTGTGTCGTCATGCACTGCAATTGCCGCTAGCTTTTCTCTCATTATTTGACCAACGGTTTCGAGACCATCCGTAGGATTCTGCGAAAGTATGTTGCTATCGATGTGTGATTGCGCATTTAGAAGGTTCGTAATGCCTACCATGGTAGGTCTCGCTGGGTAGGTGAGAGAAAAATTCTCCTCTGATTCCTCCGGCCAGTTTTCTATCGCCAAGCCGACTTCATGTGCTTTACCTAAAGCTTTCCACGGCTCAGAATTTTCAAGTCTCGAAACCATTTGGCTGCTTTCTCTGAGTAATTCTTCGTCTTTCTCTGAGCACACCTTATCTGCACTGGCGAGATATTTCTTACTCGTTTCCACAGTTGCAATAACATCATCCGGGGTGAAAGCTGTCCAGGCGAAATTTGACTGTCGCAAATTCTTCATTAAAATATGCCGAGCCTTACCACTGTCTTTGTGGAAGAGGTAGTCTGTACCGATCCGCTCACTGGTGATTGCATTCGCGCGGATGACTTGTACGAATAGATTAGCTGTCATCTTATCAAACCAACATGGTTTTAGATATACGGTCCGGTGCCGCATTATAGGAAGGACAATGTCCTTGTCAACATCTTCAGGTCTAGTTTTGACAACGAGGTCTTCCAGGACTCGCAGAAAGCAAGAAGAGAAGCCAGAATATGTCTTGCTTCGTTGATCCTCATGCCTATAGATATATTCATCCCAGTCCTTTATTTGACACCACGGTCGGACCATCAAGAAGTGAGCTGCTAAAGTTCCCAAGGCTTTTGCGGCTTTCATGGTCACTTCATCACGAACAAACGTTTTCCTTTTCTCGACGAGCGATTGTCGAAGCGAGACGAGGTTATCGCCGTCGGTTTCGAGCGTCGACGTTTCCATCTCGACGCCGACCAGATTCTTCGCCGGTGCTTTCAAAATTAGTCACTAGGCTATTCAAACTTGGGCAGCACTTACTGCCGGATACGACCCAACGTCTCTCTACCTTGAGTTGTTTAGCAACCAACACTGCGTTAGACACGGAGCTAGAGAAATTGTGACCCTCGTCTATGATGATCCGCAGCCAATGTAGCTTCTGTAACGGTGACTCGTACAGCTTCGAATTGTTATGGCAATGGCAGTCGCGAAGGCGAGTGGCAGCGATGTAGGGGCAGGAACATCTACGGGTGGCCCCAGATGTTGCACGTCGGCCTTGACTATCTACCCCATCTTGTATCTCCTGCTCAAAGCGGGTGCGAGTGAATAAAACCACGTCGTACTTCATAAGCTCGGTGGGTATAGGTAGTTCACTAGTGACATCTATACCATCGTCAACATGCGAAGCCGAACCAACTTTGCCACGGCCTCTAGATACTTTATCGACCACAAGCACCTTTATACTACCCTTTATGACGTGTTTCCGTATCTCCGACTGCCATTGGTCTAGTAAAATAGGTGGCACAACCACGACAGTGCCAGAACATGTCAAGATTTGTTGCGGAGGCAGTTTGCGTGTGTTGCGACTATGTCTCGATGCCCTCTGAACTATTTCGTAACATGGGGGATTGCGCTCTAATATCCCTCTAATAGTGTGTGGAATCTTGAACCCGTTTGCCTCTGACTGATCAAAGAAGGCCTTGGCTGGAATGGCGTATTGCACAATAGTCGAAGCCGCCATTTCGGATAATTTGCTGACGTGGCCACGAACAAGGCGCGGCGGAGGATGCTTGGCCGCTGGTATCTTAGGGAAATGCCCTTTCGTGGCTAGGATGACAGCCAGGCACAATATTGTTTTACCCAGACCCATCGTCTCCGCCAGGATGCCGCCTTGATTCGTCTCGTAGTATATAGGCGT
>Ga0182211_1000544_pt1 | contig 11830 bp, 10 predicted proteins | sample G5R1MG_20_FD_129660 | JGI IMG/M metagenome (GOLD analysis project Ga0182211, IMG submission 129660) | Switchgrass phyllosphere microbial communities from Michigan, USA - G5R2_MAIN_03OCT2016_LD1 MG | ecosystem: Host-associated > Plants > Phyllosphere > Phylloplane/Leaf | place: USA: Michigan... | reverse complement strand
GTCGCACGCCAGGGCGACTGGGCGAGCGCCCCGCACGCCGCCGCTGCCGCCCCAGCCCCGCCCCCCGCCAGCGCGACCTGGGTGTGCCCCATCTGCTCCTTCTCGAACCCCGTCCCGTCCAACTTCGAGCCTGCCCTGGCCTCGCGTACACCTATACCGCCCTGTCTAGCATGTGGCATCAAGCCGCCAGCCGTGCACGTCGTCAAGGCTGCCATAGCTGCCATCGCCAACCGGCCATCTCCAGCACCCTCACCCGTGCCCTCGCCAAACCCGCGCCCTGCCTCGGCTAGCCCTGGCGTCGATAGTCTCGGCTGTCCTCGATGCACCTTCCAGAACCACCCTTCGCTGTCCCACTGCGAGATTTGCGGCGCATCGTTAACTGTGGCCGTCGACCCTCGGCTGGACCTGGTCCACGATACTGCGAGGCCGCGATCTCCGGTTCCTGTCTCATCGTCACCCCTGCCCCCGGAGACGGTTGAGTGCATCAAGCTCTCCTTTCGCGGTGGTGGCGAGAAGATCTTTTATGAGCGGTTAAAAAACGCATTAGTTCAGCGGAAATGGCTGCTCCAGAGCGCGCCACCTATCCCCAAGCCGCGCCCGTCGTCGGGAGTGTTTGACGACCGACCCTTGGCGACCTCTAGCAAAACCTCCGTCGACCTCGAACGACCTCGGGTTGTGGGCATAGCAGGCCTAGAACGGAGAGGCTTGGAGCAGAGACAAAACAACGAGGCCATGATCGGTGGCGCCTTTGAGGATCTCGAGGCGCTCATGACGTCTGCAAAGGAGATCATTGCATTGGCGGAGCAATTCGCATCGCAGGCCAACCTGGGCACAAATGGCAACTCTGAAGCCAATGCACTTGCCTCTCAGTCCGCATCCGCACTTGGGCTGGTGACCACCAAAGACATGCTCGGATCCGGTGCAGGATCCGAGTCCTTGTACGTCTCGGAACTATCAAGAAATCTGGCCGAGTGGCTGACCGACGATACGCGTGGCATTCTCAAGCGGGAGGGTGGGATCATGACACTGGTCGATCTTTGGGCAGTATTCAATCGCGCACGGGGTGGCGTAGAACTGGTCAGCCCTTCAGACTTTGAGAAAGCAGCCCGCATGTGGGACACGTTGAAGTTACCGGTGCGGCTTCGGGAATTCAAGAGTGGCTTGCTAGTGGTTCAGGGTCGTGATCGCACTGACGACAAGACAATCGCTAGTCTGCTGGCTTGGCTGAAAGGGTTCCATCAAGATTCGCCTGCTGAAGAAGCCACTTGGAACTGGCAAGCATTCGGCCGAGGTGTCACAGCGCAAGAGACCGCAGAAAAATTTGGATGGAGTCTTGGCGTTGCCACAGAAGAACTTGAGATGGCGGAGGAGGCGGGTGCTCTGTGCCGTGAACAGGGTATTGACGGGCTTAGATTTTGGGAGAACTGGATCATGAACATGCCAGAACCCGGTGCCTTTGCTACATAGGTCAGACGACATTTCTTTTCACTCGTTCCCCATTTCGCGCCCAAACGCTCAATCAGCCATGGGTTTACTGTTGAAATGAACCCCCACGCTCGTGCCACGCTACCATTTGAGGAGACAAGCATAACCTGTTGTCTCCTTCATTACTAGCACACAAAGCATGAGAGGCATACTGTGGCTGCTTGGAATATGTTCAAGAGAATATGGGGATAGAATCATCATGTCGACTACGGGAGCACCAGCTGAGGGTCGGCTCCCCCCTCCCTTAGACCCAACCTAAGTGACCGTCGCCATTCACACCGATCTACGTTCCATCAAACGCTCACCGCTGCCCCGCTAGTCGATGCCTTGGCTGCCTAGAGCACCTCCGTCTTCACGGCTCCAACATTCCTCCTGCATGCCATTACCTAGCACAACCCGATTTTCGAAATCCAACAGGATTACTTTTACTTATATTTACAAGCATCCCAACTCCTCATTAGTCAACTATAGGACGCAAGCCCGCCAGTCAATGTCTACAAACGCTGTCGCCGGTAACATCGCGAGCCGCAAGCGAGGTGCGCAAGACCTCGAAGTGGCCTCTACGCGCAAACGCCAGAAGTCGGGGAGCGTGGCCACGGCTATAAACAATGCTTCGGAAGATGGAAGTCCAGACCCTACCTACCAAAGACATGGTGTCTTCCGCTTTCTTGACCTTCCCGGCGGCAGGTACCCCTCCCCTTCCTTTTGATCTCCTTACTAACCCCTCCCGTAGAGCTCAGAAATCATGTGTACAGCTACGCTGTCGAGCACACATACAGGTGCTTCCCCCTAACCTGGCCCAAATACGCCTCCTCAACCACCCGCACTGCCCACGAATCCTGCTACAAGCGCGCCAAACGCACAACTCCCGCCCGACCAATCCCCTACCTCCCTTTAACGCAGGTGTGCTTCACCATCCGCAAGGAATTCCGCCCCCTGTTCCTAAGCACACACTGCTTCCCTCTCTTCGCCCTAGAAGGCTACCTCAAAGCCTTCTACCCCGCCCACCCGCGCAAGAAAGACGCCCGCGCGCGGTTCGACGCATGCATGCATCCTGCAGGGAAATTGAGGATATACATTGGCCGCGAAGGCATTCCTTCATCCGACATCCTGCGCCTGCTCAAGCACGCCTCGCGCTTTCCGAGATTCTACATCACGCCCGTTCCCGCGCCGCACTTCACAGACGATGTCACCATCACGGCGCTCAACGTGCTATTGAAAAATTCGAATCCGCTGTGGTTGCATTGGATCAGGAATCACGTAATCAAGCAGGTGCGGGTGAGTTTCTCCTATAACCGAAAAGATGGGTGGTTGCATATTGTGGTCAAGGATATGTGGGCGGAGAAGTGGATGAAGAGCTCATACCCATACACTGGTCTTTTGGAGGCCAGGGAGAAGTTGGGCTTGCAACAAGTGCCGTGGCGACTCGCTTTTGGCGTGGACTATTCGTAGCAGGTCGGATCGGCGCGTGGGACTCTGGAGGCCGTGGAGAGGAGCCATTTGGGTCTAGCGGGTGTCGATTTGGCCACTTCTTTCTTTAGAAGTGTGTTGATCACTCCTGGGGTCAATACTACGGGCGAGCTGTTTCGACAAGTTTGGATCATGCGAGGCACGCTGGCACTTGTCTATTGGATGCATCATTTTCTGGTCTATACAAGCTTTGGTGTCATTTTTTTGGACACCGAGGCGGACAATTAAAACTGCGTGCCATGCATTAAGATAATGGAAACGGGGCCAGGGAAGAAGTGAAGTGTAAGAATCTTATACCGCATGTGAAATTCGTCGACTTTATATCCACCTCTGCCCTGCCTATTATTCATGGATCAAGGTAGAGTAGAGATGACATGGAGCCCCACTTTTCTCTTACTACTAGCGCCGGCCACCTTCTCTGCCAGAGAGTACGGTCCGGTAGCTGCTGACACCTCATCAAGGCAATGAGCATCATGCACGTGGCACCCGAGATCATAGTAGGGCACGCCCGCAGCTCCAAGAGCAGCTGGGTGAAATCTATCTTCCCGTTCGGCACCTACCCCTTTAGACTGCCGTGCGCTTTCTCCGCTGGCTTTCCTTCATTCTCCGGCCATTGATTGCTTTCCTCCTTCTGAAAGTCATTAGTTACAAAGTCCGCCCTTTTCACTCCACTCGTTTACCCACCACGAGATATCCAGATTCTTCTCATGTCGAAACCTCCAGACAAATCCGAAGACGTGGACTATGAAAATATCACCTACTGTACTTTCAAGGGGGTTGGGTATGAGAGGGCTATGCGATGGGAGGCTGGATCTGGTCGTATTGTGACGAAGGGTGCCCCTATAAGTACATATTCCCCTAGCAGTCATGACGGAATCGTCCCTGATGAATGCCAGAGTACAATGTAGACATTATTTGTGCCAATATCCCGCAAGACTGGATACAACCGCCGTACCAGCCGCTGTCGCAGCCGCAATATAGAGTATCGTACCAGCAAGCGGAACAGCCTGTACAGTACGCCGTTGAGTGGCCAGGCCAACATGCTGCCACTATGCAAGCAGCAGTGGAAGAGGAAGCTGAAGAAGAAGAAGAAGATGATGATGATGATGAAGAGGAGGAGGAAGGAGAAGAGGAAGAGGAAGAGGAAGACGATGAATACGATGAATACGACGAAGAAGCAGAAGAAGAAGAAGAATACAAAAAAGTTCACCTCACGTTAAAAAAGCGTATATTTCACGACAACGAATACCTGTTTGTGGATGCGAGGAATACAGTGAGATTGACGAAGAAAGAGGAATGGACGAGGGTAACCATGTCCAACGGCCAAACAGGGTGGGTATATCAAAGTGGTAGAACCCGGTATATTACATATAAAATGCCCAGATAGCAAGACGAATGAAGAGCACGAGCTGGATTGGCAACACTGCCACTTCATTGGGGGGATTTCGTTTTAGCCCGAGTGTTACATTCGATTTCGACAATGCAAATCATGATTACCGGCCCTGTGGTCCTTGGAGGTGAGCAGCGCACAGATACCCACAATACCTGGGCATGTCATGAGTCTTTGAGACTCGCGCGCGCTACATGTGCCTATAGGTATTCAGATTAAATCCCAGGGATAGGTAGATCGACGCGGAGAAGCAATCTATGGAAGCGTTCATGTGGACTAGAGCCGCTGCTGGATGTCCCATTTCACCGTCTTGTATGCCCTGATGTTATGCTCGATCAAAAGACTGTATAATGCTGGCGTCGCCATCGTCATCGCTGAATGATGCTCGATAAGCGCAAGGGGCGCTGAAGGTCCTCCACTCCTGTATTGGTCTACCTAGCCATCTCCATGCCGGTGGGAACATTCGCGAAAGGATGTGATTGCTTGGCGGGTCCGATCGTCTTGATGTTTCGAGTATACTATTTATTGCGTGCTGCTGCTGCAAGGTTCAGCGGTCTTGTACGCTTGGCATGCCTATCGAAACAGTCAAGACCCGGTCGGGGGCAAGGTCAGAACTGTTCCTGGATCAGTCAATTTCTGGTTCCGCTTGTAAGATCCTCAGGAATCTGACCAAGGACGAAAAGCACCTGTGATTGCTGTACCCACACCTAAGTATTACCTAGGTAGCAGGCTGGAAACTACAATCTGCCCAAACACCAAAACCTGATTCTTGATCTACATAATTTGAGAAACGCACAGGCGCGAAATGGTCACTAGCATCGCTAGAACAAGCTCACCAGAGCGGAGATCCCAGTGGCGCCGTTCCCCCAGAGCCTATCACGTGGAGTGGAATATCCCACCCGGAATTTATTATGGACGGATAAAAGTTTACGCGCTTGGCACCAGCATCACCCCCTCTTGGCAGGAGTCCTAGCACTCGATGCTTGCACTATTCACGCTAGAGACACATCCGCGAGCAAACGACCTTGATCATTCGCAGGATGGTATCCTGAAACGTTCTGTCACGTCAGTCGCGGGCTAATTTCTTTCCCCGTCGATCTGAATATGGCTAACATGGATGACCATGAGACTGTAATGTGTAATTACCATGTCAATTGTAGTGTGTGTGCCATGACTCTTGGATATATAGAGAGTCGATTGGGAGGTGCTTAGTGTCACGCCTCAAGACAATTTCACAATGAGGTACTCGGTCATCACTCTAGCTCTACTTGCGGCGTCCGCAATAGCGACACCACAGACAAAACACAACGGCACTGTCCAAGAAGAGACACGCACTCTGGATGAAATCCATAAAGCTGCTCTCCTCGAAGGCGGTGTAGTTACCGTGTGGCATGGCGGCGACGAATCAAATCGACAGGATGCTCTGAAGAAGGCCTTCGAAACCCGCTTTCCTGGCATGACCCTCAATATTACCGTCGACCTCTCCAAGTACCTCGATGGCAATCTCGATCAACAGATTGCAGAGAAGAATGTCTTTGTCGACAGCATCATCCTTCAGACGCTCCACGACTACCCAAGGTGGAAGAAGCAGGGTGCTCTACTGAACTATGCACCAGCCGGCTTTAGCAAGATCTACAGTCCGTTCAAAGACGCAGATGCTGCCTATTCTGGATTGTTCGTTACTGCTTGGGGCATGACTGTCAATCTAAACAAGACCAATGCCACTGTCCAAGAGTACACGGACTTTCTCAAGCCTGAATTCAAGGACAAGCTTGCGCTCACATATCCCAATGATGACGATGCAATACTATATCAGTTTCACCTCAAGTAAGGCCGCCTTGGTACCAATCAGCCCCCACCACCACTGACTTATCTTCTGCAGCGTTAAGAAGTACGGCGTCAAATGGCTCGATGCCCTCGTCGCCCAGAATCCCCGCTGGGTCCGCGGCACTGCCACCCCTCGCACCCTCCTTGACGCTGCAAATAGCACTGCCGTCGCGAGCTTCACATCGTGGTACAGGCCCACCAACGCAACCGGCACCGCTATCCCAAAACAGGGCCAATTCGTCACCTGGCCCCAGACCGGTGCCATCCTCAAAAATGCTCCCCATCCCGAAGGCGCCAAGCTGCTGCACAACTACATGCTCAGCATTGACCAACAGATCAGCCGCGGGTGGAGCGTCAGGGAAGACGTACCAGCACCAGCGGGCTACAGCAAGATCTGGCAGCAGAAGGGCACGAATGCCACGGCGTTTGGAGAGTGGATGATGGATCGTGCCGAGGTGGAGAGAGTTAGGTTCTGGTTTGAGAGCAGGTTGGGGACGCCACAGGGAAAGAGTCCGCTTATTGATGATTTGTAAAGCCACAAACCGTTTATCTATGCGAGCGATGATGTATCCTGATGTAGGGAGCAGCGAGAAAGCGCAGCAGCTTGGGGCTACACGTGTGTACCTCAAACCGAACTGGCACCTTTTTTTCTCTTCAGGTTGTGTCATTACGAAATCATCACCGTGCTGTCGCAAGGCGGCCTCTTCCTCCATCTCCAAATTCCCTACCTTGAACTTCTTCCCTTTTATATCAGCGTAGTCATTATGATTACGGTAACTCTCGACTCTCCCCCGGACATACTCAAAGCCTCGTATTGGCTTCTCCTCCTTCTAGTCTTCCTGGATCAGCCCCAGTCGCTTCAGCAAGGGTGATAGTGCGGGTTTGATATCAACGTCATTGCCCGGCCTGACGAAGTAAAACAACCCTAGTCTGTCTTGATTCACCTGATCTTTTGGGGGTTGCAGTACGCGATGAATTGTGCTCTTCAAGTATCCCGCGGATCAAAAGTCCAAGGTATCGCCTACGTTGCAAATGATCCCATTGTCGACAGGCGGCACGTGCTTCCAATCCCCCCGTTGGTGTCTTAGGTTGCAGACCTGCTATGTTCTGGCTCCAGAGTAGTGTCAAGCTACCGAAATCGGTATGGGCCCGCAACCATGTGTTGAGGACTTTTGCATCTTCGTCTGCTGAACGGGGATGGTAGACCATGTATCGCAAGTGGTCTTCAGATTGAGCCTCGTACAGGTGCTGCTTTGAGAAGTAGTCTTGGGGTAATTCTAGGATGATAGAAAAGAGGGTAAAGATCTTTGAGGCGAGGGCAACGGAGCGTCGAAAGAAATTCTCAATCTCGGCTGCAAATTGTCGGAATGGGTAGAAAGGGTCATTCTGGCTGACAGGGACGAATTTGGGTGTGTTGACTGATTCAACGTTGTCGAGGATCTCAGTGCCCATGATGATCTTCTCGCTGGCCTGAGGTAAGGGCATGATGAGTAAATGATGGCTGCCCAGCAAAGGCGATGCGACATGTACTTACTGCGCGGTACCCGAAGTAGTTTCCTTGCTCAAACTTGCAGCGGTACCTGTCATCATCACCCTTGTTTCCCGAATCCAGATCAAACTAGACTTAGCCAATGTTATATTGCCGGTCCATCTCTTTTTGCGTGAAGCCCGTCCCCGTAACACAAAAGAACCCCGTAGTGTGTACCTCCGTGTGTTAAATCACACACTGTGCGTATCCAACGGAATTTCGCCACTCACTGCGTCTCGGAGCTCCTCGGCCAGCGTTGTCTTGCCATCAGGGTCGTTGAATGTCTTCAAATCGATGATTTTGATGTCTGCCTAATCAAGCACCTCACTGGTTTTCCGTGGTCGATTCCATTTTGGGACCACTGGTGGACTAGGATATGTTACGGACGGCATGGTCTATCTCATGCACGCTGATGCTTGAGAGCCCATTCCAATCTTGCGCCCAAAGTTAGAATGGCTGCAATGCTACCCTCCCCCCCCCCCTGAAGTAATGTCCCTAGTCGCCGAAAGCGAGATTTCAGTGGGGTATTAAGTTACCCTAATTAAATTAATTTTCCAACGCATCCTAAGGACTTTATTTTTAATTTTTAATAGAAGCAAGTTCTTCTTAAAGAGAGCTCTAAGATAAAACTAAACTCTTAAAGACAACTTTTTTATAAGTTATGGTAGAGGGTATCTTATTCTTAGTTGCACGGATTGCAGGGCTGTAATTTCCGAGTGACTAGGGACATTACTTTAAGCATAGACTATAGTATACAAACACAACCATTACATAGTACTAGTATATCCGGGTTCATGACCGTAGTGTCAAGAAGCGGGGATAGATCACGCCATCCCTCGCAAAAGTTGGTGCTGCGGGGATAGATCACGCCATCCCTCGTAAAACTTGACGATCTTTGCGCTTCTTTTTCGCAGCGTCCCATTAAACAGATACACGTTATCGTGATATCTATCTTCTTGTGTGACCCATGGAAAGGTTATTACACGACGTCAAGCAGTCAGCTTACCTGGTTATGTTTCACAAAAAATCTGGGAATAATATAGCTCGTGGAATCGAGCGTTGGATTTCTCTCAAATGACGATGATTATCTGCTTTCCTTGTTGGCTGTTTTGAATTGACTTCTCAAATCCTAGTACTTGCAAGCTTGATGGCGCCTCCTAAGCATGCTGCTGATGGCATCTTAGCAAAAGAAATACAGAATCCAGTTGAATGCGAGTCGGAACCGGCCTCAGATGCAACACTCAAAGCTGCTCATGGAAAAGTTGACAAGCGACTACTCTACTGGTATGCATTCGTATTTCTCATTATGCACATCAATGTCAAGAATATCACCAACACGGCGATTATGAACCTCGAGCAGGGCACCGGCATAAAAAGACAACTCGGAAACCTCTCCTCTGCACAATGGGCCTGGGCCTTGAGCATATTCTATTATCCCTACATGTGCCTTGAGCCGCTCGCCACACTTATGTTGAAGCACTGGTCGCCCAAGGTATGGATGAGCCGCATCATGCTCACGTGGGGTATTGTATCGATGTGTCAGGGTGCAACGCAAAACTACTCGGGCATACTCGCTTGCCGATGCCTTCTTGGAGCCGCTGAAGCTGGATTTTTCCCAGGGGTGCTGTATCATTTAAGCTTCTGGTATCCGACGCATCGACTGCCATTCCGAGTTGCGTTCTTTTATGCATGTGGAATGTTTGCGGGTACTATCAGTGGGCTGCTGGCGTATGGTATATCATTCATGAACGGTATGGGCGGACTGGCAGGCTGGCGTTGGGTAGGTAGCGTATACCGTATCTTGTTGGTTCATTGCTGATCTGCTATAGCTCTTCATCCTTGAAGGTGTTCCTGCAATCCTATGTTCTGTATACACCCTCTTCTTTCTGCCAAACTATCCACAAACCGTAGAATTTCTGGACGAAGACGAGCGAGCTGCCATCCTGGCAGACTTACCAAAGCAGGCACCTACGATGCAAGCCAAAACGTTCGACTTGAATCAAGTAAAAGATCTCATCAAAACCCCGACATTCTTTCCTTTCCTCATGATTTGGACCACCCACGGCATTGGCGGATGGGGCATCTCCTTCGTCCTCCCATCCGTGATTTACGAACTCGGTGTTTCCAGCACTGCGATCTCGCAAGTCATGACCATGCCTCCCTTTACGCTCGTCTTCATTATTCTCTGCAGTATTGCAATTTTGATACACACCAAGCACCTCTCACCGTGGACTGCAGGGATTGGCGTCGAGATCGTTCAGATTATATGCTACATTTTGCTTATTACGGTTAAGCAGCCCGTAGCAAAGTACGTCTTCGTGATGATCGCCACGGCAGCATCCCAGTCGTTTTTTCCCATCATCTGGCCGGAACGGATTCGTGCAGCAAGAGGCACCACGACGGCTGGGCTTGCCATCGGCCTCACCAACGCATGTGGTCAGCTCATGGGTATCGTGGGTCCACAGATCTATCAGTCCAAGTTTGGGCCCGCGTATCGCGTGAGCTACATTTGCTCCATTGGAATACTTTCTGCGTGCCTTTGTGCTGTGTTGATCACCTGGGCATTTGTGTGGAGAGACGACAGACAAAGGGAAGCCGAGAAAGTGATGGCCAGCAACACCTCGACCCCCTTCTAGGGTTACCATTTTGAGAGTGAGGGGAAGAGTGTTCACGATGGATTCACAACTAATAGGACTCGAAAGGCAGGATGCGGGGCAGTGAATCCAATAAAGAACTACCTACACGGAACACCATTTCGAGCTGGACAAAATACAGCACACAAGTGGACGTTATCATTGCGAGTTCGTACCACTGCAACCACACCTGACCACTGGCATTCTCTCCCAACTTTCCCATCCCAGCGCCCAAACGCCCATTCCCATGACCCAACGGTTTACGCAGCCAAGTATCCACAACGTTCCAAGCCATGCATGCACACCGAAATCCAAGGGGGTCGTAGAATCAGAGATTAAGTACAATCGTAGACCTCGTCACAGGTGCCCTTACGCGGTGGCGCTCAAGGGACGAGACAAGAGAATTGACCATAGAGGTAGAGGTATAAACTCGTGCGGATAGGCATGTAAGAATACAATACATGTATGAAATCGGTTAATCGGGGAATCCGTCAACTCCGTACGAAGAAGCGAGTGAGCTATAGGATATTTTGAGTGCTGGGAGCTAATTAGTGTGGTGAAAGTCTAGCGATGGTGCAGTAGTCCGGAAGACGAGAGGCTCAATCATTCACCAAACGTGTCGATGGGGTTTGTCGGATCTAGGTGGTGGGTCCGATCGAGTGGGGAAGCGGGCAAGTCCTCACTCGCAGTAACAGATTCAACAACTACAGTGTCATTTCCAACAGAAGACAGATCCGTATCGGCACCAGTAGCTGGGCAGATTTTGGTGGCCAAAGGCTGGCTGACCCATTCGGCGGCAGCAAACCGGCTGACGATACCAGCCTGTGCAGACGGAGTTTCGGAGTCTTGATTTAGCAAGCGATCCAAGCAGTCCCTGTGTGCGGAGAGAACCAATGGGACATGGGGTTATCGCTATCAGGAGGTTGGGACTGTCGATATCGAGTTGGGCGGATGGCGGTTAGAGATAAGTGGTGTAACCCAGGACTTTGTATTGAAATGCGCACGGTCGCCTTGTGTATCGATGACAACGGTCGTTATCGGGGCCCATTCAAACAGAGAGCCGACGATTAGCTCCACTGCCAACTCAAGCACTCCCAAGACATCTATTGGTACCGCGGTGGAGTTCCCTGCCCATTGGGCACGCCGTTGCTCTGTGGCTGGAACTCCATCTCCCGTTTCATCAACTCGAGGGTGGATGGGAAGTATGGCTCAACCCCATATGTCCTGAGATAGTTGGCCGTCTTCTCGATGCGCTTGATCTCGCGCGCAACGTTCCACTCTTCGCCTTCACCGAATCGGCGCTGGACAACATCGACCATGGCCTCGTCGAGTCTGCTGTAGAAGTCACGGCGGGCAGCGATGTCGCCCGAATCGGCGCTGTCGATGCCGCCGTGTGAGTTGAGGTTGCCGCCGAGCTTGAGGATCAGGTCAAAAGCGTAGCGGGGACCCGACGGCAGCTGGGTCAGGCGTTGAATATCGGGGAGGAACTTGAGCATG
>Ga0182211_1000543_pt1 | contig 11831 bp, 19 predicted proteins | sample G5R1MG_20_FD_129660 | JGI IMG/M metagenome (GOLD analysis project Ga0182211, IMG submission 129660) | Switchgrass phyllosphere microbial communities from Michigan, USA - G5R2_MAIN_03OCT2016_LD1 MG | ecosystem: Host-associated > Plants > Phyllosphere > Phylloplane/Leaf | place: USA: Michigan... | reverse complement strand
GTGGGGGGGGGAGGGCGCGACAGGTGAGCTTGGTTCGTTTCTGGTAAAAATTTCCTCGATACATCCAAAGAGCCGTCTAAGTATGCGCAAAAGGAGGGGCGAGCGACATGAAAAGGAATAAGGAAAAAGTCTAAGGAGATTGTCGAGGACTGGGAGGCGGTTCGCATTCCACATCTGCCTCCCCAGGCTTCCCCTCCGCTACTACAAAATGCGCAGGAACCCACGGGAGATATCGGACGATGGAGCGCGGGAGACGAGAGGAAAATTGGGTGATGGTTGGATTTTCTAGGTTGGGGGGAAGTCGGACGCTGGGGTCGGACGCGGCATGCTGTACGTTGACGAACCCACGTCTGTCGGTCCCGGTCGCATGGGGCCCCATCGTGTGTGCGCGAGAGCGAGGCGAGCAGCGGGATGCGCTCACGGTCCATCATCGTGGTAGAACTCCTTCAACACCTTCTCGACGTCGGCAAACTCCTTCTTCGCCTGCTCGATGATGGTGGCCAGCTTCTTGCGACTCTCTTCCTCTGTGATGACCTTGGTGCCCGAATCGTCCTTGAGCTGGCCGTAGTGTTGGATCTTCTCGCACGAATCTTTGACTTTGGTGAGGCCGAGGGTGGCAGACGAGCCCTTGAGGAAGTGACCGAGCTCGCTGAGCTCCTTAAGCGCGCTTGCCTCGTCGCCCTTGCCGCTGCGTGGCGCGTTAGCAGGGGCCGGTGGTGTGGAGTGGCGCAGGCAGCACTCACAGCTCGGTGTCCATTTTCTTGAAGGTCGCATCGGCCTGGACGAAGAAGTCGTAGACGATGCTCTTGCTGAACTCGCGCTCGTCCTCGTCATCGTCCATCTCAAGAATCTGCTCAAAGGTGGCGGGGTCGATGGCGTCCTCTGCACCAGGAATCGACATGATGTCGCCGTTCTGTGGGAGATGGTTTAGCTAGGGGGCTGGCTGTGGTGCGAAGGGTGTGTTGCGAAAACGACTCGGCATCTGTGGCGGCGAACAAGGCCTCGAGCTAGGATTCAGGCTGCTGTGCAAGTGATGCGTTGCGCAACAGGCAGGCAGGCAGGCAGACAGGCAGGCAGGCAGGCAGGCAAGTAGGCGAGAGCGATGGACATGGGAGGGGCAGCACACGAACCTTGTCGTCGCTAACCGACATAGCTGCAGAAATGCGGGCAGCCAAGCTGACAAACCAGGAGGAAAATGCTTCCGGTCCGCCGAGACACGGTCGACACGCCGGTGTACTGGTGTCGCAGCGTTCGTTGCCGGCGACGAGGCTGGCCGCGCGGTGGCTTAGGTTGTTATTTTTTGGTTCGGGTTCTTTTTTTCGCGCCGGGGGTGGCCGTGTTCGGTGGCAAGCAGGTGGTGGTGTGGATGGAGGGTCGTGAGGGCAGCAAAGCTCGCTCGCTCTCGCGCGCGTCGGCGGCGGCTGGGATGGAGGCTCGATGGGCAATTCCGAATCAGATTCACTGGCACTCGCTCGATTGGGCCTAGGCTATGACGAAGGGGCCGGCCCGGGGGGAGGAGGGAGGGATGAGCACGGCTGGCTGGCGAGGGCTGCTCGAACGAGTGGTCTGGGGAAAGGAGAAGAAAGGCGTCTGGGGAGGGAGGTCTCGCAGTCTCGGTCGCTAGAGCAAGCAAGGCCGTCTTTTAGTCCAGTCGGTGGCCGAGCGATGCAGCGGAAGCTATGCTGGTCACGGCAGCAGCACGGGGGTGGACGGCCTTGTCGCCGAGTCGGCGAGGCGAGGCGAGACGAGACGAGACGAGACGCGGCAGCTCCTGGCAGCGATGGTCACGGGTATGGGCGCTGGTACACTACAATGTATACGGACATCGCAGCCAGGCCGTGTTCTAGAAGGCCGCCCGGCCAGGGACGGAGGAAGGCCTGGAAGCGATGGGAATGGGGGGGAAGGGTCACGCCTTTGCCTGTCCATACCCAGTAGCCCTAGTAGCCCCAGTACCGACTAGCCATGTACAGCCCTAGTGCGTGCTAGCCATGTACATCCCTAGTACGGGCTGGGTGTTCACGACCGAATCTGTCTAGGCGGCGGCTAAGCCATTCCCTACGTCATGCCCCGACGTCACTGGTGCGTGCCCGTCCTGAACCCTGCATGGCGCCATGACCTGCTTGTCCCGCGTTACCCCAACCGGCGTAGGCCATCCCACTAGCAATGTGTGTGGTTAGGGACCACCACGCTGTCGGTGTGGACGCTGTGGGTGGACAGGCAGGTAACATGGCAACTACGATGTAGGTACACCTGCCTAGTGTTCGACCCAAGCCACCTCAGGGTCCACACCACTACCGACCTGACAAGGAACTTGCACAGCTTGGCCGAACGCGAGGAATTGGCTCAACGCAGGCCCCAGCAGGCACCCTAGTACGTACCTACCTGCCCAAGTACCTGCCCAGGCGGCTGTCTGCGAGCTGTCCGCAGATCGCAGCTGCAGCATCCCAAGGCTGGTTGGCCATGTAATCACACTGCATGCACACGCCGATCCCGTCTTCGGAAGAGGGGGAGGGGGCCTTTTTTTTCTTTTTGGAGCCGCTTGGAAACCCCTCAACACGACAGACAGTGCCGAGACTGCGGCAGAAGAGCCGTGGTGGAGGGGCGAAGGACGCCTGCATCTCCCAGGCGGGCATCGGCCGGTGCATCCTAGTAGGTACTAGCGCATGAAGCAGAAGCTATACTCGATTCCGTCAAGATAGGCATGGCCATGGAGGAACGACGTGCCAAGCCAATCGCCCGGTGGCCTGTGGGGATTGCCGTGGCCAACCATGCAACCGACAAGGGAACATGAGGGGGGGCAACCACTTCACTACTATGTAGGTACACACTTCGGATGGCACCGCGAGGGGGACAACACGGGGAGATTCCACCAACAAGGTCATGGTATACGCTACACGAAGCCATGCCATCATCCTCGCACAGAGTGCTTACCCCTTGACCTTGTAAATCGCCTCCGCAAGACGGCCGACGTTTTCGCTGGTGATGCCGGCCACAGAGATGCGGCCGTCCTTGGTGGCATAGACCGAGTGCTGTCATCCGAGTCAGTGCCTTTCCGCCCAACAGGACAGCAACAACACGCACCTCCTTGGCCAGCGTGTCCATCTGCTCGGCGCTAAGTCCCGTGTACGCAAACATGCCGATCTGGGAGGTAATGTGGCTCCAGTCATGCTTGCTGCCCAGTTTCTGGAGGTTCTCGTAGAGGAGCGCGCGCATCGTGATGATGCGGTCCGCCATGCCCTTGACCTCACCGAGCCACTGCTCATGGAGAGAATCATTCGTCAGGATGTGGGCAGCGATACGAGCTCCGTGCACGGGGGGGTTGGAGTACAGCGGACGGACGAGGATCTTGATCTGGGAGTCGACGCGCTTCTTCTCCTCGCCCGACTCGCAGACGACGGAGAAGGCACCGACACGCTCGCCGTACAAACCCATGTTCTTCGCAAAACTCTGGGCGAGGACAGGGCGGAGGCCTTCGCGGATGAAGTGGCGGAGCGCGAAGGCGTCCTTGTCCGTGTTTCCGCTGGCGAAGCCCTGGTACGCCATATCAAAGAAGGGGAAGTGGTCACCCTCCTTGACAGCCTCGGCAATCTTGAGCCACTGCTCCTCCGTAGGGTCGACACCAGTGGGGTTGTGAGCGCACGCGTGGAGCAGGATGATGCTGCCCTTGGGCATGTGCTTGATGTCGGAGATCATGCCATCGAAATCAAGGCCGATGGTGTTCTTGTCGTAGTAGCGGTACTTCTCAACCTTGAGCCCAGAGTCCTTGAAGACGGCTGCGTGGTTTGCCCAAGAGGGGGTCGGGATATAGATGGTCTTTGCACCGGGGTAGTGACGCTCAAGGAAGGCGCCACCAATCCGAAGCGCGCCCGTACCGGAGATGGTCTGCGTCACAACAATCCGGCCCTCGCTGAGGGGAGTCGATTCGCGGCCATAGGCAAGCGTGAGGGCAGCATTGGTGAACTGGGGGACACCGGTGATGCCAGCATACTCCTTGTCCATCTGTGCCGTGACAACATTTTTCTCCGCCTCCCTTACCGAGGGCAGCACGTAGGGCTTGCCCTTGTCATCGCGGTAGGCACCCACACCTGCACTTGGTCAGCCACTGCGCCCTGGTCGGCTGGATGGGAGACGATGCTGACCCAAATTGATCTTCTTGGGGTTGCTGTCGGCCTTGAAGGCTTCCGTGATGCCCAAAATGGCCTGTGGTGACGGTGAGTAAGGTCATGTCTGCAACGATAGCACCATCTTCCGCTTACATCCTAGACATGGTCAGCACAGCAGAACTGGCAATGGCGGCTAACGGGCGTTGCCATGACTCAAGAACGTACGGGAGGACCCTGGGGGACCTGGGACCAGGCCGAGGCGGCACGGACAGAGCTTCTGGCGGAGAGATGCCTGACTGCCGCCTGACGCAGCGCTGTTCTTGACGAGGCAAGCATGTCGGCGGGAGGAAGGCAAGGACAAGAGCTCAATTGGATGGAGGGGAGAGTAGGAGGGGAGAAGCGGATGATCTCGGTGGCCACCCCAGGCTGGACACGAGGGCATTGTTCCTGATTCGCCGGCGCTTACCTGCCGCTTAACGCCGACGCCAACGGCAATTTTCATGGAACACAACAACACGGCGTTGCTCGAGCAGACAAGATCGTAGAAATGAGCAAAGGATGCGGCCAGCTCTCCGCCACACCCGGACGCTCCTGCATCGCGATGCGTCGGCAGCCGCATTGCTCTGCCCGGCGCGAGTGGCGCCAGCAGCCGTGGTACATGGGCAGCCTGCACGCCCTGCCCTGCTAGCAAAGCCCTTTTCGACAGCCGGCCGAGCGTATCAGGCCGCCGGAGCCCTCTCGCCGCCAACGCGCAGACTTCTCCCTCGCGCCTGCCCAGGATGCGGCGCACCAACGCAGAGCCTCCAAAAGAACGAGGCCGGCTACTACAGCATGGACAGAAAGGCCGTTCAGGGCTATGTCGGGTGCGGCCTAGACGAGAAACCGAACCCGACCACAGAAGACAGCATCTACCAAAAAGCCCTTGACAACGCCAGTCCCGAGCTGCAGGAAAAACTGCGCCCTGCTCAGGTTGTCGACACAGCTCCAGCCCAGGACCTTCAGCCCCCAGTATGCGACCGCTGCCACCAACTCATCCATCACCACGTTGGAACCCCCATTCACCACCCTACCGTCGAAGCAATCCAGCAGACCATTGCCGAATCGCCGCACCGCCGCAATCACATTTACCACGTGGTCGACGCGGCTGACTTTCCCTTGTCCATCATCCACAACCTCCAGTCCTCGCTCCGCATACCCAAGCTCCGCACGCAGAACAGACGGGCAAAGCACAAGGGATGGGTTGCCAACGACCGCATAGCAGAGGTCAGTTTTATCATCACACGCTCCGACCTCCTGGCCCCCAAGAAGGAGCAGGTCGACATACTCATGCCCTATGTCCGCGAGGTGCTCCGTGACGCCCTGGGTAGACAGAACCAGAATGCTCGGCTGGGAAACATTCGCCTGGTGAGTGCAAAGCGGGGGTGGTGGACCAAACAGGTTAAGGAGGATATCTGGGAGCGCGGTGGTGCCGGCTGGATGATTGGCAAGGTCAATGTGGGGAAGTCGAATCTGTTTGAAGCCGTTTTCCCCAAAGGCCGCGGTGCAGACTACCAAGACGTGCCCAAAATACGCAACGCCGCCGAGCGCGAGGCCATGCTCAACGCTGCCGAATCTCTCGAACAGCTCAAAAAGGTGCAAAAACAACTGGACGAAGAAGACGCGGAGACACGGCGCTTGCAGAGCAAATCGCAGCAGCCACTTGACCAACCATCCGATCACAACGACGACCATACCAAGAATGAGGACGAGGCAGACTGGGAAGACCCAGACGCCCTACTTCCCCCCCCTCAACCATTTACGCTCTACCCGACCCTCCCCATCGCCTCCTACGTCCCCGGCACGACTGTCTCTCCCATCCGCATCCCCTTCGGCCGCAGCCGTGGCGAGCTAATCGACATGCCAGGCCTGGCGCGCACTAAACCTGGGCTCGAAGCCTTTGTCCAACCTTGCTTCCATGATAGCCTGGTCATGAAGACACGCATCAAAAGCGAGCGCTACGTGATCAGGCCCGGCCAAAGTGTCGTCATCGGCGGCGGCCTCGTCCGCATCACGCCCTTGACCCCAGACCTCGTTTTCATCGTACACAACTTTGTTCCCCTCACTCCGCACATTACGCATACAACAAAGGCCATTGCGTACCAATGTCAAGTCTCGGACCGACACCTCGAATCCGTCCTCGCCCACGACGCTGGCGCCTACATGCGCTCTGCAGGCACCTTCCGCTTGAAATGGGACGCCACCAAGCAGCTCGCAGGCCCCTTGACGTCCCCCTCCGCCGGGAAAATGAAGCCCGAAAACCTCCCGTTCCGTATCTGGTGCACGGATATCCTGCTCGAGGGCGTCGGTTGGATCGAGGTGTCGGCGCAGATGCGACGCCCACCAGGCTGGCGACCACCCGGCAAGTTCAAAATCCACCCCAACCACCAGCGATTCGAGCGGCAGCTCGAGCGTCGCGTCATGAAGATCTACAACCGCAGGAAATTTGAGGCGTTGGCGCGTGCGAAGCGCACCTACCGCGACCCAGAGCAAGTCCTCGCGGAGGAGTTTGAAGAGGAAGATAACAGTTATGAAGGCGGCGTGCTGGACGGGGCGGCGGGTGACAAGGACGATGACCAAGAGTGCCCTGCTATCGAGGTATTTACCCCCCTTGGCAAGTTTGTGGGGCAGAGGCGGCCCATGTGTGCCAGTGCGGTAAATGGGCCGCGCTACGTGCCGGGCCGGGATCGAAAGGTCAGGCCGAGACAGAGTATGGTGAGTGTCAAGAACCAGCGCGCGCCGCAAGAGAAGTAAGCAGTGTAGCATGGGGATTGGGGAAATTGGGAACACACCGTCAGACGGTTGGGGGTTGGGAGGGAGGAAAGGGAAGAAGGTTCCGTCCGTGTATAGTATCTATTGTATTTTATACGAGTAGATGTGTTCAAGTACCGCAACGAATCGCGAAGAGTCAAAAGTGCTAAAAGTAGCCATGTATTTAGCCATGTATTGAGAAATGAGGGGTTCAGAAGAGTGTAGGTATACCATGTTCTCACGTACCAAGCCTGCTATGCCGTCCTATTCTTTCTCCCAGAAAGAAAAGAGCAAACGAGGCGAAAGGAAAAGGGAAAACCAAAGAAAGAAGAAATTGGCTCCATTCGACGCTGCAAAACAAAGAGGCCGATCTGGAAAATGAGATAAAATGCCCCTTACTAGATACATAAATAATCATATCATGCGCTCTATTCTTTTTTTTTGTCCCTCCCCCTAATGGGCCGTTGGTACTACTACTGTACATGGATTCGTGACGGGGCGTTGGCATTATTACTAATTTCTACTACTACTATCGCTGTTGCTGCTGCCGACTACTGCTTGCTACTGCTTGCTACCACCACTGCGACCATTGGCCAAACCGTATCGCGTGGACGCCAATCTATGCCTTGGCTTTGTCCAGGGTATCGAAGAAGGGCTGCATTTCTTGTGCGCAGCTTTTGTCGTCCTTGTCGCAGCCGGGGAACACGGCGACCAGATCGCCGTCTGTGTACTGGCCGTTTGTTGGTGCGGCGGGGCCCGAGACATATGCGTTGAGGAGGTTCTGCGGGACCATTGCGAGTTTGGCGAGAATGGTGCCGTGCCATCTAAAAGGAAGGGTGGGTGATGTTAGTGTCTACTTCATGGATGTGTGTGTGTGCGCGCGTTGGGGAGGGAAAAAAAAATAAAAGGAGATAATGAACGAAAAGAAACATACTGCACAATATGCTCCAAGGCGTGGCTCTCAGCTTTTTGGAAATTGTAGGTCCGGTAAATGGGGTCAAACCACGCGTCCAAAAAGTACTTTGCCCACTCTCCATTGCGCACCACGAAGCTGCTCGGCGCCAGACCTTCCTTGTTCTGCGTGACAACAAGGTCGATGCGGTCGCCCTTGAGGCTGGCAAATGTCTTGATGACACTGTCTGGGGGCACGACGGGCGCATTCACGATCATGAGTTTTTCGAGGCGTGCAGGGGTTAGGACGTGCGTCTCCAGGGCGAGCGAGGGGTTCATGATGAGTGCTGTGGCGTCGAGGTACCAGAAGAAGGTCGAGCCGGGATAGAGGGTCATTGCGTGGCGGAGAGCGGGAACGCGGGACCAGGTGGACGGCGAGTCGTTGAGAGGGTACTGGGTGGTGTTGGGGAAGAAGGTCAGGTAACCTGTTTATAGCATGTTGCCCATCAGCGCTGGTCCACGTTGGACTTCGAGGGTGGGCGGTTGTATACAAAAAGGAAGTCCCACGTACCATGTTTCTTGGCATACTCGATGCGATTGCTCTTGATCCTCTGTGTCCACGTCGGATCCGCCTCAGGATTCAAGACGGTGACGATGACAACGGGCGGCCCACTCCCAACAGCGACTTTTGCTATCTTGGCAGCGCTCCACTGCGGCCCCTGTGATGTCGCACCTCCGCCTATTATCCCAAATAGCCACAGAATGGCCATGAAACCCAGGATGCCCAAAGCGACGACGCGCATCTTTTCCCGGCGAAGCAGGTTCTTGAGTGCGGGCGGGATGATTGACGTCTGGTTCCGGGCCGCATACGGCGGTGGCCGCGATGTCTTTCGGGGGGGCATGGCGAAGTGCATGGTGTGGGAGAGGGTGTGGGGATGAGTGTGGGGTGTGGCCAGGGAGGCTCACGCACAGCAAGATAGGTAGGTGATGGTGTCGCGCTATCGCAGCCAAACGAGGAGTGGCGTGGACGAGGGGTTGATGCGAATGGCGACAATGGCGCTCTACGGCGACATGCTGCTGGACACGAAGCGGCGTCGGCGAGAGGACGGTCGAGGGTGAGGTGAAATTGGCTGGGCGCAAGGCACTGCAAGGTGGTCGTGTGGTGGGAAAAGGGACGGCCTCATGTATGGTACTGCGGCCATGCATAGATAACTAGCCAGGCTTGGCTCCATGTCGACCCCTGCGCCCGAGGACCCTTGCCTGAACGTTGGACGATTAGCCGCCTCGACAGGATCCTCTCGTGCGGGACGTGGTCCAGCCATCCTGCCGTCTTGATTGCGTTCCCACGAGCATGCGAGGCGGCCGTGAGCTAATGGACTTGATCATGGAACATGGCCGGTGCACGGAAGCATGGCCACATCGCATGGCTTACAGCAAGGACAGACGGGAACAACACGTGTCAACACGACAGCACAGCATTACCATGTCCATCATCAAGCTATGCATTCCTGTGCCTGCGTCGGCCTGATGCTATCTACCGCAGAGGGAGCAGCCGCGAACCCCCATCCAACCCCCACGGCCCTGCGCCAGCAATCCAACGATCCAACCGCGCGAGCGTCTGCAGGCAATTCGTCAGCGTAGGCTGCATGGCGCTATGAGCGTAGACGCAGAAGGCATGGCAGAGAAATCAGACATCCAAGGAAGGTATTCGCGCTCACTGTCCATCGGCCTAAGGTTCAGGTTGATGGCTAGCGTGGAAACTGCGAATGTAGGAATGTTTCATCATGAAAGAGGCGCTGCGGAAACTCGAACAGGAGAGCACTGACCTCGACGTTGGCAGCCAGCCATCAGGGGGCAGCCTTCAAGGCAACTACCCTTTCGCATCGTCAGCAACAGGACGCGGAATGCGGGCGAGAAGGTCAAAGGAGGGGATGCGGTCAGACGACAGTACTGGCAAGTAGCAGACGCCCTGCGAAAGGCACCCGACGGCGGTCTCTTCAGGGTCGGATCGGGTAGGAAAAGAAGTAGAATGGGTATCATCACTCCAAGGAAACGCAAACAGGCGGCGCCACTTACTGTGCACAGCGCTGGCGCCCGGGTGCCGCGGGTGGTTGTCGGCGGCAGCGCGGCGGGGCCAGCGGTCCGGAGAGGCGAGGCGGCGGTGCTGGGCGCCGACGGTGGACGCCAGACGGTTGTCGGTGGATGCGAGAGGAAGCGCGAGAAGGGCGAGCGAGAAAAGTTGAGGTGCCGTGCTAGCGCGTTGCCAAGAGATGGGCCGCAGCGCCATCACGTGCGCACCCAAAGAGGCGCAGCGTGATCACGTTGCGCCCGGCGTCTCCCACGACTCCAACCCTCGCCCTCCACGCCTGCCGTCCGTCACGAGCCCGCCGCCTGCAATGCCCGCCTGTTGCTAGACATCGCGTCGCCCGTCTCGCTGTGTCCAGACGCCCGCTGACACCGCGCTGCCGCCGCCGCTGCCTGCCCGCCCGCCGCTGGACCCCGGATGCGACACCACCGACATCGACCGCACCGCCTCGCCCCGCGACCCCCTCTCCCCACGCTGTGCGCGCTTCGCCAGCCTTCCTTCTGGCCTGCTGGTCTATCTTTCTGGCTCCCGTGTGCCTTGTCGTCGCCTTCGCCATCGTTGCACGTCCACCGCGCAGCACCACCGCGTTCTCGCACGCCATTGGCCCACCCGCCTCGACTTCATCCCTCTCCACTGTAGTGCGGACACCACCGTTCTGTGTCTAAACGTTGCACTCCGTGTACTAGCACCCCGCCGTTCGCAAGGCGCGCTCCAGACGGCTGTGCAAGCACGATGATGACCACCAGCTACCCGCACAATGCCGGCATGCACCCACAGGGCCTGCCTCATGGACATCCCATGGGTAGCCAAGGACCCAGCCCCGGCCAGCCCATGCCCCCGGGCATGCAGCACGTCTCTGGGCCCAACGGCCCCATCAGTCAGGCTGGTCCCATGATGCAGCCCGGCATGGGCCCCAACGCACACGCGCTGCAGCACCTCCAACCCCAACAGGCCCATATGTTCCAACAACAACAGCAGCAACACCCCATGAGTAAGTCGCACACTCCGCCACGGTTGAGTGATGACTGACCGTTACCGCAGTGAACCCTGCTTTGATGCAGCAGAGAACCGCACAGCAACAAGCCTTCATGCGCCAACAGCAGCACCAGCAAATGCTGGCTCAGCAGTCAGGTGGCATGGCCATGGGATTTCAGAACCAAATGGCAAACATGACCCAGCAGCAAATGGCGGCGTTGCGAGCGGGCCAGATGGGCCAGCCCCCCTTCATCAACCTTCCGCAGAACCTGCCGCAGCATATGCACAATCAGCAGCAAATGCAAGCTCAGCAGCAGGCCGGGCCTCAGCAACAAGTCGCCATGGCACAGGCGCAGGCGCAGGCGCAGGCGCAGGCACAGGCACAGGCACAAGCACAGGCACAGGCACAGGCGCAGCATCACGCCCAACAGCAGCAACACCAAGCACAACAGCTGCAGCAGCAGCAACATGCGATTGCTATGCAACATGCTCAGTCTCAGTCAAGTAATCACAGTCAGACCGGAAACCAAGGACCAGCTCCGACTACACAATCGCAGCAAGGCCCACTCCGGCCTCCCTCAGCCATAGGCAGCCATCAGGGACAGTCATCGCCAGCACCGCAACCTACACCGCAACAACAACCCCAACCTCCTTCCCAGCAGCAGCAACAGCAGCAACCACAGTCGTCGCAACCTCCCCAGCATCAGCAACAACAACAGCAGCAGCAGCAGCAGTCGGGACCCGTTCATCAACAGCAGACACCTGCCCCTGCACAACCACCTAATCTACCTCCCCAGCCCAACCCTCAAGTTCAAAATCAAGTCACCATGCAGCAACGAAATCCAACTATATCACAGCCAGGACAAGCGCAACCGCAGGCACCATCTCAAGCTCAAGCCCAAGCCCAAGCTCAAGCCCATGCACAAGCCCATGCACAAGTTCAGGCACAAGCTCAGGCACAAGCTCAGGCACAAGCCCAGGCACAAGCT